>Ga0209372_1000101_pt1 | contig 64521 bp, 46 predicted proteins | sample AgamicAtPe_FD_187170 | JGI IMG/M metagenome (GOLD analysis project Ga0209372, IMG submission 187170) | Agave microbial communities from Guanajuato, Mexico - At.P.e (SPAdes) (version 2) | ecosystem: Host-associated > Plants > Phyllosphere > Phylloplane/Leaf | place: Guanajuato, Mexico | collected... | reverse complement strand
GGCTCGAAGCGAAAACTGGTGGCCGGCAAGTGGGTGCTGGTGCCAATGGAGTTGGGTGCGCGCAAGTTTGACTATGGACCCGAGGGGAGCGAACGCGAGACGCCCATTGGGGGTCAGCTGGCGCACGAGCCGAGCAAGGAGGAAACTGCCAAACACTTTGCCATTCCAACGCCAAACTTTCGCCAGAGCGCCAAGTTTGTCGATTGGGTGCTCAAGGATGTGGACATGGGCGAGGAGCCGGGCGAGCCGAGGGTTGAGTCAGCGCGGCCGGCGGCGGCGCAGCAGCAGCAGCAGCAGCAGCAGCAGCCAGTTGCAGCGAGTTCCGCGGGCGAGCAAAACAGGACCAGCGAGCGTCGACTTGCGCAAAGTCGCTAGGCGCCGCCCATCGGAGAGGCCAATGGGCGCTCTCGGCTCGAGCGCCAATGTAAATGTAATGCACACTTCGCCCTGGGAGCCCCCCTTGGCCGGGGCGAGGAAGTAGTAAATATTCAACGCAACAAACTCGGCTTAGCTCTCTCTCTCTTTCTCTCTCTTTCGCTGGCCGCTTCAAGGCGCCTTGATCTCGGCTCAGCCGGGCGCCAAAGCCAAGGAGAGCCGTTAATTAATCAGCCGGCTTGATGGCGCGAGTGGCGATTGCCGGCTAGATCGGCCGACACCATTAATCTTTCCGGCCAACTTGGCTGACGAGCGAGCGCGCGCAAGTTCATCATCAGAGTTGGGCTCGAACTCGGCCGATCTAATTAATGTTCAAGCGGGCCGGATCAAAGCCGGGATCACCTTTTGCGCAACTGAGCGAGCGACACTAAGCAGACCAGAGCGTCGGTGGGCGCAACTCTGGCCCTTTGCACGAAAACCAAGCCCAACTTTGGGGCCGACCATCTAATTATTCAAAAGTTTCACAAGCAGAGGCAATGGAGCCAGGCGAAAGCGGGCCACCAAGCTGACGTGTTGCAATAAATTTGGCTCGCATCCTATCCAGCTGGCCACTGGGCCGACCTCACTTGTCGCCGCCCTCAGAGTCGCGCTCAAATTGGCCCGCCGCTCGAATTTTGCGCCGCGCGCACAAAATTGGCGCGCTAGTTCAATTTGGCACGAAACTGGCCGCTGGTGGCGCCAGTCGCGCTGGCTTCAAGAAAACTAACACTTTTTTGGCGCCCAGAGAGAGGCGCCGATCATAAATCAAATTTTCAACTCCGTTCAACTCCGAGGGCCGCCGCCCGACGCTAGGATAGTGCGCGCGCCACTTCCGCCTCCCCCGGCCGCTCAAGCGGGGCGAGAGGCGTGTCCGGTGGGCGGCGAGCCCATGCAAATGGAGCCAACCCTTGGCGGCCGTGAGAATGTCACGCCTGAGGCCCCTCTAAGCCGAAACAAAATTAATTGGCTCGGCCTTCCGCCCAACGCTGGCCACCTACCTCTCGAAACTCGCAGCGGCCCTTCCCTTGCGGCTTATCGGGCGTCAGCTCCATTATGTCACCTGCGCCTCGGCAAACAGGGCGCCAAGGTGAGCCAGCTGATGTGCGCCGTCCGGCGGCGTCCGCTCGCTCGAGCACACTGGCAGGCGAACATTAATTTCCAACCTCCTCCAGGCCAAGCTCGCGCCACCAAATCTGGCCCCCTTGGTTGCCAATCTGGCCGCCGATCTATGCAAAGCTAAGCCCGGCGAGATCTCGTCCGATGGCAACGAGGGGCCAATCGTGTGGCCGGCGAGCGGCCGCTTGGATGGGCCGGCCGAGTCAGACTAATTGAGGGCAACACGAAGGGGCTCGTACAATGGGAGCCGGGCGAGCGTAAGGCTTGTACGCGATTGGCTGGCCATTGATTGATGCAATTCCACTGCACTTGCGCGGCTCCCCCCCCCTCCGCAAAACGGCCACCGAGCGGCCGGCCAAACAATACGAGCGCCAACAGCAGCAGCAGCAACAACAACAACGGGGCCCAAATTGCTCCTATCTAATTATGTTGAAACCAACGCGCCGGCCAACTCGGCCAGCCCGTCCCCTGCTCGCTCTGCCCCTGGCGGCGGCGGCGGCGGCGGCGGAAGTTGCCAGCAGACCCAATAAAAGCGATCGCGTGCTCGATCGGTTTGGGCCGGCGCACTTCCGCTACCGAGCGAGTTTTGACAAAGGGCGAGCGCTGGATTGCACGCGATTGGCCGGCCCATCATTAGGGGCTCGGCAGCTCGGCGGCGCAACTAGAGTCAACTTGATCATGTAATTGGGCGATATTATTACTTTAGATGGAAACCAAATATTTGTCCGCTCTCCTTGATTGTGGGCCCCCAAATGGTATCATTGCGCGCCGGTTGCAGGGGCTCGCAAGTTGGACAAGTTGCGCGGCCAGCGAGGAGGCAAATGAATGATTACAAATTCATTCTGAGTGCTCCGCGCCGGCCAAAGCAAACCAGCGGCGGCGGCGGCCAACTTGAAAGTGAGCCAGGCACCAGCGAGCGCCATCGGCTAGAGCCGGGCCGGATTTTATTGTTTGAGTTTGGGGGCTCCATTCTGGCTTTTGGGAGCAATAATTCAATTGCTCGCGCGGCCGGCCGATTGAGACGGTGGGGCCGCTTTTATGGGGCCGCCTCGCTGGCTGCTTGGCGAGCGGCGTCCCCCGCAGGACTATAGCGCCGTTCGCGACTCGCGACAATAAAATCTCATGCTCGCGCATTGCAAACAACTTGTTTAATTGGCGGTCGGCCCGTTTGCCGCCTCCAGAATTTAGAGTGCATTTAGAGAAGGAGAGCGCAACTTCCAAATTCCGAAGCCAACTTTTACTACCAAATTTCGTCCGCTTGCTAAATTTGCGCCGGTCAAGCTGAATGAGTGACTGTTGGCCGGTCCAATTTGAGCATAAAGTGAGATTATTGTCGAGTTTTGGCTCAGCAAGAAACAAGCGCAATGGCAATCAGAGTTGCCCATTATGTAAGCCAACCGAAGCCGCAAAGCCAAGCTCGTTTCCTACTTCTCCTTCCTGCCTGCCTTGGCCGAACTTGGCGAGATGTTTCAATGGGCATTGTTGTTGCCGTTTAATGTGCAAATCTTTCATTGAGCGTAAACTATTAGCGGAACGCCGACTAGCCAGCCAGCCAGTCAGCCAGTCAGCCAGCAGCGAGAGTTTAAAGCAATGGAAGCACGAGTTGGATGATGCTCATTCGAGTTGACGAGTCCAGAATGCAGCCAACTGGCATGACATCGGCTCTGCTAGCCGGGCGGCCCTTCCCTTTGCCTTAGCCGAGTCCATTGTTGTTTGGGGCGCCGCTCGCGCACAACAAGCCCGGCTCGATCGGAGACGCGAGCTAAGAGTACAAACAAGCTGGCGCAATCAAACACCAGGCTCGCAACTCGAGCCCGTCCCATGGAGGCAAATGCGGCCGCTCATTTGTAAGGCTCGCGGCTCGAGCAAGTCTCGGCCAAGACTTGCGATGTTCAGACTGATTGTTGCTCCCACTGCCTCTGTACAGAGTTGCCAAACAGACGGACAGACGGACGGGCGGTCTGTCTGATGTGATTTGCATTTCGGCCCGCTCTGGTCTAATTTAAATTTGCCGCCCCCAAAACCAAAACAAATTCCCCATCGACATAATGAGTCCAGTCCGGAAGTGGCGGCCCCGCCCCTTGTTGGTCCCCCGAGCGAACTCGTTTGCTCCTGGCCGCCAGCAAGCGGCTTTGGGGCGCTCGAAATTCAGCGCCCGCCAGTTGGGCGCTGGGCGCTGAGGTGGCGCAAATAGGACTGCATCGTTCAATCAACGTCAATCGAGTTGCGCGTTAAAGCCGATGAATCATCCTGGAGCAAGCGCCTTATTTGTAAGTCAAGCAGTAGCCTGGTTTGAGCTCGGAGGCTCGGCCGGCGAGCTTGGCGGCATCACCGGCCGCCCGCTTTCCAGTCCATTCGGCGGCCCGCTCAACGTTGCGCCGGCCGCCCCCAGCGGTCGCAAGCGCGCCCGTTTGCTAAGCTTTGGCGCCTCCCCCTCCGAGAAGCGGGGTGATAATTTTGAGCCGGCCCAAAGTTTGCAAAGCCAAGTGTCTGGACGAGCGCACGAAAAGTGGGCCGAGCAAACAAGAGCGCGTTCACTCGCTCTCGCTCTCGGCCAAGTTGGCTCCAGTTGGCGTTGCCATTATTTGAATGACGTTGATTTATGCGTGCGATTTGTTTTCCAGCTCAAGGCGCCCAAAGTTTGGCTCGCGCGGACAGAATCAATCGATGCGCATTGAGAGTTGGGCGCCTAGCGACAGCCGGAAGGAGCAGCGCCAAGAGCGCGGAGAGGCTCTGCGATGTGCGCGAGAGTGGCGAGTGGGGGGCGCATTTTTCATAGGCTTTCACGGGCGGCTGAGGCGGCCAATCGAGTTTGGTTGGCGGCGCTCGTTCAGCGAGCTTGAAATTGAGCCCCTCCAGCGGGGCCAGTCGCTCGCGGGCGGAAATGAATATCTCTCAGGGGCGGCGTCGTCACCTTTCGAGCGGCGCGCACGTAATCCTGGCCTAGCGAGCGCCGCCTTTTGCGCGCCAAGATTACGTGACTTGCGCGAGCCGGTTTAGTTTAAACGAAATTGGACAGGAGACAAGATTATTAATCCGCCGCCGCCGCCGCCGCCGCCGCCGCCGCCGCCTCCTGAGGCCCAAGACTAGCCGGCCTGGCGACCTGGAGTGGCTGTCGGCTGGATTTCGAGCTTAGCCGTCGAGGGCCGGCGACTGTTTTGCTGGCTTGCTTGGCGGGCGGCGCTGGCACTGGCACTGGCGCAAGGGGCCGAGCGCGCGAAGGCGGCAGACAGGAAGAGGAAGTGAATTAATCGACGCCGTCGCTGCATCTTGTCGCCGCGTCAGCCAGCCCAAAAAACGCGCCGCTTGATTTATAATCTCATCACTCCGACGCCAAACAAAACGCGCGCCGATTGAGCCGTTGCCTCGCAGTGGAAAGCAAACAACTGGGCCAGATTATTTAATTAAAACTCGCTCAAACTCGAGCGGCCAGCTTGACTTGGCCGATTTGCACTTGAAACATTCGTAGCAAATGAAAAAAGGCGCAGAAAACTCACCTTGAGCTGGAACTCGAGCTTGAGCCTTGGCCCAAATTGGCCAATCCGACCCGACCGCTTTGGCCGCCCTCTGTCGCGCTACTTCCTCTCAGCATCCTCCTGTTTCCTGTCTCGTAAGCATCGCGCACAAAGGTTGGATTCTCGTAGATTGTTGCCGCCTGAGTCCTGCTGTTTGCGCCCCTGCAACTCGAAAGGCCAACTTCCTGGCTCGAGCCCAACGAACTCTGGCGCCAAAACTTGCTCGGACTCTTGAGGTGGGCGACGGGCGAGTTGTGGGTGGAGGAGAAATAGTCGCTTGTAATGCTGCCGCTTCGTTCCCTTTGAGAGCGGCACTTCCGCTCGCTCGCGTTGGCTGCTGTTTTAAATAACCTCAAGGATTCGTGGCAAACACTTTCGCGCGCACCAACTTGGGCCGCCCTCTTTGTCGGACAGCTCTGAACTGGAGGGCGCTCACTTTCACCTGGCGACAATGGAACCCAGTTAAACCTGCCACTCTCGCCTCTGCGCTCGCTTGGACTAGTTTGCTTGCTCTTGAAACTGAGCCGGTGCTCAAAATCGCCCGAGTTTGGCTGTCCCTCAAACTGTCGCGCTCTGGGCCTCCGATTTGAATGACCCGACCTGCTCGGGGCGCTGGCCTTGCCACTATCACATGCACTGCGCAATCCGTCTGCGCTGGCCCCCCCTTCGCCCGCTAGCTTTTGTCGCGTGAACAGTGGCGCCATCGGTCTTGCGGACTTGATATCACTTGAACATCCCAGTTCCTGCTCAGATCCAGCCCCACTGAGCCCGCTCCTGCCGCCTGGTGGCCTCGGCCGCGACCTTGCCCGCTCGGGATTGCTCATGGCTTATTCTGATCCACTCTCTTGCTACAATGTTAGCGAGTTCTGGGCTCGTCTGCTGTAGAGAGGAGGTTGTATTGCGTTAATTCGATTAGACCCTCAGTGGAGGTTGGAATTTAGGATTGGTTGCGCCGTCTGGCGGGCGCGAATTCAACTAGCACAACGTGCGCGAAACCACGTTTTCGTCTGTACACAATCGGAATCCTCTCATCAGAATCATAACAACAGATGCTCTCGCGATCTCCAGACTTGTTAATTTAAACCGTCCACCTGTCCGTTTGTGCGTTGATGTGTTGACATCATTAGGTTCATTAACTATGGCCAAGAGTCTCAGATCAAAGCGGAGGAGGAAGATGAGAGCCGAGAAGCGGATCGTGAACGCTAAAAAGGAATTGGTTAAACTAAAGGAGGTAGCTGCTAAGCTTCATGGCTCTGCAGGTGGCAAGTTAAGTAAGGAGACGCTCGAGGCTAGCATTCCAGACGTGCAGGTCGTGGGCGAGGTTCCAATGGCCGTTGATAGTGATACAAATACAACAGCAACACGAAAGGGGAGATTGCAGATTGACAATCGATGGATGAACCAGAGGAAAATTAAGGCCATCAAGAGTAAGATAAAGAAGCACAATAAGAAGAAGGCTCGACGTGGTAAATCCGCCGGCCTAAGCTCTCGCAAGGCCAAGAGAAGCATTAGGAAGTAGGATGCTGGCAGATGTTCACACCGATTTGAGCGACTAGAAAGCGTCGAGTATTTTCTGTACAGGGTTCACTTTGATGAGTAAAGATGTCGCCCCTCTCTGCTCCTCACGCGCGCTCAGTCCACAATTGGTTGGGTGGCCAGGTGAGGACTAGCAGCCCGGAAGAAGAAGGCAAATAATCGAGTTGCTCAGCAGGTATCGGGAATCGATGATGCCATATGAATGCAAATTGGCTACTCCGACAGCGCCACTGTTGGTGCCCCCACTGTTGTTATTCACATGAATGAACGCGTGCGTCCCTAACAAGACCGCGACAAACACAACCTAGCCGAAAGCACTCTATCTTTTATTACCAGCTTCCTGTCTGCCGCCTACTTTGGCTATGGCACAGATTCGTCGGCCAACCTTTCTCGGGCAGGCCGAGCCAGCCGCTGCCAGTTGAGGCAGCCTATTGGCAATATTTGAGGCGCACGAACAGGGGCGGGGGGCCCTCCAAGCTGATTGGCAAGCGCGTTTTGGCCGGCGCTCATTTGCGGCTCAAATGCCAGCGTCTAACACGGATACTCACTTTATTGAGTCCCCGTTGTTGCTAGATTGAAGCCTCACGGCCTCTAACCTGGGAAGAGCGAGCTAGTATGGAAAGAGGCCAGCGCTGGACACAAGTAAGGTAACCACTTGAAATTCAGCCACTCAATTCAGGGCTCGACCCTCTCGTGTTTATATTAGAAAACTTGATTTGCCATTTGCCGCTGACAGTCTAGCGCCGGCCGCCTGCGCGAGTGGCCCCACAACTAGAGCGCCGCGAGAAAGAGAGGGAGCCGGTCTGGCTGCAACTAGCTTTCCAACGCGAATTTGCATATAAATTGACACTGCGAGCAGGAACTGTGTCCGCCAAGTTGTAGTGCCACTAGAGTTCAATTGAACTTAACTGAGCCTGCAGAGCCAAGTCGCCTTTCGCCAAACTGCAAGTTGCCGGCAGCGGCCACTCGTTAGCCATTGAAGTGGATGGTCGCATTGAATTATGATACAAGTCTGGGCGGGTAAAGTCTCTGGGTTAAATTTAACGAGCAACGAGGGTGGACGGTTGTTAGCCCTTTGGCTGGGCCTGAAAGATAAGCAGCACCAGCGGCGGCGGCGGCAGTGGCGCCAGTAAGGCTGCGTCTTAGCGTTGGATTGGCCTAAACTAGAGATTAGTGTCAATGGATAAGTTTAGGCACTAGGCTTTTGCGGGGCCCAAATGGATGCGAGCGCCGTTTGCTTGTTTTTGAGCTTGGCGGGCGCAAACTTGGAGGCAAGCTGGTTTGCGCTGGTCCACTTTGCATTGCATACGCGCCCCTCGGCGGCGGCGGCGGCGGACGAGACGCGCGCTTAGCCGACAAGCCAGCCCGGCTCAATGCGCCTCTCAGCCCATATGATTGGCCGCCGGGCGGATAATTAATCTGCCATCGATGGGCCAACTTCGCTGGTGGGCGCGTCGCTGGCACTTCCGCCGTCGGAAGTGCTGGCTGGAGCGAAACTCCATCTTGCTCGCTCTCCGCCTCTCGCGAGTCCTCCCTCGAGCGCGCGCTTCATGGGCCTCTCGCTGGTGGCTTCAGATTTCAGGCTGCCGCCGCCGCCTCTGCTGCAAGTTGGCCCCCGCAACCAACCGGCTGGCCACTGAAATGGGAGCAGCCAAGAGTCCGGTTGCTGGCAGCAGTGACGCCTATGTTTACTTAGCCGAGTTTGGTTCTGAAGAGGCGAGGTTGGCGCTGTCAGCGGCGACGGACGCGCCGTGAAGGCCCAAAAAGGCTAGCGTGAATTTGCGTGCCGGAAGTTGTTTTCGTGAAAATTCGATTATCGTCGAGCGCTGATTGATTTTTGGCGCTCGAATTGAAGGCATGAATCATCGGCATTAGCCATCCGAGTTCCGCTTCCAGCTCTCTCCTCCCACTTCGCTCGCTGGCCTTTGAAAAGTGCAACCAGGTGCCCGAGTGGCGGCGGGCGCGCAATTAATCATGGGCGGCCCAACGGCGGTCAGCTGATGCGGCGGCGGCGGCGGCGGCGGCGCCAACAGGGACCAGCCGGTTAATCGAGGCGGCCGCCTCTGTTGCGCAACCCGCGAGCAGTCGCTCGTCCCCGAGGCTGCCGGGGCTGCGAGCGGGCGCGCGGCTGGAAATTCGTAATGATAATAGATGAGTAGTCGCACGCTTTTTTGGCCCCAAACTGAGCCCAATCTTTCGCTCGGCAACAATCGATCTCGGGCTCCGCTTGCCTGCGAGCGGGAAACGTGATAATCAGGTGATTTATATGCCAAGTTCAATTCATTTTTCTCGCCAAAACTCGCCTCCAGAGGGAGGCAAGTCGGTGGGGGCGGCGCGCTCGCTGCAAGTCGCAACCCCTTGAGTTTGGGCGGCTTGAGAGGGAGAGAGAGAGAGTGGCGACGGGGGGAGCCGTTTGGCCGAGAGGTGCGCGCGTGTGTTGTTGATCGGCGCCTGTCAATTGTGTCCCCGCTGACACATTCGGAAGCCATTTGGGCGCCCCGACTCCGGCAAGCCAGTGTTGCCTGGCATGAGCGGGCGCCCATAATTATGGCCGCCAGGCGGAGGCGGCGCCGGCTAACCTGAGCGAGCAGCCCGGAAGAGGAGCTCCAATTGGATTAGCTGCTCGAGGAGCTCCAGCTTATCTCAGTTTTCAATTTTTACCACTGTCGTTTGAGAGATTGTTGGGCCAGTTAGAGGCGAGTCAGCTGGAGGAGTGTGTTGGCGCGCAAGCTAGATTTTGGCGCCCAGATAAGTGGCGCCCGGCCAATCCTTGGGCTGGACCCGCTTCCGCTTGAGCGAGGCCGGCGCCGCCAAGTCGCACTCTCACGGTCCCAATGGGCTCCTGGCGCAGGGGGCAAAGCCAAGGCTCTGCCAGTCTGAGGGCAACGTGATCTTTGCTGCCACAGACGGGCGTACACAGTCAGAGCTGCTGCCTCGTGGGCGTGCGCCAGGCGAACGTGAGGAATGGAAATCGCACGTTTAATCAACAGCAGAGGCTCGCTTGAGTGAAAACAGGTAGCAGGTCGGCGGGTTATAATGTCGCGGGCTCAATCAAAACGCCTCCAAGGCGATATATTTGCGCCCTCAAACGCGAAAAACTCATTCCCGCCGGCCAGCAAACCCGGCTCCTGGAAGCGATGGGCCCCCCCCCAAAGCCAACAATATTTGCTCCTATTTGACTAAGACAAACGATTTCCTCCACCACCACCACCATTAATACACTAGCTTGGCCTTGTTCTGTCCGCCTAGCTGGCTCCTTCTCTGCAAATAGAACAACAATTCAATTAGATGCCTGGCGCCGTTGTAGCCGAGGGGCCCAGGTGAGCGCTCGGCGCGCTCGCCTCGCGCGGCCGGCAAAGCGGGCGAAATTAGTTTTCTCTGCTCGGATGCGGCCTGGATCCACTCGACGAGCTTTCGAGTGGCTGCAGGGGCGACCTTTGTTTTGTGTAGGCGCCCAAGGTTTTTGGCCGCGCGTTTTGCGTTGTGCGCCAGCCAGGCTCTGTTGGCGCCACACAAACTGGGCCTATCTGTGCGCGAGGCCGAGCGCGGCGCTCGCTCCAAAATGGGCGGCCAGCTTTGAGGCTCTAGCGAGTTGGCGACTTGTCGCGCGCGCGCTAGGCGCTCAGCTGGGCGAACACGAAAACAAAGGAACAAATTCGCCCAACTCCAAATGGAATCGAAAATAATAAAAACTCGCAAGCCGAGAGTGGCGCACAATGAGCTGGCCGCGGGCCGAGCTGCGTCCGCCGGAAGGGGGAGGGATCAATTAAGAGGGGGAGGGCGAGCGCGAGGAGGTGGCGCCACCGGCGAGCCTCTCTGGTGGCCGGCGCACAATGGCCGCCTCCTCTCGCGCTCGCTTTTTCGCGCCATCTCGGCAAAGTTTGAGCGGCTCCGGCCGACATATCGATTGGAAATAACGAGCAAGAGTTGGTGGCTTTCATGAATTATTCATCCACCTCCGAGCGGCCCGGCCGGCCGCTAGAGTTTTGAAATTTGGCGCCAAGGAGGAAGTCGAGCCCCGCGATTGATTGATCAGACTAACGGCGAACGGACTCGCTCCAACAATTAACGCCCAACGGCTGGCTAGCCAGCCAGCCAGCCAGCCAATCAGAAGGAGCGCGCAGCTCCATCTCTGCGCCAGCGAAACCCGGAAGGCAACCATTAACTTGCCGCCGGCCAATGGGACGGTCAATGTTATCGATGGCGCAAGACCAATGAAGCTCAATTGAAAACTGGCCGGCCCATCATTAGAGGCTCAAGCTCGGCCGGCAGCAAGCCGACTGCTTTGGGGCCAACCAGTTTATGCTTGAGCGCTTGCGCTTGCAGCGGCCGATAACATTGTTTGGCCGGCCGACTCTAACGCGCGGCGGATGCGGCAAAAATTAGCCGCAAACTGGGGCCTCAATTAGTGTGGCCATTTGTTGGACTTCTAGTCGCTGGCTGCGCCACTAACGCTCTGAATGGATGGCGCAAGATGGATCGGCTCGGCGATTAGAATCTCCAGCTTGACAGCGCTTTTTGCTGGCCAAACTGTCGCATTGAGCCCCTAGGACAGCGCGAGGAGCCCAAAGCCACTTGACTCCTCCTCTGCGCCAATCGAGTGTGGCGAGTTTTGCGCCAACATTGGCGCCGCGGCCCAACTCACCTGGCCGCGCGCCGGTCGCCCCAAGCGACGGCATCCGGCCGCGCGGGCAGCTCGCCGGCCAAATGCAATTTCGTCCAGGAGCTCGCCTTGCCCACTTCATAAATCACGCTCGCCCCTCTCTGCGCGCGAGAAGCTCGCGAGGCGAAACTGGCCGGCCAACAGTCCGGATCAATCCGGCGCTGACAATAACCGAAATGGGCAACACACTAAACTCGCCCCTCCTCTTGGGCCCAACCATTGTCGTTTATCTTGCTCCTCGTTTGTACTTTTGCCAGCGGCCACTTCCTCTGCCCCTCGAACAGAATGGAAGCCAGCGATGACAGTTGTAATCATAATCATAAAACTCCACCACCAAGTGGGGGAGGCCATTAAACTGGCTCCAAGCTCAATTTGAATAAACATTCCCATTGGCTGGCGCGGCTGGCGCGGCCGGCCGCCGCCGCCGCCACCGACGGCGACCATGACTGCCACTGCGACGACAATTACTGTAATTACGTGGCCGCTCTGGCCCAAAACTCGTCCGGCCAAAGCCGAGTTGGCGCCCGAAGCAGGTCAGCCGAGCTGCCAGCTCAAAGCCTGAGGAGGCGCCCAAAGCTCGGTGGCAGAAATCAAAATCCTCTCGCTGGATTATTTAACCTCTCGCTGGTCCAGTTTTAAAGCAAAGCCTTTGGCTCGCTTTGAGGGCCCAAAACTGTTGGCCTCTCGCGCGGCCAATCTAATGAGGGCCCATTTAATTTAATCTGGAAAGGTAAACTTCCGATTCATTTGGTGGGCGCAACCGAATTTGGTGCCAAAAACTAAAGCGGCCAAGTTTGTCCCCCTGGAGCAGGAGGCACCAAATTGGCTTGCCAAGTGAGCCGAGCGGGCGAGCAAGGGGAGCCTCTTTGCTCGCGTTGCAAGTTTGCTTCCGAAGACGCAACCAAAAATGGGAACACGAAATGAAACATCAATGCTCGAGTGGGAAGAAAGGAGCGCGAGCTGAAAGTGAGCGAGTGGATGATATTGTTGCTTCCGCCAGCAGTTGCCAGGTACAAGAGCGCGAGTTCGGTGGAAAACTTTGACGATGTAATGGAATTTACATAATGATTCATGGAGGCAAAACTTAACCATTACCGGATTGGCCGCGCCCGCTAGCAACACTAAGTGGCTGGGCCCACTTGTGCGAGAAATGGCGCCAGCTAGTCCCCGCACAAATGGGGTTCGCGATGCACCTGCAACCGGCCAGAGGTGTTGGTGGTTTTAATTTTTCCAACTTGCTCCAGTCATCCCGCTCATCGTAACTTCAAGCCTCGGCTACTTACCTGAGCTCAATGAGCGCGTTGTTCAGCCAACACGCTCGCACTTGATGCGACAAGCTGGATGAGCGAGCTGAACTCGCAATGATTTGCCTTCCTCTAACCTCTTTGCGATTGTCTCTCTCAGACATTGAGACTGATCCCCCTGAAAGCAACCTCCCTCATCCAAACTCAAATCTCCACTCTCCTCCTAGCTTCATCTCTTTGCTGATATCTCGTATCTTATTGCCAGTTTGCCGGCAACTGGCGCTCTAGTTTGAGTTCGAGCCGCTGAGCTCGAGTTTCGTCAGCATCCGACAATTTGCGCATGTCTAGCTTGGATTGTACGACTGAGGCGCCGGCACCGCCTCCGCGTGTCGCAATTTGAAAGCTCGAGTACTCCCCCCAGGCACCAGATGGAGGGCCTCTCGCAAGTCGCAGCTTGGGGCAGGCAACTGTTCGCATACTAGGTGGCGCGTCAAGCACTGAATGGGTAGCTCAACATTGAAGTGTTCCAAGATGCGAGCAGATCGTCAAAGTCAACCATCGCTACTCCAAATAAACACAACCAAACTCTCATTGTTGGGCCCTGACGAACCAAACCTGTTGAAGGGTTGCCGCTGCGAGCAATCCAATCCGAGCCTGGAGCTGTCAGGCCCGCAGATCGGCATGACCACGAGGGCTCGGATGCATATCAGCTGAACGGCGCAACGATGCGATAAGCTCAGAGTGGATGGGCCAGGTGCAAGCCAGGAGGGTGAGTTGATTTGCGAGGTTAGCAAGAGAGGGGAGGGCAGAGCGCAAAGCTATGCCAACGATAGCTTTGGCAAAGGCCGCAAATGGCCCTATGTACCACCCACTGCTATGAGCACTCATTTACCGGCTTGCGCACATTAATTTCCAAATAGATTCGTCTTCTACGCTTCTCGCCACCATTCGAAGGCTCATAAATTCACAACTATTGGCTTCCGATGGTGGAAATTATCAAAATTGTGCCATTTGATTTGAATCTCCGGGAGGCTGCAATTGTTTTATTGTTTACTGTTGGCAACATTGAACAACAACAACAACGACGAGCCAGGCTGAGCGCCCGAAAGTAGATGCAAACTCACACTCTCGGCCCTCAATCCAACTTCTAACTCTTGGCTCCGCATCCTCTCTGGCTCAGCTAGCCTCGATCACCTTTACCTTTGGCTCGGCGGCCACAAACAATTGCCAGATTCAGCTTGCTCGTGTGGAGTTGGACAACAATGGATGCAGTGAAAAATGAAACCCACTGGGTGCGAAAATTAATTCAACTTCCAATCAAGAGCTGGCGCCAACCTCCATCGAGCCTCAGCCAGAAGCGAATAAAGCGTTTTGGGGAGAAAGCTAACAGGAGAGGCTTGCACACTGGGTTTTGGCTGAGGGCCGCGCGCAATATATAAATCTAACGCCAGCTCACCCCCACTGGCTAGCACTATAAATGGGAATGGGGTCCCCTGGTTGGCCGGATGGCGGCAAAACGGGCAGCCAAGCCGCTGGGCTAGTTTGGCAGCCACTGGCGCGGTTGTTGTATCACGCGCCCAGCGGGACTCCATGCATTTTCCCACAAGCAAAGAGATCGGTTCGGAAAACTTTCCGATTCCGGGCGCCCGACAACTATGCACACTACTCCAGTTTGCCCGTCTCGCCGCCCATCCGCTCCAGTCGGGGATTGTTCAAAAGGGCTCGTGAGCAAGATGAACTCCTTCTGGCCTCGCCGAAGCCTGTCCAGTGGCCGGCGCAAATCCACAGAGAAGCGAGTCAAGAGTTTTGAGGGCACAAGTGCCTCGTGGGCCCCCAAAGCTCAAACTGGCTCCAGTTTCCTCCTCGAACTTTCTCTCTGATGATCCTCGTGATGATGTTTGCTCATGCACACGCTGATTGTGCATGCTGTTTGCCAGCCACCGGAGTCACCATTTAATGGCCACCGAGCGCGCCGAGACCTCCGCAAAATTAGCCGCTTCCCTACGCGGCCAGCGCCAACTGGAGGTGGCGCCAAAATCGCGCACTGGGGCGCCGAGCGGACTCCAGGATGGTTTTATTACCGCGCCGGAAACTGTGCGCAAAATGCGATTTGATTTGCACCATAACAAGATGCAAACGGTCGCCCCTAATGAAGCTTTGGGCCCCATTTCGCCATGCACGCGACTCTAGTCGGCCGGCGCATTTTGCCTTGATTTCGTCCGTTTTGTGGGCTCCGCTTCCCTTTTGCGTCACCACGATTTTAGGCAAGAAGTGTCCGGCTTCCATAACGCGAAACCTAGCCAAAAAGAATGCGCAAACTTTAAAACAAACCGCCCACTTGCGCTCGCGGCCGAGCAAGTCAGCTGGGGCAGCCTCAATTGGGATGCAAAGCGAGCGCTCGACGACCGCAAACTCGTCGGCCGAGTTGGAAAATAGTCCATTCAAGTGAGAGGAAATCGATGATTAGTAATCGATCATCCTGCAATGGTTGTTCTCAGCCTACAAATGGTTGCTAGGTCTGGAAAATGCTCAATTCTGGGCCTCTTGCTGCAGCGTCGATCTGCAGACATGCATTCGGGCCACCGCCCCTCGCGCAAGCTCGTTAGACAACCGTTATCCTGGATCGCTCACTCCAACCGCAGATGCACCTGAAGGAATGGTTCCGTGATCAAGTTGTAACCAGACGATTAATTAGAGTCAAGCGCCATAGTGTTGGGGCCGCCAACAATACGTTAAATTATCAAGTCAATGACAGCGGACCATTAGACGCCCATATCGATAACTTCATTTGTGTTGCATTAGTGGAGCCTGTGGCAAATTCAACAGCTTTCAATACCTAGACGCTCTGCCGGGGCGCGAACGCAATTGGAGGTGGCGCTGGTGGCAGATGGACTTGCACCATGGCGCTAATGGTTTCTCTAGCCCCAAATAGGAGCCCTCCTAGCTCCTCGCTCGTAATGAGCCAGCTAATGGTTGTTGGCCTAATAGATTGGCGGTTTCAACCTCTCGTCCGACCCACCCCACTGTTCTCGCTCCATGCCCGATCTCGATATCTTATCGCGATAGCTAATAAAGATTGCTTGAGAGGGGGCGGCCAGTCAGGCCAAGTGTTGCGCGATTGATTTTGCAAGAAGCGGAGCGGCCAGCGGAGAAAAGCGGAAAGGTGAATCACTCTCAAGGCTTTGGAAGTTCACCAAAATCAGGCCAAAATTCTCTCGGCTTCAGCTTCAGCTCGATTCGTCGCTTAGTTTGTTCGAATTAGTTCATTGAAGCCAGGCGAGCGGGCAAAATCGATTGTTTCGCCCAGAGATTGATTTGGAAGCCGGTCGATTTGTCCCTGGCTGGCTCGTCGGTGCTCTAGCTCAAACACGGCCGGCTGCCTATCATGGTTGGACTGGACGGGAGATGGGGGAAGTCGTGGAAGAAAGATGAGCGCATCAGATAAGCTGGCGTTGGCGCGCCATGCGCCTGATTGGAACCACGAAACTGGGGAGCCTCATTGCAGCGATGGGCGCCGCAATCGCCTCTATCTTTGGCCAGCTGACTTACTGACTGACGGATGAATCTGGAGCTCCGTGCGGCCGCTTGATCAAACTTGGCCCTCGCTGGACCTCTCGCACTCTATTTGGGGGCGCGTGGAACTGCTTGAATGCATCATCAGGCACCTAATTGAGGTTATGTGCACGTTTCTTCCTACTTGGTTGCCGCCTACTTGTTTGTCGATTAACTTTGCCCGACGCAACGCTGCCGGCTCTCCGGACTCGGAATGAAGACATCCCATTGGGTTTGGCGAGCGGCTCTTGAGTTGTATAAGCTAATAAGACGAGAAGGAATGGAGACGAGAGTGGGAAAGAGAGGGAGATCAGGTTGTGATTGGCAAGTTTGATTAATGCTGCCGACCAAATTAGTGGAGTCGAGTCACACTGATCGGACTGCAGCCTGTCCAACGTCCGCTCCTTTTCCTCAGCAAGCGATTGCAAACCCAAAATACTTGAGTCCTGCAAACATTGGCAACGGATCTTGCCGCTCAGGGCAGCTGAACTGTCGTCTCCCAACAATGGTCCATTCTAACCTTGCAAAGCGCTGAAATGGGCCGCCCTGATTGGGTTTCTTACTTGCCTTTGGCTCCTGTATGGCCTGCTCAATGGCGCCCGCGACAAGATTTGGCCGAGAGTTTGTAATGAATATGCCAGCAGGATTATGCTGGAGGCTGGCCAATGCTTCGCTCCACTGGGGTCAACCGTTGGTGGCTCAAATATATTCGAGTCGACATTCGATTGATTAGACTTTGTAGTTTGTTGGGTCCGAGTCCGGATTGAAGCCAACGTTGATCATCTGGATGGTGGATCTCGAGGAAAGCTCATCGCAATGATCACTTGCGGCCGCCAATGAGTTGGCGAGTTTGGCTCCGAGAGGCGATTGGAATTCAGCAATGGCTCTATATGTGTTCAAGCTCAGTATTTGGCCAGACTTCGAGCAGCCGCGTTGGGCCCATGAGCAGCCTATATGATGACGACAAGGTGACAAGCGAGCGAGCGAGTGAGCAACGGGACAAAGATGGTCTCCGCTAACACTAGCGCAGCCGACTCCATTTTTCTCTCCAAAGCTCAATCTGAGGAGCAAGGGGAGAGAGAGTGCTCTCCTTTTCCACGATGACCATTGTAGATTCAAATTTTTTGCGTGCCAACTAGTCGCTTACTTCTCAAGTCGTGTGCCTATTATTCCAAGTATCCAAGGAGAGCTCCTAAGAACCTTAAATTCAATAATCTCACCAAATCCCTTGCTATTATCCATGGTACAAATTCATCATCACTTGCTCGGTTACTCGACCTCATGAGCTGACAGAACTATGGAGTTTTGTGAAAAATCCACAAACACGCCCCCTTTCAACGCGACGAAGGCGCATGATTGATCTTCATACGATTTAGGCACGTCGATCGAACTGGGCGACGTCCGAATCCGATCGTTCTTTTCTCCATTTCTCTCCCTCTCTATGTACATCTATGGAAGTGGCACAGTTTTAGGTCTCGCGCTCGCCGTGCTTGCTGGCCACTTTTCAATATTCGCGCCGGCCAACGAAATTAGGTGGATGCGCGCCAACGAATTAGCAACCAACAAAAGTTGCGCGCTCAGCCAAAGTGCCATCACAGGCTTTGGTGCCTTTCATAGCGCAAGCTCTGCCCACTGGCTGGCGCGCCCTGTGCGCAGTCTCCTCACTGCGACAGGCGATCGAGACCAAAGTTGGCAACCAAGCCAAACCGCGCGCTCAGCCATTCGTCGGTTTGTCTCTACAGCGAGTGAACGAACGCAGTCTAGTTTGGTTGATTCTTGTTTTCGAAGCCACAAGTTTCAGTGATCCAATCAATTTAAAATGACCCTCCCGGTTAATCCAAACCTAGAAAGGTATCCATCGCCACCAAGATGAAGCGTTTTGTTGCTAAAGAGTCTGCTCAGCCAGAATCAAGCTCGAGCCGATAGAGATTCCAAATTGCAATAAAAGAAGCAAGCTGCACCTAGTTTACCCTCTTATCTGAGCTTGAGACTCTGAGAGCCGCCGAACTGCATTGGATTTGAAAACAAGAATCCCATCCTAACCGATGACTGACCTAGCAACAAACGCTATGCAGCAGCACCAGCAACAGCACCAATCTCAACTGACAATAGATTCAGATGGATCATCTAGTCACGAGAATACAATGCTCAAGTTTCACACCTCGGCCAGTGCCCTGATGGTTGCCAACCAGCAGCATAACTTCCAGCAACAGCAACGCGCCAACGGCGTCTGGCCCTCGCCTACTTCGCCACAACTGCACACGCCCCACCACCACCACCACCATTCGCCAACAACCTCAAACATTGATTCAAGCCAACAAGCCACCTACCAACATTACCAAGCGCAACAGTACCAGTTGCAAGCCCATTACCAGCACCACTATCAGCAACACTACGGGCACCATTATCATCATTCGCACCAGCAACAACAGGGCGCGGGAAATGTTGGCGCATCTTCGCCCCATTCAGCTGCCTCAATTGCTGCAGCCACCCACTACCAACCAGTTGGCTACTCGCCAGTTGGCCACCAGAGTGTCCCCCACCTGTCCCATCACCATCACCACCATCACCATTTAAACTCGCAACAGCAGCAACAAAGCAATCAACTGGCCGCAATAAGCAACCATTATCAGCATCCACTCTGTTCCACAAGCGGCCATCACCAAATGGCGCTGGCCGCACACCAGCACCAAACTGCCGGGCAGCACATACAAAGATATCATCAAAATCACCACCTATACGGTAGCAAGCACTCGTTGGAAAAAGACACCCTAGGTCACGCAAGCTCAGTCGATTCAACAGAGGGCGATGATACATCGAATGATGAGTCGTCAACTTCAGGTGCAACAATTAAAATCGAGCCCACGAGTGTGAATCTTTCTGAAAATCAGATCGATGTTTCACACAGTGACCATTACACATCAAACAACGGCAATCATCAAAATCTCGGCACAAATCATCATGGCCAAAGCTTGACTAGTTCGAATGGAAACTCTGAACCAAGTCAGCAAATGAGCACTGTGGAGAAATTAGCCACAAGCACTGGCGAAAGCTCGGCAACAAAACCCAACGCAAATGGTAGCTCGAGCATGCGAAGCACGAGTAGTAATGACAAGAATTTAGCAAACAAGCGCCAGAGGCGCCAAAGGACACATTTTACACCGAAGCAACTGCAAGATTTAGAGGCAATGTTTACGCGCAATAGGTATCCAGATATGACAAGTAGAGAAGAGATTGCTGCTTGGACGAATTTGAATGAAGCCAGAGTTAGGGTAGGTTGAAAATTGATTCATTCAGCAAATTTAAAATCAGACTTGGTGGCCAGTTGTGTTAATTAGATCCCATTCTTGATTCATCAAACTATAGGTATGGTTTAAGAATAGACGGGCTAAGTTGAGGAAACAAGAACGAAATGCAGCCACCGAGTTGAAAAATAATTTAAGCTCGGCTCATCATCTGACTTCCATAATGCAGCAGGCGGTGGCTGCCGCATCAGCCTCATCGTTTGGAGCCACCTCCACCGATACATATGGCCACGCGAGAGCTCACCATCTTGTTCATCCAGCTAGCGCCGTTGCTGCAGCGGTACACCAGGAGTACGTTCCGATGTAGATATTAACATCAAGCTGATGATCCCAATGCAATGCCCAAGCTTTCAATGACACAGAGCACTGTGCTAATCGTTTTTGATAAAAGAATGAGCAGCGAGCATCCGAGGCGTTGAACAGTATTGAGGATAATTGAAGATTAAAAGATTGAACTAATCAACCAAAGCGCGAGCGATTAGCGAGAGCAGCGAAAATATCAAGCTAGTTGTAGTGAAACTTCAATAATAAATAAGCCTCGTTAAGACCAACACTCGGGGGGCTGTTTTGCTCTAAAACGTTAGTATTTTCAAGCTCGTTTTTCCATGTGAAATGCAACCTATCACGTAGATGAGGGCGAATAATGAAACTTTTGGGCTAGTATCACTGAAAGGGTTGGCTAGACGTGATTTTCATTGGAAGCGAGTTACATCCTCAGAACATCTATGCGGCGAACGGAGTTAAGCATCAGCCGCTGAAACTCGCTAACCGTCTGCCTTCCTTCGATAAAAGCACAGTAAAATTTCACTACGCTAACCTAAGTTTGTACCCACATTTACCTGAGCTGCCATACAACTATGTTTACTTATTCTATCTAATATGTGACGAGCTATGAATCACACAGATAACCATGTTTTCATGTAGAAGGTCTCTGAGAGCCAAAAAAACGGCACTGCTTTATGACGGGGACTATAAATATATGATATAGACAGACCCATTATAGGTGATGTGTGTCGCTGGCTAGTTGTGTTTAATTCATCATCAGGGAGTGGGCGTGATTCGACCTTGATCCTTGCCGACAAACCATCCGGTTTAACAAGTGGGAGAGAAAGAGCGTCTCTAGTAACCTTTTAGCTCTACAAAACGATATCTCTAAACAGAAGGAAATTTGCACCGGAAAAAGAGGGTCAGTATCGTTGGTCTGATTCATTTAATTCGATTTCTATCTATGAATGTTTGCTATGATGAGCTAGAACTCGCGCGAATGTCATCCATAGCTTCAGTTTAGAACTTTTAGTCGTCCGTACCGAAGGCTGAATCGAAGAGATTCATCCGATCCCACGAGCAAAGGAAAACTTCTCCTACCCAACCAAAAGTTGGCTACTGTTTGTTGCTATCGAGTTTCCTGCCCAACTAATCCCACACACTAGCGCACAATTTGCTCAGATGGAGCTAGTCGAGCGATAATGAAACTTATCCATCTTGGATCGCAGCTCGACACGAAACGATTCTGTCAAAACTAATTGATAGATGTCGCTTGTTGATCTCGCGTTCAAGGATTCATTCCCATTGTCGAATCCGCACATCCTCTCGCCTTTCAATCCCAGAGTCCACGGGAATAGACAGATAAAGGAGCTGGATCATCGTCAGATCGATTATCTAGACGCCTTAGTCTGCACCTTGAGCGCTCAAATGATAATCCGGTAAGATTTCAAGCTTGGTGCAGCGGGATCATAGGACACTTGCTCCAATCCAGCCAATTCCCTCTATTTCTAGCCATCCAAACAAAGAGTTCCACTTTTGTTGCCGCAAGTTCGGCGAACCATCCACTCGATCGTTACCTTAATTGATGACGGACCTGGACGATCCGTTATTCCCACTAACTGTCTGGCCTTTCTAAGGCTTTTTCTCCAACCCAATCCACGCGTGACTCTACGAACACCAGCTAGATCTCATCTGAGCCCATGATATTAAGTGGCTAATCTTACTTATTGCTCTCTCAATCTGCTGGCAACAGCTATTCACTAAATGCGAACTGCTTAGTATGGAGTGGCAGCCACACTCTCAGCCCCATTCGAGGCTCACCAAGCGCATCCACTAACTGAATGGTTAGCTTCTGACCAGTAGTCGATCACTAGTCTTTATTTGAGACATCTCGATCGTGAATCACTTCGACACCAACAGCTCAAGACCATAAGGTGTAATTCACCCAGATTAAACCAAGATTATCGTCTTAATTTAGGCTGGCTTGGTGTAATTGATAACCAATTAGTGTTAAATAATAACATTGTCATTCAGGATTATTTCACTATGGATTCGCGTTGCCTTTCTAGATTTTGCTTTAAATCCTAATTGTTATAGATGGAATCAATTTGTTTGTCTTGTTCAGCCAACAATTGGATATCCTGGCTTGGGAAGCAAATTCAATTTTCGCGCCATAACGAACAGTAACGATTTGATCTGGCGCGAACCCATTCTAACGGCTATCGTTTGCGTTCTCAGTTGATAGCTATCTCTAGGGCCAAATTAGGGCCCAAAATTGTTTTATTTGCCACAAAACAGCGTTAGGGCCGGGTAGTGTTTTCGACGGGAGAGACCATATAGAGAGCAATGGTGAGAGGTGGTGGAAGAAATGAGAGGCGACACAGGAGTCGTTGCTTGGTTTGAGAAGGTGAGGAGGGCGTTCCCTTCGAATGAAGATCAATCGTAATATATCGCTGCTATCCTTTACACTCGCTATCGCCCTATGACCCTCGAAGACTTGGAGAGACTTTAACGGAATAAACTGAAAACTTAGCCGTGCCAAGCCCCAGACAGATCTCCAATACAAATCGCTAGATGAGCTAAAACTACAGGCCTTTCGAATGTAAGCACAACCACGACCACTAGGAAAGCGTCACCTCCGATATCTCTGCGGACTGAGCAGGCCACACGAAACATCAGTTATCGGCGATGGATGCAGAATGGTGGAGTAGTATTGGTACTATGCTCAGATAATTGAACTGAATGTCTAGCCGCGTTTATATCAACTTGGTAGGGCAATTTGGCGCAACGCGAACAAACTCGCACAAATTTGCCGCCAGTCCCAACAGAGCAAAGGGGGGAGAGAGAGCGAGCGAGCGCTGAATCTCATATAGGTCGAGAAGTTTCATATGTAATGACGCAAGCTGAGCTAAAATGTTGGAACAGCTGGTTTGTGAAGAGGATTTCTACGTAGCAAGAGGGGAGTCGTAGTTGCGGCTGCTAAGAGGACAAGAGGAAGAGAGAGCGAGGGACATGGGCTGGCACCTCCGAGCACCTAGTGCACGCATGATCCACTCGAGTTCAGTGCTCATGTGGTTGCTGATGGGATAGACGCAGTAGTGTATGGTGTTTCAAAGCAATCGATATTGTTTGATATCCAGCGAGCGAGCGGCTTGGTCGAGCGATAAACACAAACACACATGACGCCCGGATGCCATGGGGATAGAGTTGAAAGTCAGCCTTGTAGAAGTGGCATCATAACCTCACATGACCGAGTAGTGAGTTTATTAGTCCACCTAAAAGCCAATCAAGTATGAATCGGGCTATTTTGAGGCAAGAGCGGACAGCAAGTGGGCGGCCCGACTGACACTATGGTCCAGTGTCAGGGGGTGCGGTTGGACGAAATCGCTCATTGAACAAACCACTGATTTAGGGGCCAGCTGGAGCGCGCTCCACACCGCAGGCTTGTAAATCAGACTTGAACTTGTGATGGTATAACAGTTTCTGGCCACTAGCGACACCGAGTCTGCCGGTTAAGCGATTCAATATAACCAAGTTCGGACAAGACGATAAGACTTTCCACAATCTGGATTGTGAGCCTGAGATGCGCGAGCCCACCGATGCCACCATTTGTTGTTGCTCGGTTTTGGCGCCATGCACTCGGCGGTTGGTTGTGCAATTCTTGCCCCCAACTAGCAGCATCTAAACCAATATCCTACCCTGAGTTAGCCAGACACTGAGATTGCCCCCTGTTGTCCAAGGGAGAGGGAAAACATAGGCAGCTGCAGTGGCGCCAATGACAACAGGGCGCGCGCGCGTGAGTGTCCCCTCGTCCGCCTGGCCCAGTGGGAGCTGGCGGCGCATTGTTTCCGATTCACTTGGCCGGCGCAGCTATCGATCTCTTGTTGGTGTTGGGTCTGTTTTGTTAAAAAGAGAGGCAAACTTTGTTGCGCAATCACACTGCACAAACAGGACCATATTAGTGGCGGCTACGGCGGCGGCGGCGGCGGCGACGACGCTGGTATCTGTGGCCGGAGAGGAAGTCAGACTGGAGTCACATTGACTATAGTAGTGTGATTATCATTACTTTTGGCAAATGTTGTTTCAGAAGCTTGGGGCGAGCGGGCCATGTCTTTTGTGGTTGGTCGGCGGGTTGTTTCAGGCGCTGGCGTGTTTGCTCTCGCTCTTAGTTGGCTGGTGTCAATCAGGCTCGCGTTTAACAATGCAAACAGCTTGTTGGAGCCCAAAGGTGTCGTGTAAATGGTGTTGCTTATAAATTGGATAATAAACGTTTGTTTGCCTCCTCTTATGTATCATCATAATGGTCTGCTCGTTGGCTTGGCCATCCGAGCCGTAGATAAAGGAAGGAGAGGCGAGCAAGGCGAGCGATAGGTGGAGTTTGCATGGGCAGTAAACTGGCCAAGCGGGAGGAAGCAAGAGACTGGCGGCGGCGGCGGCGCCAGCAGCAGCAGCAGAAGCCATAAAAGCGTTGAAACAGGAAGTGGGCCAAGTTTAAGTGGGATGAGCATTGAGCAAACTCTGTTTGGCCCCATTGGCGCCAATTTTGTTTTGCCTTCCTCAATGGGCTAACGCTTTTATATGTAAATTTTCAATCAGATCAATTTGTCTGTTGCTTAGGTGGCAAAATATTGTTTCGAAAAAGTTCAAAATCTGATTTGTTTTCAGTTGGCGGCCGATTTGGTTCACAAAATTTATATTAAAATTTGTCCCTCAACTCGCATTCAATTGGGGACCATCTAGGTGGCCGCGTTGCTCTGGCGCCGGCAGGACAAACTTCGATCTCTATCTCTTTGTTTGCAAAATTCAATCATGCGAGCGAGCGAGAGAGTCGGCTCACCTCCAGGTTTGAGCGGGCGCATTTTGGGGCCCCAACGGCGACCAGACGAGCTGGCTCGGGTGGACGTGGAGCGGCGCGTGGAGGGCGAGTCAATCTCGGCCGGCGCAACCAGAGACTGGCTGGCTCATGGCCTCTCTCTCTCTCTCTCTCTTTTCCTCTCCCTCTGAACATCGGCCGCCCTGAAGCGGACGCGGCCACCTAAGCCAAGGTTTGGCGGGTTCGCTTCCATTTGCATACAATGTCAGCTTAGTTCAGTCGGTTGTTGCGTTGGCGCGCACTTGCAGCTTGTATCGCCGGCGAGCATCTCTGTTGCATAGCGCCGCCAGTCGCTATGCAGGGCCGGCCACTCTCACTCTGCCGCCAGACAGGGCGCTCGCTGGGATAGAAAATCGATGGGTTGTAAAATCCAAAAGGGAAATGATTTGACAGTTGTTGACAGCGAGGGGAGCGAGCGGCCGGCGGAGGTTCAAGGCGGGATGTAATTATGATGAATGGGGGAAAGGAGAAGGAGGAGGCAAAAGTCAAATTGCATGCTCGCTGCGGCCGCTCGCCACTCTGCTTGACCGCAGCAGGATGGACGCGCGATGACTCATTGGCTCGCCTTTGAACTGGGCGGCAAAACTAATTTAGTTGCCGCTTTCATTTCCATACTGCACGTCCAGCTCAAGTTTGGGCGCCAAAACTAGAGCTGCCCGCCATTTAGTTTGCCGCCGGCCAATTCAAAAGACAAAGGAAACCAACTTCCTGCCAGAGTGACACCCACGCTGCCGATTACACGAGCGGCGAGCGCGATATATCATCTCGGGCGGCGCAAACTTTGCGATGGTTTATGTGTGTGAATGGAATATGAAGTGTTCGTGGCGGCGACACGTTCGCCTTGACCAGCAGGCCGAGTTCAGTGCGAGGCCGGAAACCAAGGGCCGCTGGCCACGGGCTGCGCCGGCTCTCGTATCCATATCTTGCGCCTCATTGGGCAATAAACTCATCGGCACTTTCAACTTTTATGCCAGCGACTCGCGAGCATCCGAGCGCCCGCCTGCCTGGCCAAACCATAATTGGCTGCCCGCAAGCTCGACTGGCACCCTCGAGCTGGCTGCCGGCAGTTTTGGAGCTGGCTCGCCACTGTTGCGCTGCTGCATCTCGCAAGCCAATGTTGACAAGCTAGTGGCGCAGTTGTCTAAGCGGCAATAAAAGCTCACTCTCTCACCGCTCGTCAACGCGAACAACCTGGCCATAAATCACGCTCAACGCCCACATCAAGCCCAGACTAGACGAGACACTCTGGCTGACAACTTTGGCTCGGCCGGCTAATCAAGATGGCGCATTGATATCGGCTCATTTGTTTGCCTTGAGTCCTCCTCCAGCAAACTGCTGCCGAATTGTCGCACTCCTGACTCTCGCCTAGATTTGCCAAATCAAAGCTGAACTGCTGCGCAAGGACGAGCGAGCAAGCAAGCAAGCAAGCAACTCCATAGGCTGCTCTTTTCGCCCGAATTTCAAGGCAACCGATTCCCAGAATTTCATATCCTGTGAGAACTATCCCTGCTAATTGGTTCCGGAGGCGCGTCAGGGATGATCGGTTGAGAGTGCAAGGCAGCTGCGCCATCTGGGGGCAGCTAGTCGAACTTGGGGGCCCCTTGTTGCGGCGCAACCGCACGAGAGGGCGCCAAGCGAACAAATTGCTAGCACACAATTATTCTCTCAGAGATGCTCTTCGTCCAAGACTGCAATCTAGAGAAAGTGTAGAAAGGGATGGAAGGTGCCTCGACTGCAGAGGCAGCAGCGGCTGCGGCGGCGAGCTGGGCGCAGATTTCTGGTTAGATTTTAACGCTTCATCTAGCTCTTAGGATAACGACTAGCTTTGCCACCGCCGCTTGATCCCAGTGGCGCCGCCCTTGGGCCCAGATGCTCGAGATGCTCGGCCCCGAAAGTGCTGTTTTGAAGGAAAGCGCTTTTGGCCGCTGCCGCCGCTGCTGCCGCCGCCGCCTCCGCTTGCGCACCAAATGGGATATTATTTCATGACACGGAGGCTGGAGGGCTCGTATGCAAGCGTAAGGGAGAGGCAACGTTTGGGGAGGCCAACGAGCAGTTTGGTGGAAGTGGCGTCGCCGTTAGCGGCGATGAAATGCGCGAGGAGCGCCCGGCTAGCGGGCCAAAGTGAACACGAGCCCCCCCCCTCTCCAGTTCCGGCTCTTGGCAACCGTCTAGCTCCAGCTGGCCGCCAGCGGACGCCAACCGGCTTGGGGGTCCAATTTTGACCTACCGGCGATTCGCTTGGGCGTCATTAGGCGGCCAAAGTGGCTCGTTTGTTCGTGCTCCACTTTCTTGTTTGCGTTCGTGTTGCCGCTTCGAGGCGACGATTCCGGCCAGCGGCGCTCCCGTTGGCCGCGGCCGCTACTCCGCGGCGGCCGTCGTTATCATCATGCGATTGATTCCGGTAGTTGTGGTTGCGGCGGCGGCGGCGGCGGCGGCGAGCGGAGCGTGATGGCGGGCCGATTGCGCAATGTTTGCGCCGGCAGCTAGATTGATGTGGCCCCGCGGCGGCCTCAGCCTGCGCGCTCGTCGAGGGCCAGCGAGGCCGGCTGGCCAGCGCGCGCCATGCTCGCCGCCGACTTCCGTTGGCTCCTTATCTCCCCTCGCGGCCGACGCGCTTCGAAGGGCAGCATCGGCAAACGAGGGCTAGTTGATGAATGAGCGGCCGCTCGCTCGCTAGCCGCTCCTGCTGCCTCCCCGCGCCTTGCCGGGCTTGGCTTGGCGGCCCCAGCCCTGGGCGCAACGGCCGGCCTCCCACTCGTCTGGCCGAGCGGCGGCCTCAAGCAGCGCTGACGGCCGAGGCCAAAGCTGAGCCATCGCAAGCAGAAATTTGTCAGCCAGCAAACTTGACTTGACTTCTGCGCTCATCTCGTTGGCGCGAAGGCAGCCGAAGGTCAGCGCTCGGCGCCAATAAGCTTGAGCAAATTTAATGGCTTGCGTTCAAGTATTAGGTTGGGCCGCCGACGAGTTGATATATTTTCGCGAGCAAACAGTTTTCAATCTTGTTAGGTGAGAATTTGCTCCACCTAACTCTGCGCGCTCGCATGCAAATAGGCGGCGCGCTCATATTCGAGAGTTGTGGGGGCGCGAGGAGTGGCGCCCCTTGAGCTCGCGCGCAAGCCAAGCTAGCGCCTCGGAGGCCAATCTGGCGCTTGCATAGGTGAGTGGCGCTCTCCGCTCGCTCGCCGAGTGTCGCCTGCAACGGCGCCCGCTTGCCGCCGCCGCCGCCGAGCTTGGAACAAATTGGATTGGTTTGTTGCTCGCCAAGCGGCCGCCTTTTCACCGGAATCCGCTGCAAGATAATTCAATTTCAACATCAAAATAAATCAGATCCCCCCGCTCGCGATATCGGCCTTGCGCCGGCCAGGAGCGCCGCCAGCCTAATGGGCCTCTCGGCTCCTCCGGCCGGCAGGCGGCGCCCTCGGAGGCGGCGAGCGAGACGGGCTGGCCGGCGGCGCGCCCCTGGACGGCGCCGCTCAGACAATCGAGTGCCGCCAACGAGAGCGCAAAACGTCCACTCCAATTGATGAGTCCGTGGCCAAACTGAAGCCGGCCCGGCCAGCCAGACATCGTGCCCAGAATTAGGGCTCGCCGAGTGGAGAGAGCCGCCAAAATTGGGCCCGCTGCTGTTGCAACCGCTTGGCCGAACCATAAGCGAGCCACCACTAGATTAAGAGGCAAGAGCTCGCCGGCCAACGAGCGGCGCCCACTCGCCCATTTCTGGGAGCAAACTCTCGGCCGGGGCCTCCATTTGGATGTCGCATCCTTTTCTCCGCCGCCAGCCGCCAGCCGCCCGCCGACAGGAGGCAGAGGCAGCCTAATGGACTCTTGGGGGGGATAATTCGCCTTCCTCGCCTTGCTTGAGCCCCTCTCGGAGGCAACATTTTTATGGCCCATCGAGCTATTTGTAGCCGCTCTCGCTCTCCTCTGCGCGAGCAAGCGAGCCAGGCCGGCTGGTGCGCAGTTTCCGCCTACGCGCCCCGCGCCTCCCATTGTTGCCGCTTGGCTTGCTCTCTCAGCGGCCGGCCGCTTGGTGGAGGCGGCCGGCCGGCCACTATAAGTTGGCGGCTTGCGAGCGAGCGAGCGAGCGAGTAACCAAAGCGCCGCCTCCACTCGGCCAGCGCTCCTTGTTTGCGCTCGGCGTAAGAGCGTCGAAAGCACGTAGCCGAGCTCGCCGCGCCTAGCTCAGCTCCTTTCAAGCTCGTGACTCTTCCCTCCCCTCGCCCCAAACCAACCGACAGCAGCAACAACAAATTGCCCCCTCGACAAGCCAAGCGGGCGGCCGAGCTCATGCTTGGCGACGGCCACGTTGCAAAAGATAAATCCATTTATCCGGGCGAGCAAAGCGCGGTTGCGTTTGTACATACAAGCGGACTGGGCGGCGAGGAGGAGCCTTCCAGCGGCCAGTTTGCGCGCGTTATTGGCATACAGGCGAATCTATGGCGCGTGCTGTGCACCGTTGAGCTGACGCGGGCCGTCCTGTGCTGGCTGGCTCGTCGGGAGGGGGGAAAGGGGTGCGTTACCAGCGGGCGTTTGCCAGGCAACTGGACCTCGGCGCCCCCCCCACCTCCACAAACACACGCGCACACGCACTCGAGCCCCCCTCGGGCTGCGCGCAGAGGACGGCGAGCGAGCTGCGCCTGGGGGCGCGCAACTCAAACGCTCGAAGAGGCAACCCTCGTGCGCGCGACTCTAGCGCCGTTCGCGACCTGGCGGGCGCAAAGGTGGCGTGCGCATCCGGCCAACGGTGCGCCCCCTCTCTCTCTCTCTTGCGTGGCTCGCGGGCCCCAACCATTCGGCGGGCCGGCGGGCTACTTTGCTACAGCGGGCGCCGCCGCTTGGAGGGCCCCGCCGGCCAACTGGCGGCACCGACTCGACTCGAGGGGCACTGTGCGCGAAATCATGTCGGGCTCATTATTGTCGTCGTCGTCGTCGTCGCCGCCGCTGCCACCGCTGCTGCTGCTGCTGCCGCTGGCGCCGCCGTCGCCGAGGGGAGAGTTCGTTTCGTGGTCGCTATCCATTGTTGTTAAATATTGAATCAACGACTGGCTTACACCCGCTCAATCCAGCCGATTAAATTGAGTGCGGCGAGTGGTCTGGCCTTGTCGACATTGCAGCCTGGCAGCGCGCTCGCGTTAACAGCGCTGGCCCCCGGCCGCCAGCTAGCCGGCGCAACCGCCCTGGCCGCTATCTCTCTCTCTCTCTCTCTCGGTCCGAGTTTGGCCTATCTCGAGATAGCGAGCTGGCCCGTTTTGCCCCCCTCTCTCTCTCTCTCTCAGTTACTCGCTGACGCAGGTGACTCCCGATTGGCGTTGGCAGGCAGAGCGAGCGAGAGTGGCGGACTTGCGCGCGGCCAGAGGGGGAGAGACAAAGGGGAAAGTGGGAAGGCAAGAGGCCAGAGCGGCCGCGCTAGCTGAACAAATGAGCGAGAGAGCGAACGAAAGCGGCCGAGCCCACTAGCCAGCGGGCCCACTGAGCTGGCAAGCTAGCGATAAAAGCCAAGCAAAATTCTAGCGCAACTTTCGCCTCGAGCAAGTGACGGCTCTCGAGTCCATGCGAGCTTTTCGGGGTGAGAATTGTGGAAATATAAGAGTGGGTTGAAAATTTACATAGTATTTTGACGCTCGGGGGGAGCTGGAATGCTTTTAACAGGGGGGCGAATTCAAGATTACCGACACGCAGGGTTCTTATTGGGCGACATCACAAAGGAGGGGGAGGAGAGAATTTGAAGTATGAGGAGCGATGGAGTTTGTGCTCTGTGAGTAAGGTGCGCGCTAGGCGGCCAAGGAGGGCGCTGTGACCAGGAGGTTGAATTGATGAAAGCGCTCCCAGTTTGCGCTAGACAAAGGTGTGCCGCCCTCATGTGATGGCTAAAATATGAGCCAAATTCTGCTCTAGACACTCCATAGGGCCGCAAATATTGTTTTCGTCCTCCCTTCGAGCTCAAAAGCCCACGCGAGGTTACAGCAGCATCAGCCCCCAATGCGGCGAGAGGCCCAAGTTTTGGCGCCACCGTAGCAAGCAAGATCAACAACCGACTAGACGAACTGGCCAAACCAGTTACCCTGCTCGAAGGCCTCCCACTCATGAATATTCAAGATCTAGTCCAGTTTAGTGTACGAGATTGAAACTTGGTCGCTCGCGTTGGCCCCAACAGGGTGGCCAGTGGAGTTTTCGGCTCGTTGGCCACCAGACTATAGATGCCATTGAGAGTCATTTTGGGGTCGCTTAGGAGCATTTAAAGCGAGCATATTGTTGCAATACCAAATCCAAAATTATCCTGCTGAGTAACGATTAAAAAGATCACGGAATTTAGAAAGTGAAAACTAATTTAGTAGCAAATCTGACTCAAAAAATTTAGGCCGAGTGGCGCGAGCAGGTACAAGATCTATTGATCGCTTTACCTGTGATACTGGTGCAGAATAAGTTGGAAAATTTTATGTATTCACAAAACAAGCAAATTTCAAACATTGTCAGTGCTAAGTTCACAAACATTTTCCAAATTTATTACACAATCGAGGGAGGAACAGGAACAAGCCCAAGAATCCAAGTCTTTCACGCGAATAGTTAGAATCCAGTGCTGGAGTTTGTTTTTGAGATTTTGTTTATAAACGAGCACCTGGAGGATATATTAGCCCGCTGCCTATTGTTAAAACGAGGGAGAGAGAGAGAGAGGTAATATCTGGCAGCTAGTTCGGAGGCCCGAGTGTAGTCACCTTTCGTGAGTTGAGGCGGGTCGAGGGAGGAGAATTGGATTCGAGCGCAAACTCGGCCGGCGGCTCGAGTCGAGCGTTGGCTAGCGGGTCAGCCCTCCAAGGCTCCAAAACGCAAACTGTACAACAAACTGGTGACCAGGATGCGGCTCAAAATCAGCACCAGGCAGCAGGCGGCCGATCCATATTGGCGCCAGTTCGCCAATCATCCATTCCGATGGCCAACACCCTCCTGAGTACTGTCAACGCGGCTAGGCAGCGTCTGCCAATGTGCGGCGATTGCGAAAAGTCCCTGCCAAACCAAATCGTCTTCGAGAAGGTGAGTTCCCTGTTTGGTCTCAGATAAAGTTACCTCTACAAGCAACAACATGAAGCTAACCGAGCCAACCCTCTCCAGATCGAGTCAATAATTAGGCTGATGCAGGATGAGCAAAATGGTTTGCCGGTTAAAACTGCCAAGAGTTTCATGTCCAAAATTCCAAGCGTCTTCACGGGTATTGATCTCATCCAATGGATGATGAAGAACTTGAAGCTCGAGGATCAACAGGAAGCAGTTCATCTTGCAAATCTTATCGCGTCGCATGGTTACATATTTCCCATTGAAGATCACACGTTGTCCATCAAAAATGATTGCACCTTTTACCGCTTCCAAACTCCATGTTTGTGGCCCTCGAATAATAGTGATCCCGAGAATACCGACTATGCGGTTTATCTGTGCAAGAGGACAATGCAAGGCAAAACGCGGCTTGAATTGGCCGATTACGAGGCGGAAAATTTGGCCAGATTGCAGAAGATGTTTTCCAGAAAATGGGAATTTATCTTTATGCAGGCAGAATCGCAGGCAAAAGTGGATAAGAAGCGCGATAAACTTGAGAGGAAGGTGCTCGACTCTCAGGAGAGAGCATTCTGGGACGTCTATAGGCCAGTGGTGAGTATTTGAAGCTGTTAGCCCTGTACCTGTCTGATCTCCGAAGAGCCTTCCACTAATTCTTGCCTAACTCGCTTCCCTTGGACAGCCCGGCTGCGTTAACACAACGGAGCTAGATATAAAGAAAGCGTGTCGTTTGTCGAAGTCCGCAAAGCGTTGTAGCGAATGCCAAAGGGTTGCAGCAGCTCAAAGTGGCTCAATCGCGCCTAGTTTCGTGCCGAGTTTAGATGTCGCCAGCATCCCGGAGGCTAAACCAGAGGGAGCCATCTCCCTGGTTGGCAAGACAAATCAGACAATAGCGGAGGACATCCAACCTGAGAGCGCTGTGAAAGCATCGAGAGAACGTGAGCCTGAAGATCCCCCTGGTCCTCCTGTTGGTGAGGCTGCCGAGAAAGCGGTTACATCGCTGCTTGTTAAGGAACAGGTCTCTGAGGGGCAGTCGAAACCCGAGGCTATACAGCCCGAGACCCAGAAGCAGGTCGAAGAAAAAAGTGCCGCTGCCAAGAGTGAGGAACCAAATAAGGTTCCGACGGCTCGCGCCCAAAAGAGTACCGGCGGACACCCACATCATCATCATCACCACCACCATCATCATCACCATCATCCGCACCAACATGGCCATCACCATCATCACCATCACCATCACCGGCAGTGTCCTCATCACAAGCACCAGTCGGCTGACCAGCAAGCTCAACCTCAGCGGCCCCATCCGGCCCTTCAAGAGCACCAGCTTTCCATCCCAACTGAGTCTATCCTAACCACCACTCTGGCCGCCTCAACTAGCTGGCTCTCGCCAGACTCAACAACAACAGCAGCAACAGCAACAACAACAACGACAGGCGACTCGAAGGAGCCGGCTGCAGTAGATTTTAAGGTGGAGCATGCAAAGGATGAAGAAGTGACAGCTGATGCTGATCCGCCTGCTCCAATCGAAGACCCGAAGGATCAATGCGCTCGGTCGGGCAGCCAAAGTACGAGTCTCATCGCCACTCAAAGACCCTGTTTTAGGCGAAAATCTGAATGCAGTCGCATGATGTCCATGATGGAGCAACCTACTCGAACAGTTGGAGGTGGGCTTGGCGAGCGCCGCTTGGGTCCTGGCGAGTCCGATACGCCGCGTCCAGCTTCTGCTTGTTGCAACCTGGATGTCGCAAAGACAAGCGGCAACAAGACGAACTTACGCTCAGTGAGCAGTCAATCAAATCAGCAACAATTGCTCAGGAAGAGTAGCTTGAATGTGTTATGCACCTCAAACGATCTGGCTGAAATTTCATCATCGAATCCGTGGAAGGGTAATCTCAAAAGTCAGGCTCAGCACTCTTCGCTAAAGGAAACTAAATCAGTTTGCGCAGTAACTAGCTCAGGTAACGCCCAACTTACGAGCAACGAGGGCAAACAGAACATCGGAGACTTGGAACGCGAACTGGAGGCTCTAAAAGTGCGATTAGATCGGCGCATTGGGGGAGTTAAAATGAGCAAGGTGGCCCAGTCTTATTTGAGCTATTTCAAACAATGGTCCGAGTACGATCCTTTTGTTGCGCAACCAATTCCGTCCAACCCATGGGTGAGCGATTCAACTGAATTTTGGGACTTGGAGCGCCAGACAAAGGATGTCCACTGTCGGCGCGTTAGAAGATGGGCGTTTTCATTGAAAGAGTTGCTCAACGATCCAGCTGGCCGAGAGCAATTTCATCGATTCCTGGAAAAAGAGTTTTCCGCCGAAAACTTAAAGTAAGCTCGATTCGAATTGCACAATCATCTTTCGTTCCATTTGTGAGCTAAACTAACCCCTTCGCAATCTAGATTCTGGGACGCAGTCCAAGAGCTCAAACGTGTCCCCGCAAAGGATGTGGCGCGCCAAGTTGAGGCCATATGGATAGAGTACCTGGCCCAAGGTAAGCCGCTTGTGAGATTTCCTCGCCAACTACTCGCCCTTCCCCCATACTCATCCCCCAACCTCTATCATATAATTCTGCCCGTAACAGACGCAAATTGCCCGATCAACATTGACTCAAAGTCATACGAAACGTCTAAACGAAACATGGCCAAAAACAAAAATAACCGCTACATCTTCGACGAAGCCGCTGGCCACGTTTATCAGCTCATGAAAAACGACAGCTACCCGCGTTACCTTAGGTCGGACATGTACAAAGATTACAAGGAGTCGTCTGAAAAAAAAAGAACCAATCAAGTTGCTTTTGACGTTTTCAAGCATCCACAAATCACAACATTGAAACACAAATTTAATTTCTAGATTGACGCATCAACTGCTCATCGGAAGTGAACAGTCTCGCTACCTTCCTGAGCGCTGGCGGCATTGTTTCCATCAACGTAGGTTGCGAGTTCGTTAATAAAGGCTTAATAAAATTGTTATCCAAATTCCTCCAAATTCTCACTAAGTTTGCATTCTCGTATGGTCTGCTTGTCGGAGATGAGCTTGAGCTGACGGGAATTGAATTTGCTGTTGCGCAGTTAGTTTTAGCTACTGCTAAATCTGAGGTAAGCGCTTGATCTTCCGTTTGTGTGTTTGGTGAAATTGAATTCGTTTCCGCCTCGCAATGACTAACTTCTGCCTCGGGCAAAGCGGGCAGAGGCTCATGGTTGATGTTAGTCGCGAACGAGGATTGAGAGACTATATCCTCATCGGTGTGCTGATGCATTGTGTGTCGTTGATTGTGTTGACTCCTCCATCTTGAATCAACATCATATATCGGCGTGTTGCTCAGCGCTTGTTGGTTTCGATCAAATCTCGAGATGGTGGAGGCCGTGTAATCAGAGTTTGAGCACTGAAGCCACTTGGGCCGGACTAGCCAATTAGGATTATTGCTAAGCTCACCTGGCTTAGAGGAATCTTGCTGCTTGTCATTGAAGGGAATTCGCAAGCACCTCAACAAGAACTCTACACTACCGCCAACCAAAATAACGCTCACTATAACTACTGCCGAAGTGGTGCTCAACATTATGCGTCGAGCATCGCCAACAGTATTCTTAGCCGCCAAGGAATAGGATATAACGCCACGAGCAGCCCCACCCCAGGCAATAATATGCTGAAAGTTTAGTGAAATCTTGTTACGCCTTCCAATGTTTAGCAACGCAGTCAAGGGATAAATGCTGACTGCTCTGGCTATGGTAACTGCAAGGAACGCTATTCCGATGAAAGAGATATCCCAGGTTTGATTGCGTTGCCAAAATGATACACCCACGGCGAGAAACAGGAAAGTCTCACAAAGGAATGTAAGCAACTCGAATAGGTTCTTAAGACGTTCGCGAGCTTCAAAGGAGAGATTGTTTATGGTATAATGCGCTTGAGTGATTCCGCATAACAGTATTGCCACAATTCCGGAAGCGTCAATAACCTCGGAGACTAGGAATGATGAGTAAGACATTAGAACAACTAGACTAGTTTCTAGCAGTGGGCTTTCGGTCAGTTTCGTGAATTTGGTTGTTAGCGCTGAAATAACGCCAAACAGTATGCCAATTACACAGGAGGTGAGAAACATGTTGATGAAATTATACACGCATTTCCAGATGATCAGCCAGATTGGATAATAAGGATTGCGTCCGTAAATAACACTGAATTGGTCAACTGAGTGGGTGAGAACAATTGAGACAGCATCATTCAGAATACTCTCACCAAATACAAGAGCGAATAAGTTAACGTCGACGCCCAATTCCTGGAATATGGCCAACACAGCTAATGGGTCAGTTGGCGATATGATGGCCCCAAAGTAGAGGCAATTGGCCAATGAGAACTGATCTGCCAGATAAGGCGAGTCGAAGAAGGTTTTCATAAGATTTATGGAGCCATAAATGAAGGCGCCAACGAAGGCAACTGAGATGGTCGTTCCGATGAAGGCATAACTGAATATTGCACCGATGTTCCTGAAAAAGTGGCGTCTCTTCAAGGACAAGCCCGCGTTGAGTACTATTGGTGGCAAGATAATATTGAAGAAAACTTCCGGATCCACTGAGGCATAAGAGATTTGAGATCCAAGTTTCGCCGAAGATTGAAGTTCTCCTCGAAACTCATATGCGTACACGTGAGTTTGGCTTGCATTTTTATCACCTAAGTTCCGAGCCGAAACAATAACATAATCTGCCGGTACTGAGAGAGGTATTGAGTCTTCGAGGGGTACAGAGCTGATTGTCACTTCGAGGCCAAAATACCTGAGAGCAGCACCCATGATAAGCCCGTAGATGATTGCAAGGCCGGTCTCGTGGATGTAGAGACGCCTTCTGCGCTTGAAGAACCATGTTGTGACCAGCACAAGTATCAATAAAACAACATATGCCAGAAGATTTAGAGTATCGATTCGATGCCTTTGTTTTCCCTTCTGGTCCACAATCACATCTACGGGCAAGTAGGTCATATTAATAGGTGGACAAAACTGTGAGTCAATAACAGAGAACGCTTACATTCATTAAATAGAAATTGTTGTCCAGTTGTATTCGCATGGAGGTACTGAAATGGTCGGATGGTTTAAAACTTATATTTAACAACAACTAGTTGAGCCTTGAAATCCTCGAGTGAGCTATACGCGCTTCAGCCTGGCTTCACAGCAGAATATTCGCCGCGTTCAGTGCATATGGTCTGTGGAAGCTCATTTCAACTCGCGGATTAGGGGCTCGAAACCATTATCTGTGCTCGGCTAAATATTAAAGGTTCAGCTCGCTCGGAAAAATGCCACTCATTGAACTCTAATGTGACACTCATCAAGCTTGATGATTTTGCAGGTTTAACAAAGGGATTTCAGAAGAGAAGAAAAAATTGTTGGCACTATATGGTTTCCTATGTTTTTTGAATCCGAGTTAGTAATCGCCATCAATCTTTCATAGATTATTTATATATTCTATAAATAAAATAACACATGCATAACAATTAGTTATATAGACAGGGATAGACAATATTGTATCAAAATTCTCTCGCCTCTATCGTGCGTGAGGAAAGCAACCAATCTTCAAGCAACATATTTGTACTCGTCAGCGGCATTGACTTTTCTCTCGAGGTATTGCTTCTCGATCAAAATCTCAATGCACTTTTTGATCATTGGCACGCTGGGAGTAAAATGATTTTTCGTGAGACCAATAACTTCTTGTATAAGCTGATTGTGCTTTGCCAACTTTCTGGACTTCATGACCCTGACAATAGCTGCTTGAATATAAAGTTTCCTATCTTCGTCAATAGACGAATGTGTTTGCTCACTTTCGTTTTGCTCGCGAATCTGCTGATATTGAATATCTCGTTGTACCACTGCTATCTTGAATTTAGCCCTCTTCGAGGTGAAGTCAAGGTTGAGTTTAATTCTTGTCGCTGGCGTAAATGAGTATTGCATCGTAGTAGTGGAGGAGTTTTCATCAGCTTTAGATCTACTCGTGGCTAAGGAGCCTGATGATCCAGATGTTCCAACTTCACCATGCTCGTCCACGAGTAATAGAATTCTCACTTCAAGAAGACCCTGTAAATGCTTATTCATTTGCTCGTCTGACAACTGTGTGGCCTTGGAAATTCTCTCATAAGTAAGTTCGTCATTAGTTTCGAATAAGAGCAGTATGGCCGCATGAAATGTCTGCATGGATACAGAGTACTGTCGCTTGGCAGTATAACAAAGTTTCAAGTCGGCTGTGCAATGATGGTACAGCCATGTCAGGACTCTACCGTTGAATCTTGAATAATAATAGTCCTCGAATGCTTTAACAGAGTTTGACAATATCTCTGGTAGTGCAAACGATGTAACTGGGCTCTGCCCAAGAGGCCAAGAACCGGCTTGCAGGACGTAAATAGAAAAACTTATTCCTAGTAACATATCATGCTGTCTTAGGTTTTGATTAAACGACTCTCTAAGCTCGTTGCTAACACCAATATCTGTAAACATTCTGTGTAGTTTGGCGGTGAATTCGTAACCACATACTTGTTTTAGCTTATTAATCATAGACTCCTCAGCCTCCATCGAGGCGAGTTGAGAAAATATCAGTCTTCTGGCCATATTCTTTGAGTAAAACTTCTGAAAAATATCTTTATCATCAATATACTTGAAAACAGTTATCGAAAGCGCCAACTTTTCATCAATGTCAGACTCAGATAAACTCTTGTTGATTGCACTACCACTTTGGCTAGAGGTACTTCCTGGCTTACGTAATAAGCAATCGCAGTACTTTGCTAATAATTCAGGGGATCGACATGGCTGCTGTGGGTTGATTCGGTAGTTTATGATAGCTGAGCAAGCTTTATCTAAGGCGCCTACAAATAACTGATCACTGTTGAAAACGTTCGTGATCAGGTCAGAATGCTTTCTATAAACTTGAATAAATGATTCTACAAAAGCTTTGGGGGGATTGTCGGAGATAGCAACTTGTTTGATTGCCTCGAGCCCTACTTCAGTGATGCGTGATTGAACTTGTTGAATAAGTATCTTGAGGCCGCCTTCAATCGGCTTCAAGAGCTTGTACATGGCATGTAAATCTTGCCAACAATCTGATGCGACCATATGTTCAGATTCCATATGAAGAAACTTGGAATGGTCGGCAACCATTCGGGCTCTGATTTCGCTAATCACTTTGTCCTTGGAAGAACAGTGGATAAATTTTGTACACCTAAGAGTTTCTAGATCAATAATTTGCAAGACTTTCTTCATGTAGTTACTACAGTTCAATTCACTACGATATTTTTCTGCTTCAACCCTGTAATAGTCTCCGGTAGCTTTCAGAAAGGGAGATTCGAAAGTCTCTCGATACAATTCCAATGTATCCTCTTTCTTGTATTCTTCAACTTCGGCCAGACTGTGTATCACACCACTTATGGTGGTCTGATTAATGCTCATCCCTTTGCGCTCGGATTCAATTTCATTCATCAACAAGTAGACTAGTCGATCTTTCAAAGGCACGATCATCTCTTGGTTCCAAAGGTAAAGACATAAATCTTTGACTTCAAGACCTGGTTGGCAAACTGACTCGCTGTTCACATCTGCTTGCATCGGTTTTTTGATTCTCTTGAGATGCTGAGTATTGAGGTAGTTGAAAAGCTTGTCGATATACTCGGCAGCCGACTTATAAATTATCCAGTGGTTATAATAGTTAGCTAGGAGGTTCTGAGTATCGCCCGAAAGGATAGCCTAGCGATTGAAGAGATGGTTCACATGCGACAAATTAAGGTTTTAGCAATGGGATAGATGGTATTCTGGGAGACAGCGAATGAGGAGTAACTCACTTACCTTACAAAGATCTTGCACATGTCTCTGGAGCAAAGATTTTGTACTTTGGTACAGAACACCAACCAAAGGTTCAGGTTGCGCTACACAAACCTTGTAGACATCGAAGAAGGCCTCATGCCACCTATCATTGCTTATCTCTTTGTACCGCTGATGCAAGATGTTCAATAACAATTTCTCGATGGGAGGCCATCGCTCTTCGAAATTGATCGGGTCTGAGCGTAGAGACATGGTAACAACGTGATGCATCAACTAGCTATAAATTCAATATAGTGAGACGAGTCTCCTCGGCTTGAGTTCATAATAAATCGGCTTATTGTCAACCGAGATCACTATTGGCGATCGAAAAGTTGGATTGGACTGGTCAGATTTGGAGCATAGGCACAAAATGAGCTAGTCTAGCAGGACAAGCCGATGGTGTTTGATATCTGTATTTGCTAGATTTGGTAACGGGTGGAGAGTTCGTTGAGTGTGGCGAAAAATAATACAAGTTGCTAGAGGTCTATATTGATATTAATTTCCCCATATGATATGTTCTGAGCACTGCGACAGAGAACAGGCAACCTTCGGACAGATTCAATTACTTTTTGCCTCGCGTGGAGGAGTGGCAGTTCGGGAAAATCTGATCCCGGCCCACACCAAGCGGCAAGCTTTAGAGCTAGGCCCAGATGTGAGAACGCTTCGGGTAAAACCATGTGTGTTGCATGAAGCAAAAGTGGGCGTAGAGCAAACTGACGCCCGCTAACTAGGTCCGAATCTGCAGGCTGTAGGCAATCCGACTCCTTATATTCCGCAGAACAGATTGTTGGCTAGATTTCGCGCGAAAATTCGAACCAAGTGGCGGGGCGCAATATCAATTCGCAGCCTACTAGTAAAATTGCCTAACGAAGTATTAGTTTCCATTTGTTGATCCTTTTTACTGGCCGTTCGACCACAAAAGTTGGTAGTGATCACGAGACCTGATCATTTGTTGTTGCACCTGCAACATGCTCGGATATATAACCAGATCATAGGAGCCAATCTTTGTGTTTGCATTTTTATCAATTTCTTAAATCAAATAATCAAACCTCACACCAATGTTGCCAGATCCCACAGGTTAGAATCGCTCATTACATATTATGGGAGCATCTCTGGCCAAGAATGCTGCCACAACAATATGGGAAACTATTCCGTCTTTTAGCAATACACACATAGTCATGTTAGGCCTCGACTGTTCTGGCAAAACAACCGTCCTCTACCGGCTCAAGTTTGGTCAATACATAAACACGGTTCCTACTATTGGATTCAACTGTGAACGAATTAGAGTTCAGACCAGTAAGTCGAAAGGCATTAATTTTATAATCTGGGACATAGGCGGTCAAGATAAATTGAGGCCTCTATGGAGGTCATATACGAGATGCACAGATGGAATTGTGTTCGTTGTAGATTCTGTTGATGAGGAACGCTTTGAAGAAGCCAAAATGGAACTCCTCAAGACAGCTCTTCTACCAGAAAACAAAAGTAAGTTCAAATATTTTGCACCTTCTGTATTCGTGGACGACCGCCTTGTCCTAACGCATTGTCGAACTCTCTCAAACTTCAGATGTACCTATTCTCGTACTTGCTAACAAGCAAGATCTGCCCGGGGCTAAAGAAGCCAAAGAAATAGCTAGCTTTCTAGGACTTAACGACTTGGGACCAAGTCATTTGTGGCATGTCCAGCCCACCTGCGCTGTGATCGGAGATGGTCTGGAGGAAGGTCTGGACATACTGTACAACATGATCCTGAAAAGGAGGAGTAAATGAAAAATTTTAGTCTTTGGAATGAAATTCTGCCTATGCAAAGCGGTCAGTTTATTCTAGCCGAGCGGCGATGACCATGAGAGTGATGTTGGTGACCATGGTTGTTGTTCTGATTACGATTGTTGTTGACGTTTTCGAAGTGACGCTTGCTAGTGCTGTTGTGGGTCTCGCCCACATCATTGTTGCCCTTGCCGTGATAGAATTGGCCATAGGGCTTGAACTTAGATGAATCCTTTATCTTACTCGAAATCAACGCTAGAGTTGGAAATCCAGCTGAGTTGGTCGCAAACGCTGGCAAACTCTTGCCATGACCATGATGACTATTGTTTGTGGTAGCCTGACGATTTCCATTCTTAGCTCGAAAGTTTTGACGGCTCATATCGTCGTCGGATTTGAGAAGCCCGTACTTGATCTTGTCTCTAGGCAAGTGAAATCCATTTAAACCGATGGGCACGCACTTGACCTGGCCCCCTGGAACTTGCTGGCGTCGTTTCTGACCTTTGACGGCCTTTGGACCTACATGATAGAATAGCAAATGTGGACCATGATTGTTGTTTTCCCTTTCTTCTTTACTCAAGAAAAGGTTGCATAAGACAGATGCTTTAAGCAAAGCTCCTTCATCAATAAACGGAGCCAAGACAACTGCCTCCCAATCATTCTGTTTCCCATTCAAATCGTATTCGACTTCCGTTGGAAAGTACTGAGCCAAAGGAGAAGAGTTTGATGTTACTAAACCTCTATAGATCTTCGGCAACAGAGAAGAACTTGCGGCTGGTAGTACTGATAATAATTGATCGAGCGGTTTGAATGGTTCGCCCATTTCGAAATTCATGTCAACATCGGTGAATTCTGCCACATCGGATATAAACGGAGCATAGTGGTATGGATAGAACCATCCCCAAGAGGAGCAACCATGATAGTAGTAGTGCAAATTCCATTGTAATGCCCTCACATATTCATGAACTACTTTCAAGACCGACTCCTTGTTGGGGTCGAGCTTAAGCTTCTCACGATAATAAGTTTGTTTGTATGCTTGAAAATCGTCGAGCTCGCTTGTCTTGGATTTACTTGGCTCCTTAATTTCTTTTCTTGGCGTGCTTCGTCGGTTGGTTGTCCGATTTTTCACTGAACGTTGCTTGTGATTCTCATCAGGAAACTTCTCATCACTGAGGTACTCCTCCTCAGATAGATCAATAAAGTCTCCATCGGCACATACTGTAATCGAGTTGTTGATTTGTTCCTCAGTGAAACTGTGGACACCTACACGTCCGTTAGACGATACATTCTGCGGTTTTGAATTGGTCGATTTACCATTGGACACCGGTTTCGCAGCTGTGTGTAATGATCTAGTAGTCGAGGAGTTGGTCGTATTCGATTTGTTGTTTCTCTGGATATTGTACCAGGTGTTCGCTTGATGATTATGAGAATGATGAGTAGGGTTCTCGGATTTAGGATGCGATTTGTGGTAGTTGCCACTGTCTCTTATTCCAGATACTCTCATTTTATGCTTGATGAACATGTTGAGCTTAGAGTAATCATCTTTTGCGCACTCGCCTCCATTTTCTTTAATGAGAGTCTTGTAGTTCTCTAAGTCCGCTTCAGCTAAAGCCTTGGCGAATATCTTAAAACGGTTTAGATTGAGCATACCTTTCTCGTTCATGTGTCCATCCAGTTTGATCAGAGTGTCTTGATAGACCTCAAATATTTTCGGTAGTGCGTTCTTGTGAATATGGAAATGAGGAATATGAGGTATGAAATCATTGCCAATCAGAAAACATATCAATATCCAATCGTCGATAATAGCCTCGAGATCAAACTTGAACGGTAATTTTGGTTTCAACGGTGAGAAATCTCTCATAATATAGTCGCGTAATAATGTCAGATACAGGACGTTGAAGCTGATTTTAGACGGGTCAACACGTTGCGATTTACCTTTAGTAGCCTCATTTTTCTTACCGTTGAATCTGATCTCTTCTCTTAGCAACATAAAATTTGGCTCATGCGAAGACAGTCCCAACATTATCAAATCTGTGTCCAAGCCGTAGAGGCAGTGTCTTGTGTCCGGGTTATATCCAGGCTGAGATCTCTGGAAGCGAATAAAATCCATAACTTTGTGCTCACCCTCGCCTGGAGTTTCGTGACCTGATAAGATGACTTTGACGCGCTGCCAGTCTGGATCGCTGCTCAATTTCGTGTCGATAAACGTTTTTAGTTCTTTGTTGAGTTTCACCATAAAATCTGTCCCTGGTGTGATGCAATTCGAATCAAAACGTTGCTCGGTGGGTAAAATGTCCCCTTTTTTTAATGCAGCCTCCTCTCTGTCGCTGGCTTCTTTTGCCGATCTAAACCTTCTTCCTCGTTGCTGATTCATCTTGGCTCTAGGGGCAACTCCGTCAACTGCCATGAAGAAAAACTCTCTTGGTTTGATGATTGAAAAAAGTGTTTCAATATAATTGGAGATGTCCTCAAACATTTCAGCCTCACTAATTCTAAAGTGAACATCTCCGTCGCAAGGGTGGGTGCAGTTGTGTATTATACCGTTCATATCTAAATAGAAGTTATCTATCTCAGGGAGTTGGTACTCTTTTGACGTCATGAGAAGGCCTGGATACCTCTCGCTCATCCATCTAAAAAATTTCGGTATTCCCATTGTCGAATTTCTTCAATATTCGATATATATTCGTCCAAATTGCCGACTCGGTTGACGGATTAAAACTTTTTCAATTTATGTTAGCCTTCTGAAGATACCTGGATGTTTAATTGTGTGAGTCTAATGCATCGTAATCAAATTGATGGCAATAATACCTGTGATACAGGGATTTATTCGACAAAGAAACAAATATTTATTTTATTTTACTCTTGTATGGTGCGCAATGCGCGGGGTGACAGTGATCTGCAGAGAGCTTGAATCACCATTGCTCGTGCTTTAGCTATGTGCACAAACCTTTATACAAGGCGCGGGACTTGTTCGAGCTTCCAACGCTCGAAGGGGCGGGACGTTTTTACCGAAAGCTGGACCGTGGCATTGTTATGATGCGATTTAAAATTTAGGAACTGACCCTGCACCCTCAAGATGTTCATCACTAAAGCCCTCAATCACGTTCGTCTTCTGACTCGTCTCAACGTTGTTGATAATAGCGAGATCGGACGTCGAGCGAAGGAGGCGGGTAAGAAAGTTAAGGTTATACATTGCTACACCCAAGGAGGTCGATATAAGTTGGGCACAACAGGCGACAAAGTTCTCGTCACAATCTTGGGCGAAATGCGGAAAGGTATCCTCGTTGGCTGTGTGGCGACTCAGCGGCCCTTTGTTCCAAAGTTCGACAGCAACAACGTAGTTCTCATTGATGACAACAATGTTCCTATTGGTACTAGAGTCACAGCGCCGATACCAAATTACATTCGGAAACAAGGTGCCTTAACGGCGAGACTAATGGCAATTTGCACTAGATTTGTATAGTAGGAATGAATAAACTACCAAGTGATTTAAAGCAACAGTTGTAGACCATTTAGGCCAACGATATCATCATTTTATTCTATTCCATGGCCTAGTGTCAGTTGGTTTTGATTTGGACGCCAATTTTGGTAAGATGAGGGTTGAACATAAAAATATTACATGTATAGTTATACCACTAGGGCATCCTTGCGAAGTCAGTTAGATTGGCAGCATCTACGCTAAGCGGATCGACCATGTTGGACTCTCCACTGCTCAACGACTTTTTACATGTTTCTACATCTTCCACGAAGAATCTGGCGCTATGTACAAATGCTATAGCTCCAAGAGCAAGTATGATTAGTGTGGAGATAAGTGAGTACAGGAACGCTTTATATTCATCGTCGAGGACAGTTTTGAGCTCGTCCCTTATGAAACCGGTGATGAATGGACTTGTAGCGTCACCAAACAAGTGCGATATCAGAATTTGAATGGCAGTGGCGAATGCTCGCTTATTTGGCAAGGTAACGGATAATAGCATATCGGACACGACAGCCCAGTTAGTGCTCAGTGCGGTGACCGACAAAAAGAGCAGAATCCAACTCAGAGCGGTGATAGATCTGGCGAAGACTAATCCGAAGAAGGTAAGTGGAACGGCTACAAATATTCCAACTGCACAAACCAATGGGTCTGCTCGGCCATCATATTTTCTAAAGTATTGGGCGCTACTTGAACCCAAGATAACACCAAAAAATCCTGCAGCACAGACAATGCCCCCAAAGATCAGAGTCGCCCTGTAGTACAAGTGGTGGAGTGAAAAGGCTACAGTTAGAGCATGCGACCTGTCGATCCAATTACAATCACAAGATGGTCCAGCACTTACGTCTTTTCGTATTCAGGTCCTTTAGCTTGACCCATGAAGTTGATAGCCCACCAGGAGAGAGCACCCATTGTGAACAAGCAACATGTGAAACCTATCGTTGCCCATATATACGATTTGATACCGCAAAGATACCTGACATTTTGCATCACAGTCGAGTCATCTCTAACATCTGTAGCGGCACCATCGGATTGGCCACGAACAGGCTCTTTGAGCAACAGTAAGAAGGCTGTAGCAACTAGCCCGATAGCAGGCGTTATACGGAATATCCAGCGCCAATCGCCCAAATTTAGCGCTAAGGTTCCCATCAGGAAGCCTAATCCAGAGCCGATGGGTATAGCAAAATAGAATATCGACAGACCGAGTTTCCGCCTCTTCGGTTCAAATAGGTCGGCGATGATTGTTGGTGCGATGGTCGAATAACTTGCCTCGCCGACACCAACAAGCATTCGACTAACAAAAAACAGGACGTAGTGACTCTTGCTGATTATTGAGCCGCTGAACGCGGCTAAACTCCAAAACACGATACCGCCGACCAGGATCCACTTTCGCGAGTATTTGTCTCCCAAGTAACCGAAGATCGGCGCTGTCAACATGTAGCCTACAAGAAAACATGTCGACAATAAACCTGATTGGAAGGCTGAGAATTCGTAGTATTCTTTGATTTGCGTGAGAACTGCTGCGATTGAAAGACGGTCCAAGAAGTTGATTGTGTTGATTGTAAATAGTAGAGTCAATCCAAAATATTGAGAGTCCATTTCAGGAACTGGTATTTGTGGGAATATGTTGGGTCCAGTAGTAATTATGGAATAGGCTATTAGCCAGTTTACGGACAATAATTGGTCTAAGCCCAGTTGTCACGGCCTTATTTCGGACAGCTACTTGGTTACAGCTATAGACAGATGGTTACAAGTTTCGCGTGGTCGTTCTGTGTGAGCGTGTCAGGTTTTAACCGCGGACAACATTGAACTTGAAAGATGAAACTAGATAACAGTCAACCCTGCGAAACTCAAAACCAAAAATAAATTATTCCTTTACTGATCTGATTATGCGTCAAGCCAAATAGTGGACCTGTGCCAAACCAGGTGACACTTTCGTTTTGAAAGTTCAGACTCACGCTTCCTCTGAACCACTGTCGGCCGAGTGAACACCAAAGCCTTCGTGGTCCTAATTTGCTCGAGGCATTCTCGCGCTTGCGTCGATCGTAGAAGAGTTGCACGATAAAACTATAGATCAGCTCATAAGTCTGGTAAACGTGTGGTGTGCACTATTGATGAAACGCCGGTTTTCCCCACGATTTGAGTCATGATTGTGACCAATCAATTTTAGCGGCCAGCACCGAGTAGAAAGAATCTGAGAAACTGACTTTTCCCGGTAGAATTTGACTGTCAAAGTTTTACACCCTTGAGTCTGGACGATAGCGAAAAGCCAAAGAAGTCCCAAAGATAAGGCTTCAGGTGGAGACTTCGACAGATCGCACAGGATCTTTGAGGCCCAGGAGAGCCATCTAAAGCTCTCACCGACCACGAGCGCTGGTTCAATCTGTCCAGACAATTTCGCGAGGTAGTAGCTAGCAACCTCACCCTGAAACCTCGAGAATCATAAGTTTCATCTAGATAGTGTTGATAATTTCTGGTTCACTGATTGCGCGAGACAGATGCAAGCGAAAACAGGAGCCTGATCATCGCCGTATCTTCAGCCTTACTAGCGCTCTCACTGAATCGAGGCAATCCTGCCAGATACATTTTGATCTAGCCATGATGGCAATCTAGCTGCCTTTGGTTGTAGAGTCTTGTTACTGAGTGAATGTTTGTTTGTATCTCTCTCTCTCCCGCTCTCTGCCTCTCTAACTTTTAGGGCTGAAGCGCGACAATGTCGCGAGATCGGGCTTGAGCATTGGCCAGCCAACCAGCCAGCACAAAATCACCTGACCAGGACACATATGCATGACTACCTACTAGTCTAGACAATCGAGTCTTATCGCGTCCGATTGACAATTTATCGTCTCCTTCTGATAGCTAGAACATGAGGACGATCATCGTTGAAGATAGTCGGCCCCGCCTTTGATATTCGTCGCCGATTTTTTGAGCAACCTTTGTGTCATTCGAAGAGTCAGAGCAAATGCGATTGTGATGTCGTCATCATTCCCTACGAACTCAATGGGATAGACAACTCGACAGTTATCGACGAATCACACTCCACCACAAGCAGAGTCTCCCGACGATCTTTAGAAGAGAAAGAGATCAGCATAATCGACTTCAATGTCGTCTGATGGGTTCAATAAGAGATCATAACAACTGATTCCCCGGCTCGAGGAACCGAAAGTGTGTATGCAAAACTTGGTCTGATCTTCACTTACTCTATTTCTTTTCTTAGCAAAGTCAGTTCGTAAAAAGAATTGATAGTACGCCCATCCCAAATCACATTAGATGAGCATTCGAGAATCAACAAGGTTACTATCGCAGATTAAAATGGGACAAAACCGTTCCTAGTCTCTCGAACTGGAAACAGAAATGAGGGGCGCCTAAGTCCGAGCATATTCACATGTAAGCTTCCTTGTGAAACTTTCTCCTTAGCGAGGAAATTCTGATGCGCGTTACGTGGCTTAGCGACTCGACAAAAGTGCTCGATACTATATTGAAGAACCTGTTGCCTGCAAACATTTCCTCAGGTGGGTCGACCAGTGAGACGGCATTATCGAAACTCTCCATAACTGAGGACTCATGAATCTCGACACCGTTCTTGATGCCGCCACTCAGCAGCACCATTGTCTTCTTCAACAATTTTAGCCAGGGTCTCCGATGCACCCTATTTGTGCTTTTAGCCCTCTTCTCCTGCGAGCGCTTTAACCAGTCCACCACCTTCTTGGCTTGCCTTTCATGAGCCTCAAACTCATCCCGATAGAGATCTTTCTCTTGCTCTGAAAGTTTCTCGAACACGGACTTCATCCTGTCAGAACATCCCGCAACTATCGACGTATTCTTGATGAGATTTCCTGGATATATTGTGACTGCCTTGACGCCGTACCCAGCTATGTCGGTTGCTAACGAACCTGTGTAGTATGCGAGTCCGCTCTTGGTGCTACCATAGATTGAGGCATTAGCAACCGGCATGAAACTCAACGCGCTGCTCACGTTTACGATACGACTTCCTGGCGCCTCAATCAACAAGGGCATATACTGTCTAGTCATCAGCATTGGGCCCAACAAGTTAGTCTCGACGGTTGCTCTTAAAGTGTCTCTCGGTTGCCACTGACTTCGATAATAAAACGCAACTCCAGCATTATTGATGAGGGCGCGGAGTTTCAAGTTGTTATCGTACATCAACTGTCTCACCTCGCTGAAGGACTGCGAAATTGAATCTTCTGATTTCACGTTTAATTCGACTAGAAAGATGGAGTTCTTGTCGCCTCTCTGGCTAATCTTGAGAAGCTCTTCATATCCTGGCTCTTGTTTGCTATAATATGCAGCAATAACAGAGTAGCCTCTCGCATGGAAGTACTTCGACACTGCAAGTCCGATGCCGGACGTCGATCCCGTGACTAGTATTGCGAGATTGCTGGACGGATTAATTTTCTTATCTTGGTTGTAAACTTGCGATCTCAACTTGGCAGCTATTTTCAGCGCAACCGTGCATAGAAAATACAACCAGTAATTGATGTATATCCAGAACACGTAATACGAAACCCAGCCGACGACGAAGAATCCACAGTTGATCAATGATGTTAGCATTTTACTTGACTCTTTTATTGGTCAAGTCGCGTTAAGATTCGCGCTTATCATGGATGAACTGGATCATACAAAGTTTTAAAGTATGAACCCAATTCAACTTCGACAACTCGAGCTCGGTGAAACGCATTCGAATGGAGTTTAGGGCGAGAAGTCTCAGCTGAGGTGCAGGCCAAACCAGTCAAGACCAAAGCCGGCCGGCCATGTCGACTCATGGAAAACATCTAGTGCCAGCCCTAACTCAGTAGTCCGACTTTTTGTCAGCGCAGCTTCGCAAAAGTCGTCTCTCCAAACGCAGAATGTCACGAGTTCATGCAAAGGGCAACTTTCTCTCTCAAGGCTTCGATCTCAGCGGATCGATCTTTCGTCCGGATTCGCATAATCGAACAGAGTGTTCAGGGCCAACATGCACACATCTCATCGCAAGAGCTGCAAGAATATAAGCAAAATTTTCAACAACAACTCACTGTTGATAGGTGCTTTCCTCATATTCGTCTGCCTCTACCCGCGACAGATCGACTCTGGTTGCAATAAGCAGTTTCTATCAACGGTTGAATTTTCAAGCGGCAACTTTGAGGCTCCGAGCCGACTGAGCTCGAAACCTTTCACCGTTCTACGCAATGAACAAGGAAATCTGTCGATCAGAATCAACGACACCCGAAGCGATTTCAAGCCGATGCACTGTGTGTACAAGTTCATTGCAAAGGATGACGAGCGAGTGGTGCTAAACTTCAGCACCTTCAGATTGCGCGGTAGTGAGCCTGAATGCTCGCACGAGTATGTAGATATCCTGGTAAAATTGAAACCAGGAGACAATATTGAGAGCTCGCTGAACAACGAATCGCCAAATGGTAGATTCTGCACCTCTATAATGCCGAGAAAAATAGTCTCTCTTCACAACATGATAGTGTTGATTGTATACACTGACCTCGAGCCACCGTCTGGCAGGAGACCCATGTTTTCTGGGACGTTTGAATTCGTGAAGGTCAAGCTAATGAACCAGATCGGACCAGCAGAGTCGAATTCGCTTTGCACTCATACCGTTTATGGTATCAACAGACGAGATGGGGAGTTCCAATCGATCACCTACCCTGGAGTTTATGTTAAAGGTTTGCGTTGTAAATATAAATTCATTGGCGAGCCAAATCAGAGGATTCGGCTAGAGTTTCTTGATCTCGACTTGTACTCAGGAGGCTCCCATTGCCCCTTCGACAGTATCAAGGTGTATGATGGGCCCGAGGAAAGCGACCAAATCATAAACACCCTCTGTGGTAGTCATAGAAGTGTGATTATATTCTCAACGAAAGCAGCCATGCTAGTCACTTTCACTACACTCGATCGCGAAGCGGAAATACAGAATCGAGGCTTCTCTGCATACTTTGAATTTGGGGATAAATTTGTTGATCCAAATTTCATTCAAGGCTCAAATGCTAAACATATTCGGGGTTCAGAATGCGATCAAAGGATCATCAGCTATCGCGCCACGAAGGGTTCGATTGTTTCTCCTCGTTCAAGTCATCACCCAAACGCGATCTGTCGTTACATCTTCGAGGGACTTCAGACATCACTCGATTATGAGAAAGTGTTGCTCAAATTTGTGGAATTCGATCTTAAAACTGTACGCGCCATCGATTACAATCAAACAAATGGTACCACAACCTCTACCTTTACCGCAGCTTTCACCGCCACAACTACACCGCCCACGAACTCCAATAACATGTTGCTGATTAATCAGACGATGAATTCAAGCCAAGATTTCAGCTCCTCAAATGCACCCAATTCAAGTTCTGACCAATGTCCAGATAATTATGTGAGATTGTACACTGGAGAACAAAAACCGGATCAGAGGCAAGACCCTAATGACTACGACTACATTTTCTGTGGCAACGAAACACCTCAGAGTATCGAGAGTGATGCTGCTTCACTTTTGATGGAATATAATAGTGGATCGATTGGCGGATATTTTAGGGCCGAGTATGCGTTCACACTAGACTTCCGTATACCAGGTTTGCAGGTCTCAACTGGTTGCGATTTTGTTTATCGTAGCGAATATTTGAAGACAGGCACCTTCAACTCGCCAAGACATCCATCATGGTATATAAATGACATGAATTGTTCTTACACTTTCATGACAAAACCAGACGAGACCCTTCTCCTCCAATTCGGTACTTTCAAGATGTCCAACTCCTTTAACGAAAAGGTTTTGGGCTATAACGAGGCTTGCAAGGGTGAGGACTCCGTTGAAATCCTTGAGCTTGCATTAGATTCGACTGAGCAAAAAGTTATCGATCAATCTGAACTTGGTACCTATTGTGGGACAACAACTCCCGGACCCCTGCTTAGCTTCAGACCCATAAGGATCAATTTCAGGACAAACAGAGAGCAGGTCCACTATGGGTTCTCAGCGATATACAACTTTTATCCTATATCTGCTCTGAAGACGAACGAGTTTGTTACAAATTGTGGAGGACAAATCTACGCTAATCAGAGATTCAAAAGTGGAGTGATTAACAGTCCGGTGACCTACAGGTCAGAGACTTATGAGAAGCGAAACCATATCTGCTCATGGAACATAACAGCTCGCCCCTCTCACAAAATTGCTTTAGATTTCAACAGGTTTGAACTTGAAGGATCTCCAGTAGTCAGAGGTTGTATAACAGCCTCGGTTCGTGTGTTCACGGGTCGATCAAGAATGCCAGTAGAGATTTGCGGGACGATGAATCCAAACAATGGGTCGGCTTATCGAATTATATCGGAGAATGAATGGCTGAGTGTTATCTTTATATCAACCAAACAAGCAAGTGGTTCAAACGGATTTGCAGCCACCTGGACAGAGATCAAAAGACTTTGATTGGGCGAAATCTCATTAATATTCTTATTTATACAACATTGTCATGTTTCTTGAATCGATGGAATTTCGCCAAGTGTCCAGCGGCGAAAGTCTTTTTCTTGGTGCGCCTTGTTGCGAGGAATTGTTGCAAGGTTAATTCGGATGGAAGACTTTCAGGTGCAGTTTGATATATGCTGGTTTTGAGGGTGCTCTTGCTTTGCTTGACACCGGCTGTGGTGGCATAGACATTCAACAATTTTGTGTAAGGAAGTTTCTTCCTGTTCCTTGTATAAAAGGGGTTAGAGTTTGTTTCAGGCCATTGTGAAGCATGATCTGGGGCTTGCTTTGTTGCATCTGGCTCCAGAAACAATGGAGGACTATTATGCAAGACTATCTGGGACTCTAATTGCAATCTATCCTCCGTTGACCACAGGTTCGACTCTGTTAGATTTAGGACATCGTTAAGCATAGATAGGTTGGTAGGTTTCAGTAAAATGAAGTTACCTTCATTCGTTGAAGTGGTGGACTCTGAACTCTCACTAGCCTCGTGATCTCGATAGCCGTTGATACTCTGCTTTGGAAGCCATTGAGAATCGATTTGAAAGGTTGAGTAGTTTTGAACTGGATGCTTCTTGGCAGATGAGCCTTGGGAATCTTGCACCTTACTTGTGTGGCTTGTGCCTCTATTTGAATCTACATTTATCTTATCACGAACTTCTAATATAAGGCAGCCATTGTACCAGATCTTATACTGGCTCAATTTTGGTGAACCATCAATCATCTCGACCAGTAAGGGTGGCAACTCTTCATTTTCGATATAATCTAATAGACTCGTTTCCTCATATGAGATTTTGGCAGTTTCTAAAATTGTTTCACTAGTGAAGACTGGAAATTCATTCAGTTTGACAGCTATGGAGTACCCGTCTGGATAAAAATTCAGTACGAGATGATTCACATTCTCAAAGTTTACAGTCATTATCATTTGCACCAAACACAACACAAGAGGATTGACTATAAATTGTAGCGACAATCTTCTGAATCTTTTCTGGTGGTTTTGGCTAAATATGTAAAATAAGCGCGGAATCTCTATGACGATGTATTCACTCCTATGCGAGCTACATCCTCAACTAATAAGGTGAGGCGATAACCGGTGTTATCAAGCTGGACGTGAGCCACTAGTTATTCATTTCGGGTTTGATTGATAATACTGCCCAATCTTGATGGAAATGAAGCCGATGTAACCTGGGCCGATATTTTCATTTCACCGAAACTGCTGGTTAAATCAAGAAAGCATAGCATCGAGTTTTTTCCGAATGCGTGCGTACCCTTCAGCTACCGCTTGCTGCAGCAACGCGCTAATCATGTACACCTGACACATAAGGTTCTATGGCCAGGACAATTCAAAACACACAGTTTATGATTAAGATCAGGAGTGTATATGCAGCGACATATATGCAGTTGACACGACAGAACTGACTCCCAATGTTATGTTGAAAGATCTGGAATTGATTTGAGGGTTATACACGGTGGCGAGAGTGACATAAGAGACTTTTGCGAACAAGTTGACAGGGAAGGTACATATGGTTGATTTAATCTCCTCTTTTGCGCCCCGAATGATTGAGGGAATCTCGATAACACTGATTTCATCCTCTCGTTACCGAACGCAATGTGATTTGCGTCTAATCTACCGCCTGCACGATTCATCAAATCGATGGAGGTGCCATCTGAGCACCGAGGATTTTGACATGATACAATCACGGTTGGTTGTCGATTATCAAACTGTTCTTCATAGTAATGAAGTAAATTGATCGCGAGGCAAAATATAAAGCGGACAAGTACAAAGTGACGTACAGGGCAATCCAGCCTTTCTTGCCATCAGATACTTGTTGATTTGTCACTACTGTCACAACGATCGCTATAAGTAGGAAAAGTATGGCCAAAACTAAGAAGATCAAGCCACGAGCTCGTGCGAATTCTCTCCCAACTGAGCTTTTCTTTTCACAATGAGGACATCGGGCTAGTTGGTTGACCAACGAGTTAAACAGGAACGTTTCGCCACAATGACCACAATTGACTCTACACATTCCAGGTACTGGGGAAATGTCACTAGTGGTTGGATTGTTCTTAGCTGCTGGAGTGCATAACACGATTATCTTGTGGCATGACTGGCGTGGACACGAAATTCGTTGCGCTGTTGATTTGCAAATGAGTAAGCAGTTGCAAGGACACCTGATATATTTCTGACCGGGCGGTGGATCTTTTATAGGCTATGTTTAGAATTGTTAGCGAAAAAGTAAAACAAATCTCAGCGTTCTTGTTGGAATCAGTTCTGTATACTCACAGTAGCTTCATTGCAGTACTCGCACTTGACTACATGCTGATCCCTCTTACTGTTTATGTCTATCATAGATCCACAGACACGACATTGGATCATGGATGCTGTCTCTTCATCGCCAGAATTAAGATTGGTGCTCATGGTATCGGTTTATTTTGAAAATACTAATAGTATGGGTGTTTCAGCCAGATGACCTCGATCTTGGCCACAACCAAAGAAGTGTTTCTTGCAATTTAAAGTGATCGGTTCTAAAAATTATCGCCCACTTCGACGGCGATGAACGTAAATTGATTTTTATTCATGTTCGGGATTTGATATTTTCTGCGGAATGTAGTCCTGATAATATCGACTATGCGTTCCCCGCCTTCGATCTTTGCAGGGAAAATACATGGTGTTGTTGTTTTTCCCGAATCGCTCGCGCTTGTCACGCCTACCCTCCATGAACTCTGCTACCCGACTCAAGATGTCACTATTTCAACGATATTCTCGTTGAGAATGCGACCGAAAATGACCGCACTTCACTGTTGAAGTCGGAACTCGGTGATCCCGACACAGCGAGAACGACTTTCCCAAAGTTTAGCAGCAAAACCGGGCATTTAAACCATCATTGTATTTGGGGAGATGTCACAATATATTAGACCAGGTCTATAGCACGTACTTATGACTGAAATTGACACAAATATCTCACCATTCCATCTTATTTGAATCAAACTAGAGCATAAATCATCATTGTATTTTAACCAACTCAGGTCGTTCCCTCTAATCGAGCAGTATGGCCGCGGAGTACTGGCTTATTTCGGCGCCTGGTGATAAAACTTGCCAGCAAACGTGGCAAAAGCTCGACCAAACTACCAGCAAATATCCAGACCTATGCCAGAACTATAAATTCAACATACCTGATTTAAAAGTCGGCACTCTCGATACATTGGTGGGATTGAGTGATGATTTGGCCAAACTCGACCAATACGTCGAGCTTGTTTGTCATAAACTGGCTGCTGCAATTGCCGACACTATGGAAAGCCGAAAGGAAACTCCTCTTAAAGAACAACTTCTCGCCAACAACATGGATCTATCTGATTATATCACACACTTTAAATGGGACATTGCAAAATTCCCGATTAAACAATCATTGAAGTCTCTGCACGATATTATCAGCAAACAGGTCGGCCAAACAGATACCGATCTCAAGACCAAGTCATCTCAGTATAGCTCTATCAGGAGCACACTTCAATCACTCGAACGTAAGCAAACAGGTAGTCTATTGGCCAGAAATCTTGCCGATCTCGTGAAGCGCGAACACTTTGTTTTGGACAGCGAGTATCTTTCCACTCTGCTTGTTGTTGTACCCAAAGCCTATTACAAGGATTGGACATTAAATTATGAAAAGTTGACGGATATGATCGTGCCAAGGTCTACACATCTGATATACGAGGATGATGATCATGGTTTGTTTACGGTGACTCTTTTCTACAAAGTTGTCGATGAATTCAAAACGAAAGCTCGCGAGAGAAAGTTTATAGTCCGTGATTTCAAATACAATGAGACAGATATCAAGGCCGGACAAACTGAATTGGCAAAGCTCGAAGAAACCAAAAAGAAGCAATTCCAACAATTATTACGTTGGCTCAAGGTGAATTTCAGCGAAACTTTTGTTGCCTGGGTTCATGTCAAGACATTGCGGTTATTTGTTGAATCAATCCTTAGATACGGTTTGCCGGTCAATTTTCTCGCTGTTTTGATTCAGCCTGGGAAGAAGCAGACAAGAAAATTACGTGAGGTTCTCAATAATTTGTATTCCCATCTAGATACATCAGTTTCTCAGGGGCCAGTTGACGATATACCGGGCCTCAACTTAGGACAACAAGAGTACTACCCGTATGTATACTTTAAGATAAATCTTGATTTCTACTAGTTAAAACAGTCTCCGAGAGACTTTTACAGATCGTATATATCAAATTTTTCATTGAGGTGCAATACGAGCATGGTATTAAGTTTGTAACTTTGATCCAAGGAAGATAAAATCCAGTTCATAGCCAAGAAACAGTTAACCAGATCAGATCTTTATTGCGGTCACACACCGCTTCTTTATTAAAGTTTATTGTTCGATATCTAGTCGCCAAGAATCCCTAACGGATTTCGTCGTTTCTCATGGTGTGTGGAGGTGTCGAGTTCTCCTCTTTCTTCAATCTTATTAATTCGATGATTTGAGATCTATATTTTGACATAATGAACTCTAGACCGTACTGATGATCCTCCAAAGCTTGTCTGAGTTCGATATTCTCACGCTCAAGCGCTTTGACTCGTTTGTGATCGATCAATTGCCTCGGCCCGACATCTGCACCATCACCCTCCGAACCTTCCTTCAGCGTTTCGAGTTTCTGCTTTAGACCTTTGGCACTGAATAAGATTTTGTCAATAACGTTCTCCAGGTTACTGTTACCAGGATTGTCCATGACCTCATATTCCGGTCCCATCGACGTAACCATTAATGTGATAGTCAAAAACTTGGAGGTGCAGCTATTGTTTATTTGAGTGATAGGTCTGATCTTAGCATCAGCAATAGTTCAGCATGACCCAATGAAACCTCGTTACACAGTCACCGTGGCTCTCACTATATGAGTTATATCTCTTGATAACACCCCTACATTTAGTTATAAGGCTTGACTTCGATATTCGTGATAAATATGCAGAGCATATTCAGGGAAATCGATGGAGAATGTCGAAATAGAATAAATATGTTTCGAATTGGCGCGCCGTTTGTGTACGCTAAAATCATCGCTAGCCCGCACGAGATTCAATCTCAAATTCTGACCTGGTCTCATCACCAACCTCCTCCAATTACTGACTCCTTCCACCATTCTCAACCATGGCTGCTATGGATACCACACCACCGGCCACGGCTTTCGAGGCCGAGATAGACAGCGTATCAAGGATGCCTACAGATGACATAATTGGCCGAGCTAGATTGCTTGACAGTGAAATCAAGATCATGCGAAGCGAATGCACCCGTATACAGCATGAACTATCCACTCAAAAGGACAAGATCAAAGAGAACACTGAAAAGATTAGAGTCAACAAAACATTACCTTATCTAGTATCTAACGTTATTGAACTCTTAGATCTAGACCCCCAAGATTTGGGTGAAGAAGATGGCGCCAACATCGATGTTGATTCGCAGCGAACCGGTAAGGCTGCTGTGATCAAAACATCCACAAGGCAGACTTATTTTCTTCCAGTTATCGGTTTAGTCGATGCCGAACAGCTTAAACCCGGTGATTTAGTCGGTGTCAATAAGGATTCGTATTTAATCCTGGAGACGCTACCAGCCGAGTACGACTCTCGTGTAAAGGCAATGGAAGTTGATGAGCGTCCAAAGGAACAGTATAACGATATCGGCGGTTTAGATAAGCAGATCGAAGAACTAATCGAAGCTGTTGTATTACCTGTCACCCACAAAGAGAAATTTGCCGCTCTAGGTATCCAACCCCCGAAAGGTGTCTTACTATACGGTCCACCAGGCACTGGAAAGACGCTTCTAGCAAGAGCGTGTGCCGCACAAACTAAGTCTACTTTTCTCAAGTTAGCTGGTCCCCAACTAGTGCAGATGTTTATTGGAGATGGAGCTAAACTGGTTAGAGATGCGTTTGCTCTAGCGAAGGAGAAGGCGCCCGCAATTATATTTATTGATGAGCTAGATGCAATCGGAACTAAGCGTTTCGACAGCGAAAAGGCGGGAGATCGTGAAGTACAGCGAACAATGTTGGAACTCTTGAATCAGCTCGATGGTTTCAGTTCCTCTTTAGATATCAAAGTCATTGCAGCAACAAATCGTGTTGACATCCTGGACCCAGCACTACTTCGATCGGGTCGTCTCGACCGCAAAATTGAATTTCCACACCCCAAGGAGGACGCAAGAGCTCGTATAATGCAGATTCATTCTCGCAAAATGAATTGCGATTCCGAAGTTAACTTTGAGGAGCTAGCGAGATGTACGGACGATTTCAATGGTGCACAATGTAAGGCAGTATGTGTCGAGGCTGGAATGATCGCCTTAAGGCGTGGTGCAACTCAGATAAATCACGAGGATTTCATGGATGGCATCCTCGAGGTACAAGCCAAAAAGAAGGCAAACTTGAACTACTACGCCTGATTGAGAGAGTTAGACCTAGCTCAAGAGGGTTGTATGGAACTTATGTATATGGGGTCCCTGCGCAGTCTATAAAAAATTTATTGTATAAGTATGGCTCAAGTATCGTCTTCTCCGGAGACCGAGTCTTCTTGGGATACTTCATTTAATCTATCTGCACCTGTCACCGTGTATTGTTAGGTGATAGAGTCTAATTCTCCGAGACTGACTATGAGGCGATTATCCATTCCTGACGACACATGGGACATAGTTGATTTGTTATCATATGAGGCTGATTGAGCCATTTTTCTATACAATGAATGTGAAAACAATGACTACAACGGCCGGAGACTAGTGGACAATCGTCGCCCGGTGCCTTACAATCGGCACAGCAATCGTCAAATGGATTTCGACAGATTCCGCAATCTTCATGCTTTGCAGTCCACTTCCAGGCTGCGACTCCTAGAAAGCTGTTTATCTTGATTTCCATGTGTGATGAGTTTGGTCTGAGCCGACAGTTCGATCAAACTGAACAATATACAGATATTCTGTAACAGATTCCTGTCGATACATCAGTCTGGTTGACGCTTCAACCACCGTTTTGTGATCGGACAAACAGCTGATATTCTACAGAGTTTCTACAGTTCTTTGCACAAAATATCGAAACCTCGAAGGTGACGACTAGATGGCACTACGGGTAGCCAGCATCCGCTTTCCTTACCTCGCTCTTTATTGCATTCACTGCGCCTGTCCACGTATCTGTGCTCGTCAGCTCTATCGGTAGACTACTGAATGCCAGCATATGTGATGGTCATGAAAATGATGTAATTCAACTAACTCAGCTAGATAGCGACTCTGATTGGTGAAGCCTCGCAGGCTCGTAAAGAGAGGGAGCGGCTAGTTAGTGTTGATTCCTTGGAGTTTAAAACTAGAATCAACATTCTCTGAGCCGAAACGCAAAGAGCAATACCAAATACGTTATCCGACTGCAGAGCGAATCTCTGTCAAGGTCCTAATGGTGAAAACTTCTCTAGCTCTGCATCTCGGACAGCCTTGGCGAATGTTTAACTGAAAGTGATATTCACTCTTGCCGCCATTTGATCAGTTCGAGGACGGGAGAGATTTGGAGCAGATTGCGTAACTCGAGCGGGGCCAGGAAAGTTGTCGGTGTTCGGCCGCCGCCTCCTCCACCGTGGTCGTGGTCGTCGTCGCTGCCGCCGCCGCCGCCGCCGCCACTGCCACTGTTGCTGAGAGACCATTAATTCTGGACCTTTAAAAGGCGAGTGGGGAAGAATGGCGAGCAGTTGTTTGGTTGGCAGAAGTGGCCGGCGCCAACGCGGCGGACAAGCGAGATCAACAGGCGGCCAGCTGGATGGAGGGACGGAGCGGGCCAGCGGAGACTGTGAGTTGCGCAATCCAGCTGAGGCTCCCCGAACTTGGCGAGAGGAGATTTCGAGCATCCAGCCGTCGGGTGGAAGCGGACAAGTTGGCTTGCAGACGTCGGCAAAACGGACGCCCGAGAGGGCTCCTGAGGCTCGAGGGCAGGAGCAGGGGAGGGAGGGAAAGAGGGAGGCGAATTGGAGTGGAAGTTGCGGGGAAAGGTTGGCGGAATGGAGGAGGCGAGCGGAGGGACAGGGGAGCAGATTAGAGGGGAGAGCGGCCGCTTACGTAATAACGTGGCCGTCACGATGGCCGAGCAGGGCAGCTTGTTGCGCAGGCCAGCCCGCTTTCCCTCCGCTCGCTCGCTTTCTCTCCGGCGTCCAGCATCCGCTCGCCATTGAAAGCAGCACAGTGATAATAATGATAGCCTGGCGGGCGAACGAGGGGGCCGCAGAGGCCGCCGTCGCCGCCGCCACAACAACAACAACAACAAGCGGCCCCTGACGCAACGCCCGCTCCATCGGCGCTGGACTAGCAGCGGCCCGCAACAGATGGGCCGAGTCTCACGCGCGCAACCCTCCACTGCTGCCGGTCTCACCGATAACCGGCTCCTCCTGGAGCTGGAGGCCGGCCGCGAGTCCGAGCGGCCCGCCCCATGGGCCAAAGGGGCCCGCCGGAGCTCTGGCACCGTGACGCCAGCAGGAACCCATTATGGCTGCCCGCTCGAGGGCCTCGCGCGCTCTTGCCGGCCCTTTGTCTGAGCCGTGGGCCGAGTTTCGCGAGCAGGGACAAGTTTTGTGCGGCGAGGGAATGGCGCCGGCTGCTGGCCACTGTTTGCTAGCGTTAGAGGACTGCGCGTGGATTGGCCAGGCAGCTGCGAGTCGGCGGCTAGATGGATGGATAGCTGGCTGCCTGGCTGGCTTGCAAGCAGGGTGTGCGTTTGCCGCCGCCGCCGCCGCCGCCCGCTCGCTCGCCGGCGGAGGGAAAGCGAGGGGAGCGCAGTGAAGCCAAGTGGAGTCGAAATTGTGTGAAGGTCACAGCGGCGAGCCAGGCGGACAGACAGACGGACTCGCTGCTGCAGTTTCAATGCCCAAGCGCCCCTTGTGTGTACGCAGCTCGCGGGGCGGCGGGGGCTGCAGCGCGGCGGCGCGAGTGCGGCTGCGCGCGCCCATTGTTCCAGCCGCGCTCGCCCGCGCTCCCTTCCCCCCGCCCAACTCGAGCTCGAACGCAACGCGCAGCCCGACGAGCGTGCGAGAATACCAAGCCAGCGAGAGCGTTCTGGGCTCCACTCGATTCCATTCGACTGCATAGGATTGGCCTATGGGAGCGAGCGAGCGAGCGTGTGTGTCTGTGCGTGTGTCTGTGTGTGCGCCGAGCAAGCGAGTTTGTGACACAGCGGCGAGCGCTAAAGAAAGCGAGCGAGCGAGCGAGCGAGCGAACGAATGAACGAATGAGGGAGAAAGCAACACACTATTCGGCTCCGCTCTAGCTGGGCGCAATGCAGCCAGTTGTTTAGATTGAGCGCTGGAGAGAGAGGGAGCGAGTTCGTGTTTGTATGAGTGCTGCGCGCCCATCCAGAGGATTCGTTGCCAGCCTAATGGCGAAAATAATAATAATAATAACAAAACTAACCAGAGCTACAATATTTGCCGATATGAGGCGAAACCAGCGGACGAAATTAAAGTGAACAGGATCCAAGTGGCGCGAGTGGAGAGGAAGCAGCAGTTGGAGGGATGAAATAGACCCATGAGCTATTATATAATACGCGACAACGAACAAAGCGAACGAGAGAGAGAGAGAGAGAAAGAGAGAGAGAGAGAGAGAAGGAGAGAGAGAACGAGCGAGCGAGAGAGGGCGAAGTGTTGCAAGTGAGAGCGAGAGAGTTGAGTTGTAGTGGCAGCGGCAGTGGGCTGTTTTAAAGCAAGCGGAGCCAGGGGCGCGATCAGAGAAGGGCCACGCAGCCAAGACAGGCGGCCAGAGCGGCGCTAGAGGCATCTCAGCTGGAACAAGAGGCGCAAGACAGAGCAAGCCACCACCAGCGAGCTAGCCGCTTGCTCGCCCACTCGGCCGGAGAGCCACCAATCCAAGAGCAGTCAGTGAGATTTAGAAACAAATTCGTGATGATGGACGCAAAGGAGTGCATTGAAGAGCTGTGTCCAGTTTGCGGCGACAAAGTGAGGTAAGTTGTGTGGCCGCCAATCCTCTTGCGGCCACAATTGGCGCCCCAATCGACCAGCAAACTGACTAACCAATCCCATCACACAAACAGCGGCTACCACTACGGGCTGCTCACCTGCGAAAGCTGCAAGGGCTTCTTCAAGCGGACGGTGCAAAACAAAAAAGTGTACTCGTGCGTCGCGGATAGGAGCTGTCACATCGACAAGCCGCAACGCAAGCGCTGCCCCTACTGTCGTTTCCAAAAATGTCTCGACGTCGGCATGAAGTTGGAGGCTGTGAGGGCGGACAGGATGCGCGGCGGCCGCAACAAGTTTGGTCCCATGTACAAACGTGACCGGGCAAAGCGGATGCAAATCATGCGTAGCATCGCGGGCCCCAACCAGTCTGGCGCCAATTTGGCAAACACAGGCGGCTTAGTGGGCAACATCGCAAACGCCCTAGGGGCAGCTAGCCAGAACATAACTGTGCCAGCTGGCATTTCTCTCAATGGAGACTCGTTGCACCACCAAATGCATCCCCAGCAGCAGCAGCACTTTGCAGCCACTGCAGCACAGCTACATCAGCTACAGCTTCATCAACTGCAAAACCCTCACCAACAACATCAGCAGCAACCGCAACACCACCACCAACAGCAGCAACAACAACAACAGCAGCAACAACAGCGCCAACCACAACTTCAACAGCAGCAACAACAACAACAACAACAGCTTGGCGGCTCCCTGCAAACTATCCACCTGCTGAATGGTTGCTCGCCGACCGGCTCGCTCAAGCTGGAATTCGGCGGTCACCAACCAGACCAGCACCATCTACAAATTCAACAGCAGCAACAGCACCAGCAGCACCAACTCCACCACGAGCCCCACCAAATGAGCCACGGGTTGGGCCAGCAGCAGCAACAGCTCCCTGGCCATCAACGCGAGCCGGCCCAGCTAGCCGCTCTAGGCGCCCACTCATCGCCGGCCCTCCTGTTGGCCACCGCCGGTCATGCCCATCAGGCCGGCGGCTCCACAAGCCAGCTTGGCGCCCAGTTGGCCGCCGGCTCGCCACTATCGAACGGCTCGCTCCTCTCGGCAAGCACGCCCCCCACCTCAGTCACCTCATCCACCATCCTCACCTCCACTAGCTCAAACTCAAGCACCAGCTCCTCAGCCTCAAACTCATCAGCCTCCTCGCTCACGACTTCGCCCACTTCCATTGTGTCTCTCATAGCCAACAACAACAACTCAACAGCAACCTCAAACCAGAACAACCAAAACAACGAGGCCTCGCCATCAAGCGCGACCGACATCAACCACAATGAGCTGCCGCTATTTTTGCGCCAACTGAAATCATTTATCCAAGATGACAAAGTTTGGCAAGGGCAACTGTTTGATTTGCTCAATAACAACACATACAACCAGTGCGAGGTTGATCTGTTTGAGCTCATGTGTAGTGTCATAGAGCGCTCGCTATTTGCTCAAGTAGATTGGGCACGAAATAGCATCTTCTTCAGGGACTTGAAGGTAAGTCATCGTGCAGTTTGCACAGTTTTTTAGTTGGCGTAATAGGCGAGGCTCTTCCCTATTCGACCGTCACCTTTAGCCTGTGTAGCAAACTAGTTCGAGGCTACAGCATCCAAGAGGGATTATGGACTAACACTCTCGGCCTGGTTAGCACCTCCGGATTTTATGTCTTTTCTGTCTCATGGGTTGATGCTGCACCCACGAGCGGGCCTAGCGGCCGCTCAACAGGTCTAACTGTCGCCTAGTGGGAGCAGCTGATGCCGGCACGAGAGCTCAGAGCGCTTTGGAAAAATTGTCAAGCTGGGCCGGCTGATAAGCCAGAGCGCAGCTAGAGGCTGAGCAATTCAACTCGGGCTAAATCCGTTATCTGTCGCGCGCGCTCTCGCCCGTTGCTACTGCAATCGCCGCCGCCGCTACTGCTAGTACTACTAGTGCCTAAGCGAGCGACGATTATGTGAGTGGATCGACGTAACTGACAAGGGAGCTGTGAAGGCCGAATGTGTTTGCGTTTGGCTCAGCCCCCAACACCAGCAAGCCAGCCAGTTAGTTGGCCGGCTAGCTAGCTCTCCTGGCTGCCTTTTGTGCCCTAATTAGAGTTTTGTTTACAGCGCAACCCAATTTAAGCTGAGCGCTGAATCGATCGAGGCCAAATGGTAACAATTAACAACATAACGAGTAACGAGGTCAACACCAACTTTCACTTCCAATGCGCGTGTCTATTTTCAAGCACAACTCTCTTGTTGCTATTCAAGTCGACATCGGATTGCAAGACGCCGAGTTGGGCTTGCGAGTGAACGCGTTGGGCTGAGGCAGAGGCAAAGGCATAGACAGAGGAGGGAGCGAGAGGAGAGAGCGAGAGGGAGGCGGAGGAGGACAATCGAGTCGCTCTCTCCCTCTCTCGACTCCTTCTCGAGTGGCTCACGAGCAGCCGAGTTTAGTTGCGTCTCGAGTCTGGGGTTCGAGGGAGTGCGAGCGGGGCAGAGAGAAGGAGGGAGATAGGGATAGGAAAAGAGAGAGAGAGA
>Ga0209372_1000100_pt1 | contig 64576 bp, 41 predicted proteins | sample AgamicAtPe_FD_187170 | JGI IMG/M metagenome (GOLD analysis project Ga0209372, IMG submission 187170) | Agave microbial communities from Guanajuato, Mexico - At.P.e (SPAdes) (version 2) | ecosystem: Host-associated > Plants > Phyllosphere > Phylloplane/Leaf | place: Guanajuato, Mexico | collected... | reverse complement strand
GCCTCACCCACAGAGTGAAGTGTGAATAGGACAAGGGCAAGGTAGACCAAAAGGGGGCTGTAAATCTTGTTTAGCATTTTTAATATCGGTCTCGAGGCTCAACTTCCGGCGCGCATTCCAAGATGCTGACAAGGTAGATTATTACGATGTGCAGTTAAGGAACACTCGCTCATTGATGCGATAAGTTCCTTTGGTCGACTGCAAAATCACTTTTATAGTGATGGCGTTGATAAGCATTTCAGGGTGTCACGCAAGTGCCAACGGTAGTTGTTGTTGCTGCCCATCGTGATAGACTTATAACATAAGTGTTCCCACAAATTCACCAATGGTTGCAGATCAACCGTGTAAAGAGCCAGAGTAAATATATGATTTGCTGATGATTGCGCTCAGTTATCCTGACGAATTCAAGGCTCACAAGCTCGTACAACTGATTGATTGGATCGCCCTACTCCGAGCGCTAACTATATCTTGATTCAGGCTTAGTTTACAGCGCTGCCCCTGCTGATTTTGTTCTAGATTTGGGAAATGCGATTTTCTCACACTCGTCCAATGAGCTGGTCTGAGCAAGTGCGAAGTCAGTACTGTTGGCCTGGACAGTGCAAAAGCTGTAAGTTCTCGTTACACACTCTTCAATTTTCATAGAATCTTCGTTAATATCGTGGACCGCCGAACTCTCTGGAGGTTCTGGAAGTTGCACAGGTATGGACAGGTATAGGTTCGCAAACAATAGTTTATCTCTGGTTTGTTTGATGCCCACCGACTGGATGTTTGTTAAAACGCTCAACCATTCAAAATGTTCGAGACACGTTATCATCAAGCGGGGAAAACTCTTTTATTTACGTCAACATCGACAAATCGAACCCGGTAGCTTACTCTCTGCCATATGCGAATACACAGAGTCCTTGTTTGCACAATACCAAACCCAGATCGTGGCTTAGCATAGTCATAAATCAAAGTTGCCTCTGATTTCTACGCAGGAAACAGAGCTCGACAGTCGTTGTGGATGCCATATTTATTTCAATTGTACTGCCGCCGACTCAGTTCAGTCGGACGAATGTGTTAAGCGGGCTAATAGTGATACTGCCTGGCACTAGATGTACCTTATAACTATAGCAACAGTCTGTCAGTATCGCCAAGGCTAGAGAGTCAGGTGTTAGTTCGCCGCTCGAATTGCTCCAGTAACGATTCGAACTCTCAGCCTGGTTCCAGTCCTAACATGAGAGCACATTTGAAATGAAATCCGTCACAGAATTACGGAGCTTCCAAACAATTCAGCTGATCGATTATGCCTGTGGTGTGAGTAGATGAGGCCCAGACTCTGGTCCTTGTTAGAACTAGAGTCGATGCACGAGAGTTCCATGTTTGCGCGCTAGAGTTTGAATAACTGGACTCGCGCAGTCGCAAGCAGAATACGAATCTTGGGAACCACGCCGCGCCACATTGTTCATTGGGAATCGATCATTTCTTCAGTCCGATCCTGATGCCTAATCGAATAGGTCGCTCATAACGGCCGCCATGTGATTGGCATCGACTCCTGAAATCCGCAATTAGGAACTGGAATCTAAATCATCGTCTCATTGTCGACACATCAGTAGCCCATACGGACTCTATCCCCCCAGGTAAGACATCGTAGAAATCAGAATGACTCGAAGAAAAAATTCTGTATCACTTGTCGCGACCATTTGCTCCGGATTGGCTCAAACCAATACCAAACTGGCGTTCCCTTGGTCGAAAATTAACTCTCGAAGAGCTTAGTACGCTATGTACAACTGCCCAAGATACCCAGATTTGGCTTAAGTCAGGGCGATCACTGCGGGCTTTTGTATACGACGCTGAAGCTACATTTGTTACATCAGTGGCAAGATCACTGTCATAGCTCAAATCCCTAACAAAATATTCCCCTGTCATCTTAATGCCCTTAAAATAGTTGTAAATTTCCGCAACCAACACTCATGGAGGTACCGAAGAAAATTGTTGTCGATTTTGGCAAAGAGTCGGGATCAAACGCGAAACAGCAACTACCCGCAGGATACTACACAGAGAGTGAGGACGATTTCGATGATGATGATAGCCTTGACCGTGTACAAGTGGACCCCGCTGTCAGACTCATGTCGCCCCCAAAGAAGTTGACCGTGCCTGACATAAGTGATGAGGAGAAAAGACGCTACATGAGGGACACCTCTATGAGCGGACCGAATGCCAGCTTCCTAGCCGAAGATGATAGCCTCTATAAGACACCCAATGATACCGTGTACAAAAATGTCAACAGCTTTCAGAGCGGCGATCCAGTCAGTATAGCAAGACAAGTAAGGCACTTACACAATAGAGTGAAGTTGTTGGAAGAAGAGATAAGGACTCAACAAAATCGACAAATATTCTTAATCGGCTTCCTATCAGTTTACATTTTAACCAAAGGGGTGAAATGGATGTTTCGCTAATATTTTGAATAAACTCCAATCATCTTGTCGAGTTCATCTGGACTCAAGATCTCAGCAAGACACGCACCTAGTCAAGTCGCCGGTGCCGCCGTACATTCTTCTGTCCGCCCACTGCCATCCAGGCCGGGGGCCTAAACCACAACGGCTGACTAGTCGTCCATCAGTGTTCTCACGAGCGACTCGTCGATGTGTAACGGGTTCAACACCTCGGCGATGCGTTTGATCTTCGGCAACTCTAAACACAGCGCCTCGATGTTTCTGTCTCTTTCCAAGTCTCTCACTGTGATACACTTCTTCATCTGTCTATCCAGCTCCTCCAGACCCATGTTGGCCATGGTCAGCCGCTGGCTACGTTGCTCCTTCACCTCGTCCAACCATGTGCCGTTCTCGAGGGAGGCGCAAGCAGTTTTCAAGTTTAGCGTGCCAACCACGCTCTCGATGTGGTCAAATAGCCTCATGGACAGGTGAGCATTTGCCGCGCTCATATTATCGGGGAATTTGCCCATGAGTAAGCTGGCGAAACTGGCGAGCAACTTGGGATAGTCGGGTTCGAGATCGTTCTGTTGCGCGCTGGCCTCATCTGGGCCAGACTTGTCGGGTTCAATAACCAGGGCCTCTGCGAGCACATCGTCTAAATTGACCCTCTTGTCCTTCGCAAAGCTGCTCAAGAGCTGGTGGCACAATTTCTGCCAACCATCAAGGGGATTCAATCTAGTTGCGTCTACCTGGAAGCTCGTCCTCAGCCTATGTATCAATCCTTTGAGATCCCTCTCTCTTCTATTCGGGAGGTAGCGATGAAGTAGGGATGTATCTTGGAAAACTTGAAACCCATTCTCGTTGTACGCGTCAAGCAATAGTCGCCTTTCAATTATACTGAATCTGTCTTCTTTTGACTGAGACTCTTCAAGTTCTAGCGCATCGAGTTTCTTCTTGCATATGAGTTTTTCAAGGTCACTTTTAGTAACTCGCTTGACTTTTGATGGTCCAGAGGCTTTATCAGGGCTTATCTTTCTTTTACGCGGCGGCATACTCTCGCCTATCAATACGGCCGATGGGATGAATGTTGGATAGTGGAAAGTAGCATCAAATCAGAGGGATCATGTTGACCGCCCGCGCTTGATAGCATGGAGTGTAAGGAACTCTGCGATCGAAAAATTGGTCTCCAAATATATGTGCTCACGACCGAAATAAACAAAACTTCACTTTGTGAACATGGCATCAACCCTAACTACACATCCGAACAATTTCTCAGGCCTTAAGTGCTCACCATCAACTCTCATCTGTCGGGAGAAGACTGTCATCGTTGGAGATGTAACAATCGGTGTCGATTGTGTGATTCACCCGACTATCAATATTATAGCCAGAAAGGGTCCTATCGTCATTGGCGACAACAATCTTATAGAGGAAAGAGTAACCATAATAAACAACAGATCTGAATCCATGATCATTGGAAATCACAACGTATTTGAAGTGGATTGTTACACTGAGGCTAGCAAGATTGGCAACCACAATATACTAGAGTCAAAATCAAGAATCGGTCCGAATGTAGAAATAACAGAAAATTGTGTGATTGGTGCTGGGTGTGACCTTACGACCCAAAACTACAGTGGTGAAGACAAATTAGATAAGTTTTCACCTCAAACCATCATCTCTGGAAGAAATCTTGATCGACGAGTCGTGAAACAACTACCCACAAGTTCCGCCAATTCTCAGTTAGATTTTCTACGCAAGATTATACCTAACTACCAGAAACTCTGGCGACCTCCAAATTTACCTCTTACACCTCAACAATGAACGAATCTTCACAATAAGACTTTTGAGAAGAATAAATTATGCGTTATTACTTTATTCAATAAGAAACAGAGGTATAATGTTGTTAGACTTGTGGAACAGTCGATAACAAGAGATGGTGATTTGTTTTACAAGATGAGCATCGGGTTCGTTGGGCTATGAACAATCTGGATTCTGCTAACTGTCCAGCCCCATCTATCCGTGTTTTGATTTCTCCATATGGATAACAATAGGTTCATGGTGCTTAGCCATGTAGGCACCTAGAAGAAAACCCTTGAGAAATTTCTTGCTCACTCGAGCCAGCGTTGGCTCACTGACGGCAATCACCACAAAGATGGCTGCCAACAGCAAACGGCTTATCAGTTGGACACAGGCATTGGCAGCGAACTTCATTTTGATTTCCTTAACCTCTTGATGTCTTCGTGGACACTATACAGTAGAATTCTTCGAGGCGCCCTCTTCTTGACGTTACTGATCCGTTAGAAGTTGCAAATGAAATGAATGGTGTTAGGTCGTCTGATCTCCCCAAGACGCGGATTGTTGTGCCGAGCAGTATCGATTGGGGATTTTGAGCAGGAGTAACTATGGATGAAGGTTCTAGAATTCAATCCTGACCTTAGGACACAAGCCCACCCTCAATGACCTTTAAAACTTAACAGCCGTTCGAGTTTAACGAGATAAGAGTGTGATATTGTCAAGCTGACGACAAGCGAGTTAGGCATTAACGACCGGTTGCACATCCGTTTAGATCACTGTCGTACCTTATAGGCTGCTGCTACCAGCGAAGTGTCTGGCCTGCTTGAAGGCGGATGCTCAACGATTTTCACACGCTATTGCTCTAGCTACATCAACTAGACCAAACTGAGATTGGTCTATGCAGATCCAGAGCTCCCCTCACCATATCGACTTTTGTCCTAATATTGTGTGAAGGTGATAATTTTCACAGCTGCAACCCCGCTTGGCCAGTTCGTACCCCGCCCCATATCACTGAGAGAATCAGATGTTCTCGATCCTCAACACTTTTCTTCTGGTTAGTGTACGATACTTTCGCCTCGGGCCTCCCACTCAAGCCAAGTTAGCATACCTTGATAACTTTCTTTGCTAGCTATCAGATAACTTGTATTGGGAAGCAACCGGGCTACGATTGAATGAATGAATTGAATGACGAAATGATCACGTTGTGGTGGGTTGGGAAGTTGTTCGCCAATAGGTTGCAGTTGATGCATCTGAACACGATCTCAACCTCGCAACCAGGCTACCAACCAGAGAGTGTTCCCATTGAGACTATATTGGGCCAGAAAACTTCGGAAATCAAGATTGGTTCTCGAAGGCTAAATGTTGGATGGTCAACTCCGCAGGATGTTGGAGCTAATTGATCGTGAAGCGGGAAATCTAGATCTGCTCGGATCGGGATTGAGCGAAAATGCGATGGTGAGTGCAGCACTGCGAAACAAAGGATTTTTATACAGTGCGAAACCGAATAAAGATACGTATGAAGCACGAAGGGTCAAACATTCGTCGCATTTAAATTTCTAAGATGATCGAAATCTAAGTTTCAATTTTATTGTCGGTTCGGTATATTAATATATGTCTCAATCTAGCGATAGTCAAGACGAATTTGCCTCCTCTCTACGGATCAAAATGTCCAACCGACACTTCCATCGCCGATATCAGTCGGTTGAAATGGAACCGATGGACGATAGTAGCGACAACAGCAATCAGACCTGGCTCCAGGACGGATTAGCCTCAATGCAGTTGAAGAGATCCGAAATGAACAAGCTCATAATGGACTATCTGGTTCACGAGGGATTCAAGGAGGCGGCTGAGAGATTTAGAGAGGAGGCCGGTATTGAGCCAGTTAACTTGAGGCTGGCCGAGAGTAATGCTCCTCAAAATGCCAGAGGCGAGTCTGGTGAATCTGTAAACAAGTGTCAGAAAAACAACATCACCACAACCTTAAAGAAAGATGCTCATCAGAAACAAACCAATTCTAAACTTCTAGGAACAAGTGCCAGCGAAATAGACAAGACATTAGACGATTGGCCATCGAAAGTTGAAACTCCAGAGATGATGGACAAGAGAATCGAGGTTAGACAATTAATTGAGGAAGGCGACATCCTGAAAAGCCAGACACTCATAAATCTATATTATCCAGAGTTGTTAGATAATCATAAGAATGTTTATTTCAGGCTGCAACAACAACACTTGATTGAAATGATTCGCCAGCAAAGGATTAGCGATGTCCTTGCGTATGTTCATGATCATCTCAGTGTGGATGAGCTGGGTGACTTGACGGAAATGGAAAGGACTTTGGCCCTCCTAGCCTACGAAAAGCCAGACAAGAGTCCATACGCTAGCTTATTGCAACCATCTCAGCGACTTCAATTGGCTTCAGATATTAATGATATAATCTTACAAGAAACCACCGGTAACGTTGAACAAACAAAACCTCGTCTAGTGACGCTTCTAACTCTATTATTCTGGACACAGAGCGAGCTCGAACGAAAGAAGATACAATTCCCCAAGATGACTGACCTAGTCAATGGCACAATAATTGAACCAAGACATTAATGCTAACCTCTTTGTTCGAGTCATATTCGGTAACAGTAGATCATGGAATCAATGCCCGTGTGTCAGGCTGCATTAAATTTTCTAAATCGTCAATCATTCCATCATGATCCAGTGCTTGTATCCTTGGAGCACCATCCTTGTATCAACCAAGACTCTTCGGTGTTGTTATTGCATTGATCAAGATACGCGTCACATGTAACCATGGTAACTGGTGTTAACATTACCTAGTGTCCATGATTCGTTACTTTTGCGCTTGTTACCTGAGATAATATGAATCAAGATTTAAATTGCCAGAGTCAACTTTGTGCGAAATTCTTAACTCTATAGTCGAGATAAATGGATGCCGATTACATTGAATCTTTGGATTTGAACGTCACCAAAGTGTAAGTGTTCGAGACACGTTGTTAGAGACTTCAATACATTAGCATATTACATCCTATGTCTACCCTAGAGGTGGAGGAGTTGTGTCGTATCCTTTCAGCCCTAAATTATCGTCGTCAACAAGTTACGGTTACTCCCGATGCTTTCCAGCTTCCCAATTTCATGCTTATTGTCGACATACTCGAATGGATGATGAAAATTCTTGACGAAAATTTTGAAGAACGAGATCTCGCCTTGAGATTTCCCGATCGAAAACTGAGTAGTTTGACTCAATCGGCGATCGTAAATTATTTTAGCAACATCGGCAGATTGGTTTACGCTCTATTCGAGATACAGCTTGATCTTGTTCAGTTGATAAAGGCTGACCAGAATTGTTGTCCGGAACTCTTGAAGCTCGCGAGACCAATTTTTGAGGCGGCCGAACTGGCCATCAAAGTTGCTGCCACTAGTGATGATACTACTCTGCCAACAGTATTGAATACAAAGCGAGAGAAAATCGATGAAAGCCTAGAATTGATAAGCCAAGAAACAGAAGTCAGGGACTTGGCGATTGAGATCGACAAGCTATGTCTAACGCTTGATGGTCTGCTAGCAAAGGAGGATCTATTTAATGAAGCAAGACTGAGGATTCTGGATAAAAGTTTTGATTCGAGCGAAGTCATCAAAATCCTTCACGATGCGAGAGCTGATCTCCTGAAGGAGATCGATGAATTGGTTACACATAATGCAGAGCTCGAGGAAGATCTGGCTCGTCTCGACAAGAAACTCGAATTCAAGCATCAGGAGGTATCAACGAGTGAGGATCGATTAAACGATCTGCTCACGCAATTACCAGCCTATTCGATACAGTTTGAAAAGTTGTACCAAGAGTTTGTCTCTGAATACGAATCGTATGTGACGAAGCATAGAAACTTGACTTATCTGGAGTATCGTGTTTATTCGAATAGTGAAGATAGTGCTGGTGGTGGCATCGAGGGTGCAGAGAACCAAGTTGTTCAGCTTGAGAAAGAAGAGTCGTTGTCTGTCGATTCACCACGAGCCCTTGGAGGTGGCGGCCGAGAGTTGGCTGAATCAGTGACAACCGGGCCAGCGAGGCTACTGGAATCGCTGTTTGATGGTGCCTCGAAACCGATATCAGCATCGTTGATGGTGGATGAGGCGGGGGCGGGTGCAGGTGTGGGCGCTACAGGTGCCAATGAGAGTGGCCTTGCTCTTGAGGGTGGAACTGGGCGGCGTACCGCGCTTGTGTACACAGGCCTTCCTGCGACCGCGGGTGACGTCACTGGTCTGGAGCTCGAGGGTCTGCTGAGGGAGTTTGTTGGTGACTCAACTACAGGTACCACGTACGAAGACGACGAGGCTGCAGGCATGGAGCCCTCTGAAGCTGGAACAATCACCGATGACGAGGACGAAGAGGATACCGAACTTGCTGATGGTCTTAATGGCGCATATTGAGGCCTGATCGGTCCAAATGGTGGCTGTAGAAAGGCGGGTTGATGGACGAGGGGGCCCAGTGGGAGGCGATCCCCGATGATTGGCATCGGCTGGAAACTGTGCGGGATCGGTTGGTAGGCATAGTAGTACTCACGTCCTGGAACTAGTGGACGTGGCGCTGATACATGGCTCGAGTACGAACTCCATCTTGTCGGCGGGTACTGGTAGCTCCAGGAGTATGAGGTTGATGAGCGAGCTGCTTGGGCTACAGAGAATAGACTCACAAGTGTAAGAGCGAAGATTTGCATGATTTTGTTCATCTTGTTTGATTGTATGGTGGCTAGTGGACTTGAGATTAGTCGGTTACTTTGGATTGTATCGTATGTTTAGTCTTTGACAGCTATTTGGATACTGAGCTAGTCCAACGAGTCTCAGGTGCCTATTTAAAGGTAAATTCCTCGGCAAACCAAGGGAGCAGCAATTTGGTAACGGTGGACAATTTGCCTGCACAGTGACTGACAAGATGTGTCAACAAGCGGGTCTATTTGGTCAGATGTGTTTGCTAGCTCTAATGTGTTGCCTTTGATGGACAATCAGGGAGGAAGTGCTGTGTTGTTAACTTTGTATCACGACACTATCACCGGATCGCATCTGTCTGAGTCGATGCTGGCAGAGGGTTGATAGTCAGGCTGGCTGAACTCTGTTTCGAGTCGCCTGATTCAAGTAAGCTAACAATCTAGCGTGAAATCCTCTACTTTCGTGTGCAAGATTACGAGGTTGCATAGGATTGGCGGACAGTAGATGGTGAGGGTTTTGCTACGCGGCTTGTTCTCGGTTACTAACCTTCATTAGCGTTGCCCCGAAGCTCGACGCGCCGACCAGAGGCGTTTGGGCGGGGACGGTGCAGGTAGACAGAGTTGCCGTGAGCTAGCAACCGTCAAGGTTGGCCTTGCTCCTCTATAGCCGGACCGGCCAAAAGTTATCACCTGCAGAGATCATTAGCGCGCCTAATCCTTGACGGTACCGCCTCAGCCGCGGCACCTGCCGCCGCCGGGCTCTCTTAATGCGACAACAATCTGCCTGCAATTTCGCGCGTCCAAGAGCGGAGGGTTGAGGATTGCTCGCTGTCTTAGGCGCCGTTTGTTGTCCCAACTGAACATATAGAAATTGATCGTTGCGAGACGACAAAGGTGGCAGTTGCAAAATCTAATCCTAGCACTCATTCCACGCCCACTTGTTGGTTGAGAAATTTCAGATCTGTTAACAAGTGTAAATAAGCGGCTGCCGGCGTCTTGGCTGACAAATATTGACACGTGAGTGTTCCTGCTTGCGGCAAACTAGATTGAAGGTTGACAATCTCGGTTTGATAGGCACAACAAGCGGGTGGAGCAAGAAGGGTCATTGGTCAGCTTGGCCTGGCGCGCTGATGTCAACTTGCCTCAATTTCAAGGTTGTCGCTGGTCATCATGATCGCGCTTGATGCTTTCTTATTCCTAGCGGCATTACAAGCCTGTCAGAGGTAATTGCGGCTCAGCAGGCCACCGTCGCCACCTGCCGGCGTCTCCATAAGCATCCAGGTGGCCGAGTGTTGTTGGACTTACTTCGCTTGCTTGTAGGCGGTACCTGTTCCTGTGCGACCCATCCTCCTCTCGCTCGTATCCGCACTCGCAGCGGCTGAGACCAAGACCGCGGCCTCGGGCGCGAACGATCCTCCCTTGAGTCGGCTCTCGAGGCGACCGCTCGAACAGACCAAGCAAGAGCAAATTGAGTCTTGCGCAACTGTTGCCCAAGAATGCGAAGCCTGAGCCCCAAAGTTGCGCAAGCCAGCGTAACCTCCTGCTAAAGTTGCGTGCAAGTTCCATACCTGGTCTTTGTTGGGACTCAGTGCTCCCCCACAATGGAGCTTCTCTGAGCTGCCAGTCGTTGCTTGCCTGAGCTTGTGTGCTTGCGCTCTCAAGGCGGACACAACAGGTGGGTAGGAAATGGTGGCGGCCAGTTGGTTTGCTGGCAATTGAGCTTTGTTGCTAATCGCAATGTAAGCGCTCTCCTGGCCTCGGCCTCCGGTCGGTTGGAGGTTGCGTCTTGCCGCAGGAGCTCTAACTAGAGGCTTCTCGGTGCAGCTGCCGCCTCGGCCGGACCACAGCGAGCGCGCCCGGCGCATCCACCTGGATCGCTGGCCACATTGAACTTGGTTGCCGGCCATACGCCCGTTGGCTCTCCCCTCCCTCTCTCGCTTCCAAGAGTACCAAGCTAGAAGCCGGCAAGGGAGCTACACTCGACTGAGAGCCTGCGTCTCCACGCGGATCTGGCCGTTCGATTTGGCTCACCATTCAGCCGGCAGCCAGTGCAGAGCTGCCTCCTCACCTGGCCTGGCGCTTGCTCGAACAGGCGCATCTCCCTAATGCTCGGGGGGAGGGGGCGCAGGCAAGGCAAGTAGAGATGAAGAGAAGAGAGGGAGGAGGAGGAGGAGGAGAACCTGGACTTTGGGCAAGCAGCGGCAACAAAACTGCTCAGGCAACATTAAATCAAATCGAAGCTAGCAGTGCTACAATCCTCTCGCGGATTTCCATCCTGCTTGTTAGTAGATCGCTAGCTAGCTGGCTGGCGGACGGTTGGATAGAACTGGCCTGCTTGAGTGTTTGGCTGGCCGGCCGGCCGGCAGCCAAGGGAGAGAAGGTAGACTAAACTCTTGGCATAATAACAAACTCGGCGAGATTTGAACGCCGCTCCTTGGCTTACTGATCCACCACCATCACCACAACCACCGCCCGACCGAAAGGCCATGCCGAAGAGTGGAGCCGATGAGTGGAGCATCAGCATCATTCGCGGCTTCATCGTCGCCATCATCGTCATCATAATCATCATCGCATCAGTAGCAGTGGCTTTGGTGGCTGCCTCGTCGTCCTTGCCATCAACTCCGTGTCCATCATAGTGGTTGTGGGAGTGGTGAGCAATTTTTGGATTGCCCATTGATAACAGTTGTGATTGCAATTATTTCACACACACTAACCTCCAATAATCAGGCCATATAATTGAGTTTATAAACAAACTTCTAGTTTTAAGAGCTACCAAGACGCGAATGTGAGAGTTGCTGGCGCGAGTGCTGATGGGTTCAATTTTAGAAACTAGAGTAAAAAACTGATTAGCCTGATGCACTGAAGCCAGCTTGCTTGTTTAGTGCCAAGAGTTTTGGAACCAGGTGAGGCTGAATGGGTTTTCTGTCTTTGAGTTGGAGTTAGATCATAGAGGCCAGGCAGGAGAGTTTAAAGATGATTGTTGAACGAGGCAAACAGTCACAACAATCACAACAGCAACAGCAGCACCAGCAGCAGTCAAACCTTCAGCCAAGCCATCTGAGTGCCCGACAACAGAGGTATCTCCAGAAAACCTTTGCAACGGGCGGCTCCTTGGGCGCCAAAAACGCGATGGGCGAGGAGGAGGAGGAAGAGGATGGGGACGACGGTGAGAACGATGAGGAGAACATTGTCATTGATATGGCAGACGAGGATGAGGATGAAGAGGAGGGGGGAGAGGCCGACGGAGAGGGCGGCCTGAAGCTGCGAGAGCAAGAGGGGAAAGAGCTTAGGGCTACCAGGGGCCAGGTTGGCAAGAACGCTGGCGGAACCACGGGAGTCTGTACAAGTGGCACCAACAACAACAATAACGCGAGGCTAAAACATCCTCTAGACGTGGAGGAGGACGAAAGGTTTTCAGCCGACCAACTGCAATTTAACGTTGGCGATCTGGTTTGGTTTGATCCGAACCTGCTCGGCTATTGCATACCGGGCAAGGTGATCGATTACTATCCGAGCGTTTCGGTTCTAACCGTTGAGGGTTATGGTCAGCCTATAGAGGATACGGCGAATGATGAGAACCATAACAGACTGTTGATGGACGCAGAGGAGCGGCTTCAAATTTACAACCTGAGTGATATTCAACAATTGCGGGCAGTGAAACTTAGAAAACCGTTAAGTGATGAGCAAGGTGTTAAGGATTTAGTTGATCTAGATGAGCTGTCGCTCGAGTCGATAATTTGGAATTTGAAATTTAGATACAAACAGGAGCTCGTCTACTCTAGTTGTGGTAACAAAATTTTAATTAGCGTCAACCCATTCAAGCAATTGTGCAACACTTATAATCTCGATCAAGTCAACAACTATGACTCAATCGATTCGAGCAAGTTACGATCGCTTTCAAAGTGTTGCCCAAATATCACCAACCAGAACCTATCGTCAGCTCTAATTCGTTGGCTCTTGATTCATGACGATGGCCAAGTTGGGCAGACAGCGTCTAGCGCGCAGCAAACGCCACCAGAGCCACACATTTTTGGTCTGGCAAACGAGGCCCTCAAGAGACTGCTAATCAGCGGCCAAGACCAGTGCTTCATCCTGCTTGGTGAAAGCGGCTCTGGCAAGACAGAGACCTGCAAGCTGCTTGTCCAATACTTGGCCACAGTTAACAAATCGCCAACGAACCTAATGACAGAGCAAATATTAGAATCGATCCAAGTGTTGGAATCATTTGGAAATGCCAAAACTTCGCACAATGATAATTCGAGCCGATTCGGCAAGCTGCTGCAGATCAGATTCAATCTAGCTACCGGCTTTATCTCTGATGCCAAAACAATCGATTTAAACTTGCTCGATAGAACTAGAATTGTTAGCCAGGTTGAAAATGAGCGAAACTATCACATATTCTATGAGCTCTTGGCCGGATTGAGCACAGTCGAGCGCGAGAAGTACGGACTACAGACAAGCGAGAAATACTTTTACTTAAATCAAGGCCACTGCAACGAGTTGCCTAACAAGGAGGATGGCGACGATTTTCGTTCCATCCTAGCCTCAATGCAGGTGCTAGGGTTCAATTACGAGGAGCAAGACACAATTTTTCGAATACTCGCAACAGTTTTACACCTGGGCAACATCTACTTCCACCGAAAAGTGTTGGCAGTTCGTTCGGGCAAGGTGATGCAGCAGCAACAGAGGTTGTTCATGTCGCATGATGGCGATCAGACGCCAAATGGAGCCGCCGGCGGCGTTGAGGGTGTTGAAATTGGCAGCGACACTGAAGTGAGATGGGTCTCGCATCTTTTGCAAATTCAATTCGAGCTAGTGATGCGATGTCTAACGGTTAGAACCACTGAATCTACCACAACTCTCCCCTGCAACGCCTATACGAACCAACAGCAACCTCCACAGATCGTGGTCGACCGAGTTGTAACGCCACTGAATATAGATCAGGCGCTCGATACTCGCGATGCAATAGCGCGCGCCCTTTACACCTGTCTGTTCAAGTGGCTTGTCCAACGCATCAATGTTATGATTAATGGCAACGCTAATTGCGATGATAGCAACAAGCCAGCCAAACAAGCACAACCTAACGCGAGCGAACCAATTTACATGTGCCAAACAAGCGAGAGCCTATGCGAGTTCCAACCAGATAAACTAACCGATTCCGGGAGCTCGAGTTTATCAAGAAACAGGCACAAAGATTTGTCGCTTGTTTCACACGGTAGACAAGATCTCGCACAGCAAATAACCTCTGCAACGGTAACCATCTTGGACGCCTTTGGGTTCGAGAATTTGAATGAGAATAACTTTGAACAGTTGTGCATCAATTACACAGCTGAACTCCTGCAGTATCACACCTGCCGTTACCTGTTGCGTTTGGAACAGGCTGAGTACACGAAGGAGCGGCTTAGGTGGACTCCAATAAGCACTTTTGGCGCCCAAAATGGGCTCCAATCGGCTCAAAATTGTGTGACCCCCTCAACTGGCACAGGTGCCGCTGCAATAGTCAATCTAATAACGAAGAAGCCGCTTGGAATACTCGCCCTCCTTGATGATGAGTGCAACTTTCCCAAGGCAACCGATCAATCCTTCGCCGAAAAATGTCACCACAATCATACACTCAATGAGAACTACCAGCGCGCAAGGCTTGCTAGCAACTGTCAAGAGTTTGGCATCAGGCACTTCAAGCAATCGAGCAGGCTGGTCTGGTACCAAGTCGATGGATTCATTGAGAAGAATCGCGATGTTTTGAGGTCCGATATTGTGGACTTGTTGCTGGGCTCGAAGATGGCGATTGTCGCCGACATGCTACGAAAGCTCCACCAAACTAGGGAGCTCAACACGAACAGTAAGACTCTCAGTCGTACCTACGACGGTCGCTATGTCAGCATGAAGCCAAGAGCAACCACAGTGGCTGCAAGATTTCAAGACGCATTGCACAACAATATAGTTCTCGAGTCAATCAACTACTCGACAGCTCAGACAGAGAATAGCCAATACAGTTCTAATTGCGAATCCACCACCAAACCGAACCCTTGGTTTGTTATTTGTTTAAAACCAAATCGTTCGAAGTTGGCACAACTTTTCGATGTTGCCTATGTTCAGGAGCAAGTTTTGAGCATGAATTTACTAGAAATTGCACAAATAAGAAAGACCGGCTACCCCATAAAGATGCGCTACGGAGAGTTTGTGCGCCGTTACAAGTGTCTGGTGCCGCAAAAGTTCCTAGACGACCTGGCCAGTTGTCAAGATATTCGAGCGGAGAATCAAAGGCTCCAGGCGAGCAACACGAGGCAAGAGTTTGACGGTCTGTCTGCTGGCTCACGGTCGACGGGCGAAATCAAGAGGGCAATCAGAGATGTTTGCAGTGCAATAGTTGAATTCAGGTTCAAGATGAAACCTGATGAGAGTGCGGACTCGTTGGCCCAACAATATCAGTGCGGCCTAACCAAGATGTTCCTGAACGAAAAGCTTTACCACAGAATGGAGCAGGCGCGCCTCGAGGAACACTTAAGGGCGATTTATCTGTTACAAAAGACTCTGAGGATGTGGCTGGTGCGACGCGAATATCTGACCAAACGTCGAGCCTCGATCATCATACAAGCACATATTCGAGCCTATCTTGCGAGACGCAAATTTTGGCACGAATATGCGCTCATTGTTAACCTACAGAGACGTTGGCGCTCATATTTGACCCTCAAGCGACGCAGGATGCTTGAGGCCAAACGTCGAGCTCAACGCCAGCAACAGCACCTCCAGCTCCAGGAGCTCCAATCGCAACAGCAACGACAAGCAAACCAGCTCAGACATCGGATTCAGCCAGGCCAAATTGCCAGCTCCAAGCGAACTGGCAACTATGCAACCCGATTAGGCTTGGACATTCCGGCTGACTTGGCTCAACTTTATCGTCTGCAACGCGACTGGATTCCAGTTCATGACCTGACCCACCTGAACCAGATTAGTCTCAACCAGTTGGCGAATCAAGAGAGTCGCCGGCGGGTGAGGCACAAGGACAACAGTTTGTCCGTTCCGTTCATCGTCTTGGAGCAGACTGGGGCCAGCAGGGGGAGATTCATTGCGGCCAATGGCCATTTGGATGCGAATAGAATTCGCAACTTGATAAAAGACTGTGATGCTGATCAGGGTTACTGTTTGCAAAACTTCCTCGCGAAGTACTACACAATGGAGGCGCCACAATTTGGTTACTCGCGTTTACCTATCACCAGGCCGTTCACTTGGCTAAAAATGGCGCGCAAACGCCAATCTGCCTTGAAAAAGTTGTCCAAAACTCCCAGCGAGCTCGATGAAGACCAAGTGAATGAGAGATTCAATATAGTTGAGTCGAAAGCAGTTGCAATTTACAAGCTCATCCTTAGATACATCGACAGCGACCTGGACTCGCCATCTGCATCTGATTTAGATCAGAACAAAGATGGGATGCAAAAGTTGATCAAATTTAAGCTGATCGCCGACTATTTAATTTACCTCTGCCTTACTGAGCCTCTATTGAGGGACGAAATTTATCTTCAGCTAGCGAGTCAAAGTTGGCAGAATCCAAAACCAAGATCAACTGAGAATGTTTGGAAGTTGATAGCCAATTGTTTGAGTTGTTTCTCGCCTCTAGATTTGAGGTTATCGCGATTCTTGCTCAAGTTTGCGAGCGATTACTGTTGTGACAAATATCGCCAAAGTGTCCAAGACAAGCTTGCTGAAACAATCGTGTCGCAAAACTCTAGTCTGCTCCTTGGAACGAGGAAGTATCCGCAAACAATGCTCGAATATTGCGCAAATCAGCAGGCCATAGGCACCCTTGCTCTAGCTGCCTCTTGCTACATGGACGACCACTCGCTCAATGGGCCAGTCCAAGTGGAGGAGAGCACGAGCATTGAAGATGTGAGCACGACTAATCATTCTAACAAGACTCTAGTTCCTATTAGATCTCGCACGGCTGCCGAGGAATTGGCCGCCGCCGCCCTGAGGGCTCGCAATGTGCCCGAACAGAGCCTTGCCGGTTGGTCGGTTGAGATCCAGCACGAAGGTGCCCAAAGCGAGCACAGTTGTCGCTTGCGTGGTGACGATCTGATACTCGATCATCTGGCAAAAGTTGAGCTCCTACCTGAGTTCGCCCAACTCATCGAGGGCAGAGGCAACTCCTGGCTCGTCGAGGAGCAGCGCACGCGGGCCGAGACAATGGAGCAATTGAAGTCAAGCAAACCCGAGAGGGAGCAACACTATCAACAGCAGCAATACAAGCTGGCCTCTAGACAAACGAGGGCCAGAAAGTTTTCTGCCGCCGAGTTTACTGCTCCGAATTTTCCCCAACAACTCGACAAACGGAGACACAGCGGAGTCTCGCAAAGATCCTCGGACTTTGAGGGCCGCTGGCAGGCTCAGGTGTCCTCAGAGCTGGATTTGCCTGCAGCAACTCGTTTGTCGCAAACGAGCAAACTCAACAGACGTTACATTGGCGAGAACAGTAGTGAATACTCTAGTCCAACAAGTGGAAATCAGCACGGCCAGCTGATTGGTGGTAGCAGGTTGGCCAAGTTGCAGCAGCAACGTTACGCCAAATACCAGGATAAATCCGCAATGCCAGACACCCAGCAGCTCAATAGACGCAGTATGTCCATGCAAGAGCTCCAGTTGGCCTCATCGGCTTTGAACTGTCGCTACTTCAACAACCAGGCCCAGCTGGCGCCAAGCAACCACTATGCTTCAAGTTATATCAACCAACAACAGCAGCAGATCAGCCAGCGCCATTACCATTACAATGTGGGCCTCATGCAGCACATGAGCTCGCAGCCGATGAACAGGAGGCGAAGTCAGACTCCAAACTCGCTCGTGGCTCATTTGCCAGGTAATAGGATGTCCTCCTCTGCTTACGGAAGCGAGTCGCGCAACTCTTCCTCGCACTTAGCTAGCCCATCGGACGTTTACTCTGAAAGGAGGGGCCGCACCCAGGAACGCTCCTCAGGATCTCTAACGCGCGACGGCCTCAGATTTGGCCGCAATTCGCGGCCCCGCCGATCGGCCTCATCTTCGTCACAAACTCCGCGCCAAATGAACGGTGCCAGCTCAGACTATGCATCCGCTTACTCTGACTATGAGCGAGTCGGTGACCCTAGATACGTGATGCATGGTGCACCGCCTGATGCTTATGCGCCAAACAATCCACTCCCGCCCAACTTGGATCAGCATAGGAGGCTTGCAATGAAACAGTCGCACGCTGGCGGCCATCGACATCGGAGGGAAGTGGCCAAGCCTCAGAACGCCCAATTGGAGAGGTGCAAGCCAACGAAGTCACAGATGTCAAGTCAGTTGAGTCCCGCCAACGCCGACAGCCAGCAACAGCAACCACCACCCTACAGCCACTACATGGGAAGCTCGGCTGTTTCGGACACCAGCGAGGCGCCCTCGCTTGCATCGCACGTTCGCGGCATCAAGGTTCCCCAGCACAATGGCGACCTTGACCAGTACTTGGACGATCTGTTCAATCCGGTGCTAGATGAGGCCGATTTGGACGAACTCAGTGATGCTAGATCATTGGCCACCTCAATCAGGGGTCTTGAATTGGGCGAAGAGGTTAGGGATCTATGTGATGCAAACATTTTGAGTGATATCATCAGAGGAGTCAAGGATGAGGACACAGGAAAGGATGAAGGCGAGCAAGTTTGTAACGAGCCTGCAGGTGAGCCGGCGGATGCTCGCGGTTCCTCCACCATGCTTTCGCCTACCTTTGAATCGCTGCTCAAAAGTCTTAAGGGGGAACCTGGCGGTCTGTCGCCTAAACTGTTCAGCAATGAACCTGGCGCCAACTCAAGTCAAGCGCCAATCATGAGCCAACTTGGTGAGCTGAACCTGAGCGAGCTCAAGGCGTTGAACGAGAAATTGGAGCACGAGATTCAGGCTGCCCAATCGAATCGTCCCTCACTCGAGCTTATGGGCGGGAAAATTCCAGCTCCACCACCGCAACCAACCTTCAGTATGCCCACGGACGACATTTACAGTCGTGCAAGGACAGTTCGTATTGGAAAGTGGCGCTGGCCGCCTGCACCAGGCGAGGCTCAATCGGAATCTGAGACTCCAGGTTCTAGCCAACTCGGATCGAGGGATTTCAAACGATTGTCTCAGACTGACTCACTGAGATCAGAGTCTCCAAATCAGCCGATCAGCAAGTCTGACGAGAGTCCTCTCGCCTCAGCCGAGTCGAGTAGTCCCGACACAAAGCTTATGCCGCCGCCGCCTGTTGCACAATTGTGTTCCGTCTTTGGACAGAATCTCACGGGCAGCGTGGGCAAGCTCAAAATCAGCTCGGAAATGAAGGCAAAACTGGAACAACTAACAACAACATCAACAACCAGCGCCAACTCTGGCCGAGAGAGCTCGTCATCGAGCTCGGCCCAAACTGGCCAGCAACTAGCTCAAACGCAGCCTGGTATTGTGTCGCAGGTGAAGAGTTTGTTGGATGCCGCGCCGGAAGAGGGCGCAGGAGGCGTGAAGAAGATTGGCGACCAGCGCAAGAACTTGCTCGAAAACCAACTGCTTGGGGCAAAATCGGGCGCAGACTCGAACTCAAGCGCCCGACCTCAGGGCGAGCGAGCTGGCGGCAAGGTGATGGCGGCAAAGCAGCAGCTGGCTGCCGCCGCTGGCGTTGCCCTCGCAGCACTCGACAGTGGCCAGGGCCTCTCGGCCGGAAGCAGTTTGGCATCCTCGCGCCGACAGTCCGGCTTGGCTGGTGGCCAGGAGAGCGGACGCTCGATTGAGTCTGCGATGGAGGAGCGTCAGTCGCGCGTCTTCTCGGACGAGCTTGGCCCGCAGAGCAAGACTGCAATAAGCCAGCGCCAGGCCTTCTACCAAATGTCCGCCTCCAGCGACCAGATTGACCACCTTGAGCCAGATAAGGGTCTCTGCGGGGCGCCAGCCAGCGAGCACGGAGGCTCCGAGGTTCAATTGCGCAACAGTTGCGAGAAGATTCCGCCGCCAACCGCAATTTCGAGCGACAATCTGCAACTCGGGGCTCCAGTGCTTCAGCAGGCGACGCTAACTCGTGCAATGCAAATGTCCTCCAACTTGAACGAGGCTGGCCGAAGTTCCGAGCTCGGCAAAGAGAGTGACCGCATCTACGGCCAATCCATTGCAAAGTCACTCGCTCAACGCCAACATGAGAGTCTGATGGCCGACGAGCGGATTAGATCACAATTGCAACCTGGCGAGCAATGGGTTTCGTCCTCGCCCGATCCAACTCTCGAGAGTAGCTCGCGCCGGCGCGTCAAGAGGGCGAGCGAAGGTCATGATCAAGCTCAAAAGCGCCGGCTCGCCAAGGGAACCAGCGCCAAGCAACTCCAATTGGCAAGGGCAAATGGCGATAAGGAGAGGAGAGATACTGCTTGGGATGACGATGCCTGTTTGGTCTATGCAAACGTCGATTGGCAGGTCAAAATAAGAAAGGAGTTCTTTTTGCCTAGCGAAACCTACGACGACCCGCTCGTGGTTCAACTGATCTTTGCTCAGCTTGTGGCCGATGTGTTCAATCCGCGCCACTGGACTCGCTTGAACCAGAAGGAGAGGGCTGCAATCAAGTCGCTGATGAAAGACAACTCGATCGGATACTCGCCAAGTTTGCCACAGATTGGCCAATTGCAACAGGTGAAGCGCGAGCTCGTTCGGATGGCCCGCTCGTTTGGGCTCTATTTTACGCGCTCATACCAGGCGAGCAACTTTTCGCTCACTGGGCCGTGGGTTGACTTGGCCACGAGTTGCGACCAGGAGGAGTTTGAAGATGAGAATGGGGAGCATGGAGAGAGTTGGCGTCGCAAGCAAAACTCCGCGGATGAGGACTCAAACTCGAGCTCGTCCTCTGGCTCTGAGCGCAACGAGAGGCGGCCGCACCAGCAGGGGCGCCAACAGCATCGCCGAACTCCAGGCAAGATCCACTCGGACCTAAATCAAGCGGTAAGATTGATGCACCGTCTCCAAAACGCCGGCAATCTGGGCGCCGATTGGATTGATATGGTTGCTGTGCACCATAGTGGACTGCGCCTGGTCAGCGTGGTGGACGAGCCCGCTTCGAGGACAAAATCGGGCGACGCACAGGCTGTAACACAATCGACTCAATGGTTTGGATACAAGGTGCTTGAAACCCTCAAGTACAGAGATATGACCGACGTCTCGCAAGTTGGCCAACGAGAGCTCCTGGTTAGCATGCGAAACGGAAAAAAGTGTTGGCTAATTAGCTCCGATCAGGTGAGTAACAAATTGATCGGTTTGGCAGTTGCTTTGCCAGGTCATGTTGCGCGCTTGGCAATGTAGATGGATGTATAAAGGGAGCACGCGAATGCCTTTCGGCCTTGTATTGCCAATTTTTCAGGGTTACAGTTGGAGGCATTCGAGTGGCTCCTTGATTGAATTTAGTCCAGTTAAGTGTGCTCGTTGTTTACGAGTCTAGTGAGCCTCTTGCATCGTAATCATTATCGCTCAATTGCGGTTAGTAGCTGGATGTTTGCACTCTGGCTGGCGACTGTTGAACTTGGAGCGGGGCAAGTTTGAACTTGAGTTTGAGCTGGTTGTGGGTGTTGTTGTTGTCGGTACTTCTGGCGATCGATTGCAACGCCAGCATTGGACAGGAGCGGCCAGCAAAGAGCACGAAACTGGCCTTTCGCCGACGGCTCGAACAGGCCAGCTAGCTACCTGCAAGCGACTCGTGCACTCCACGCGCTGCTAAACGAGCCAGCTAGTCGCCGACCAACACGAGGGTCTAGACAAAAATACTCCCTGTCTTGATCCCCTCGCCGGCCCTCCAACGCCAGCTCAGCTTCATAGGCCAAAAAGTGGCTAAAGGGATCGATTAGCCAGCCAAGGGTTTGTGAGCTGCACGCAATGAAATAATATTTCATTCCTCTCGCCCGCTCGCCTGTCGCTCTCTGCCTTCTCGTTGTCCATTCGCCAGCAATGGCGTCAATGTTGTCTGGCCACTGCAGTACGAGCAAGCAAAGCTAGCACGATGCAACCAGTCGGCCGGTCATCTTATTTATAAATATAGTTAAAATTGAGTCGCTTTCCAGCAAGCAAGGCTATTAATGGAACCAGGTGGCTTGGCTTCACAGGGCGCACTCGCGTTCAAAAGCTCAAAGGAAACAGAGGAGAGACACAGAGAGGTAGAGAGGGGTTTATTTGAAGGAGATTTTTAGTAGCGTTAGTGGTGATGAAGCAGACTAGATAGAGGCTTTCAGGCGAGCTAATTGTTATCGTTGTTCGTGTTGTGGTCGACGATGCTTGTTGATTGAACCCTTGTTACCAGAGTGATAGATAGAAAACCACTCGTGCGTTCACTCAGCTTTGCTTCTACACCTGAGGCAAGCTCAGCAAGCCTAGCTGACGAAACGCAAAGTGCATACAATTTAAAGCTTGCTTTTGCTTACCTGCTTACTCGCTTGCTCGCTCTCTTGGCCAAGTTCACGAGTATCAGTGGCTAAAGTAGGAGTTTCAGCGAGAGTTTTGGAAGTTGTGGAAGGACATTAATTTAGCTTCCATATGACTGCAGGAAACTGGCTTGGTTAGATTCGTGAGTGTAATGGTAGTGAATTGACTGACGGCAACAAGTTGTGCAAGCTCTACGTTGTCTACGAGTTACCTTTAGCTAGAACCATAGTCTGGGTAGACTTGGGGAAAGAACAGTAAGAATAGCAGTAACAACAACAATTGATGAATCATAGAGCACTAAGATGAGGAACGAACTGCAAGCAAAGCAGTAGCTAAGCTACAAAACAAAAACCTCTCCCGCTTTAAAACCAAACTAACTCCAGACAATCATCGCCCGTGACGCCCGAAACCGCAAAACCTGGACCTCGCAGGCCGACCAACTGGCCAACCTGCTCAGATGCTTCCACGCAGATTACAACGACCACCTAAGCTCGGGCAGCAGCAAACAGGCGGCTCAAGGCGATTCTAGAACGCAGGTACAGGTGAGTAGATGGTCTATGGTTGTGGCGAAAGTGATCCAATTTAGGTTGGACGGGTAGCGAAAAGAGCACTGGCGCCCAGCCAACTCAAGAGAAGAGAGGCGAGCGAGACTCTTCTCAGCGAGATTGATTTGCTCGCTCCCGGGGCAAACGAAGCCGAGAGAGCCAATGCTGGCCGATACCTACAGTGAGGGTTTACCCGTCTCTCACCGGCGCAATCCAAGGTTTTTAAGAGCTAGACTAGCGTCTGGCTTACAGAGGAGCCTGCAAATAACATTCGAACCGAGACAAACATCTTGGTCCCGCTTGGCGCCAGTTTGCTCTAACCAAATCGTGCGCCAATCGGACCGTCCAGATGCCACTTGGCCAGTCTCCCTTGACTCACTAGGATGTGAATTCTCGAAGTCTTGCACTTCGTTGCCTCAGCTCCTCGGATTGCATTTAGCTTGAGATCTGTTGTCGCGCTAGCCGTTGTTGCTATTTGGCCAAACTAGACTAAAATTGACGCTTGTTTGTAGTACTCTCACGGGCTAAAGCTCTGTAGAGCGAGGAAAAGAGCTGGACCATTGGGCTTCAAGCTAGAAGGAAGCTCGGCCATGCACTTTGCTCAAGTTTCTCCCCATTCAACAACATGCAACAATGCTACGAGTCCGAATGAGACAATTGGTCATTCAATTTGAGTTCTGGCGGCGCCAGTGGCCATTCACCGTCGTCTGGCTTCATGAAGGTTTCATTACCTATGAACATGGGATGTAATGCGCCTCCAAGCGCACCTACAGGCCGGCCCTCTGTTGTCGAAACTAGTCTTGGACTGGCCATTGCAGGGCGACTTATCTCCCTCGCCCGCTTACCTGGCTCGCTTCACCCCGGCTAGCTCGGCCCTCCCGTCCACTCCCATCGCCATTGTGTGTTCCCGCTTAGGGACGCGCTTACAGGCCAATCGAAGCTAAGCCTAGAGAAGTAGAGCGAAAGAAAACTAACGCAACACCTACATCCCCCTCGCCCCCTCAAATGCTTCCAAACTCAAACTTCCAATTCTCGTCGATCTCTTTAAAATCCTGAACCAAATTTAAACAACCTGCGACGCCCAATAAACAAATAAACATTATCAAACAACATGAATTTGCGCAAACTCGAACCTGTTGGCCCCAAAACAGCAAAGGGAAAAGCGGGCGCGAGCAAACAAAGATGCTCTACTGGCTTCTGATGATGATCATCATGGTGATCGTTTCGAACAACGACAAGCTCCAAATAGTATCGGCAAATTGCATCCGGCGCCTAATTCAAACAATGATCTGGCTCACGGTGAGCGAGTTCTATCAAACAGTTTGGCCAATTCTAGTAAGACGCCTAAACAGCTCTCAAAGCAACCCTCAAAATCTAAACAACAGCGCCTGCTCGCCGGCAATAATCCAAAACCAGCCCCATTGTCACCTTTATCAGCACCAATTTCACCATCAGCAACTGCACCAGCATCTAGCCCAAACTCAGCTCGTGCGCCGGCTCAGCCAGTTTCAGCAGGCGGCCCGCTAGAGGTCGAGTCCAAGGAGAGCCAGGCGGGGAAGAAGAATTTGTGGCATAGCTCCCTGTCGAGAATGTCGAACAAGTTTAGCATTTTTGGCGGCTCTCAGTCGCGATCAAGCAACAACAAGTCGAAGAGCCAAACCGGAGATCAACCGGAGTCACGACAACTACAACAACAACAACATCAAGAGGCACAAGTTGTCTTGGACAATTGGATTGAAACCAAAGTTGTAAGTACGAGCGCTCCCTCTTGGTTTCCGCCCTCGCACAGCCCATCCATCGAGAGCAAACATTGACGGCATCTGTCGCCAGCTGTGGAGGATTTACCCTTGTTTACCTTGTTTCCAGCCGCCCTATTGGTCCAGTCATCCTTATCGACAGCATCTGCCTGGGTTGGCCAGGTGAGGCGAGCAGGCGAGCGAGAGTGAGAGTGAGAACCACGTTTGTGTTGTGTGGGACTTTGGAAACCAGAAGGGATTTTAAATTGGGCAGCCAATGGTACAAGATAGCCTCCGCCCATGTAAGCGACCTTATGGCGGTAAGCCCGCCGGCAACAAGTTGGCCCAAGGTTTCACTGTAATTGATCCAAACTAACGGCTGGGTTGCTGGTCAGCGAGCAGTCCTGCGATTGATGGATCTGTTGATGGAACAGGTTGGGCTCTTCTTGTTTAACATTCAGTTTGCTCACGAGCGATGCCGATCCAGGCCGATCAAACGAAATGGAATGAAACGGGATGAAATGAGAGTTCAGTTCATTTAGTGTTATGGTGCCATTTATTTGCCATAGAGACTCATCACGTTAGCTCGCCGCTAGCCTTTTAAGCCAACTTCAATTGGGCCATATTTCGGCCGGCTGGTTAGCTAACAAATTGTGAGGCTTAGGATGGGCTGCTGAAAATTGTAACCTTTCTTATTTATCCTCGGATTTGCTAGCCGATAGTATTGTTTTGTTTGTTTTTGGTCTCAGAGTTGGTTTGGTTGTGTCACTTGTTGCTGATTCAAAAGAAATTGGAAACCGCAGGATTGATTCTAAAGTTGAAACTTTCCAAACAGACTCAGCCAGCTCGAACGTGAACTAACTCCATTCTCTCTTCTCCACTCTAAATTCGACAACAATTTCGCTCAACATCACGCAATGATGCCACTCAAATCAAACCGCAACCATGACTTTCGAACGCATCATTATGAACACGAATCGTTCGCAACAAATCAAACGACAACCAACAACTATGGATGCAAACCTAAACAAACTACTTTCATTTGTGTCTCGATTGATTCAATTCAACGTGATGCTAAAATACTTCTATCGTCAAATCAAAACCAACCCAACACTCTCATCAAAATCGAACTGAATTCAAACCAAATGATGCAAATGCAACGAAAACTTGCATCGCTCATGAATGAAACTGAACCAAATCAATCCTTGAATCGTGAAACAAACACATTTGCTCGAACAATCAAATCCATATTCGTCAACATGATGAATTCAACACACTTACAAACAATTAAACGATTGAATTCCCACGATCAAATGCAAAACGAATCGCACAATGGCCAACAATCATATTTGAACGACAATCAACGAAACGACACCGATAACAACAAACTCGATCCTGTTCATGGATTCGATTGGCCTGATTCCTTTATTCAACTACTCAATTCCCTCTCCATTCAACAATCAATCGTCAACTCGATTTCAAACTCAAACGACAAAACTGATCCGAATAACAACAATCTTGACGACAACAACGATCACGATGATGCTGACAAAAAACCCGTATTGTCCGAAATCGGCGAACAAAATTCCAACCTCGTGTCACGATCTCCCACGACAATTTCGTCCATTTCGTCTCTTGCAATCGATGACCGCGACTTCGAACTGATGGCGCTACAATTCAACGACCCTGATGGCGACAACAATTCGCTATGGCTTATGAACTTCTCTAACAACAACAACAACCCATTTCTTCCATTACTCTCGACGCCAATCAATACGCCATGGCCATCGCCGACCACGAACATGGATCTTGAAATTCTGCATTCTAAACCATCTAACTTTGCGCCAACCTGTCACAACTTGATCAAAATTGACGACGACAATAACAACAACAACAACAACATGATCGTCAACAATCACGACCAAAATCTCATCAACTTGATGAAATTTTTGGCCAAAAAATCGGCGTCTATCGAATACCTGAATGGCCGGCAACCGTTCGTTGGTGGGCTCAAAAAATCAACTGAACAATCGATACCACTTCTTGGGCGCAAAACCCGCTCTCTTCAATTCAACCAAATCATCTCCATCGACTTGAACCAATTTGTACCCGTTGAAACAAATAATAACTCGACGCAATCAATTACCAACGAGCAGGACTTTGACGAAGATGAACAGACCGCAGAGGAGCGGCCCGCCGATTTGGTCAGCGGTGAGAAACAAGACGGGTCGGCCGGAGGCACTCAGCTTGCACCTGATTTAGCCAAGGACTGCGACCACACTTTGGCCCAAAAGGATGGATCCTCCTCTAGAAAATTGTCCGAGGACCAACAACAACAAGCTGGCACAAATGCTGGCCAGGCCGAGGATGGAAAGTATTCGCTGCTTCAATTCGCACTGTACAACTTCCGCGAGGCCATCGACAAGTACTCGCTTGAGTCAAGGGCAAACAAAGGCCAAGCATCCGGCGATACGAGCACTTTACGCGGCTCCTTAAAACTGATTGAAACCTTGCGAAACTCAAGCACCGGCCAGCTCATTGTTGGCAAGGAGCGCAAATCATCGCGTTTACTTGCCTCCAGTGGAGCTCGGGTTCAGAGCTCAGGTCAAAGTTCGCGCCAGGCCGACGATTGGACTTGGCGCGAGTTGGCAGAGATGGTCAAGTTTACTCAGCAACCGATTCGCCAATCACTTCTTAAGTTGCCTAGCGAGGATCTAAACAAGCGAGCTGTAGACTGCTTCAATGCATTGATGCTCTACATGGGTGATAGTTCGGGAACTTCGAACAGTAGCAAGCAACCAAATCTTTCCTTCAAAGGCGATGAGGTTGAGTGTGTTTACCTTATTTTAATGAATTGTCACAACTTTCCCATTCTCAGGGACGAAGTTTATTGTCAATTGATGAAACAAACGACCAACAATAGGAGCAGCAAGGCGGACAGTTGTTTGCGAGGCTGGCGTCTCTTCTCTATTGTGGCCGCTTACTTCGATTGTTCAGAGACGTTCAAGCCATATTTGGTTAAGTACTTGGAGACGGCCGCTTATGATAAAAGGCGAGCCTATTGTTCAATTGCGTCACTTTGTTTGCAAAATTTGCGAAAAACCTTCAAATATGGTGGCAGAAAGAACGTTCCTTCAATTGAGGAGATAGCAGCTACCTCAGCGGGAAGAAACTCTAAACGCCAGATTTACCGTTTACCTGGCGGAACTGAACGAGTAATTAATACAAAATCAACCACCGTTGTTGATGATATAATACACGAAATTTGCTCAAACATGCTGAATATAACTGAATACGACGAGATGCTCGAGTTCTCACTCTACTGTATAGCTGATGGCGATTTATATACGATGCCTTTGAATAGGGATGAGTATATACTTGATATAACCACCGAATTGATCAAGAATCATCAACAGTATTTTCTCATCTTTTGTCGTTCGATCTGGCACTATCCGCTTAGGCTGGACAGCAAGCTTTATATTGAGGTCATATTCAATCAGATAGCGCCCGATTACTTGGAGGGACTCTTGTTAGTGCTTCCAAATAAAACTAGAGCACGTCAATCTGACCCCTCCAAGCAACAGGATTCGGCCCAGGTTCAACCGCTTAGATTGCGAAGCAAACTTGTCCGAGAGATAGCCCGAATTGCAGCTCTCTTGCATCGGGCCTCTGGAACAGATTACATGCCGCACAAGGACGAGATCAAGTATTTGTTACCGAAGCCAATAATCACTGCAATGAAACAGTATCAGCGAGCCTTGGGCTCTGGGGCCCAAGTTGAACCAATAGCAACCACAAGCTCCTCATCTTCTTCAGCCTCTTCAACTAGCTCAGTCCGAAATGCAGGCAGCTTGGAACGAGCTGGCTCAGGTCACGATACTATAACTACAACACCACAAAAGTGGATCGAGTTAGTGCAAAACAATTGGCGCGAAATGTCCGCCTTCGACACCCTAGATGCAAAGGCGCAATTCTTGGACATAGTCCGCCATTGGCCGCTATTTGGATCATCTTTCTTTGCCATCAAATTCATCCAACGTGATCTCATTCAACCCTTAGAATTTATTCTTGCCCTAAACAAGTTTGGCATTCAAATGTTGGACATGTCGACGCACGAAACTGTTCACAAGTATTCATTCAACGAAGTCATTTCGACCAGGAAAGTTCGTAGCGAGGATGGCGCGCTCTTCCTAGATTTGAAGTGTGGAAATCTAATGAAAAGGACGATTATCAGGATTCAAACCGATCAAGCGCACGAAATAAGCCGTCTAATCAAGCAATACATTGATATTGAACTTCTACAACAGCGACAACAAAAACAGGTACCATGCCCATCTGACACCGGCTCTGCTGTTGAATTCATCACCCAAGTCATAAACTAATTCACTGGAGCGCCAGTATGAAACCGTGCAATCGACCCAGGTAGCACCTGTTGTTGCCTTAGTGCTTATTAAAAAGAGTAGGTATTGACGCACTTTTCAATGCGGCCATTACCTAAAGAGAGAAACTTGTATATCTGTTGGCCCCTCTTTGCTGTTCGTCCAATTCGATCCACCTACGCAGCCATCGCATCACTGTTCGAAGTAAATTGACTCGATCGAACGTGTTCGATGGGTCACTCAAACGGCGCCCTCAGAACGTGCGTGCACGACAGCTCGTGCGCGCACGCTTGACTTTGCGTCTGCGAGCACGATGCGATTACTTTGGCGCGCAAGCCGCCAGTTGGTGGCAGCCAGCGGACAAGCAGGCAGAGAGCCAGGCAGGCAGAGAGGCAGGCAGGCAGGCGGCAGGCAGGCAGAAGCACGGACTCGTTGAGGAATTTCTAAGAGAGCTTCCAGGCTTTCAGCGGTTCGTTGGCCGGTTTGCTGGCACCGAGCCGTCTCCCGAATTCGCCACTGGGCCCTCTTGGCCACCGCCGGGCTGCTGTCATTTTACCTGTACGTGTATTCACTCTCCTCTCTGTCTGCTCTTCGGTTCTGCCGCCGGCAGCTGCTACTGCCTCTGCCATAGCCACTGCCGCCGCGGCCGCCGCCGCCGCTGCTGCTGCTGCCGCGACGGCTACGCCGAAAGTTGAGTTGAAAGCCGCGGCCGAGAATGCGATTGTTGTTCTCTCGACTGTTCAAGTTTGGGGAGCAATGCAATTTTTAACTACTCAACCAAAATAACCACAACCAGAACCAAAACCAGCCAACGAATGCAAGATCCAAAACCAACCTCAACCGCACACTCGACTGAATGGAAATAATTAAACGAATCAAGAGTGTTGGTCAAGGAAGAGAAACAGGCAAGAGTTAGCCAGCGAGAGCAATGAAGTTTACTCATTCGCTCGTATGCATAAACATAATCTTAATTCACCTAACCCTTGCCTCAGAGCTCAAGGATTCAGTTGATGAGGAAGCGCAACAGCAGGACGAGACTAAATTGGACGATGGATTCCAAGAGGAGAACAGGCAGCTTATCCTAGAACAAGTGAAGGCAAATCTACTCAAAGTATTAGGCCTCAAAGAGGTGCCAAGAAAGCCACATAACAAGGCCTATGTGCCGCATGCAATCTTAGAGGAGTATAGAAAGTTACGCGATTCAGTGAGAGACACCATTCCCGATGATCGAGATTTTTATGGCAAAATTCAAATCCACGATCTAGACAAGAGCCATGACGACTTTTGGGCTGCAGTTTATAATAAATATGGAAGCTATGATATTAATGTCGATATGGAAGCGAGAGAGCAGAGTAGTCAGAATAATAGGTTTCATATAAAAGGCGAAGCGACGCATATAACTTATTTAGCGCCACAACATGAACCGGAAAATGTTCCTCCAGATATTGAGCACTTATTACCACCATTTAGGGCCGGTAAGAGAAAATTTGATTCGGTGCATCTTAAATTTAATCTTAGTCAACAATCGCTTGCAAGTGCAGCAGAGCTTAGGGGTGCAGAGTTGCATTTATCTAGAGATAGAGTTTTAGACTGTGACTTTTTCACTGATCATTCGCAGGTGTGCGGAAAAGTCAAGCCCCGTTATCAGAGAGTTTACGTGTTGCGGATATACGATTATGACAAACACAATGAACCAATTGCAAGTATACATGAATCTCAACGCATTGATACTCAGCAAACAACCCCCCTGGTATTTGACATCTATGATATAATCAAATACTGGCTTCTTAACCCGAAGAAAAATTTCGGAATCATTGTTAGAGTAACAAACGACGATGAAGAGTTTGAAAAGTATATACAAAGAAATCAAACAGCCCCTACAAATGCCTCAAAAGTTGTAGAACACGTTAGACTCAAACGTGGGTTTCAGCTCTATAGTGAGAATGACGAAACATGGATCAGGAAGCGACCCTCCCTACTAATATATGCACAAAATTCACCAGCTCCAACAAGGCGTCATTCAAAACGGGATCATTCCTCCAGTGAAACAGAGAGTGGTAGTGTTGAAAATGTTGATATAAATTCAAGCCGGAGAAAGTCTCTGGATGATAATCATACAACGAGTAGGCGTGATAGTAAATATTCAAGCGGTACAAACCAAAATAATCAACGAAATATCGGTACCACCGGCGCTCGGCTTCCATCATCTGGGAATGGCCAAAACCAGCGCGCTAAAGGGAAGGCAAGAGGCGGTTCGCGGGTGGTGGAACGGTGTAATAAGAAATCCTTATCAATCAATTTTGACGATGTTGGTTGGACCAATTGGATAATCGCGCCACAGTCTTATTTTGCAAACTTCTGCTCGGGAGATTGCACTTATCCAATGAACGATGTACAAAACGCCACAAATCATGCAATCATTCAATCAATATTCCACTCAGTCGGCCGAGTTGTTCCTAGATCTTGTTGCGCACCCACAAAATTAGGCAGAATGGCAATACTATATCAACTGGATGGTATCGTGCAAATGAAGGTCTACGAAGACATGATTGTCGAGTCTTGTGGCTGCTTGTAAAGGGTTTTCATAAGTTTAAAGAGTGGCCATATTTGATTCAGGCGGCGGGTTGGTCTGGTGAGTGAACATTCCCTTGTTTGGCTATCGACCTGGACTTGTGAATAAATAAAAGCGAGCAGCATAGCGTCAATAAAAGCAAGCGTCCAAATGCGAACAGACTCAATGGGAACTAGTAACAAAACGAATAGTAGCAAACTTACATGCGCGTGCTTCTCTCTAACCCACGGACACCTGTTCCAAGCTATACAGTAAGAGTTTTACCCAAACTGAGCGCGCGCTTGAACGAGCAAGTAAGCAAGCGAGCGACCCCTCGTTGCGTTGGATCAAGACAGGGGAGTCTGCTTATGGTTGGCCGACTGGATGATGGAACTCCTTATGGACTTTGATTAGGCAAAGTAGAGAGCGATGACATGGACATGAAGGTCGAACAGCAAATAATAATTATCATCGGCAAAGCGGCCATGCAAGAGCGCAAGCAGGTGCTAACTGAGAGAACCCGCCCACTCAGTTTAGAAACTTTGCACTCAGACGTTACAAGTACAGCCACTGAACTCGCTAGCCGTTCTGTACCAACTCTCTCCTCGTTGCTCTCCCTCTCTCACTCTCCAATTCTTTTGATAGGACTACCACTGCCGCTACTCTCATGAACGAGCTAAACTAAATCGTGATCAGTCTGCAAGGTACAAGATATAGCGCAAAACTACAACCAAGTGGTATATGTGCAACATTCAAAGCTCCTTCAACATGGATCAAGTGTCAAGATATCGCACCAAATATCCGCCAAAAGAGCATGAGGAAGCAGTTAGAATGCTGCTTGAGGGGATTGGAAAGCAATCCTTGCGTGACACTTGTGATGGAGAGAGTGTGAAGAATTGGCATGCTTACGATGATAGACAGAGCTCCATTTCAATTGGAACCGACTCGAGTGAGCTTTTATCTAGCACTATGAGAGTGCCTAGTATGCGATCGAAAGCTACAATAACTAGTGACTCTGTTTCCGGTAGCAGTGTTGAACACGATTCAATGTTTAAGGAACCCATTCCGTCCCGGACTATAGCCGTGCAATGCGATCTTAAATCGTCTTCTATGAAACACGATAGTCGTTTCGATGGTAGCATGCAGGCCTCTTCCATAAGCAGTACTAGATATGGATTCTACGATTACACTCCAGAGACTCTGGAAACTAGACGCAAGTTGCAACAATCAGACCAGATCAACCAGATGAAACTGGAACATTACGCTGATAGACATAGAGGTGTGGATGAGAACTTCAACTCGACTCATGAACTCCCTTACTATCCAAAACCACCTGCGCAGAATGATGATGCTTCGCTTGATAGAGGATTCCTGTCTAATAGCGGTCAGATCATAGACCATAGCAAACCAGAGTACGTCATAGACAATCGGCTCGCTTCCATGTCATTATCAAGACGCCCTAAACTTTTAGAAAGGCCCATAGGAGATTCTTATCGCGACAACACCCAGACGAGTGGATATTGTACTTCCAGTAGAAGGATCAAATCTCTCTCACGAGATCACCTTGCTCAACCTTACAAGACTCAACTAATGAGACAAACTGATCGCCTTCTCAATAACGAGCACAAATCGCGAAATAGTTCGTGTTCGAACGTTGAAGTTAACCGCTCAAAATCCATGCGACAGATAGGGATGGGTCATCGCGATTACGATACCAGAGACCATAATGAATCGAATGAGGACAGTGAATCCTCCGTGACTCGAACTTGGGCGAATCCAAACTTTAACTCAGCAGCACAACTTGGCGACGATATCACTAAACCAAATAACCGGAAAAGCTCGCGATCGTATAGCATGCGAGAGGTTAACAGCACTCCAATTCCACGTTCACACAGCAAGCGCTATCGGGAAGAGGATTTCGAATCTGAGTCTGAGTCTTCGTCGTTAGAGGCTATCCAACGATTTGTGGGATCTCATCCACTCGATTACGATTCGCAGTACAGACTTAATGAGAGCGGTTTGCCCGAGTTGAACACATTCGATCCACAGTCATACCTAACAAAGGACTCAAACTCATTTACGGGCCTCAACGGATCGTATGAGAAGTCTGCCCCGATCGCTGGTAGAGCTATGAGCCAGCAATCTTTGGCTCGCCCAACTATGCCACCAGTATATGGTAGACGGAGAGCTTGTTCCAATTCAGGCAGTGATGTTGGTGGGTCCTCGATGAGTTTGGTCAGTCGCTTACACGGGCGATACGAAAACGCTCACACGAGAACTCCTGTTGTCATGTACATTCCGAAAGCAGCTCCAAGACACAACCTGTCTGCCGACGGTATCAATTCAAGATCTTATACTCTAAGAAAAAGCTCGAGGTTGAAGCAGAAGTCTAGCTTCCTGGATAGGAAACGGAGCCTGTCTCGTAATGGAAGCGATAGTGAATCATCATCTATGCTTAGGACTTTGGTGAAACCGAAAGTAAAACCGAATCTCACTAGCAAGCGCGGCTCTCGTCTACATGGTTCATCTTTGAATCAGAACGATGACGAGGAGGATTTGGACGGAGTTGGACGGCTCGCTTCGGAGGTAGATTCGTATAAGTTTCGGCGACGTTACTCCGTCCCAAAAGATGCAAAAATCAATTGGTTTGCCAAACTACGACAACGCGTCACGCCAAAAATATAATTAACTAGCTGTAGAAGTGTTCAGCCTGAGTACATGAGGACTCAGACAGTTGTACATGACTGGATAACTAACATTAGAACTTTATCTCAAACTAGTAAACCAATATAGTGTCTGGCCATCATGACCCTGATGGTCGACCCATAGAACGCCTTCCATAACTAACTCGTCAAGCGCCTTCTGGATTCGATCCTGGGACCAATTGAAGGCATGTTCCAATGATGATAAGCTAACAAAACCTCCAGTTTCATGTGCCAACTGAGTTATATGAATGTGATCTGAGTTGAGTTCTGCTGGAGTTGCATGAATGATGTAGGAACCTTTTGATGGTACTTCTCTTATATTGCTACCTAACACTCTCAACTTTTTGATTGCCTCTAATAGATCCTCCTCTGTTATGGAATCAGTTGCTTGCAAATTGGTACTCCTTGAGGCCTGCACTCTAGAGAGGAGCTCGTTCATTGACATAATACCTCCATTTTTATGGTTTGTGGACAAAAATACTTCAACAATTTGAACAGCTAGCTCGTAATAAAAGTCGCCTACACCAAGGAGCTTGACCCAAAAGTTTGCTGACGATCTAAGGGGGTCAACTCCTGCAACGGCACACATTTGTTGAAACTGCCTCCTGAAAACACCACTCTTTTTGATATCTTTCTTATAATGTTGGGCAAATTTCTCTAGGTTCGTTCTAAACTCGCCCATTTGCACCGTAAGCTTTTCCAACTCTTCTTTGGCCAAGCTTGATCCCTTCTGTTGGAATAGCTCGAGCCGTTGCTTGTCTTTTTGTAGAGCTCCTAGCCCTACGAGTCTATTCCTCCGCATCCTGGGGCAATCCGTTTATTAAAATGAACTTTGAGGTTCAGGTGGCAACAGATCAAGCCCGTGTCGAATTTAGATTGCTAACCGGAAAGGTTTCGTTAATGTTTTGCCTTGATTATTCTAGTGACATTTCAAACTCGATCAGCTGTTTGGGGGAGAAATTCACCACTATTTTTGAAATGGGCATTCATTCTAGTTGTGAGTACATTTCTTGACTTTCTCACGACTAAAACAATAAATACCGCGACCATTCGGCCATCTCGTGCCCCTTCTTCGATTCTTTTCTATTTATTTTTGTTATGAGGAACATACTCGGAGGAGCATCGTAACTTCAACTCTATGCCAAAGAAACCCGGAAAACTCCAAAAACCAGTGCTTGTGACTCGAATAAATAGAGAATGAAGCTTAGGTAGCCAAATATTCCGGTGTTAGTTAAACCTAGATTTACATCCTCAAGCTCGAGTATCAGTTTGGTTGCTCTCTACGGACTATCATATCAGGGCTGAAACGAGAAAGAATTTCTCCATTTTAATCTAAATATATATTTGACTTATGGATTCGAGCGGCCTTGACAAAGTCCGATTCAAATAAGCCCATCAAAGAGGCTGAATCGAATCTTGCGAAACTATCTCTGATGTTTACTAGGTGGAGCCTTCCTCTGATTCGTTGTATATGAACCCAAGTCCGAGGGGCCAAGAACAGATATAATCCTCGTGCTGGTCCGGTCTGTAATTTTATTATCACTCTATTTGAAGTATTTACTACTGTTCTCAAACTTGAGAGGACAGAAGTCGTTGTCAGACTTGAGTCTAGACTCAACTGCCATCTTAATGTAGTCTTCATATGCACATTGAACCTCCGAATCACGGGATATGGAGCCAAGGATTTGGTCCATCGAATCAGTTTCTGACAAATTTGAACTTGAGAATGCTCTTCGTAAGAGGTTTGCTATAGCTTCGGATGGAGATGGTTGCAGGATAAGTACACGCTCAGGATTAGCGGCAAGAATGCGTCTCTTTTTTCTGGGTATCGAGCTTAAATAAGCGTCTGAAAATACTGGTTGATTGTTGGTGTTCGTAAATTGATTTTGCTCCATCACCAAAATGTCTGATTCAATTATCGGTATCCAATCTAAATGGTTATGCAGTGCCTGGACAAGTTGGTCTCGATCAATATCAGACGAAGTGCGACTTGAAGATGGTCTTGGAGTGGGAATTGAGCGATCCTCTATCGGTCTTGAATGCGAACTTGGGCCTTCATCAATGTCGATATCCATCATGACAGCACTACTCGATAGCGTAGAGGGCTGACGGTTCTGCTCAGTCTGATCTCGATCTGGAGGGTTAGAGGGGTTTTGATTACCTGCATGTTGATTGTTGGTAGATAAACCAAAAACGCCACCAATTATCTGGCTTGCAGCGTTCAATGCAAGTTCTGGGATTATATTGAGCAGTGGATCTTGTTGGGAGTTGGCATTCGGGACACCTGACTGCATGGCTGATGGTTGTCTGAAGATAGAGCTCACTATATTGCTGACCACCTCTGTCAAAGCAGCACCTGGAGTTGGAGGGTTAGTCACACCTTGATTTGGTGTACTGCCTGCTGATCCATTCGCTCGAGATTCGCTGCTAGAATTCGAAGAGTTAGTTGGAGCCTCTTGTATTCTCGATGTCCTGATCTGTATTCTAGGCTCGGAAACGGCTATACCGCGTCTGGCTCTTCTGTTCGTAACATTGTTTACCCAGGGTGAGTGACACGATAGATAGTAGTCAAATGGTATCGGAATACGCCCGGAGATAACTCCAACTGGTCGTGTAGCGGTCTGAGTAGAATTAGAAGAGGTTGTCTGTCTTGGGGTCGCTTGAGGCTGGTCAGCCTGAGCTGATTCAGTGGTCTGGTCCGCCCTAGCGCTTGATTCCGTTGATGTAGGTGGAGCCCCACTCGCAAGATTCATACTAAGTGAACCACGGGGAATCAAAGGAATATAAACAGGTATCTGCATTGTTTGGCCCGAGTCTGAAGATACTGTTATAGTGGCACTGGCACCTGGTGAACCTGGATCGGTCGTTACCAACGGTGTCGCATCAACAGTAGTGGCTGTAATTGTGATGGATCCCTCAAGAGTCGAATCGGGTACATTCGGCTGGTTGCTACTGCTCGAGGTAATATCGGATTGATTTGAGCTTCGATTGCCGCCATCTGATGAGGTACTGGCGATTTGTGTTCTAACCGATCTTCTGCCAGCAGAGCCGCATAACATCAGTCTTCCATTAGTAAAATTAATTGCAAAGTTACTGAGGGCATGTTGCAGATGGCTAATATGATGCATAATCTTCGGTATGTAATAACCCAGAATTCTTGACTCGTGCTGGAAAGTAGATAACATATTAGCAGACCTTGTCTGATCCTGACCCTGTGAAGTAGAGGATTCTGATTCGTTTGTTCTCGATTGATCTTGAGACAAGTTCAGGCTCCCATGATGCGATATATCGATAAGTTGGCGATATCGTCTTGCTAGACCTTGGAATTGGTTTTGGATATCGCACAAATAATTGAAAATGGTCAAGTATCGGTTCAATTCTGACTCCTCACGCTGTCGCGCAGTCATTCTACCACTATTACCTAACCTTAACATCGAACCAGACATGGAGCCTTGAGAGGATTGCACTCGAGGTGGTAAATCATCAGTAGTCAACGATTGTCTCGGCAGATGCATTCGTGGGGCACTTTGGCTTGTTGATTCTATATTCATATCATCCAGCGCATTTTGCGGGGATCCGGTTGAATTAGCGCGCATCTCATCATCATCTTGTCGGTCAGTAACGGATCCTGGGAAAGAATCAGATTGCATTCCACCTGAGGAATCCCTCTGAGTATCGGAACGAGGACCGGCAGGTGGTAGGGCGGCAATTCGAGCCATACATTCGTTTATAGTATTGGTCGTGATCCTGAGCAGACGTGCTGCATTATGTAGGTGTCTATCAATATCGGTTAACGTGTCGTTCATGGATATCGGTTGGATATTCGCAGCATAATCTACTGAAATGCCCTGACCCAAAGTTTGGGTATAGATCGCTTGCTGTAGGGTCAAAATATGTCGAAGGATATGATTCATGTTAGCATCAGGTCCAAGAGTCATGGCACTGAACAAGACATTGCTCTCATCTAGGAATCTCACATTTTCATTCGATCTAGAAGAGTTGTTATTGTTGTCAGAATCTGCCGCGCCTGACCCCTCACCGTCAAGGCGAGGCGGAGGTCGACGAACTAGATGAATAACCTTCCCTCGGCAATCGTATTCAGCAAGCTTTTTGTCATCTTTCAGAACTCTACCACAAAATATCAATCGTTGTTCATCAGATGGAACTGTGACTGTCGGTTGTATATGCTCTTTAAATCTTCTAACGGTCCAGTCATCCTCAGCTTCGAACTGAAAATTCTGGGAATCCAGCGTCTTGACAGTGATGCTCAGTACCATGATATTCGATTGGATATGCTCAATTCGAGCTCAGTTACACTACTAAGGTCCAGGGTTAGATTGAACCAGAACCACCGTTACAGACTAGCGACAGTGGTAAGATTGGTATCGATAGGTGCAAGTAGTTTATCCTAAGAAGTTCGCCGGAGCCGTGTTGCAAAGTCGTTTCAAATGTCGAATTGATTTACATGACAGTTTAACTTGTGGGGAGACTAAGGGAAACCTGGTAGCTTCAGACACATGGTAAGGTGATCCGGTAAATATCAGCAATTTTAGGTCTGGTAGCGCAGAATCAGCCAATTTTGGGTCATGACTCTGCGCACAAAGCCTGCGCTTGCCTCGGTGCGGCGGCTCGGCTGTGCCAGCCTATGGAGCCTTAAATAAATGAAACGATACGATGTTATTTGTCGACGATACGGGCCAGCTGTGACACGATAACTGGTACATACATCGAAAAAGTCTCTTAACCTTGAGGTAATTCCAGTGCCGATCGATTCCGCCCTCACAATGATAATTGAAATTCCAGTTTTAGAATCTATCAAAGACTTGCACACCCAGCATGGTCTAAAATATGAAAACTACCGTCGGTATCGTTCTTATTGCTCTCGAAGACTTCATCGTCTGAGGAGGTCCCTAAACGTGCACCAAGGTATTGCAAGCTCAGCAAAAGCCCGACATCAGCGAGGTCGTAAATTGATGGACATAAGCAATTCCATGGTCTTGGAGGCAGGTGAGAAGGACCAAGAGTATGCTGAGCGTATGCTTGCAATACCCCTTAGCTTAGCTGAACGAGCTTGGGCTTATGCGATGCAACTCAAGCAAGAGATATCAGACCATCCTAGGAGACGATTTCACTTGGCTAGGCGTCTCAAAAAGGCATCCGAGCACGCGCAACGATTCGAGAGACTATGTCATGACCCTGAAAGTCCATGCTCCGACAGAACCAAGCTAGAGGCAACTGCATACGCTGCATATATAACTGGCACTTACCAAGTTGAGCGCGAAAAATGGGCTGAGGCGAAAGAAAATCTCAATAAGGCACTTTCAATTTACTTCGCCATATGTGTTTCGATACGAAAGGATGACGTGCTAGAGAGTTATCGACAGAGAATCGACGAATTGCGAGCAAGTTTGAGATACTGCACCTTCAATTTACCTGAGCAAATAACGAAGAGCGAGGTGAAGTTTAAGCTACCAACTCATCTACAATTTCACGACTTGGCATTCAGGCACCTCAAACAACTACAGCAAGAAACGATTGAAAAGCGAGATGCGGAGAAGGGTTCTGCAATGCAGACAGAGGTGAAACCTACAGAAGAGGAGTCATCTGACGATGAAGAATTTGAAGAGACGAATGAAGGCGAAAATGTTGCAGCTGAGGAGGACGAGGATGAGGGAGGTGATGACGGCAGCCTAGATAAGGACGAGAAGGGTAAGGACGAACGACAAAGAGGCGGAACGAGAGCAGGCGGTGTCACTGGTCTTGTGAAAAATTGGCTCGGTGGAGCTTGGTCTTAAGTCGACAGCTCGTCAAAGTTGTATTGCTACAATCATATCTAAAGGGTCTCCAGATTAGTATTGGATTACTAGGGTCCAAGTTGTTCCGGTTTCCAAGTGAAACTCAGAATTAAATTCAATTAAAATAAGTATCGATTAAGAGTGACATTGAATAGCGCGCTCAATTCCATGCGCAAGCGCGAATTTGTAAATCCATGATGAGACTCTTCAAAAAACAGATCGAAGCACAGCAGCTCGTTGTATTTCGCGTAACTCGACAAGCGGTCCCTGGCGACGAACTGGCATTTGTGCTAACATCTCACTATCCGCTCTACTCAATTTGGATTCATGCACCAAGAACCTATCGGTTGTTTGTTATTAAGCATTATCAACATAACCATACACTCAAAAACCTAATATAATAAGATGGCTGACCAGAGTGCTGTCGACGCCAAAGCCAACATAGCTGGCGGTGATAATTCCAACGAATACATCAAACTTAAGGTTGTCTCACAGGATTCCTCCGAGATTCATTTTAGAGTCAAATTCACAACGCCCATGTCAAAAATCAAAAAGAGTTACTCGGAACGCGTCGGAGTGCCTGTTACCTCATTGAGATTCTTATTCGACGGAAAGAGAATTAACGATACGGACACTCCAAAACAGCTTGAGATGGAGGAGGATGACACAATTGAAGTTTATCAAGAGCAACAAGGAGGACAGTAAAGATAGGATTGACGAATTTTACACAATGGCGTTCCCTCTCTTGTAGCTTTAATTATTGTATTTCAAAAAAAGACCTGAAGAATATAAAATTTTATGGACAAAACTCAGAGGGACAACTCCCTTCTGCTATTTCATTCTCACAAATTTGATCATTCTCAAACTTTAAATCTCATATTGTGAAATTTTGAGTAAAGTCGTATTCAAGGGTTGGTATAACTGACTGAACTAATTTGAGGAATATTATCAAATACGAGATCACCTGAAGCTCTCGCCCACCATCTTCTACAGTTGATATGATTTTCTTCATCACTTCGGCATGTCTACAGGGATGCACTGAGGCCATCACAGTCGCGATATGAGGATGCATCTCCATCGTAACGGTCTTTTTAGCGTGGTCTTGACTGATGTCCTCATACATTTCATCTATAGACAAGGGTTTCAAGTTTTCGTCGTAACCGACAAGCCATAACCTGGGAGTCTGATAGTATTTATCGTAGGTAATGTTCAGATCGTAGGTCCTAGTAGCGACTATGTTGTCCTTACCAGCTTCAGTGCTTGAATCACCTGAGGCTTCACCTACCAAGCAGGATTTGATCATTTTTGCGGATGTTGATGGCTGACTGACAGAGTATGCTGGTGCAGAAGACTGCGCGGGGTGTTGATTAGTTTAGGGCAGGGACAACAATGAATGTCAGGGCTTCATTTACTTACCGTATCATCGTCTTCGACCATATTCATGAATTTATCCATGTCTTCAGCCTCTTCATCCTCGTTCTCGATCGTCTCGTGGTCGGATACTTGTAGAATAGGCTCTTTTGGCTGGCGTGCGTCATCACTGATTGTCAAGTCGTCTATCATTTCGCTAACAGCTGATGTTTGTTCCGAGTGATGGGTATCAACCCAACCCTCCTCATCGTTTTCGTTTAGGATAATTTTCTCGTCGCTATTACAGAATTCTATGTCCTTGCATCGCTTATAACATGGTACGCTTTTTGTTATGAGGTATTGCTTCTCCATTGGAAGGTACGGTTTACGTAAGGATGGAGAACTGGCAGAACTCCAAGACCAGGTAGGACATTGATGAACTAGATGATCACCTGCGATAACAAACTCCTCGGGTGTTAATACACCAGTTTGTCTAAATTTTGATTGTTTGAGCACTGGTGTAAAATATTCAGCGACATTAAGGGCAGTGCCCTTGACTGCTTGAATTAGATCTGACATGTCTTGGCTACTTGAACTGGGATCAGTCTCAAAATAAGCAAATAAATTGCGACAACTATTCAGAGGTTGGTTTTATAGTCGGGTGCGCCACTTAGAGATCCATAAAGTTTGTTGCGTGAGGAGCCAAGAACATATACATGGATACTATGATCATATTTGTTTTGGTCTTGGAAAGCGAGTTCATTGTTTTCTAAGGCGAACACCAAGCATCTGTCCCACTCGAATGCTAGTGTCTCTCGCTGGAAATCATCTGCACCATGTGCACTCGAGAGACGAACTCAAAACGATCACCTCTCAAGCTCCGATAGCTCAGTATCCGATTCTTGATTGATTTGTGATCGCGACCGACCAATTGTGACAACCTTACTATATTAGCCCAAGACACAAGCGACCTCGGTAGCGAGACTCAAAAATTCTGGCAGCACCGAGACCCATGCCGTAACCATATTTATCATTACAAGGATCCACTTTGACTCTTGATTCGACAACGACTGGGGTAGTCGCCAAGTGTTCTAACCTTATTTATTTCAGTCGTGATTACATCGTCGCAGACGTCATTGAAAAAGAGGACAATAGCACAAGAGTATTATTTATTTTAGTCGTTTTGGTACATACAACCGGTTACGTACCTGAAAAGCCAAAAGGCATGTTGTGAGTTCAGATGAATTCATCTCAGATCAACTCGATTTTTTCTTGATGTCCGAAAACGAAGTGAGACGAGAATCAAATAACGCAATCTACAAAGATTTTTGTAATGGAATGCGAAATCAATCGAGAGAGCAAGTTCGAATAGCAGGCGATATTGCGTGCCGCATGACTAAGGGAAGTCCATCGTCCAGAAGCTCCGACGCCTTGTATTCAGCGGCAACAAGCTTTTGTCAAATTGAGGGGCATTTAGAGAATATCGAAAACAATCTTAACAAGGTTTGTGCCCTAACAAGACAGCCGAGGTAGCACAATGCCTCATCCAAAACTTGACCGAGTAAGTTGACAAAAAGAGATTGAGTTAAGGTTTTCCTCAGATTGTTTAACTGCTATCGCATCTATTACTAGATACCAAATGTAGACATCGAAAATGACGGAAAATTCAAATATATTCTCATACTGGTTACTGATCCAGAATCGAAAGCTAAAAAGCACATCGTGAGAGGTTACAAATCATGCGCCTACCATGCAGATATATTCGACCTAGCAGAACCGACTATCAAGGAGCATGGCTGCACAGCAAAATGCGTCGGTGGAGGCCGGATCCGCCATGATTCGAGCGTCAAGTCACTATTCATCTATGGTTATTCACAAGGTTTTGGGCTGGCCGATCATAGCATCACTGAGCGTTTGCTAAGGGAGAGATACCCCGAGTATAATGATATTCAATGGTCTAATGAGGGTTACTGACACTATGAGATCAAGCCCATCAAGACATCCTCTCAGAAGATCAGATGTGGAAATTCGCGCGCTCCGTTGGCACCTTGTTACGTTGCTCGGCTACCAGTTTGTCGATGATCATGCGAGATCCATCATCTAGATGATCCACAGGAACAACATAGTGTTTGGGGCCACTCTCAGTTACCTCTTCGTCCACGAGCAGATTCTTCCACCACATCGGTTCAACTTTGTCCACATAAATTACTATACAAGGCTCCTCATTATCTAGCAACCAATAGACTGAGTCCGTTTTAATACGATGCTCAAACACGCCCTGCATCAATGTTTTGGTCTGCACATTGCCATCAGGTATATTTAGGTTGCCCTTTCCGATAGTTTGCTTTGGACAGAGAAGCTCCAGTCGAATAAACTCCGTCGAAATAGAGAGATTAATGTTCTCGTATTTTACTGTCTCGGTCAAATTCACACGAATTTCTATATCACAATGACTCTGCGACCAACGGTAAGATCTGCACATAGCACCATTATGGATATTTTCGAGGTCTTTCGATTTGCACATTATATAAATACGCCTAAGAGAGGCTTAGAAAAACAGAGAAGCTATATCGAGACTATATTGATGCAAAGCATCTTTTGTTAGCGTCCACCGGCAATCGGATCGTGTCAACCCTCGTGAGTCCTTGCAAAGATGAGTTTGCATTCTGCTATTTTTGGTCATTGTATCGCAGAACTAAGTAATTAATTGAACAGTTTATCTTATTTTTGTATGTAAACCGGCTTAACAATCATTAGTTGCGTTGAACCAGTCCACTCAGTCAAGAGGCATTAGCCTCTATCATCAAAAGGAATGGGCGTGAGCACCTAGGCCTGTTACTTCTTACGATTATGGTCCGGAAGGGCTCGTGCGAAGAATTCACCCTTTGCCGCCCTCTTGTGTACTGTCAGTTCGATGCTGGCACTGACCTCCCCGAGTTGGTGATCTCCATTGCTGCCGACTAGCGAATCGGTTCGGTGCGCCCTGATTTTGGTCGTTCAACGGCCTACAGTTGAGCCTCGAAGAATCGTTGCAATGGACATAACGATGACCGCTTTGGGATAGTGGCCTGCAGTTTCTAAAATCAAAATTCCAACGACGACTGTCGGCCACTTGAATGGCCTCGATCTGTCTCTCAATCAATCGTCTGTTGGCACTCACAATAGAGGCGGCAGGCCTCGTACGTGCGCCATTGGACTGAGATGTATGAATCACTTGCTGGCATTGAAGCTGCTGGTTCCTGAAGAGAACTCTCACTGCGCTCACTGAAGAAGTTGCACCAACAACTGGTGTCGCTGTTGTTGTTGGTTCGATTGGTCGAATTGTGGATACAGTTGGTAGGGTAGCAGAGGTAGCAGGTTGGGTTGCCAAGTCCAGCTCTTGCCCAACCTCTGGCTGCTGTGCTATCTGCTGAGGAACTGGTGCAGGGGTGCTTGTATTGCATTCCGGTGGTGAAATTGTCTGAGCTGTTTGGATAGCTGTCAGAGGTCTAGTTGCGACAGATCCAGCATTGCTGGCTGTTACCTGTAAAGTCCGTCCTTGTCTGCGCCTCCGGCGTCGTCTATTTGGCCTATTGCTTCCATTGTCCGATTCCATGGACCATCGAGGATTTGGATCGGCCGAGATCCAACAATTCGTGTGATACCGCTCAAAGATTGCGAGGGCAAAATTGTGGCGCCAACGTTCTCGTTGCCCCCTTGAGAGGGCTGAACCCGTGCAATGTGATGACTAGAATTGGCGCCACTGTTTACCTCGACGGTTCAGACTGAAGGGGTCACTCTGGTGGGCCTGTTTCCGTCGTCGGTGCCCCCGGACGCTTCTGCGGCCAATGGAGAGAGGGAGAGTGCTGAGCTTTCGTGTGCTTGATCCCTTGATTACATAAATGGAGTATGCGCGCGTTTCCAAGTTTGTTCGTGCTTCTAATGCTAACGGGCCCTACGCTCGTCCTCCGTTGAGCGCGCGAGGATTTTACTAGCTGAGCCAATTGGCTTGACGGATGGACGAATAGGGACGAATGCGTCCAAAAACAGGCTGAGAAAACCGTTGACTGTGGGACGAGCGAACTCTGTGTCTTGATTCGCCCGTAGCCTGTGGGATTCTCAACGGAAAAATGACAAGCGAACAAACAGACGCCCCCGAGAGCCTGGCCAAAGACAGATGGCAGGCGCACAGACAAGTGCATCGCTTCGCATGGCACTTGTTGCGCCTAAGCACTGCTGCAGTGCACAACACACGTAAGAGCGTCTTGCTGCGCGCCCACCAAAACTTTTACCGCCAATATGCCGGTCGCGCATATTCGGTCGTGGGTTTTTGGCGCCGGCAAAAATGCATGTAAACAAGGATAAGGATAGATCCCTCAGAATGCGGCCCCGATTTTGTTGGCGCAAACCCATACGGGTGTAGGCGTCTTGTTTCGCGCCCATAAAGACTCCCACGTGATCAAGAGAGTTCGAATTGCGAGCAGAGGTAGAAAATAATACCATAGGAGCCTTTTTTTGAACGATTGTTACAGGGCGGTTTCGTGCTGCCACAGGCAACATCCAAGTCATGCTCGACCGATTGTCCACCAAGCTTACGCCTTCGACCACTTGGGAAATCAATAAAGACAACGAAAGCTTGTAGATGAGTGTGGTGTGAGATGAGTCCTCATCCAACAGCCCATCCACCACCAAGTCTGTCTCAGAAGGAGTCCAAGAAGGCCCATCAGGTTATCCGCGACTCATCACCAAGAGTCGAGCCCTACTAATATGAACTAGTTGGACCGCCAGCAATGATCTACGACATGATTAACTCAATGATGTAACATGGGAATAACATTTCGGATGTGTCTCAATCTTCGCTGTCATTCCTGGTGCTGTTCCAGGTGCTAAATCTGCCCCTGTTACAGGTTATAGCTTTCGCTTAAAAGCCGCGCTTCCCAATCTGAGTGAGATCAGCGATCGTCAGGTGTAAATTGTGAGTTCATGCAAATGCTGGCAGGGTCCAAAAATCACGCCTGGCGCCCTAAGTCTCATGCCAAGATTGTATCCAGCGTATAGTCCCTTTGATCTGCTTAGAGTTCAAAAACGAACTGTGTCCAATACTAGAGTATGGAGCAATGCAATATTGAAAACAAATCATGTTTATTCTGAAAATTTTGTCGGTACAAGTTGTGAACTCCTGATGAAAATTGTTCGGACTGGGTGCACTGGTGACCCTTTTAGTAGGCGATAATTCAATCTACCATTGCAGCGTGGAGCTTGTCAAGTTACCTAGTTCTTCACACTTTTAATGGTTTTTCGGTGCATTTCGTGATGCTGAAGGTGAATCTAGTAAAGGTTCAGATAGGAACCAAGTCTGTACATGTTGTAGCTCATTAGGATCAAGTTGGGTGTCAAAGTGAGCGAGTGTCCGAATGTTCGGTAAAATGGGTATCCAGCAAAGAATGCTATTCTTCCCAAGAATTGGACAATATTTATCAGGGGGATCAGTTTCAGGGTGTGTATGTGCTCGGCAAAGCTTACGAATGTGAGCTGAAGAAACGATGAGAGAACAATTTGTTCGAAACTGTTGGTCAAGATGTTCTTTGACATTTGAACATGTTTTTCAGTGCTGTCCACGAGGGGGTTGAGGGCTTTCTTAGTAAACCTCTGGTAAATAACATAATGAATATTGAAAATGAGCCACGCATATAGAAGCGTCTGGTACCGGAGAGCAAACTCTGCTCGTGAGTTGAACCCCTTCAGGGATTCGAGCTTGATAGTATTGGGATACAGCTGAATTTTATCATGTGTAACCAAGTAGAACAGCCCACCGATGAATAATATCGAGGCTAGAAATGCAAAAGTTGCAATCCTTTTAAGACGTGCCAGCTCGCTGCTTCTGAGAGGCTTTGCAGAGCTTGACTTTCTAAAATCGCCCTTTGTCTTCGTTTCGGATATTGTTTCTGCCAGTGATTCTGAGGCAGCTGTCGATGCAGCTGTGGAAGCTCTTGTGGATGATCTAAGTCTGGAGGCCATATTCAATCAATTTGTTGAAGCGCCAGGCTTCACTATACTCAGTGATACGGTGGTACTCGCGTTAAGTTAGTTCAATGATTACAAAAGTCTTGGAGATTTTTTTCAGATGGAGGGGATTAAAAGTTCATGTCTAATAGTTGAATTGGGATGTCAATTTTTGTCACTTCCTTGGTTGGTCAAGGAAGATTGTTGGCAAGAAAAGGTGTGTATCGTCAACGGTTTTCAACGGATTTTGCGAACTAAGCGCGCTCGGTCGCACAGCTCCGCTACAGGCGAAAGTTCTACCGCTAGGGCGGTGAGATTGGCGTACTGCAGCGGCAACACGCTCCGTGCGCCCGGGTGGCTAGAAGTCGGGGGTTTTGTATCGATCCACAAGTTGCATGCATGCGCGCGAGGTCCGCCCGTGCGTCCGGCCGTCAGCCAGCCCGCCCGCCCGCCTGCCCGCCGGACGGTCTGCCAGTTATCTGACCATGGAGATGGCGCTCCACTCGGCGTCTTCGTTTCGCGCGGTTTATTATTCAAACGCGCGCAGTCTCTGTTCGCTGTACCAAGTGGCTAAATCGGCGCTCCATCGCTGCACCAGTGTTTATCTGCGAATGACAAAAGGTTCGCTGACGAGTAGGCAGGGACATCAACTCAATACATCAGCGCTTTTAGCCCGTAGACGCTAGCTACCCGCCTGACAGTCATAGTACAAAACCAATTCAGTGATATCCAGACCAAAACCAAAGACTCACAACTCTTCAACCGGCAACCAGGAGAACCCACAAGACAGTTTCAGGCAACCACATTGACCTCTTGCAACAGGAGTAGTAGATTTGTTTTTAAAAGCACGCAACAGAAACTAACGAGCAAAGCTACCGAAACCATGACCTCGACATCATTCAACACCGGCTACAGCCTGAACAGGAACAGCTCAAAGTAAGTAGATTGGACGAGGGCACTCGATCTCTGGTGATTTGTCATCTGCCTTCTGCATTCTGGTTGTTATCGTGGTTGTGGTTGTCGCAATCATCATCCGCCCGGTCGCGTTCATTGAATATTGAGGCTCCCTGCCGCCCTCTCTTGCGTAACAAACTCAGTTGTTCTCCGCCGGGCGTCCATCGTGGGCGTAGCCTCGCTCACAGTGTGAGTTTAGCGCAGCTCTAACAGAGGTCCGAGTTGATCTGGCCGTTTCTTCTGAGATGGCGCCACCAAGCAAGTCTGACTCACACGCTAGGCACCCACCTAGTAGTGGACGGCATTGACCCCGCCCACTCTGGCTATCTCGACTCCACTACTCTAGATGTTTCCACACTGAAAAGCCTCAGTTAGCAACAAACATTGTTTGACTCCAGATAGTGAACGAACTGGGGGACTTGTAGGTTTCCAGTCGCCTTTAACGTAACATTAGCGGATTACTCTTGCAGAGAGTCGGTCAGTCAAATTGCTAGCCAACTAGTCAGTCAGTCAGATCGCCAGTCAGCCAGTTTCACTTGTGCCGAGAGAGAGAGAGAGAGCGCGCGAGCCTTACAATCATTATCGTTCGTCTAGTCAGTCGATTGACATCGAGAGCAAAAGATAGAAGTTTGCGCTTAGTCTACACAATCTACACTCTCAAGCCTTGTTTGATCGCTTATCAAGGCAACGATTGAAGTCCCCCATCAAACTGTCGAAACTTTCTCCAGCTAGAGGTGCAAGTTTTTCGACCAAAAATATAAATTTATATACACAATACATTGCTCATAATTAAGTCAAGTGGTTGAGAGTGTGAGTTTCAAAGGAAGGGTTCATCTTCAAACAAAGAGACGAAAAGTCAAGATGCCATCTGTTTACAACTACCGTCACGTCGAGTTGGACAAAGTTGGTCGCGGAAAGAGGTGAGTCCTGGCTCGAGCCATTGCCTTGCCTTGCCTTAAATGTCGACACTCGCATCGTTTCTATCTTCCTCGCAACTTGTTTCAAAAAGGGCACAAGCGACAGCCAAAACTCATGCGTGTTCACTGCACAAGACATCCATCTATCCATTTGCTCCGTTCAAATCGTGCACTTTGCGAGGGTTCTGCACCATCATTACCTCCGAAATTAGAACGCTTTCTTAGGTTAGCCACCTAAAACGTGAGAAATAACAATGGTCTATTGAATTTTCTCTCCTTCTCGTTCCGCAAATCCTTCAAATCTTCGTATTTTTAAATCTACACCAACCCTACCTTACTCTACTTTACCTTACAAACTTAATTTGATGTTGCCATGACAAACAACTCGCTTGTCATGCCTTCGAACAACTACAACTCAAAATCACTTACACAATCACATGCCTCCTGACCAACTTTCAATAGAGTTATCAAACCACCTGGTGGTGAGGCCGCCGACATTTTTGGTAGCCGCACAGAGGCCGGCTACTCCTCAGCATCCAGTCAAGCCGGAAGTGATGTGGCCTCATCTCGAGTCCTCATCGAGACGGATCAGCAATCGATTGGAAGCAATTCAGCAACTCTGCAACCTGTCGATGGTATGATGAGACAAGCGGCCGGCTCGAATCCTGCTAATGGGCAAACGTCGCCCAACGGAAATGTCGATTCAGGCAGGCCAATGCAACAACAGCCATTGTTGATGGCCGATGATTATAAACCCACGCAGCCAATTGACTTGATACAGAATCAGATGCAACAGCAACCAATGCATGTTCAGCAACAAAAACTCATTCAAATGCAGCAACAAGCAGAGGTTAATAGGTCGCCTAAAAAGACCATACCTGTGATCAGGCGCAATCCAATCACGGGCGAAATTTACGACAATCCGTCTGACCGCCAGCAGGCCGTGGTCCGCGTCCGCCAGCCTCCTGGTGGCCGATCGTCAGGAATATTTTGATCTTCAGGCTGCCGACATTTACAAATGACGCATACACACTAACACTAACAAACAGACACAACGATCCACGACACTCACAAAGTACGCAGACGCATGGACATGAGGACGATGGCCTATGGTTGAACAGAGAGTAGAGGTTGAATAACATTTACCTCCTAACATAATTATACAGATGGACACGGAGCTCACACTGACTCGGAACTTTGAACACCCACACGCCTGCATGCACATTCATTCATTCCGATGGTTACGAGGCATAAAAGGTTGGCCGCACTTGACCGGGCGGGCAAATCGGCAGAGGTTTGAGTAGCGAAACTACTATACCCTTGAGCTGACACGACAACAACAAGTGAACCAATTTAGATGTGAGTTGGAGAGACAGAGCCTAGGAAGAAAAAGATGAGAGAGGGAGAGAGAAGAAGGAAAGAGATTTAATTCCATAGCTATCCGCAGTATTTAGGATCATAGAACAAAGTTTTGGACTCTAATTCTTTCACCATCTGGATGGACGGTCCATCTGTCCATCCGTGCGAGTGTATGTGTACGACTGCAAGTGTGCAAGCACTTGCAACATATTAGCAGATTTTACGCAGGCAAATTAACAACAATTCAGCTTAGGAAAATGTTATGAATTGAATAATAGCTACTTTAATGATAATTATTGCAATGCGGACATTATAATAGTAACAAACATGGAAACAGCAAAAGCAACGAAAACCAGCACTTACACCTGCACACAGAGCGATAGGCTAGAGGGTGGGAGCTGGAGAATGGTGAAGGTGCCACTTAAGGCGTCGGAAGTTATGGCGTTAGTTTGAATATAAGAAGCCCCATCGGCAACCTGTCGTCTTCTACGCTCTTACTCTCTCGACTCATTAACTCCTGCATCCAGGGATGTAACCTGAATGCAGCCTCTTTGGATCGTGGCCAGTAAATTCGATTTCTGCACTACGATCCCAGGGGGCAAATCAACATCTAAATGGAAGTGGGCTGGGTAAAAATCGGACCTATGCTTATGACACACATTCTTATGGACGGGATATAGCTTGAGAAAATTCGTACAAAATTTTTATAAATTTATAAGCATATAAATATATACATTCAAAGACCCGCTTAGACATAAGCTAAGAAAATTTAAAATTATTTCTTTAATAAAGTTTCCTCTTGAGATCTATGCAGCTCCATGGGCGGTGATGACTGTGGTAGTGACTGCTGAAGCAACAAACGCCACAACATCAACAATTGGCGGAGTCAGAATGGCCACATTAGACAGTAATTTCTTATTTGATAAATTGACAGTAATAAAGAGTCAGCCTTTGTCTCTGAAATTTCGGCTTTAAGAATGCGAAACTAAATGGCTCACATTTACCTTGTTTCTAAAGCGCTTCTAAGGCCACTTTTGCTGGCTTCTAATTTAGCTGGTGGAGCCTTTGAGCGGTCAGCGGGCTAACAGGTAGCGATGGTAGCTTTTCTTTTTGCTCGCCTGCCATCAAGCTGTAGTCGCCGCGAATGGCGCTCTTAAACACTCAGCAAGCGGCATCCGACTTGAATGGAGCCGCTCGCAGACTTGCTAGAGCACTCGTTTGCTCATTACGCAAATATCGGACAGGTAACCACTTTTGCTTTCATTTTTGAGCTCCTGTTGTTGGGGCTTATCACTCGTAAGCGCACAAAGTGCCCCCCCCCCTAAATGTCCTATGAAACAACGATGATGCTGCCCCTGCTCAGCCACCGAAGCTTAATAATCATGATGGTGATAGTAATGGGTCTTCAGACTAACGGCCCTCGATGGCTTCAAATAATTTGTTAGCAGCGCTACTCATCGTCATCACTGAGCTAGTTTGCTCATCGGGCTAGCGTTGCTTGGGGCTTCAGGTAAGGCTGGATTTTGAAGAAGTTAGCCAGCGCTTTGCTTTGCAAGTTACACTATCATGCCCGCATTGCCATTGGTGTCGCTGATGGCCGCTACCGCCGCCTTTTACTAATGATAATTTGTGTGAGTGCTCACTAATTTGCTCTGCAGAGCTAAACTCGACTGGCTAATCAAGGAACCGATGGGATAGAGATCGACGAGGCCGACAGTGAGGCTGACAAAGAGGAGAAAGGGGAACGAGGATTGGCGACGAAGCTGGGCCGCTTGAGGGAAGGAATCGCAGCAACAGGCTCGCAGCAAGATGGGCAACCAGTTAGCCAGCTTGTCGGGCGGCTGAACGACTCACTGGCTACGCATTTAGCCGTTAAAAAAGGGGAGAAAGCCACTCATCGACTCAAAACCGATTCATCGGCTTCCATTGCCGCTTATTGGTCAACTTTCGATGCCCATCGACCGCCCAAAAAGTTGCCCTTTCTCGCAAAGTCCACCCCTCGCTCATGTTTTCTCGCTCGAGCGCCTATGGGAGCGAAGCCAACTTTTGCAAACTTAGTGCCAATCAACTTTGCCTCTGCGCCCCAAACACCCACTCCCGAAAACTTTAGAGTCGCTTATTATAATAATCAGCCAGCATGAACATCAAGCTGTCAGCCGTCAGCTGCGAGAATCAAGACAGATGGATGTGAGAATTGTTGGAGTTTCAATCGGAGTTGGATAAAATGAGTTGTAGTTAGTTGCGCTCATTGTCGCTGATTAGCTCGATTGCCGTTGGGCTAACAGAGTGAGAGAGAGAACGATGTAGAGATAGAGAGTTCCCGCATCAGAGGTTTAGATTTTGAGAGTTTGCGGGTAAAGTGGACAACGGATGCGACAAATTGGCTTGGAATTTAGAGCACGATATTTTTCCATCGTAACAGCAAGAAAGGAACCCACACTAGTGGAACTAGTTTTCTCCTTGAAAGTTTTAAACTAAACTTAAATTAGCCGTCTTGTATGCACTTACGAGCGCCACCACTCTAACTTATGATGGATTTATCTTGAGAGCTTGGCTGCAAATGAAAAACAGGTGCCAACTTGATTGTGACCAGCATCTGTGCATCATTGGGCACAGCCTAGTCCAGGCAAAGGCAAGCAGTTGGCCGACAGCCCACTTGCCTCGGGCCAGCTGAATTGTCAAGGATGACGACATCAGAGGCTACGAACTTGAATGGTGGAGTTGGCGGCGGGGAGGACACGAAATTGAGATTTCCATCAGGAGCTGCGGGCGTTGGCAAGGTGGCAAGCCTGTTGCTGGCATGGATGCAAATGCTTTCGTGCACGTACGCCATCCGTCCTCGCGATTCCGCCCCCCCCCTCGCCCTGGCCTCCATCCTCGCGACCAATAACCTCCGCCAAGTGCCTCCGTCATGGCCACCGACTAGCGTTCGCTGTGGACCGGATGAGGGGGGGGGCGGCTTCAGTCAGGATCCGCGGGCTCGGGAAGAGTTTTATTGGCAGCCGGCCGATAGTGGAGCGAAATAAAGTGAGGCAAAGCAAAGTAAGCGGGGTGGCAGCCATTCTTTGCTCGCCTGGCCTGCTCGTCCGGTCGGGCTGGCTCACAGGGAGGATGAGTGGAAATGTATTGGAGAATTGTGGAGTAGGTGGAGGAAGGAGATTAAAGCGGCTAGCAGAATGATAGCAAGAATGGAGACACGCAGGCAGGTAGAGCTTGCAGTGTTGCGATTGCATGCAATTACAGTCCCAAGTCCACTGAATGGCGAGCTGCCAAGGGCAAATGCGTACGAGAACTGGAGCCGATGCTGCCTCTCTCTCTCTCTCTCTCTCTCTCTCTCTCTCTCTCTCTCTCTCTCTCTCTCTCTCTCTCTCTCTCTCTCTCTCTCTCTCTCTCTCTCTCTCTCTCTCCTCTCATTCGCTCTCTCTCTCTCTCTCTCTCTCTCTCTCTCTCTCTCTCTCTCTCTCTCTCTCTCTCTCTCTCTCTCTCTCTCTCTCTCTCTCTCTCTCTCTCGAGCGAATCTCGTGGGCCTGCGAGATTGGGCCAGCTTCAGTGGTCAGTTGGGCTTAGAGGCAAGCAGATAAAGATAACAGTTGTATAAATGGAGGTAGAAAGAAGAAAGCGAACAAATTTGATTATCATGATTCCTATCGGTCATCCCTCAATCCATAGGTTGGTAACAAAGATTTGGCGGGCGTTCAGCAAGGCAAATGATATGGATGAATACGCCCATTGATGTGGAGCTAATCTGATTGTTGATTTGCCATTACACATAGAGGGAGGGGACGGGGACGGGCGAGATAGAGGTGGGGACGGAGCAGAGGAGGAGGATGCTTTACTTGAAACTGTTGCGCATCGACAGGCCTCCAAAGTTTTCCCTCGCTACTCCCAGTCGCCTTACCTGCTCCAACGTTGTCGGCGGCGGCTACAGCAGCAGCAACAGCAACAACAACATCGAGCTCTTTTTCTTTCGCCGAGGACGCTCCGATTTTAGCCGGCGCGACCGATGGAACCGCTGAGATAAAAGGAAACTCAACGGGATTCCCTCTGGCTCAACTGAAGCCCATCGATCCGTTGAGCGACTTAGTTTGGTCTAGCTCCAAATTCCACATGAATTGAATGAGACATCATTTTGCGGTTCCGAAATCATTAGGACGCCGATTGGGATGCATTAGAGCGCAAGCTGGCACGGACAAATAGACCATCTACGAGTGCTCGAGGTGGGACTTGGGGTAGAGGTATGCAGCTAGCTTGGGCGCATCCTTACCTCCTTCCCGTTGACTCTGGCTCCAAATGCGGCCAGCCAGCCAGCGGGCCGCATCATGAAGAGGGCTCGTCCGCTTTCTGGGATTTTACCCTCCGTTTTGCCTCGAAGCCCCTGCAGCGAGCCATGCCAACACTGGCTACCGTGAATGCCCCTTATCGCGCCGTGAACATCTCTCACCGGCTCGCCCGCTCGCTAGCCTCATCATGCTCAAGCCTCCATTTCCACACCTGGAGCGCATCCATAGCAGGTCGCTCATCCCCTCTCCCTCAACCCTTCGGCCAGCGGCGGCTGCTGCTGCCTTCATTGGACCCAATCAAGATTGTGGATAAGATTGAGAATCGAGCAACGACACACACTTGTTACGTCACACTCCACTTATTGACGCTTTCCGCTAGTTGAATTCGGACGACATGGGCTCAACAAGTGGTCTCTTTGAGCGCGCGCGCCGTTCGCTCGCCACAAAGAGCCAACACCACTGGCCTACCTGCCCAAAGGAAGCCATCAACTTCAGAGTGATCCTGGGCCAGCCTTGGCTCGCGATTCCATTCAATCAATCAATCAGTCAAATGGCCGCGCAACCAAACCACTCCAGTGCAGCCGGACTGGCCTGCAACTCTGTCGGCCGGCTTCAGTTGGCCGGCCAGTCAGCAAGCCGGCCGCCGTCGTCGTCAGATGGGCCGTCCGGTTAACTGTCAGGACTCGCAACTCGGAAGAGCACTTGACTTGAGGCAAGAGCCTCCATTATTTATCTCTCGCACTCTATCTCGCTCGCTCCCTCTCTCCCTCCCTCCCCCCGCTGCCCACCAACTCTGGCGGCCAGCGGCACCACTTAGCACCATTGCCGGACAATGACAAGAGCGACATCACCTGCTGGTCCCGTTGCCAGCGCAACAGCTCCACTGGCGAGCCCTGTCATCGCCACCTAATGACAATCCTACCTTCTCAACCACTACACCCTCGTCCGTGTGGGAGGCATCAGACGGGGAGCCTAAATTTGGCTCCATCGAGCTAGAAGAGAGCCACTGGCCAGCCGACCAGCTGGCTTACTGTTTGCGGTGAAAAGGCGCTCGTTGGACTTGAGCCAGCAATGGGCTGTTTGTTGGCGGTAGCACAATTGATAGTCCTAATCAAGGCACAAATTTGCTTTTTGGCCGGCTAGCGAGCTCGCTGAAACCAACGAAACCCTTGGCCCTCCACTCGGACCACCGAGATGCGAAGGCTCCGCTTTGAAGGAGAGCAGAAACTCGGTGGCGTCCCACCATCTAGCTCCTTTTTCATTGTGATCCGTTTATTGCCTCGCTGTTTGTTGTGCGCCTCTGTCGTGCGCTGCCACTCAATGAGCGGGCCGAATTTCGGCCGCCACCGGACAGCTTAAGCTATCCGCGGCTCTCATGGTTGCGGATATCAGTTTGAGCGCCAGGGAGCGAGAGAGCGCGGCTATCTGGCGCCAGCGCGGAGATCTGTATCAGTGGCCAAATGTGAGCCGCCTCCAATATATCAGGCCGAGCTTGCGAACGGCCGGCCAGCAGAAGCGGGCGGGCGAGCAAGAGCTGGCCGGTGGGTGAGTGATGCTGCATTGAGCGGCCGGCTAACTCGCTTACCGGCTACCTCGAATCAGAGGCAGCAGCTAGCTAGCCAGCAAGCCAGCTGGCCGTGCAATCGCTCTCGGCGCCAGCACACAGCAGCCAGCGCGGCCCACAAGCTCAGCGCCGGCCATTTGCATACTTTCGGACGCATAGGCTGGGGCAAATTTTAAATTCCGAGCTCGTTTACCTGCGCCACCGACAGTTATCCGTTGGCGAATTGTTGTTTCGAGCGAGAAAATGGTCGCTCGATTTAACAGGCGCTACGAGACTCGCCAGTCCCTCCGGCCAAACCTCCACCTTTCTACATACAACCGGCTTGGAGGTTAACCAGCGAGCCCGGTTTGCAAAATGCGCTCCCCCGATGGAAGCTAGCTCGCAGATCAGGTTAGCGAGCAAAATCCACTGGCAGCTCTTGAGCCAAACTTCTAAATTCGATTCTGCCTCATTGGGCTGGCGAATGGGCAAATCGGCAAATTTGAATGGCGATGATTTGGCGCGCTCGTTTCATTATCCTACCTATCTCTTGCCGGCTCATAACAAGACAAACCAGTGCCGCCGCCGATGGTTTCGAGAGCAAAACTCCTACATGCGCTGGCCGGGGGTATAAAGGTATCAGTGTAGAGGCAATAGCTCAATTGCGAACGGGCCAATTCAATTCACCGAGCATGGAACCCGCTGCTACGGCTAGTTGGCTCATTTGCAGCCAAGTTAGTTAGGCAGCAGAGCAAGATGAGCGGCTTGGGCGTTTGTTTGTGTTTGTATTTGCGTTTCCCTTCGCGTTGGCAGGCCAAAGAATCAACAAGAGCTGGGCGGTCGCTTGGGCTGGCCGAGTGGAGAAACTGGAGGGTCAGTCGATCTGATGATGAGCTCAGGTGGCTCCAAATGGGTGGGATTGTTGGCTGGTGGAAGACGATCGGCGGATCCAATGATTCGCCGAGCTGTGGTCGCATGCCTCGCCTAGCCTGGCCAAGAATGACGCCTTGGTGCAGAGGAGAGGCCAGGATTGACCGATGAATTGGTCTATTCCTGGTGGCTGTCCTGCCTCCAGTCTAGCGAGCGAACGGAGTTCCAGCGTTTGTTGTTGCGTTCAAGTGTGTGTTTGTGTTTGTGCAAATGAATGGTCGGAGTTAACACTGTATGATGGATTCCTGCCCGCGATTGCTCTCGGCCGAAGCGCACCGTCCAGCTAGCTGAGCGCTGCAAGTCGTGGGCTTGGATTGGACGGATGGCATTGGCCGCAACAAGCATCTGCGAGAGCTAAAGGACAACAACTCGGCCCAGCAAACCCATCGCTCATCTTTTCGGCCACGCTCATGTTGCCTTTGCGCCCGAACCGAACCCTCCTCTGGCCACAATGAGCAAAGGATGACGAGTGAAAGTGGGCGCAAGAGGCTCCCAGCGGAACGAATGAGCTAGGAAAGTTGCGCTCGGATTTTTGGATTCACCTGGGACACTCGTCTTTGTGTCTTTGCCGGCGAGCTTTTGAAACAAACTTGAATGGCCAGCAATCAGCTCGCCGGTTGAGTGGCAAATTTTCCAATTTGACCCGCATGGCAACGCTGCCAAATGAGGCCAAACGCGACCAACCAACCGACCGAGCAACTTGTGGCTTTAAAAGCGAGAGAAGGTGCACATTTTGTTACAGAAGCCACCTGCCTTCTTGTCCATCTAGCTGGAGTTAATTTTCCAAAACGAGAACTAAATGAAACATGGCCTCCGGTGCTCGTTACGCGCCAGTCGCGCTTCTAATGTAATAAAATATCGTTTCGTCTCACTCGATCAGCTTGGACAATCGTTGGTCTAAGCTTGTCAGCGGCAGCGGCGGTTGTGTTGGTAGTGGTGGCGGCGTAAACGCGAGTTGTTTCACCCGTCTCGCCGGCCAAACCATCAAACAAGCGGGGCGGCCAGTCGCTCCGGCAGCCGGCAATTTGGCCCGGCGAACAGGCAAGCTGGCTCCAGAGGACAGGAAATGGTGTTTGCTGCAGCTCCAACCGCAACCGCTACCAATGGTGACGAATGGAAGCCGGCCGTATTGATGAGAGCATGACGATATTCGAAAGAGCGAGAGAGAGAGAAGCATGGTTGAATCATTACCGGCCAACCTGCTCCCGCGAGCAATCGCCGCCTGTCCCATGTGAACTTGCTCCTTCCGTTCGGCCGACTTTGTGAGCTCGCCGGAGGGACGGGAAGGAAACTGAATATCCGCACCAGATCGATTAGTCCTGTTGGCTGTGAGCCGTGAATGGCGCCTGTCGTCTTCCTTGCGCCGACGGAACCACGAACGGGGAGATTTGGTTTGAGTTTGAGTTTGAGCTCGAGGTGGAGATGGAGATGGAGATCGTACGCTCCAATGGCCACTCTCTGCGACCACTGATGGACTCGATGGCTTTGCCTGCTCACCTCCAGGCTTCCGCCTGCTTTGCTGGCCACAGTAACGGCAACGCTGCTTGCGGCCACTTTGGCTTGGCGCCGACGGTAAAGGGCGAGCGAAGGGGCGAAGCTGAGACAGTATCGAGCTGCAAGCAGATTGAGCCCTTTGGAGGGATAAGTCAGCCAGCGCTGAGAGAGTGGCCGCGGCCGGGCACAGTGAGCCGGCCCAAAGTTTGCGAGCAAGCGAGCGAGCAGTCGGAGGGACTCCGAGTAACAAGTGGGCAGCGGATGTGTGGAACGCACGAAGCGCGCGGATAGATTGATCGGTGGATAAAGGTCTCATCAAGTTTCCGCTCACAATAACGATTTTATATGGCCGCTCGGCCCGATGGAGGGGGCGAGAATGGGCTCGCTAGATTGGATAGCCGGAGGAATGATACTGGCCAAGGGAGGAGGAAGTGGGGGGCTTTGTGTTTGGCGTCCTCTCGAGCTCGGTGCCAAGCTTGCGTTAAGCTAACCTACGATCGGTTGTGTGATTAAAATTCAGGTATAGCATAGGATGCCAGCGCTGGTCCACCAATGTCCATCATCGGCTGGCGGCGGTGGCTCCATCGCCGTCGCCATCGCCGTCGCCATGCCAAGGCCCAGCGGTCGCCGGCTGCCGGGCACCAAACAACGAGCGAACGGAGAAGCCCTACAGCTAAGGCATTAGGTCGATCATGAAGCGAGCATTAGGTTAGTTGGTTGGACCAGCAAAGGCTTGCAGGTGAGCGAGCCGATGGAGGAACAAACAGGAAAGGATCGCTTGCACGGAAAAGCGCTTGCTGCCGCCACTACCGCCTTAGTATCGGCGTTAGCGGCCGAGGAAACTAAATTGGCCGAGCAAGAGGGAGAGTTGGCCAGCTAGCTACTAGCACGCCGATAATCAGATGAAGCGTAAAGAGAGAGATAATTAGTGAGAGAGAGCTCAACAGCTCAGGCTCGTTATGTTATTTTATGCTGTGATGAGATGTAATGTGTAGTGTTTTGCGCCTAAGTAAACAAGATAGAAAATTTTGTTATTATTATGGCTCATTCCCTCATCCTCATCCTCCCTCTTGCAGTTTGGCCTAGTATGCTCCTCGCAGCGCCTTTACTGGCTTTAGCTTGAATCTTGCCCGACGCCCGATTTCATTTACAGCTCGCCCTCTAACCCTCTTGTCCGATGTCGGTCGGTCAATTGGTTAGCTTTGCAACGTTAGACTCCGCTGGCACACCGTGCCGGGTTTGCGAAACCGATTGTACTATCGTCGTTATGGTCGTCATCGGGGTTGCCGCCGCCGACGCTGCTGCCTCCAATGCTGCAGTTGTTGCTGTTGTCGATAGAGAGATTGTTTAATGGACGCCAGCGGGGCAATCACTGCCTGAACTCTCAATCTTCTTCGCTTTCTAATTCCATTCAGCTCGGCAGCGAGCACTTACTGTTACCGTTAGCATTACCCCTTCACCTTAGCTAACCCAACTTTGTGTTATCGCCACAGCTAACCCTCTTTCTCTCCCTTGAACGCTCCGCTTGCCAAGCTTGGCGGCTAGTCGATCAGCAAGCTGCGCTCACTGGACGCGAGAGATACGTTTGCCTTTTATTTCGTATAAACGGGTTGTTGTGGTTGGCTGTCAAGCTAGCCGGTCGCTAAGTCAAGCTAAGTGCTGGCATAGGGTAAACGAAATGGAACAGCCGCCGCCAGCAGCTCAGCTTGAGCGGCCAATTTTGCACGATTTGTCAGGTAAATAATATTCCTGCCCGATGGACCCTGTGGCTCGCTAGCCAAATCGCTCTCGGCTGTTTTGGCTGGCCCAGCCGAGGTGCTGGTGGTTGTGCTGCTGGCGTCAGTCTTGGTGGTGCCACGATTTTGGCTTTTGTCTTTAACTGGCCCTTGTTGCTGTTTTGCCGGCTGCTGATGCTGCTTTTGCGAAGGCACTTTTTGTTCTTGCTGGGGCTGAGATTGCTCTTGCAGGGCCTTGCTGGCAGCCAGCTTCCTGTTTCGTTTACGTCTTCTGCTACCAATTTTGCTACTTCCACCAGCCTCTTTAGTAGAGCCAACTCGATCACTTGCTGGCACCGTCTGATTGTTGACCATTGTTACGTCAAATTGTCTCCTCTGGGAGGGGAGAGTTAGATCGAGAATGATACGAATGATTGGAGCTGCTTGTAACTTTATCAACCCAACTAGCCGCTGTGCGACCACAATGCCGGTAGAGGGAGAAGATTCGTGATTTTGAATAATTGAATAAGATTAATGGCCGATTGCCATCTATTAACCTGTACCTGTTTGACCCAAAATATTACAGAAATATCACATGAGTTACATGTAATCAGTGCGTGAACTTTTGACAGGGAAGATTGTCGCAGTATTGAAAGGGTATTGCACGTGCAAGTGCGCCGCGAAAGAGAGCTGGCGACCCGACCGTCATTTCTGAGCAATGGGAAAACTTATGCAATTAAATTTCGCGCTATCGGAGCACGCCGCATGCTGAGTTAAAAATCGTAAAATTAACCGTTGAAATACGCGCTGTCTGTTGTGCGCTCCATGGAGCCGAGTCGAATATTTGCTATTCCTCCCTGATTTCTCTCCAATTCCATCAATTTTCCTCCTTATTAACGGAATTCAAAACACTAGCTGGCTCCAAGAATGGATTTGACACAATTTGAAACGAGCATCGAGCATATGGAAGAGTATATAGGCGAACCTGGTGGCCAGCAACGCCTCATCGAGGTGCTCGAGAATCTCGGTGGTGTTCGTGTTGGTCGCAATTGGTCCAGAAAAACAATGGGCTTTGGCATGAAGACTAGCATAAGCGAAGAGATCGAGAAGGATATGGTCATCAAAGACTTGCCCAGCAACTACAAGCGACTACTGAGAAAATTCGCCGAGGAGCTCGTGACCAAGCGCCCACGCAAGAAACTCGAGGAGCTAATGACAGGTAGAGGAACTTCCATCATACAGCATCTACTGTTCGTACTTAAGGTTAGGTCCAACGACCTATGCGATGATGTAGTGAAAAGATGTATCGAAATAATATTCGGGAGCGAAGACATAACTAAATCGATCGTCACTAACTCAGTTAGCGCTTACCTAGTTGAAACCATCATACTGGTTGCATCTGAATCTAGATTAAAGAAAATTTGGAGCAAGCACTTGAAGGGCAAGCTTGAGCCGATGTGGCAGGATGATATAGCAAACTTCGTTGTGCAGAGGTTGATCGATGCAGCCCAAACAGAGGAGCTCTACAATGAAGTCACTGATGAAATACATCCAAAATTGGATGAAATTTTCAGTGTAAACCGACCCGGAATTGGAGTTTGTCTTGCCAAGGCTTGTATAAAATTTCCAGCCGCTCAAGAAAAGTTCGTAGATGCATTGATGTCTGCTTACTATCTTACTGAACCGAGGAGAAAACAATATCTCGTTCCACTAATGCTTTTCACAGATCCGGCAAAAGGAAAGGAGAAAAGCACTGATGTATGGCTCCATGGATCTCTAATGCTACAATATATATTCCGCTACAAAAATACCTATGACGTCTCGAAAAGTTTTCTTGTCTTAGACAGAGATGAATCGATTACGGTTGCTACTGACAAGAGCGGCAGCCACGTGGTGGAGTCGTTCTTGCAGTCAGAGACTGTCCCAAACGTGTCAAAAAATGAATTTGTACACAAGCTCATGGGTTGCTACACAATCCTACAGCAAGACAGGTTCGGTAATCGAATAGTTGATCATCTAATGAATAACGGTGACAAGCTGCTCAAAGAGAAAATCATGGAAGAATTGTGTCGACCGGCACCTATTGGTTCGATGGGAAATCCACGACGTTACACAAATACTGGTCCCAGCAACAGTCAGCATAGATCTATTGGTAATCACCATCGTAACGATCATCACCACCACCATAGTGGTGGCCATCACGGCAGCATGGGTAACTCACATATTCAACGCAGACCCTACAACCAGCACGGCCATAACGGAGGCGGTAGCGGCGGCGGAGGAGGAGGAGGAAGCAGTGGTGGTATTGGCGGTGGCGGAGGTTGGAGGCAAGATATGAAACGACACCATCATCAGAGAGACAACGACGATTACAAGGACGGACCAAACAAACGATCGCGCAACCAGTACTATAGACCGAGAGATGACTACTCCTCCAAGTATAGAGATTGAATACTGTACTGTGTGTATCATGAGATTTTATTAGAATAACATATGAAAGGTCTATTATGGCTAGATAAAATAGCAGGATTTATTATATGTGAAGCGAGCCCATTTTGCTGATGAAGTTCTCACTGTTCGCTCCTTTATTCCAAGAGCTGTCACCTAATTCAGGCTGACCAGGTCGAGAACATTCTTCAGACGATAGTTCCACAGCCTGGCAGGTCTTCTGGTACTCTCCCACCAGACTCCTCTGGTATTTGAGGCAGAATTCTAGATGAGATTCCATCTGACCTCCCGTGACGATATGGCTGGAATCATAGGCGCATTTTTCAAGTTCGCCCCTCTCAAATTTGCTAAGATGGGCCGGCTTCGCACCGCACGTGGCCCTATGAGTTGTTATACCTCTCTCGGCACACTTGACGTTACAAATATTGCAAAGAATGAGGGCTCGTTCGTCGCCGCGTTCAAAATAAGCCATTCTTCTGATATTGTTAGATTGAGAATATTAACAATTGCTGGTATTCATAAATTTATCTAATACATACAATATTAGTTCTAGTTTGTCTAGTTGAGGGCCAATATTCTCAAGTGTTGCACTGGCCATGGTTCGTGTTTCACAAAAGAATAGCGCACAGAGTTGTGCGTGTCGTTTCGCTTGAAATGTACGATCGGGCGAACGCTTCATTTCAAGCGTCCAGTCGACACGCTGCTGCTCAGTAAATTCAAAACAATTTATTGGTGATACATTTCGATTTTTATTCTTAACATACTATTGCTGCGATTATCGGACTTGAATCAGTTCGTCTAGCTAAAGGAACAAGTTTATCATGATTCTAAAACAGCCGGGATTATTATCTGTTGCGGGCCGTGCCATGATAGGCCAATGCTCCCGTAGGACATATCTTAAGAAGTCGAGAGGGTATGAATTTGTCTACCGAGGTAATTTTGATTACCATGACCCCCACAAATATCCGAAGAGATTCAGTTATTTTAGGGAGGAGGAGCTGCTTGATGAGGTGCATTCAATAAGGGCTTTGAAGATTGAAGAACCATCCCCCTTCCACGTTGTTCGTCTCATGAAGCCTATGGGCGGTTCCCCTTGGTTCCAAAAAGTAACGCTTCGCCGGCTTAACCTTCACTCTAACAGGATTGGAGAGTGTTCAATAGTTCCTAACACCCCACAATTCAATGACATGCTCTCACGAGTTAAACATCTAATCACTCTCGTGCCTGCCAAGTTTCCTAACGGTAAAATACCCAAGGAGGAAGATATCGGAGCGTTAAAGGTGTGTCCCTATACTGGTAATATTACGATTGATGAAAAATTACGACTCCATGAGAAGCGACTTGGTCTGGAAAAGCCTCTTCTCTTCCAAGGCAATCATCTCAGAGCTAAAATTAACTATATGTACGGCTTAGGTCACAACAGTTACATTAAGTGACACATCACCCACCTATTCCCATATATTTTCACTCATTTGCCCTCCAGCGTCTTTTGCAAGTCCACTGGTCGACAGCGTTGTTTAGTGATGAATTAAATTAAATTAAATATGTTTGTGAATTTATACACTTAAA
>Ga0209372_1000099_pt1 | contig 64955 bp, 40 predicted proteins | sample AgamicAtPe_FD_187170 | JGI IMG/M metagenome (GOLD analysis project Ga0209372, IMG submission 187170) | Agave microbial communities from Guanajuato, Mexico - At.P.e (SPAdes) (version 2) | ecosystem: Host-associated > Plants > Phyllosphere > Phylloplane/Leaf | place: Guanajuato, Mexico | collected... | reverse complement strand
TGTTGTTGTTGTTGTTGTTGTTGTTGCTGGTGCTGCTGCTGCTGGGGCCCAAGGATGAGATTGTCCCTTATGGCCTCTTGGAGGAGGCTGGTGGTGGCTGCGTGCTGGTTTGGCTCGCAGCCTGCCGGCCCAAGGAGCAGGAGGAGGAGGCAGAGCAGTATTGCGGTGGGTGCGGGACTTGAGACTTGAATTGATCTTCTCCCTCTCGTTTGAGCTTGCGAGGGTTTCATTCTGACTTGCTCCCCTTGCGGTGGCCTCTCCGTCTTGGCTTGAAATTGATTGAGTATTTTAAAATTCGATTTCTAATCTATGACTGAGCGAGCCTCTAGTCTCGGCGCTGTTTGCCTATTTGACTCCTAAAATTGGTTTCTCTTCAAATCGAAGGCTTAGTTGATCTCTTCTGTTCGCTTCCTATCTCTCTATCTTGCTCCTCATTCTGGTGCAACTGAGTTGAGTCCGCTAAACCGGCGGCTTGCGCTGGCGACAAGCTACCCGTGGATTTGTTCCCCTATTCTCGCCTCTATCTCTCTCTTTATTGGCCTCCCGCTCGCTTGGCCATCATCTCTGGGCGCCCCTTGCTCGCAAGCGACGGTTTTGAACTGGTTGACACTCGCGCGCTCTCTGCAACTGGCCTCGCGCCGCTGGTCAAGCTAGTGATGCAATGTAAGCGTCTCCTTGCTCGCAATATCATCAATCGGCTCCCATTGGACACAACTGGCTGGCTGGCTGGCTGGCCTTTGTTTGCCATAGGCTGACTGGGCGAACAGGCGGCGCGGTTCGTGTTGGCGTTGGAGGCGGCCGGTGAACGTTGTTAAAAAAGCGAGGCAAAGCAACAGCGCGCACTCGCTCGTACTGGAACACACATTCAAATTCGCTGCAGCCGCCAACGACGGGAGGCGAAACTGGCCGAGGGGGAAGCAAGAATCAACGCTCGCGCGGGCCAGCAGTTGGAAGAGGAGGAGGCGGCGGCGGCGGTGGAGGGTGGTTGCAGTGGTAGTTCGTTAGTCGGCCCTCGTCTCACGCTGGAGGAGCCTTTGTTGTCGCGCTCGTCTGGTTCAACCGGCGCGGCCGCCGAAGCCGCCTATACTGCGAGCAGACCAGCCTCCAGCACACAATTCAATAAGCGTCCGCCGGGGCCAGCATCTGGTGCGCGCACCAGCGCGCCCCTCCGACGGCGCAGGCCCAACGCAAACCGGCCAACCGACCACGAGCTCCGGCCGGGGAGCACAACCAGAATGGGGGGCGGCGTGCGCGCGCGCCCCCCCCCCGGCGGCGGCGGCGACCCCAAAGCGCCGCCACAGGGCCCTCGGCAATCAATGTCCACTTTCGGCGCATGAGCATCTCGGCCGGGCGCGGCGCAGGCTGCAAATCAGCATCGGCAGCCGGAGCGCGCGGGTGCATCGCGCTGGCCAGCGGCGAGGGGCCGCAGTCTGTGCGTTTCTCGCGTAGGAGAGATAAGCACAGCGCGTTCCCACGATTCAGGCGTTCCCACGGTTCGTAGATCGTGGGCAAGCGTTTCGCCATAGTCGCGTTCCCTGTTCCTTCGCGCAGGCCAATGCGCCTGGCGAACTTGGCCACGACCATGTTGGCTGGACTCGGCGGCGGCTCCTTACGAGACCTGAAAGTGGAAGGCCTCGCGCGCAAGCATCTCGGAGCTGGCAGGGTTTGTTGTTGCTGCTCTGGCCTGGCGCTGATTCCAATGGCTCGATTTGTGAGGCTAGCCGACTCCGCAGCCTTCGCGGCGGCAGTGGCCGCCTCTGCCAACAGCAGCGCCATCAATAACTAACGCGCAGGGCAGGGAGGGAGCGAGAGAGCTGGTTAGCAAGCAAGTGATTCAATATAGAGCCGCCGGGTGGAAGTTGAGAAGGGCTGAGTTGCGTGGCGGTCGCAGCGGCGGCGGCGGCGGCGGCGGCAACAGCAGTAGCAGCAGCTGCTGCCTGTTGGCCAGTTGGCCAGTTGCGCCGAACCAAGAGGCTGAACCGGGAAACGGCGTCGGTGCAGGGAGACGGCGGACGCAACCACGGAGTCACTGGGGAGCCTCTCCTTCTCCCATTTCCCCGCAGCCAAGCTCGGGCTGGCCAATGGACACTGCCTCACGAGAAGCCTCCATCGGCTGTCCTCCCTCATTCCGCCCCCAATCTGGTCGTGTTGCAGCTGGCCAGCCCACCAGCAAATCGTTGCACCATGCGCCGGCCCGAGCAGAGACCTTTGCCGCCGCCGCTGCAACCACGACCAATGTGTGACCATCTCAAGCTCAAACTCGAAAGCAAACTCAACGATAGCACCAACACCGGCCCAAGCCTCCCTCCACCCCCCATTGGCGCTAAATTGGAAGCGCAATAACACCACTAGCCTGGGCCGCCGCCGCCGCCGCCGCTAATTCTGGCTCCTCGATGCTATTATTGTGCGAGACGCCATCCAAGTTTAACTTGCAAGATGTTCAACAAACATCGCAAATGTCGGCAACCTCGTTTATTTAAAGGGGGAAACTAGAATGACCAAATTGATGGTGCAAATGCGAGGAGACGCCTCTGCCTGCCTCTCCACAAACAAACTGGCCCCTTTTCAATTTGCCCCCGGTTTGGGTTCAAGCTGCTGCCGCTGCTGCCCGAAGAAAGCGGTGCGAATTGAGAAATGAGACATCGTCGGGCGCGCGCCAAATTTGGACACAGATGCAGGGATGAAGCGAGCGGGCGCACTCACAAAGGCACCTAACCATAGCCGGTTGGGTTGTGGTCTCCAAAGTAGCCTTAGAAAATGGCGCGCATCCAGGCTAGTTAGTGCTGCCTGAACTTGGAGGGTCGTTCGCGGGCCCAGTTTGTTTGGGTCCATTTAGATGAGCACGCGAACGCGCGCCATCTTCCCCGAACTCCGCCTAAGATGCTCAGGAATTTTAAAACGGCAGATGTGCGGATCCAGCAAACCAACTTCTGGCTTCCGCTAGCGACGCTCGAGTGCCCAAACTTTGTGCCGTCCGTCGGGCGGCAAATGGCACCGGCACTGCCCTTCTTGGGTTCAGGGATGATCGCAGGGAGGATTCAGCGGGACTGACAGGCGAGTGATAACAATAATATGGAGCCTGTTGCTCGCCCAGATGATGATGATGATGGAGCTTTTTGCACAGAGTTTCTAGCATAAAATCGTCGCGCTTTTCATGTTTTATGAAAAGTCTCGCAAAACGCTAGCCTTTGTTCGTGACCGAATGCCTATGAACTTGGCCACAAATGCGCTCCAAGTCTTCGTCCCTCACTGACCCAATTATGGTTCGCGCTCTGAGCACCTTCCGCCCTCCAAATTGTCCATTGAACTGCACTTCAATGCGGCCGGCGGTCAGCATGGCGCCGAAGCCTCTCTTTGAGTGCTGAAGCGCGTGCCTCAGATTATGCAGGATCCTACAAGTGATAAAGCAAATGCAGCCGCACAGTGGCATTGTTTGTTCCTCCCAGACTCAAGTAGACAGCGGCGTGCTCATTGTTTGATCCAAGGCAGGTGACCTCGAGCCAGATGTTAGCTTGGCCCGGGCATGGATCGATCTCCTGCGAGTTCACTGATTCAAACCAACGCCGGTTCAATTAAGGTCAAGGCTCCTTGAGATTTGGAAAGTGAACATCTTTCCAATTTCCATCTCTCAAGTAATAATTACATGATTCCGATTACAAGAGGCTACGAAGTGATGCATGCAAACAGACTTTTGTTCAAGTATTGGGTTTGGTGCTGTCATTTTACGGCCTCCGCAACACAGGATCCAGTCTACCTTGTGCTAGTCACTTTGTTTGATCAAATGTAGCGTAAGAATTTTGCATCACTAAGCCGAGATTCATCCATGCACAAAGGTACTGATTATTCAATGTTCTACTATTTGACCGCCCCCGGCAAGCTAAGCCAGAGCCAAGAGCTGGTGGTGCAATAATCTGATGAGAGTTAGCGGCCGGAAGCTTAGATTCAGTTGCGCAGTGAGTGAGCCTCTTGTTGTGTCTGTGTATGGAGGGTGTTACACCAACTTCCAGTTAAACCTGTGCCAGACCATAATGTTGATCGGTCTCATTTGCGCTTACGACAATAAAGAATTCATTAGCGACTCCCAAGTCAATAAGATCAAGGGTCAGGAGACGTTTATTTCCTCTAACATTTGTTTGTGAGTTGACGCTCTAATTTTGGGTTTGGCAACCGTCGCTACACGCTCAGATTCATCATTAGTCCATAATTATTGGCGAGCTCTAAAAGGGTGCCTGAGATCCAATTAAGGCCTATACGACCCCAAACATGCATGTTATCTTATGGAGCGGGGACACTTGCCATTGGAGCCATCTATCGGATGCGAGTGCTATCGAGCGAGTGGAATAAGTCGCAGAGTTAGCTAGAGAGGGCGGCTTTAGTTTGTGAGACATAAGCTAAGGAACGATCACGGTAGAAATAGATCCCGAGCCCCGCTTACGCAATGGCCAACCACCAACATAACTGATAAGCAGGCGCATATCTAATTCTGAGGCCGTTTGAGCCTCCGCAGGCTAGATGTCGCTAGTTTTTCCAATCAACTCATCCATCAATCGAGTCGAATGTCGAGATTGCACCTGCTCATGGATAAAATGGACGCCAGATGCACGCACTGCCAGAAGCACTAGGCTGCCCTCGCCCAAACACACATACGGGGATTTGGGGCCCACATGGCATCGTGGGCTAAGCGGATGAAATTCTGCAAAAAGCCGGTCATTCAAGCCTTGCGCTTGGTTGGAACATCTCGGCGCATCCAAGTGAAAAGCGGGAGGCTTGAGTATTTGGCCATCGCCACAAAGGCGAGCTGTCAGTCGAGAACGGACAATAGATGGAACAGAATAATTAGTTGACTTTCAAGCCCTCACGCCGCAATAGTTTCCAATAGTTAGTATGACCATTTGACTAGATGGATGTTGGACGGGACGATGCAGGAGAGGCCCGTTGAGTGCAACTTTTGCTTACTAGGTCACTTGGGCGTAGCCCTGAAGTAGGTGAACGCAGTTTTGGGGGCCATTTTAGGGGCTGGACCATAAATGGAATTGGTGTGAGGGCAAAAGGCAGAGATTTTTAGCCCAGTCCCTTGCTGTTCAGACTCTGCAGGCCTGCAGTGGAGACTGGAGTTAGAGAATTTGGGGCCAGAATGAGGTCAGAGGGCGAGCGCTAGGCTCTGGTTGGGGCAGTTGGATCCGGGAGTGGACAATTGGAAATCGACCACTAAGGGGCCGCAGTGGACCGCCCAGAACCTCAATCCGCTAGCTGGTGGTGCAGGCCGCCCATTTGAGCAGCCTTGGCTCGACTTGAGCGACCTTATATACTGATCGAGTACGCTATTGTCTCTGACCCTGTTGTGGGTCCAGACCCTCCTGATTGAGGCATGAATTGCATAGGTATGAGTTGGTTGGTTTCGGACAGCATAGTTTCACGAGTGCAATCTGGGCAGTCGTTCATTAGCAAACGATCGATACATAATGGAAATGCTCTGTGTCTATGAAAGAGCTCTGCGTTGCCGTTGCCAAAAACCACGGCAACAAAACGGAACTAGCTGAAGAGCGACCGATAAAGCAATGGTAACGATGACGTTTCATAGCTCATATATTCAGGATCACGAGCTTGCCGGCACACGGTCTAGCTAGCTCGCTAGATATCCTCTACTTGTTTGTCGGGTTGCCACGGTCGATGAAAAGATGGGCAAACAAACAATCTGCTGCTTCTAAGACACTAAAGCCAAACTGAAAGCCCCACTCTTCGAACACTACTTGCTTCCTCGCTTCCATTTGCACTAACCTTGAACCAAAAACAAACGAGTCCGTTGAACTCACTTTTGCTGACCCGATCCAAAACACTTGGTCGGTGGTTGATATGTAGACCCCCTTTGATGCGCGGGCTCATCAGCTTGTCTTCGTATTCCACAGATACACTCGGGGGGGGGGCGACTGTTAGGGTGGCCCTGTTGGCAGGCAACCGAGACTTGATTGCCGCACGCTAACCTTGTAAACTCTGCAACCAACGATATCCATCCTGTAGGTAAGAGTATCCGAGCTTTCGCTCGCCTAGAGACTTCGGCGCTCTGGCTCGATCCATGAAGGGCTTCTGGCCCCAATTTGATTTATTTTCTTTCAACTTGGCTTACAGTCGCCGATCCCAAAAGTTTACATTTGCTGAGCCTCAATATAACCGAGATGACAGGATCCCTCTGTGTGCTGGCGAGATAGGCCAGGCTCCATCAGCTCGGGATATGTTGCCGGCAGTTTAAGATCGGGGATCTGCTGATCAAGGCCGAGCCCACCCATCAAGCTATTGGGTAATCTCGCAATCCAGATGTTATGCAGTGAATTCCAGCCATCGATACCCTGAAGTCTGACCTGAGTGCTGGCCGAACTCACGTCAGTTTAGGAAAGACTCCTCGTTGGTTAGATCGAGATCAGAGCAACTTGCCCCTCAGTGTTTCTAGGCCGGCGCAGGCGCATCTATCGTGGAAAGTTCTCCCCGCGTCGGATTAACTCTCGAATCTCACGAGGCTATCTGATTCAGATATTCCAGGCTCCTCGGCCTATGCGGTCTGATTCCGGCAGGATTCTACCCTGTGCTGGCCTCCCGCACGCAGGTCTCCAGCTTCGATAACAATGCGATTCAACCTAGAAGACCGAGACTTTCATGAATTACTTGCACTCCTTAGGACCTGCGAGCGGCCGGAAAAGATAGCAGAGGCTGTAGATTGATCATCAACTGTCAGGTTTCCTCCTACTTTTCCCCGTAATGGCGGAACCGCACATAACAGTAGGCGTCGGCAGCCAGCGTCAGAATCCAGCACAGATTGAGGCTGATGCGAGGGGCACCCAATGTGCCTCCGAGAACGAATGCATGTACATTCGGCCGGGGGTGAGCACGTTGCGCGCTCTTTTCCCCCTCGTGCTACAACATCCTGGCCTCGCCTACCAGCAACATTAACTCTGGTTTCAGTGGTTCGAATCCCTACTTTCACTATCGCTTTTTCGAGTGTCAGCCGTACCTGAATTTACTCGTTCATGCCTTGTCAGATCATCGTTGCCACCTTGATGAGAATAAAGCCACATTCGTTGTTGCTCAACGGCCTTCAGAAGAATTAGCCGCAACTCACATCATAGTTGGAACCAAGCCCTCAAAACTGTTCAAGTAGCTTTAGCCGTATGTGGACGCCTGAGCACGCCAACAATGGCGCCCACATGCCACCCTTTGGCCTTCTATTCCTCTTACGACCGAAGATCAAGATGAACAATTAAGAAAATCTTCAGCTTATATCATTTTTAGCTAAACTCGCGCATCCAGGTGGGCATCTATGCGCCAGGTTGTTGACATCCATCTCTTTCTATTCATCACTCCTCAGCGAACTGCAACAAAATATTGTTCCCCCTATTGAGTAACATAGAGCCAATTACACAAAGTTAAAATGTTTAGCCGGTAACTAGTTCGCTGAGTCAACCTGGAATCTTCACCCGTGTCTACTCACTGGGGGGTAACATAGGCCATTGTGGTGATAAGCAATCATGTTCCCATAGTATGAGGTATCACGTGCTCATTTAAGCCGCCATAAGCCAGCCAGACCAACATCATATTCACCTCCAACAAAGCGGCTCCCTTTATGTCTGCAAGTCACGCATCCTCTGTGTTCTTTTAATTGACCCCAAGAAAACTGCAAGTTACTTTTATACGCCATCATGAACCTGACCCTTGAGTATGCACTTTATTTCATGTCCGTTATCTCTGTTAGCTTTTGGGTAGTTATATGGATAATGCACATTTGTGCTCTAACGAACGCTCGGCTCAAACTCAACAAGAGGAGTTGCACTTCGGCTGCAAGCAGAAGGAAAAGAAAACTCGAGCATTTAAAGGACAAGTTCTTGCCCTGCATCACCAAGAAAAACAAAAATCTGTCCTTGTACCCTTTGGCTACTGATAATACGATTGATAACACTGGTTTTAGCAATTTTTTAACCGATGACAAAAGCAAACCAAACCGGAGTTTACAAACCAAAATGGATCTCTGTATTGAACAACCAAACTCTAACACAACAAATATGACTGCAACCACAACACTAAGTACTATCGATGGTTCTATTCATGGCCATGATACGATTCAACACCAACCCAAAAAAGTTTACTCTTGTATAAACCTGCCACTTCCTGGTGTCTCCATAATCAAGCCGCTAGTCGGGGTCGATGCAAATCTCCAGCGAAATCTAGACGCTTTCTTTCACATGGACTATCCAACTTATGAGCTTCTGTTCTGCGTTCAAGATCCTGATGATCCCGCCATCTTAGTTGTCAAAAACTTATTCAAACTTTATCCTGGAGCTGATGCAAAGCTTTTCATCGGAGGCGCTCGTGTCGGCGTTAACCCTAAAATCAACAATATGCAGCCTGCTTACGAGGCAGTCAAGTATGAGCTAGTGCTAGTATCAGATAGCGGAATTTTCATGAAGAGGGACACTTTACTCGACATGGTCAGTCACATGCACGATGACGTCGCCTTGGTGCATCAAATGCCTTTCGTTTACGGCGACCGCGAGGGGTTTCAGTCAATCGTTGAGACAGTTTACTTTGGAACCGCACACGCAAGAGCTTATCTGACTGCAGACTTGTTAAGCATTAACTGTCCTACAGGGATGTCGGCCCTAATGAGGAAGTGTCTTTTAGATGAAGTAGGAGGTATTAAGACTTTTGGCCTCTATTTGGCCGAGGACTTTTTCTTTGCCAAGTCTTTTACTGACCGCGGCTGGAAAATAAGTATTAGCTCACAACCTGCTTGGCAAAACTCAGCTAATTCTGGTAATTCACTCAGTACCTTAAATTGCCGGATTCAGCGATGGATAAAGCTTAGATTTGCAATGGTGCCTCATTGGACTATATTAGAGCCTTTTTCTGAATGCATGCTTCTAGGATCGATCAGCGCCATGTCTGTTAGTTTTTTGTGGGCCATCAACCCTTTCGCAGTATTCATTATCCACGTATTGATATGGTTTATATGCGACTACAAATTGCTATGTACGATACAAAACGGCGCATTAACTTTTAGTCTCACCGATTTCGTGATTGCTTGGTTGATCAGAGAATGTACCGCATTGTTGATTTTTTTGAAAGCTTTAACAAATTCAAAAGTCACCTGGAGGTCTAGGATTTTCAGGCTCAAAAGGGGCGGATATGCCGAGGAGATACCATGCGAGAATGATACTAGAGATTTGAATCATGCTAAATCAGTCCCGGAAGCACAAACCCACACAAATGAAGTTATTTTTAACCAGTCTCTTACTATCGGCAATCGGCTAGCACCACAAGTATTTTGCACCGAACAAGCTTACAACATTACAATTAACGCAGCCTTGGAGATCAACACGAACCCAATATACAACAAGCTTATCAAGCAACCCATGAGCCTAGTGCACGACCCAATACCAGTTCCTTAGATCTCTTTTAAATATCATCGAGAACACTTCTGAAAGCGAGAGTTCACAACTTGATTGATAAGGGACCAATCCCTGAGTTGACTCTCGCTCTAATGAGAGATTTTGATTCCGATTTGAACCCAAACCTCTAGACCCTTGATCCAAGTGCCTCTCAACGATCCTGACAATAACTGCCAGGCCAATGATAGTATCAGATTACTCAGCAAGCGGTCTACACGGCTTTTACAACGAGTTTGTGGTTCGGAGTTAAATCGCTAGTGACGCACCTTGGAAGTCGAGTTCAAACGATGTATCCAAACTGAGCTGAACGAGCAAAATAAAAGAGGACACGTGGAATCTGGCACGAAACTTTTATCTAGTTAAAGTCTTTCCAAGATTTACCTCAATGATACTACAAAAATGAGACATAAAAATTTCCTACTCCAGCTTGTTGTCGTATTTTCGATCACTTTTGAATCTCTCAGTGCCAACCCTCCCCAGCAGCTACAGCAGCAAGCAACCGAGAAATTGACCTCTCATGCTAATGTCAACAGTGTGCTGGCGGTCAACAATATCATCAAGCCCATGGTTCAGCCCGGATCGGTGACAAAATCAGTTGCTGCACCTGTCGTGATAGCTAACGATGCATCACATCCTGTTAGCCAAAGCGTATCGACCTCTCTGATTCAAGAGGCTCAAACAATTGAATCATCTTCGATTGCACCTGGTTATGGCAACGAAGATCCCATTATTTATCTTGACTATTCCACTATAGATGACGAAGTTTTGCGCAAGAGAACCGCTAGTTTCGTTTATTTCAATGCCAACTTCAACCACTGCCGGAACTGTCACAAATTTTTCGAAATCTGGAGAGAGCTAGCTGTAGACATTCGCTGGTGGAAGCAGATAATTAGGCTATCGACGATTAATTGTAGTGATGAAGATAATATCGATGTATGTCGTAGAGCTGGGGTGACTCAGTTTCCGCAGGTTAAATACTATTGGATCAACAGTAACTCGCTTGACCAAGATGGCGTCAGATTGCGCATACTCGGTAAATCAGTGCATGCTATGCGCCACCTTATAATGGACAAAGTGATGGATAGTTATATAGAACATAACAAGTTGCTCGCCCGACGGCCTAATCTCAATCAGAAATCTCCAGCCATAGCAACTCAGGCGGCACCCGCTGGTTCTCAACCGATCAATCCTCTTGTATCTCTGATGGGCCCCATGTTGGGCCAATTGCTCATCAGCGGCGGTAGTGGTGGTAGCAGTGGGAGCCCGAATAACTCAGGCGGCTTAGGTTCAATGATGAGCATTCTGTCAGGGAAGGGTGGTACGTCTTTGATGAGTAATCTAGGTGGAATTCAGGGCGTAGTTCAATTGATAAGTGGCCTACTAGGCGCGAGCTCAACCCATAAAAACGTGCAGCCATTGCCAAACAATTGGCCCGAGCTAGAACCCATTGAAGCTATCGATGCTCAATCACTACTCGCTATGCTACCTTTGGACCCAGCCAAAAATATTGGCGCTCTCCTAATCATGGAGACCCAAGAATTCTTATATACTGGATCTGAGGTGATGCTCGATCTGAGCCCGTATAGTAATCAAACTTATATTGCCCGTGTCAGGGATGATCGAAGCCAATTAAGTAAAAACTTGACGAGACGCGATGATATTCAGGCGCCATCATTGATCTTTATCACTGCCCTGGGCGAACCTAAGCTAATCCTAGCGGCGCCAAAGTATACAAATGACGAAGATCTCAGGCGAGCCCTTGTGAGAGCATTCGAGCGGCGCCAGATAAAGTATCCAGTCAAAAGGATTTGGTCAATGCCGCCTCAAGTGAACAAACCTGGCCTTGCTAGCGATAGTCAAGAGGACGAAGAATCTCTGGCTAAAGTTCATCAGGTTCACATGAACGATTTGTCGAATACAATAAGAGCAAGCCTGATGGAGCAAGTGTTTAGACATTCTGATCTTAGCGACGATCAGTACAATGCCCTAGTTAAGTACGTCTACGTTCTGATAAACTACTTTCCTTTCAACAACAACGAGAGCCATAAATTTTTCAAACGTTTACATACCTGGTTGCAAAATCAGGTATCTCCTGTTGACGTCAGCGAGTACAAGAAACAATTTCACGACATTGATGAGGTCCTACCAAGTCGCGAGTGGATAGCTTGTAAGTCTCTAAGCAATACAAAATCTATACCAAGCAAGAGCAGAAAGTCTGGCTTCATCTTTGAAAGTCCAGCCCAGTTGAGTAAAGTAGTATCAAACATAACACGCCTATTTAGGGGCCAACAACAACAGGCAGCCAAATTGAAGAGATTGTTTAGTGTCTTTACGACGAATAGTCAACCTGTAATGCTGGATCCAAATCAAAAATCTCAACCGCCAGCCATGGTTAACAGCACCATGGCACCCAACGTTGTTACTGCAAGCGTTAGTGTAAAACCGGAGGAATCGGGAAAACGAGATGACTCTCCGATTGAGAGAATCATTAAAAGTTTAACCAGCGGATCTTTGGGCTCAGATTCGTCTATTTTGAAGTTGATCTCGACAGCTCTAACTGGTGGAGCTAATGATGACTCGGGCAAGACAGGAAAGTCCAAGTTTGCTCGTGAATATCCGTGTGGAGTTTGGAAGTTGGCGCACGTTATGGTTGTTAATGAATACATCAAGGATTCACCAAGAAAGGATGTCAAGCATGTTGTATTGCATGGTCTCTATCAGTACATGTTACATCTTTATTCCTGTCCAACCTGCGGAAATAGGATAAGCGACGTAAGCGGCGAATTTCGTATAAAGCTGGATGAGTATCTCCGAGATCAAGGCGATTCAGTGATGTTAGTTTGGAAGATTCACAATCGTGTCAACAAACGTCTCGAGAGTGAACTGAGGCCTGGCTCGCCAACAAAGCTTCAGTTTCCTAGCGAGTCATTGTGTCCCAAATGTCGGGGGACACGATTCCAAAGCGACTTTGTTTCAACACCAAATTGGCACGAAAAACAAGTCCTGAACTTTCTTGTCCATCACTATCGGCCTCAAAGTTTGATCTTGACTGCTAACTCAACCGACTCCTCGTCTGCTCCAGGATTGAACAATGTGCACCAATATCAACTAACAATACTACAAATCTTCCTGCTACTCAGCTCTTGGGTCCTACTTTCCAAGCAAAGCACTCACGTAGATCCTGAGGCTGACGGCTGAGCAGTGATAAACCGGTATCGTTGGTTAATCTGTTTTGCTCCGGGCTCTCTTATTACTTGGCACTTTCCGCAAGTTTTACACCTTTAAGACAAGTGTCCTCAGTTAGCAGCTAGAGTTGCCGAGTATTTGTCATTATCATGTTTATTTCTGTCAGATTCTCCCATCTATTCGTCCTGCGAACACCAGTTCTAGCGGAGGATGACGGTAGATCATGGGGCCTTATCATAGCTACGACATCCTCTCTGTTCCCAAACCAGCCTCCATTTCTGAGACGTCATTTCTAGACGAGTGATTGGTTAGTTTGCCCCCCTTACAGTTGAAACTGAGTATTTTCCTTAGGTATTCGTCTCTGAGGTGGAGAGTTTGGGTTCAACCCGAAAACTGCCGAGCTTTCGCAGATAACAAATTTGACCTCAGTGCCAAAACCGACCTCTACTCTGAAAAGAGTTTCTCGTCTGAGCCCGATCTATTGACTTCCCGATGCATTTATTGTGCAATGTCTGGAGAGATCAGAGTCTTTATAAAGAACCTCTAGACATTTATTATCAGTTTGGTTGTTATCAGTTTGGTTCTTTAAGCGTTCATTAGATCGTCGTCGAAATCGTCATCCATGTTTATGGATACCGTTGGAAGGAGATTTCGCTTAAATATGACCATGAACTTGGCAACGAAAGCCTCAAAGTGAAAGATCCTCTTAGATCCTATTCTCATTTTATGTTCGTAACATGCGGCCAGCTGTAAAAGCGCGTTCTTAGTCCTTATATCGCCATACTTAAGTAGCTCAATCACCATTGTTCGGAAAATCAGTTCAGGTGGAATCAGGTGAGCCTCTAGTTCGTAGAAAGCTGTTCGCAATTGGATGAGCTGCTGGACTGTTTGTGCCTCAGTAATCATTTTCGCACATCTTCTTATGTAAACCATCCAACCCGGCTGAACAATATCACCAATTTTACCATTGAGTATGTAATTCGATTTCATTGTTTCCAGCATCAATAGAGCCCTTCTAAGGTTTCGCCCGCTTTCTACTGCTATCTGCTGAGCAATGTTCTGCGTGAGAAAGTCATCACATTTCTCTTTTGCGCCGACGGTCATTAAAATTTTGACAATCTCATCGTGTTTCGGCGCAGCCACTCGAATGAGCAGGCATCTAGACTTGATAGGGGCAATTATACGACTAGATGATTCCGCGCACAAGATCAGCCTACATGAGGCGAGATTCTCCTCCATGGTCCTTCGCAGGGCATGTTGTGCATCTTTAGTTAGTCGATCGGCGTTCGTGATGACAATTGTTTTGAAGGTCTGGCTGAAGTTGTGCAACAATGCCGAACTAGCTGTGTTCTTGATTAGTGCTTGAATGACAACCTTATCGTAGATGCCAACTTCGCTTGGATTCACCTCAATGTGGTAGTTTGAGTTTATCGTTTTAATTTCAATCTTACGTTTTGATGGCGTTTCGAATGACTCGTTTTGGATGTGAATCTTTTCAGCCCCAGAGCCATATATTTCCTTCAGTAAAAGGTCAACACGCGTCCTCTTGCCGGCTCCTGATGGGCCGAATATGAACAGGTTGGGGAAATCGCCAGCTGCAACTAGATTCTTCAATTGGGTAGCTTGCGCTTGATGGTAATCCAGTGAGGCGAGCGAAGTTGGCCTGTTTTTGTCGCAATAAAGTGACATCGTCCCTTATGTCATAGGACGGGGTGTGAATGGGTGTTTAGGAAATGACAAACAAATCAAGGAGCTATAAATGTCATATTTTGAACTTGGTCAAACAAATATGGTCTGAGAGAGAGATTATCAATAAGATTACCTCGTGAAAGACTCGCTCTTCGAAAAAGTTATGTATGAGGCGGGGAAATCGAAACAGAGGTGGTTGGAATTACTGTAGTGGTACGATACCCGACCTCCGCAAATATTTTTTAGGCATCTTGAAGGGACCACAGGCAGTGCTTTTTGTTGAACCAACCTGGATGGAGACTTACAAACAGTCAAGAGTATCCATGTGCGCCGAGTATCAACTCTTGAATATAACAGTATCAATTTCCACCACTAGAGACCACTGCCTTGCCTCGAATCTCTCGAAAGTGCAGCCTTATCCTCTGGTTGCATTCGCAAGCGCCGAGCTAACTGGATCGGACAGGTTTCGTTCCGTCCCACGGAGACACTTGTCCGGTCCAATTAGCTTGGTGCGCATTAAGCTTTCCCTTCGGCTCCGACCGTTCTCCTCTCCATACCTATCCAAATTTGTTCGCAAATACTGAACCATTTGCTTTCGGTTTTAGATTTGCCTTCCCTTGCACCTGGGCTTCCTTTCTCATACTCTCTCTCTCTCACTCCCTATCCCTCTCACTCCAAGTCGCTCGATCTTAGATCCTCTATTTCTGCCTCCCTCTCTAACCTACCCCATTTCACTTCGTCCTTTGTCGTTCATGCTATTTCGCGTCTCCATTCGAACTCTCAGTGTCTCTTAAACTCTATGCTTACCTCCAGTCTAGACAGTTTATCTCGTCCCCTTGTTCAATTGCTCTCAAACCAGCCGGTAACTAAGCCAGGTAACCAGCCTACTAAGAAACTAACCCTCCCTCTCAACTGCTCTGCTTGTTGCCAGTCGCTTTCTCTCTCTCTCCCTTTCTTCAGGCTCTCTCGTCTGCCTCGCTTTCTATTCCCTACCCCTCTCTACCTGACTCTCCTCTTTGAAATTCCTCACACCCCTAACGTTTCACCTCGTCTTCCTTTTGCTCGCTCTCTTGCTGGCTCAACCAACCCACTAGCCTGCTGGAAAGCAATTACAACCTCTCTCTCTCCCTCTCTCTTTCACTCACTCTGACTCTCTCTCTCACTCTCTCACTCGCTCTCACTCAATGAAAAATAGTTTTCGAACAAGTCAATTCCACAGGATTGCACAAGATTTCAACCGAAGATTCCACAACAAATTGCAGGAAAAAGAGAAAGACAGTAGCCTTAGGTGCACATTAATCATTCGCACGTACAACTGTTGAAAGTAAACAGCACCAGATCACCTGTTGTAGCTGGTGGAAAGCCGCTACAAAGCCCTCATTCCGTATCTACCTATGCTCGGGTGCACATATGTGCTCAATAGATCGTCGTCGGCTATAACCAGCGAAAACTAAATGCGATTCCATACTAAGAGTTGAACTTTCAAAGTAGCACTAGACATCAACATAAGCAATTAAGATGGCCGGTGATAGTTATACCAACTCAGTGAAACTATATCATCCAAGTGAACGATTCAAACAGAGCGCGCATATATCATCTCTTGATGAGTACAAAAGAATATACAAACTGTCGGTTGAAAATCCGAGAAAGTTTTGGCGTGACATAGCTATCAGTGAATTCTATTGGGAAACAATACCTAGTGAGAGAGATTTCTTGAATTACAACTTTGATCCAACGAAGGGCGCTATCTACGTTGAGTGGATGAAAGGCGCGAAAACCAACATATGCTACAATGCGGTCGATCGCATTATTGAACAAGGTAAAGGTGATAAGATCGCCTACATTTGGGAAGGCAACACACCTGGCGAAGAGAAAAAGATAACCTACAACGAACTGAAGATAGAGGTGTCGAAGTTTGCGAATGTATTACGCTCATTTGGGATACAAAAAGGCTCTAGAGTTGCCATTTATATGCCCGTCACCATTGAGCTCGTTGTCGCTATGCTAGGCTGCGCACGCATCGGAGCCATCCATACAGTTGTGTTTGCAGGATTTTCCGCTGAAGCCCTGGCTGATCGGATGGTGGACGCAGAGTGTAGCGTCTTGGTGACAGCAGATGGCTATTATCGTGGTAACAAACTGATACAGTTAAAAGAAATCGCCGCTGAGGCCTTGGAAAAGTGCTACAACAGGTGAGTAGCTGATACTTCATCCTTATTTACCCTTTCCTTTTCAGATAGTCTGATTTCCTCCTTCTCTTGCCTTTCCTTGCTCTATTGAATTCACCTGTGCCACCTACGGATGCACCATTCGAGCCTCTTTCGTTGAGCTCAAACTCACACATTAGACGGCACTAGCCCTCGACGAGCCAGTTAGGGTTATGACGATGGCAGCGGCGATATGGAGCAGCTAACATAGGAATCAAAGGGATAGATATGAAACGTGCTCGTCGGCTTGCCCCTCTATTATCTGTCGCTCTCGTTCTCCCTCCCCCCTCCTCCACCCATTGATGGGCTAACATGCTTTGGTTTACAAAGCAACACCTTGAAACAGGACCGCGCGTACAATTTTGGTACGTTTGATTATTGTTTAGATTCGTTGCCGTTTGATTTCATCTCTCAGAATCATGTAATCTCAACTGATTTCAATCTTAACACGCCTTGTTAACTTGTCTCAAATGTTTTTTCTGCTTGTTAGTGCTAAATTGCTGATATGAGGAAGCTAAAGTTGTAGGATAGATTGAAGTCTCTCTGCTCAATTCATAGAGAGTGACTCGTCTCAACAAGTCACTGTATTAATTGAGAATACTTGAAATAGAAAGGCGAACCGAGTATAAGTTTCATCCTATCGTTATACGTGATAAAGGAGCACTTTTTACGAATTTTGCCTGTACAGAAGGACGCTTGAAAGCTTAAGATCTGATATAGGGGGCAGAGCACATTTATTTCCGAAAATTTCCAGCTTTCCTACGTGATGCGGTTTGATGGATGCCGACTAGCTTTTGCTTCTTAACCCAGCGGAGTTCAGAGGCACAAATCTATAGAACATCTTCAAACGAGCCTCTTGTCTCTGCATCACTGATGAACGAAAACTTTACTCGCAGCCAACTTTCTCCTAACTTGAAAATCTTTTTCGCCTTCTGTTGCACAGAAACAATCATATAGAGACGTGTATCGTACATCGACGCATTAATCTACCTGTTATTGTTACAGGCAATGGTTCGATTATACACTCACACCTACCAAACGGTCAATCGCTTATTAGAAGACAAACCAACGTTAACAATATTACAACAAACAATGGAATAGTTACCAATGGCTCCGTAATATTGAATAATCATTGCATCGCAAACAACAACAACATCGGCAATGTTAACCACAATCAGACTCTTCAACTCCAACCGCAGCAATTGCCCCTTAAGGCAATCTCGTGGAACTATGCCATTGATGTCTGGTGGGATAAGGTAATGGCTGACGCAAGCAGCGAATGTGAACCTGTCTGGGTCGACGCTGAGGATCCACTATTTATACTCTATACGAGGTGAGTACGGGTTCTCAACTGGGCCACTTTCCCCCCCTCTGCGCTCCCTTCTTTTCCCCATCTTATCGTTTGACCCCAAGGATAGTTTCGTGTACCGTTTGGTTTACGAAGCCTGCCCTCAACAAGCTATCATCTTCGGTCTTCAACCGAAGCTTGTTCGGGCCAATGATGCGGCCAGTCTCTCCTGAAGAAGTCATATTTCTTTGCATAACCGCTATCCCAGCTAAAGCGAGTGGGGATCATTATCTGTGCGTTCAGCTCTCTGCATGAGCTAGCTAGAGTAGGGGGTAAGCGAAGAAAGGAGTTGCAATGTGGTCGGATAGAAAGTGAAAGCAAACAGACCTTGCTAGATTATGGCAAACAAGTGAGCGAGGGTAAAAGATCGAGGCGCACAGAGATTTGGGGAGGACTGGAGAGAAAGAGAGATAGAGCGAGTGAGAGAGAAACCAGATCAGCAACAGGTCGGAGAATCCACTGCTGTTTCGCTTGGATGTTACCTTGCTCAGCTAACCAACGGTCTGTTTCTGAAAGCAATGAACTTATGGCTGCACTCCCATCGTCATCATCGTTTTGGCAACAGCGCCACCTCAGTCGTCGTCGACAACACTGTCGGCTTCAGCTCTGCTCAATCCAGTAACATGTGATTAACGCTCGGAGCCAAAGTGCAGCTTGCTGGATGAGTTCCTCGAAGTTGAATTTACCATGAGAGCTGAAGCAGTTTGAGGCAACTAGAGATTTTTAGGAACAGAGATACTGCAGCACTGTTCAAAACGATTTATGCTAGTTTCTATTTGGTATTATGATGGAAGGTAACCCCCAGTTTCTTTCATCAGAAGCCAACTGCGAGAGAGCAGAAACATCCAAGGCACAGGAATAGAAGAGGTGATTGACTGACTAAATAAGATTCAACATCACAGCTGTTGCCCTACAGGGATTGTAGATACTTTTCTCAATTGATCATGCTCCTTTATTTTTGCACCTGATACAACCAGCCACCAATCTAGTGCTCCTGATTTGCTCAAGCCTTCATGGATTAGATCGTCTGATCCCTTGAAGCAGAGGACGATCCTATGATTTTGAGTTGCCTTCCGATCCGACCAGACGCCTCAGCTATGACATTCCGGATCGACCATCTTATTCGACGACGTTTGATTCCCAGCAATCACAACTTGAATAATTGCACCTGCGTGTGCGAATGTGCCTGCAGAGCTAGGGTTTACTTGGAGGATCAGGGGGAAGGAAGAGTTTATGTGCAACAGGTGAACGCTTCTTTCCGGCTCCACGCATACCCATGCAGTTTGTCTGCCTTCGCTCCCGTGTCCCTCCCCTCCAAACTTTCGTTATCGAGTGCGAGATTCATACCCTCGTAACGAGTAAACAAGCGTCATCTTGGCAAATCAGAATAGGCGTCCATTTGAGAGTTTGAAATGTGACTGATTCTTCGCGCCCAGGTTGTCATTAGGCGGTATACATATCTTAAAGTTGGCAAAGTCGATTTCCGCACGCCATCTCACTATTCGATAAACAAGAGTTGCGGTAGCGCCAAAGTATCGCCTATAGTTTATTGGCAATCATGGCCATTCAACTGGAAGTGGTCTCGCGAGAGTTGAGAGGTGGTAGTCTTGATCTATTCTGGTAGATAGTCTAACACTGGTGACGTACTCACCATTCCTTACCGGGCGAGTCTCATGCAAACGTTTCATTAAGGAACCTCCAGTCGAGAAGTAGACGGCAGGCTACTAAAGGTTCGAAGAGAGTGTTTGAGAAAGACCGACTTCGGCCAGGCAACAGCGCAGGAGGAAACGAGAAAACTCGAAGTTTTCGAGCAGCGGAATAGTTGGAAGGAATTGTGTGGGAGAGCTGCCAAGAGTGAGCTAGTTCGTCTCTGTGCCTTATATGTGACTTAAGGGTGATAAACTCACCATTAAAACCGTCTGGCAATGGGCATTTACGAGCGGAGGCATTATCACCTTGGTTGGCTCCAGAATTTTCCTCCCTTAGTTAGAGTTTGGGTTGCTCAAGATCGGCAAGCAATCTGGTTATTGTTGTCCTTATGAAAACGATCAGCAAACCACAGCAGCGAGGTGATATGTAACTCTCGTGCTACTCTCAGCCATAGTTATAGCATAGTGCTCATAATGCTTTACATAGGACTGCACTATGTGGCCCATTAATTGAACCACTAAGTACCCAACTCATCCGACCAGACCTTGGTGGGAGCGCCGCTGGCTACGACCACTAGTTTGTACCTGCTTGGGTCAAGATGGAAGTGTACCACTAACATAAGCTGGCCCTCATTTATGCATTTCGACGTCTCACAGACCGTTCGTCCGGCCAGCCAAATTTGAGTGCCTTTTCAATCGCTGATTTCGTCCACTCTCATCTCGCAATGCAACCTTCAGAAATTTCGTTCAAACCGACCAAGCATAAACAAACACTAACATGAACATTGATATCCTCCTCTCTCATTATAATGAAACCGGCGACTAGTGGCTCAACTGGCAAACCAAAAGGGGTTGTCCATACAACTGGCGGTTACATGGTTTATGCAGCAACAACATTCAAATACGTGTTTAATTACACTGGGGAGGATGTTTTCTTTTGCACTGCAGATTTGGGCTGGATCACTGGGCATACTGTCAACGTTTACGGTTCCTTGTGCAATGGCACCACGATAACCCTCTTCGAAGGGACTCCATTTCATCCAGATCCTGGCCGTTTGTGGCAAATAGTTGATCGTCATCAAGTGAATACATTTTACACCGCCCCAACCGCCATAAGATCGTTGATGAAGTATAGTCAGAGTCATGTAACTAAGTCGGATAGAAGCTCGCTCAAGTTGCTTGGCACGGCCGGAGAGCCGATTAACCCAGAGGCTTGGAATTGGTACTTCGAGGTTGTTGGCAACCGACGCTGCCCAATTGTGGACACATTCTGGCAGACAGAAACTGTAAGGAAAAAGCACATTCACCTATCGGGTTTAGCGTTCTATCCATGAGAATCAGGGTTATTAACATTGTTACACCTACCTACGAATCCTCCCAACAAACGTTCGCGCGATCTCACAGTCAGCACCAATGCTAACGCCTCTACCTGGTGCTACCCCACTGAAACCGGGATCCGCCACATTTCCCTTCTTTGGAGTCCAACCCGCAGTGGTGGACGAGAACGGTAAGGAGTTGGATGGGCCCGCTGTTGGGCATTTAGTTTTCAAATCCCCCTGGCCGGGCATGATGCGCACAATAGATGGAGATCATGCGCGATTCGAAATCACGTATTTTTCAACATTTCCTGGCTACTATGCCACAGGCGATCGTAAGTTTGCCAACAGATAAACAAATCTCGCCAACCATTGACCATGATAAGCTAACCAAGTTAATCTCCCTCATTGTAGATGTTAAACGTGACGCTGATGGCTACTATTGGGTTCTTGGTCGCGCTGATGACATGTTAAATGTCTCTGGCCATCTTCTCTCGACTGCCGAAGTTGAGTCAGCGTTGACTGAGCATCGAGCGATCGCTGAGGCTGCTGCCGTTTCTTTTCCCCATGAGATCAAGGGTCAAGCCATCTTTTGCTATGTTGTGTTAAAAGAGGAATATACCTTCACTGAAGGTGTCGAACAGGAACTCAGATATATTGGTGAGTCATCAAGTTTAACATACCCCAGGGCTCTCAGAGCTCAAGGCATTCATCACTAACCTCACATAAATCTTTCCTAGTTCGGCACAAAATCGGTCCTCTAGCATCACCGGATAGAATCAGATGTTTGAAACAGCTACCTAAAACGCGATCGGGTAAAACGATGCGCAGAATTTTACGTAAAGCCTCAATGGACGATTTTAATTTGGGCGACATATCAACGATCGCCGACCAATCAGCCCTCTACGAGCTGTTTCCAACTGGTTTCCACGGCACCTGTGAGAGACGTATAGCTATCGAGTCGTGATTACCTCGAGACTTCGCCGAGGATACAAATCAATAGCTCTGAAAGATATGCAAATTATGTACAAGAGATTACATCCGTAATGTTAGATGGTAGGATTAGTGCCACAGCATCTGCAGCAAGAGAACTATTTTCGATGACAAACCCTGTGCAACTCAGAAGCCGACTTAAACGAATTGCTTTACGATTTAATCAATTCAATAGAACTTCACACAATATCTCTGCTTGTAGACCGGAAGTGCAATGGTGGCTAGATACAAACGCAATGATGATCTAATTGAGTTATCTCAAATCTATTAATATAATATAAAACATCGATTGATAATCAGTGTTGAATAACTTCAAAGCAAATGATTGCAATAGTATTATCTAATCGAGTGCATAGCATGCATAGACCGTTTGAGTATCGGTCTAGAACCTCTTGATTCTATCATTGTTTTCGCCCCCACTCTCAGGCGAAATCAGAAGCGCTAGTGCGCCGAAACTACTGAAAGATTTCCACGACATGATGACCATTAGAATTCTGCATATCTATGCGGTGACATTTCAACATAAGGCTGTGACTTTCGCCAGTTGCGGGTATTAGTTGTAGCGATCAGAGTTCTTGTGGGCCATCCAAAAGTATCATGGCATTCCTACCTGTTTGACCAGTATTGTTTGATTTAGCGTCGATTTGGACACGATCTGGGAGGACGTTTTCAGTTAAGACTCGCAATGGTCAAGTAGCCCATATTGACTTAAAATTTCACGTCTAAGCGGTTCATGAGGCGTGAGGCCGAAACTCTCCTGAGATTGGCATATCGACGACTAAGCTATTTAAAGAACTATCTAGAACGGAAAGATCTAGATACGAATTTAATCACATAAGAAGTGCTGTATTTAATATATGACTGTCTAAAATAAAATTAATCTTTACTCAAAGGTCACAACAATAGCTTTCTCGGATGATCATGAATCCTCTGGATACATCTCTGATTGCAAATCGCTAAAGTTCCAGCCTAGTGACAATCTTATCGAAGTTGACGACAATATTTGGTTCGATAATAGTTGCATGCGCTTGAACACTCAAAGAAGGCGTGATTTGAGAAGCCCAAGTGATAGAGTAGTGGTTCGAATAGTTTTGCGCGCTTGTCAACTGATCGGATATGAAGGAAAGAGGGCCACTTTTATCGGGAAACAAATCAACTTTGATAGAAATCATCGTTTACTTGAGCGTAGCTCCTCAATTATCTGTCTTCGTTTTCTTTCTAGTTCCCCAAGATCGATATTGTTGGGATCCAAGCAAGAGGATCCAGGTGGCGAATCGGATAGCGATGGTGAGAGGGAATTGTTATGAGAACATTTAAAGTTTTTAGGTTTCTTATGGTGATGAAGGCACGTATCGTTGACGGAGTTCAGATAATTTCTAAATATCTCAATCCTATCCTCTTCCTTCTCTATTGCTCTGAATGCGGGATCTTCGCAGATCAGGGGCCTCACAGATTGCCACTCAAGAGTATCTTCATTATCGATGTCCAAATGCTTGGCCAGAACATTGTACAGACCGTGTTCCAATTTTCGTTTCTCTTTCATAATCTGGCGGAGTCTGATACGTTCTTTTTCGCGTTCTCTCTCTGATAATCTTTCGAAGATCATTTTCAGATTGCCTCCATCTAAATTAGCACTTCTCTCATCCTCCGATACGAATGTAGCGAAATCCACAAAAGTTGTATCCAAAGTTATCCTAAAGTTACGAGCTTTCAGTATCTCATTGATGATTTGCTTCTCATCTTCGTACCTTGCCTTGAGATCTTCGACGTAGAATTTGAATAAATCTAGGGCTGTAGAGCCTGACAATGGTTGAGATAACAAAGCTATATAGCGCGGGTCGGCCGAGATTACTTGGTACAAATTTTGCCACTTTGATATTGATGTCAAATGACCAGCTGCGTGCAATTCGTCAAGATATCTTACAAAAGCGAATCTATTCTCCCTCTCTTGTTTCTCTCTCTCTTTTCTCTCTCGTCTTCTTTCCTCCCTTTCTTCTCCTTCTAGTTGCTCGATATGTTCCATGAACACTTCGAGTGCGTCTAATTTGTCCATAGCCAAGAGATTAGCATCTTTTGTAAATATTTCGTTTTGCGATAGATATTGTTGAGCTTTGAGCCAAGTAGTTTTGGCAGTTATTTCTGGGAGAGAATCCAGAATATCTCTGAGTAATTCTCGATTTCTTTTCCGGATTTCCTTGGCCTGTTCTTCTTCTCTTTTCCTCACTTCTATCATAACGTCGTTGAATATATCGCGTCTTTCATCATCTGGTACGGCTCGCCAAGCTTCGACGTCAGCAAAGTCCTCACATGCTTGTCTATATCTTAAGGATGACGAGACTCGGAGATCACTATTTAGAAAGCATTCCAAGTCCTCTTTAGCTTTCTTCGCTTTGAGCCGCTGCTCCTCTTTCTCTTCCTTTGCTTTCTTCAGTTTATACTCATTGAATACTAATTTTCTATTTGGCAGGGATCTCACAGACTCAAATCTTGGATCTGGTTCCATGAGTTTGATGGCGTACTCCCAGCTTGAAGCGCTCGAGACATTCCTTTCTCGGAGGAGAATTTTCAAAAGTTCCTCCCCAGAATCCATATCTCTCCTCAGGACAGAAGTGTCGTGCTTGAGTATACAATACCTCAATTTTGTTCACAATTATCTCTTTACGATACGGTCTATCAATAAATATTGACTCTGGTCAAATGCAGTCTGACATGGTTTTGGAATTTAATATACTGAATATGCCGGTTTGTAGTTTGGCCAAGATTGATGCACGGACAACCAATGTGCCTGTTCATAAGCTGGTTGTCAGTCAGCTGTTTATGCAACGTCACTAACGTGCTCCACAGAATATTTAGACTGCCAGATAAAAGAGTTGGTTATATTGTTTGAATTCCCTAAGGGCATTCCGTGTTTAGTGATTGAAGGAAAAGGGATTCAGCAATAATGTCATGGTTTAGCGAACTAACTAGCAAGGCAGAGGCCATGCTTGTTAAATTGGACCAGGACGCTGCCGAGGCATTGCAGAAGCCTGAAAACCTTTTAAAGAGGGCAAAGCTCTTAGACTCGGCATTCAAAAGCATCAACACGTATCGATCTGACCCACCAGGAAACGATTATGCTCCCACGAAAAGCGAAGAAAATAATAGATCAGATTTTGGAGAGTTGAGTCTGGATAGACAATGTGATGGATCGAATCAGATTGAAACATGCGCCCAATCGATAGCCCTCCTAGATGCCGGCTATGACAACGGCTCAGGGTCGAGCCACAATATTCAACCTGAGCCAGGCTTCTTGCAGCAAATTAGCGAAGATACCCTTAAGACTCAAGACACCTGTGTAAGAGACGATAATGTGATACAAGAGTTGACAAATACTACAATTTCTGCTGAATTGCCCCGGCAGGCTACCACCTCAAGCAGATTTACTATGCAGACGAGTGGAGAAAGATTAAGACATTTTCGTTCGAACAGGCCGATCAGCAAGCGAAATGTAACCAGAAATCTTGACCAGACAAAATACAACGAATTCGAAGGGGCAGCTAGATTTGACTCATTCATCAACAGTGCTAGAGTTGATGACATTCGCGCTTCAATCAATCAGAGCTTACAAGAATACACTTACCAATCATATTCAATGCATGCTCGAAGCGACTCACGCGCATCAACTCCAGCTTGCCATTCTCACTTCGACAACCAACCAAATCTAGTCCGGAATCCAGCCTTAGTTTCTTCAAGTTATGATAACAACTTAGTAGGGCAAGAGCAACCATCGTCTTTCAGTATTGACTTACCCGGTGACAGGTTTGACAACGAACAATCAAGCAATATAGCGGCCCGCCTGTTGCAACAGAGCGCATCGAAGAGAAAGTCAGTGCTATACCTGCATAGGGTAATCAATAGATTAGCCAGTCATGCTGGACCCTCAAACACAATCCTCGGAGAGCAATTCAAGATTAAGTTTCGAAGAGCCCAACTAAGAGCGGCCAGCTATGCCAGACGAGTGAATTACCTCTTTCGCACTTACCCCACGATGCGATATTTGATGCTAACTTATCTGGTTTTGATGCAGATACTAGTTGTTTATGTGCTATTTTTCTACCAATCGAGCAGCTCCTCCAACGACCTCTCTTTTCAAATCAGACAACAGCAGCAGGAATTGAATGAGACACCACTGGGCGTCAAGTCAGACTTCGAGGTCGGTAGTCCAACTTGATTATTCAATGTTTGCAGTCAAATGCTAGCTAGCCAAACTACTAATGATGTCTGAAAGACCATTAATAAAAGTCATATTGTTTAGTATATTATTGCGTCCTCGATACGAATTACTTCCCTTACCACCTAATTTGATCTAATCACGCAAAATTGATTGGGTTGAGTAACCGGCTGGTTTGTTGGTTATCGTTCGCTAGTCTCGTATCTGAGATTCGTGAAATCGATTCAATTTACCAACTGACCATGAGTCAAGCAGAATAAATCATATCAAAAGAAATTTTCAACTCCGAAGTTAAATGAAGACAAGAAAGATCTGTCATCCTGAATCAGTTATGTTCGTATGCATCTCAAGAACCGTATGTTTATCTATAATTGTTATATTATCTATTCTAGGGCTCATAAGTTCAACTGATGCCGACGTAATAATGATGAATGGCGAGGGCGCGCCTTCCATAATTGAAAATGAAGATATCGAGCCGGACGTTATCCTATTTCCCGGAGTTAGCAGTTTAATTATGAACGACGATTTAGTTTTGTAAGTACAACAGTCAGAGATTCTCAGTTATATCAAAAGACTGACTCGAAGTCTAATCTAATCTTGAACAATCTGGTCAATCTCCGTCAGTGTTGGATAATGTTATCCATCCTGATTGTTGCCGCCAATCTGCGTCCCTGGGTGCCTTCGCTCCATAGAGAGGCCGGCACTCGTCAGAGGGCGTTCTAAATCCTTAGCCGGCGGACTTGTCACCCGTGTTTGGATGACAGTAGATGCTGTTTGGCCACCTTCTTCCTGTTGCGCAAACAATCGCTGCACCTGATCCATGGTTAGCCATGCTGCCGGCAAGAATGCGCCGGGAGGGCGCAGGAAGCGTGTTATCACTCGACTGGAATCGCCGGATCCGCCGCCGTCGACGCCACCATCCGAATCGGAATCTTGTACGTTCATTGGAATCACATCTGTAATCGTAGTGATTCTCGTTCTATTCATTACGGCATCCTGATTCTGCTGGTAGGGCCTATATTCGTCATCGATGGACTTCTCATCATAGGATAACTCGCTGGCTGCGCGCTTAGTTTCTGGATCAATGTGAATGTCATCAACTCCATCGTGTACCCAAGCGTCTTCATCGCCATCGTCGACCGAAAAATCGTCATTGTCACCACCTTGGCCGGCCGAGCTCGCCTTGTTTCTTCGAGCAGCCCGACGGCTAGCCAGTACGATCCTATCCTCGAGGTCGCGCTTGTTGCGCCTCAAACCCTCGAAATCAGACCAAATTGCATGGCCTCCAAGCTTAATGGCCGACATTTTTGGCTTAAGCCAGTGTTCCTGCAGCTTACTTTCTTGATTATCTTGATCTAAGTTGCGAATATTCAACTATGAAGTTATTCTCAGCTACTTAAAACATATGTTTTCCTAATAAACTTCTCTCTACTTACCGTCCGCATCTTCGTAAGATTCATCGTTCTCATTGTCAGGATACTCGTTTGTGGCCGAAGCATCAAGCTCCTCATCATCGTCATCATCTTCAAACGCTTCGGTTGATGGCATATTTGAGGCCTCATCGCTGTACAACTCGGCAGCAGTTGGCACTTCGCCTATCCACGAGGCCCAAGCTGGTGATGCAATCAGCTCGCTCTGGCCTCTATCTGACGAGATGAATCTGAACAAGTCTGTAACTAAAGTGGCTGATATTGCTAGAATGAGCAGAACCGTGGACAAGTGTTTACAAGTTGAGAGTTGATTTGCCCGCTTAGCTGGTTTATGGACCAAAATTAATCCTTGATTTGCGTACATTTCTCCCAGCATCTAAAATGGAAAGCCTGTTTATTATTAGGGACTCCTATCTTGAAATCAAAACTACAAACTACGAGCGAGCAAGCCTCGAGACAACTGATCTAACAAGCTCGGCATTTTTGTCAGAGGGATTGGAGAGAAAAGGGTGATCTGATTGGGATAGAGATTGGAAGCTGGCTGGTGGTTGAGGCGACGCTAAGGACGATTTATCGGGTTAATTTAGTGGCGGTGTCAAATAGCTATCGTCACTGTAAGGCTGCTCCTGAATCAGAATCCGAGCAAACTGAGAGAGCAGGTGCAAGGGCAGGAGCATGTTAGAGTTAAAGTTAAAATCAAAGTCAATGTCAGGTTAGATAGACGAAGAAGAGCAGGGTAGCCAACACTTTTTTCAGCCCCAACCAAGCACAACGATCTCCATCTGACCTGATTATATAGGCTGCCGATTGAATTTACCTGCATTGCGAGAGTACACTCGGGGATTAATGGCTGTCGAGAGGGGAGGGAAGCTCTTTTCATTGACGCTGCTTGGTTTGTCGTGGAACAAGTTGATTGGATCGAGGGGATCGATCGGGCCATCAGTCGTCATGGTCGAGGCTGGTCGGCTTGGCTTTGGTTGCCCGTAACCACTAGCAACCAAAGCCTCGGTTAGGGCTCGTGCTCGGAACGGATCACAGGAGAGCCGATTGCATGTCGGCTAGTCCCGCAACCAATCAATGGCTTTCGTTTGGGCGCGCGAGACAGAGCCTCCGCTATCACACGGCCAGACAACCTAGAGTGCCCCAAAAGCAAGCGCCAGTCTCATGGCAACCAAGCAAACGCACGACTTCTCGTCTTCCAATGGGCGCAAAACCCTCGCACACCCGCCAGACTGAATGGGCCCGCGTCCAACTTGAGCTCCTCCTTTCCAGCTTCTTCTGTCTTCTCTCGCTCCTACCTTTGCGCCTTATTTTTCCCCTACCGGCTCAACAACCACCAACGAGACCACCAACAAGATGAGCGCGACTTCCTCTTTTTCTCTGGCACCCAAGAACCCACGATAATGGCAAACAACAATCGGTGAATTCTTCCAGTGCCAAGGAACCAAGGAATAGTTTGGTTTGGTTCTCTCGCGTTTGTGGTCAGGTGAGCTGAGGTTTGCTTGAGAGTGCTTGCTGATTTTGAAGGCTCCTCCTCCTTCGCCTCTCCGTTTCTTCTTTGGCCGGACTGGTCGGCCTTTGAATTTTGGTTCCAGCGGCAGGTTTCAATATGGTTGGCTGGGAGCTCCGGATGTGGAGGAGGACGCGAGCACTCTCCTTCCCTCTCTCTATGCTCTGCTCTGCGACGAAACAAGGAAGCTGACTACACTTACCTGACAACACTCTCGTTCAGCCTGACGGCATCAATGTTTTGCCATCGGTCCCACGAATAAGGGAACGCAAGTTTTGCGTTTGGCGATTGGGACTGAGGGTAAGCGGCCGCGCATGCGCCGTTTAGGTACAACTATGCGCCCAAAACGCGCACAACTCACCTTGCGTGCGCCTATGAGCGATCGCGCACTGGTTGCTATATGAGCGCTTTGAATCATCGAAAGGCTCCAATTTGGCCTCGTTTGCTGCTCGCTCGTTTGAGCCTTTTTCGCAGTAAAACTTGGCACAGTTATTCAACTGTTTTACCTGCGCTACTTCTTTGCCCGATGGTCGACGAGTTGGCATTCAAATCGCCAGCTAATAGCACCAGAGAAGCCACGGAATTGTATTCACTTGGAATGAGCTGTTCTTAGAGCGACGACTCTCGCCGGTGGGAAGTCCCATCCTAAAGCAAGCAAACTCCATTTAGACCGTGAATTCTACCAGTGCCATTAAAGGCAATGAACATGATTAGCTTCAATCCTTCAGCTAGCTTGCTAAGCAGTTCAGCTCGCGTCAAAACAAGAGTTCTTGAGCTCTCTGGCTGAGCAAGGCAAGCCTCAATCGCAACAAAACTCGCAAGCTCGCTCAACTAAACTGTACACCTTGATCCTGTTGGCCGCCGATTGGGTTTGATTGGTTTTTGGTTTTCAACTTTGCAGAGGTTGACACTTTTGGCCACAAACCTGTTGATGCTCTCGGATCAAAGGCAAGCATGCCAATGACAACATTGTATTTTGTCGCGCAAGCAGACGCTCCAAAATGGCCATGCGGCGGCTCCCCCAAACTCGCTCAACTCGCTTGCAACACCTCCTGCCTCAAGCAAACTGAATGGATGACGGCGGAACAAATGGCCATCAGAGCTAAGCAATGGCCGAGAGGCGATCACAATGAGTTAGCTTAGTGTAGCTCTTATTTTGGGCAAGTTTAAATTGCGCTCGCGCTTAGTTACCGGCCATCTTGAGTTGTCTTCAAGTTGAGCTAAGTTGTTGGGCTTGTAATGCTCTTGCTGCTCTTGTTGGCTCAGAAGCCGCCTCTCGGTGTCGGTGTTGTTTGTGCCTTCTCTGTTCGCTTGTCTCAGGTGTTCGCGCGGCCACCAGATAGCTCGCATCCAATTTGGCCCGGCTAGCGCTGAAAAGTGCGCACGACGCCGCTGGGCCCGCTCGCCTCCTTGCACTTCCATCTGCCCGCCGATGTGAACCTGCCGCACCTCGGCGAGCGTCCGATGGGTTTGCCAACTATCGCTTGGATGCGCTCAATGGAGCGCGCAACTCGCACGATCGATTGTGCAATTCATCCATCCGCCGGCCGCCTTGACAAGGATCTCAAGCGCCGAGTGGTCGCGTTACTCGTCACTAGTTTCATGTCTCACACAACTCGCTACCTGGAGGAGGGCTGCGGCAGGAGCGGCAGCAGTTTAGGCGGCTGTTCTCACACTCGCTCCAGAGCAGCTCACGCGCCTCCTCAAGCCTCAAGCCTCGAGCCGCCGCCGCCGCAGCCATTCTCATTGATTCTCTCGCCAGCTCAGGTGGCCAGAGTCTCAATGGCCCCATTGGCTGGCGATTGATTCAATTTGAGCAATCGGGGGTCAGGATGAGGGTCAGTGTGGGCGATGCGTGGGCTTGTTTTGGCGGCGCTCTGCGCAGCCGCCCCGCGAGAAGCGCGCCAGTGTCGCCAAAACTGTTGCCCGTCCGCTGGGCACGCGGATCAGGTTGGCCGGGCCGGCCGGAGCGAGACTGGCGGCGCAAGGCACAACAGATGCTCCATAGAGCGTTGCAAGTGCAAGTTTGCCCATGGAGCAAGCCGGCGACCAGGACAGCGCCCAAGCGGCGCCGCCCGAGCTTGGCCGCGCAGGCCGGCCCAGTGAGCAGCTCGAGCCGCCGCCGCCGCCGGCTCGGCTCACTAGCCGGATGGAGCGAAGCCATGTGACTTGTCGCCGGGCCGGCGGGCGCATTTTGCAAACATGCAATTGTTGTCGCAAACGTTGCCCTGCTCGTCCGGCCGCCCGCCCGCTCGCTCGCTCGCTTAGCCCACTTACAGCGATGGCGGCGGCGGCGGCGGCGCCAGAGGTAAGAGCAGCGGCAGTGAGGATGGCGCTGGCTGGCCTACCTGTCGGGCCTGCAGCAGCCGGCTTCCTTGGGCCAGCGGCGCCGCTCTAGAATGGGCGCCGACTGGAAGCTCGGCTCGCAGGCCGACCAAGCGGCGCTAGCTAGCGCGAGGAAAGAGCAAAGTGGTCTCTCTGGGGCGCTGGCGAGCGAGTCATTGTTGTCGCGGCGGCGGCGACGGCGGCGACGGCTGCAGCGGCAACGGCTCAAACTAGCTGCCTCGCTCTCCAACCAGCCAGTCGCTCTCCATTATCCAACCGGCGGCTTCGTGCGCCAGCAGCCGGCGAGCGTTTCCGCGTTCGTGAACTTCCACGCCGCCAGCGCCGCTCGCTCGCTCACACAACCTGCGGCTGACGACACCGCCGCCGCCAACAATTAGTCGCCGGCTCACACTCACCTGTTGCCCGATCTTGGCGGCTGGTTTTTGGTGGGTTTGGAGTGGAGAGGAGCGGGCTGGCGGTTTGGTCGGCACTGATATGGCTGCTCCCTGCGGGCGAGACGGCGGTTTGAGCTCGCGCCCGATGACGCACTTGCAGCCGCGGACTAAAGTTCACGCAAGGCCGCTGGGGGCGGCGGCTGCGGCGGCGCCCGCCGCGGACCCGCCCATCTCGGCCGGCCCATCCGCAGCAAAGACTGGCGAGTCTCGCGCGCGACCAACCGGAATCGGAAGTGGCGCGCACTCGCACTTGACCGGCTTTGCGCGCTCCTCTTAGCGAGTAAATTGGGAGCAAAGCGAGCGGAGGATTTCTATTGAATAAGAGTCTCTTCTTCGCCTTCAACTTGAGCTTCCAATTCTCTTCTTGGAGTTCCAGCTCGGCCCTGGACGAGGCTTGAGTCTGTCGGCCTTCAACTTGGCCAAGTGCCGCAGAGGGCGCCGCAGCCGCTTGAGGGGGCCGCTCGGTTGGTCGGCGCACCGAGCTGCTAGCAGATCGATCGAGGCTTGAAGACGCGCGCGCGCACACACACACACACACACACACACACACGGGCGACTAGCTCGGCCGGCACTCGCCCGCTCCAACAGGTAAGTGGACGACATTCTCCTCATCAACCTGAGCGCCTCCCTCCTCGGCCAATCTCGCGCTCCTTGCTTTGTCATCGGCGTCGTGCTTGTTACATAAAACCAGTTGCTCCTCTCCCGGCGCCGGCTCATCGCCACCGCGGCTCCCCTCCAAATGCGTCCATCTCTGCCTCTCTCCATCCCTCTGTTTCGGCACAGGCCAGCTGAACAATCCGGCGGGCGAAAACTTTTTCAAACCCTCGCACTCGATCATGTGTGACCGACCGACTGAGTTGTTGCGCCAACAACAATTCCAACTTTTAGGCTCCAATTCTAAGCCGAAGTGCGCCGCTCGCCCGCAGACTCTGAGACTTTTCATTGACAACAATCTTGGCTCCACTTTGACACTGGCGCTGGAAGGAAGCGGCCAAGACTGTTCACCTGTTCCGCCAAGTTCAGCTGCAAACACAATAAAAATAATAATTATCTCCTGCTTGCGCTCGAACTCTCGAACTCGACTCAAACTTCGACTCTGACTGCGACCCTGACTCCAACTTCGACTCGTTGATAATAAGCGTTTGTCAGCTTGAAAGGGAGCGGCTGCGGCGGCGGCGGCGGCGGCAGAGTCTCTCGAATGTCGCTCGCCGCCGGCCGAGTCGAATTGCGCCACCGTCGCAACTCAAACCGGAGCTCGGCCGGCGCCAGCAAGCGTGCGCAAGTGGCTGGTCGCTGGCGCCCGCTGGCGGACTCTGGAACCCGCGCGCAGGTAAGCCAGCCAGCCAGCCAGGCAGCCCAATCTGGAGGCTGGAGCACGGCGAACACAATGGGCCGCTTGTCAGTTGGCTCCACTCAGGCGAGTTCCGCCTCCCACTTGTCATTGTTGTGTCTGAGGCCTTGCGAGCTCGCACAGGCCTTCCTCTGGCCGCTCTTGCCCACCAAAAGTCGGCCCGTCGCTTCCAAGCGCTCGGCTCTCCTCCAGGGAGCGAGAGCGAGAGAAATTGAAACTAAATAACTCGCGAGTAGCAAGATCCTCCGCTCTCCTTAGCTGCCCCAATCGTACACTTGTCCGCCCGCCCGCCCGCTCGCGAGTTTATCTCTCACAAGAATCGATGCTCGCCTGGCCGGCGCAACAAAAGCAAACAGGCTGCCGCCGCCGCCGCCGCCGTCGTCGCCAGCAAGCCAGCCATCCAGCCAGCTAGCGCGGGGGCCAAATTGCTTGCCCGCTTATTTGTTGCTCTTGACTGATTTTGTCCAACTTGCGCCGGGCGAGGCGCCCGAGTCAAACTGGAGCAGCGAGCAGGCTAACGCGCCGATCCCACCCGATCTGGTTGGGACGGCGCGTTGCTGGAGCTGAAGCCGGCGCCGTCGCCAACTGGACGACTCTGCCAGTGTTGGCGTCTTTGCAGTTGGAGTTTGAGTTGGATTTGAGGCTGGAGTTGCAGTTTTGGCTGCAGTGAGCGCCGTCACCACCACGCCAGCGGCCAGGCCCTCCGGTTGGCCAATTTAGAGCGGCCGCTCGGGCCAGCTGCAGGTAAGAGCTGTTTCCTGCAAGCGTCGCTGGCGGTTGCACGATTCGCTCGGCTGGATTCGCGTCGAGTCTGTTGGTTCGGTTCACTTTGGTTGGCTCTCGTCAACTCGAACGCTTTTAGTTTAAAACGCTCGCCAGTAGGACCAAATTGGTGAGATCAAGACTCGGGCGTTGCGCTGGCATCGAGTTTTGGTAGAGAATGGCGGATTTCGGTGCTCGCGGAACAAACGAGCAATTGTCTCCCTCTCTCTCTCTCTTTCTATCCCTCGCGTTCGCGCCGCCGCCAGGTAAAGCTAGCCGAGCGAGCGAGAGGCTGGAGGTCTCAGTTGCGCAACAACGCACACAGATTGAGTGCCGATTGGCCGGCCAGCCAGCTGACCGACCGGCCAACCAGATTTGAGTTGAATCCAAGCAGCCCTAAGATCAAGCCCCTTGCAGCAGATCCAAGGGCGCTGGCTGAATCTCAATTGGTCATCCGGATTCTCTCTTCACCTTCCAGCGCTCTTTGCATGCCTGTTGCACGCTCGCCAAGAGCTCAAACGGCAACAGGTGAAACTCTTCACTTCCCTCAAGGGAGGCGATGCTGTCTCACTCTCGGCTCAGCTCGGCTCGTCTTGCGCTTCAGCTGGCTCAAGTGAATGGAAGACGGGCTAGCGCAGGTGAGGCTAGCGCTTGTGGCAGCGGCGGTGGCGGTAAACGGAAAACAAATAGCGTCTAGCAGGCGATATAAACTAAATCCACCCCGATCTCAGGACGGCAATTCTGGGCGCAAGAGCAAGCGCCAGTCCGATGTCAGTTTGCCGTGGTTGCCTGTTGCTGGGAAGCGGGCGCGGCCTTAACTCACAGGCGTCTTGCCGTGATGAGCTCCATGAGCTCCATGGCCGCCTAGCTATGAGCCTGGCTTTGCCTAATGACAGTAATGATCATTTTCCTCCTTGTCCAACTCGGCTCACCTGGTTGGGCCGACCGCGCGGCCGGCCAATTCATTAGCCGGTGGTAGAAGGAGGAGGCGAAGGTAAAGGAGAGGATGGTGGCTAGGTGAAGGGAGAAGACGAGAACGGGAACGGGAATGGGAGAGATGGACGCAGCAGAAAAATCTTCAGCACTCTGATAGATCCGAGCCACTACGATCCATTCTGTTCGTACCGATTCCCTCAGACGAATGCAGCGAATCCGTGATGATTATTGTTGCGCAATGGCATCATTACGAGCCAAGGTTAGGAAACTGAACTCCTCAATAAGTAGTCTGCTGAAAGAGAGTAACCGACGTCAGCTGGCTACTCAATTTGCCTGCCACTTATGATGGAACAAGCGAGAAGCTAGACAGGCAATACGCTAAACGGTTGCGACAATAAGTTGGAGAGACAACCAGTTTGTCTTCAGGTGATAAACTATTCTGCGAAACAACTAGAAAGCGCAGCGTAACTCATACAATCCTCCGTACGTTGCCTGTCGGTCAAACTTAGCCTCATTTTACTGTCGCCTCAACAGCTAGTGAGAGGGGTGACCTTGTGATCATGCTGAATCTCGTTCCTTGCTTCCAGTGATTCAATCGTTCTCGAACTTTGTTGTTCGCACCACCGATGACCTATGGCATGATGCACCTCGCAGGATGACATCTGTTCAATGCAGATCAAATCTCGCTCACCGTATCCTGTCCCAAAATCGATCAAGCTAAATTCGGGATTCCTTAACAATGATGGTCGAACGCTATTGTTTAGAATGAGGCTACGAAGATACGCATTTTGTTACTCGAGAGATTTTTAATCTAGCTAAATGACTAAACGCTTTCTATCTGAGAGGCAATAGCAAAAACTTCATCTACAAACTCCTTGTAGTCACTATCTCTTAGTATCTCATCGCCAAACTCCCGCCAAGTCATCGCTATTCGTCTGGACTTGATGTCGTATCGACTAATACTATGATACCATTCATATCTAGCCTCACCTCGGATCACGAGCAGAGATCTGCGCGGCATTTTAATTACAATTTCTATAGGCGGAATATTGAACTCACGAGTAAGTCGGAGATAGGTGTCACTCAAGAGATTTACAGTTATCAATCGGTCGCCCCAGATCCACTTATCATCGTAGTGGGGCCTTATGTAGGATTTCCTCTCTGGACAATAATCTAAGATGCAAAATTCTACTGGAACGAAGCCATCCATAATTTCTGGATGGTTGACCTGGATTCTGTTCATCAGATTAACAGCAAAGTCTGGAAATCCGCCGAAGTTTCCTACGGATACCTTACGCTTCAAAAAACTAACTTTCGGTCCATAGTCTTGCTTGACGCGCCCCTCTTGTGATGGTACCCACGGTTTTCTGCAATCAATGACCGATACCAGTTTCTGTTCTTCCTCTTGAGTGACAAATTCATCAACCAGGAATATGCCTTGAATATTCACAGAATCAACACCTGATCGGTTGTGGTGTTGATCGTGGTCACCATTTATCCAGGCTTTGTCACCGCATATCGCACAAAAACAGTAGATTGGCTTGGACGACATCTGGAGGCCATCAGTGACTAGCTCTCTTGAAACTAGATGAGAGTCGCTTTAGCCGAATTGTGAGCTTGACTGTTCTTTGGACAATTAATATCCCGCATTCACCCGAGAAGCCAGGAATAGATGTATTCCAAGTATCTTCTAGCTCAAAATTGCGTTGATTTTCGCACAGTCCATCCAGCTCGCGCAGAAGCGATCTGCAACTTACAGATCGCCTCCAAATAGCAGCGTGCACCGTCGACTTGAAATAAACAAAAGTGACCACATGGATGCAGAATGACAGCTGACTCATCATAGGACCATTTGGCGATCTCATCGGCTGCCCAGCACTCTTTTGCCTGTTCTCAGATTCTAGAGCTTGTCCTTAGGCGGGAGCAATATGTTACAGACTTGGCCGAAGATTTAGGAACTCAATGAAAATGGATAGCGCATTGGAGGATACCGCGCCAAATCAAGGCAGTGACGTTCATGGGGCCAAGAAAAAGGACTGTGATCGATTGTTGGCATATTCCAGAGCTATGACCAAATCCTTATTTGCAAACCAAGTGTTCTCGTACCCAGATGGCCTCGTTGCACCTGATTCTCGAACTGCCAGAAGAAAAGAAGCTATCAAAAACATCAAAGCCAGGGACCAATTCCAACATCTAACAGAGACGCTAGCAAAGCCCAGCCATCCACTGGCGCGAACACGACCGACCCAACTGGGATCCACCATGAATATTGAACAACGAAAAACGCTGAGCGATAATCAGGTTAAGGAATCAGCTCCAGAACTATCTATTGTATTGCGAGATTCAAACAAATCGGTTGCTCAAACAAGGCTTGAGTCGACAGCTAAGTCTGCCAGGGCCCTAGTTATGCCTTGGATGAGATCAATCGATCAGAAAGACTGTGCGATGGAAGAGATGCTCAAACCTGAATGGCATCCACCATGGAAATTGTATCGCATGATCAGTGGCCATGGAGGCTGGGTTCATAGCCTAGCCGTAGACCCTAGCAATATGTGGTTCGCAAGCGGTTGTCGAGATGGCCTGATTAAGATTTGGGACATAGCCAGTGGTAGATTGAGAATAACCCTAACTGGGCACATATCAGGTGTCAGAGGTCTCGCTGTGAGTCCGCGCCATCCCTACCTCTTTTCTTGTGGTGACGATAAGATGGTCAAATGCTGGGATTTGGAACAGAACCAAGTTGTTAGACATTATCACGGGCATCTGAGTGGAGTTTACTGCCTTTCGATGCACCCGACCGAAAATATTCTCATTACTGGTGGTAGGGACTCAGTCGGTCGGGTTTGGGATATGCGAACCAAAGAACAAATCTACTGTTTGACGGGCCACACAAACACTATCGGATCAATCCAATGTCAAGAAACTGATCCACAAATTTTGACGGGCTCCTACGATACAACAATTCGATTATGGGATCTCAAGATGGCAAAAACAATCACTACTCTAACGCATCATAAGAAAAGTGTTCGAGCGCTAATCTTCAGACATGACCACTCTTCTTTCGCCTCTGGAGCCACTGATAACATTAAGCAATGGTCCCTGCCGGAGGGAAACTTCGTCCAGAATTTAAGTGGACACGACTCAATTGTGAACTGCCTTGCAACCAACAAGTACAGTGTGCTCGTTTCCGGCGCGGATAATGGAACTCTGTTCTTCTGGGACTGGAGAACTGGTTATAACTTTCAGCGATTAGCATCACCCGCTCAGCGCGGCTCGATTGAGTCGGAGGCTGGCATTTTAGCTATGACCTTCGATCAAAGTGGTGCTCGTCTTATCACTGGCGAATCGGATAAAACAATCAAAATGTTCCGTGAAGATCCGAACGCCACCGAGGATAGTCATCCGATAGATTGGAAGCCGGAAATCATGAAAAGAGGCCGTTTTTAGCAGCTCTTGTTCCATTAAATTTATCACCTCCGACCCTAACATTGTTTAAGTTTAGCTTATATTTGATTACACAAGCAGTGTTGGGTTGAATCATTGTCAGCGGAACAGATCCTTATCTTCGTTGCGAATGTTTTTATGTTGCAATCTAGGTTGAGATCATCTGAAACTGTGATCCGTTATTTTGCAGCTTGAGCCTCATCGCTATCTTCTTTGCAGTTGTAGTGTAAAACCATAACATGTCGAGAAAATATGCAAAAACGAAATGATATCGTCCGTCAAACTGAACTCAGATTGTTTCATTTGGTCTACGCTGCTCGTGGCAGTGCAATTGCTGTCGGAAGCCAAGCAGGACTCCGTAAATACAATTATGAAGAATGAATCCGATGACTTATTTCATCGTCAGATGATCTCAGGCAAAACCATATCGATCTCACACAATGAAGCAAGAACTGGATACCTATTATCCCCGAACTATCCCCAGCCTTATCCGGCTGGCTCCATTTCTCAGGCTGTACTAACTGCGCTTGACCCACATTTAGACTCCATCCGGTTAAGCTTTGAAGATCTAAATCTTCACACATCGAACTATTGCTACATTGAATCAATCACAATCTACAAAGGCCGTTTAGATCCAATAACAAACTCTTTGGTGAGCCAGGGAACATCAATCTTTACAATATGTGGCACAGCAAAGAGACCTCCAGTAGTTATATCACATAGCATATTAATATTGCAGTTTTCGAGCGACGATTTCAGTCCAGAGGGAAATCGTGGCTTCAAGATACGATTTGAATTCATGGACTCTAGATCTCAGCTATACAATGGCTGCGATGAGCCGAACCAATTCAGATGTCGTAATAGACTATGTATCGACGGAAGTCTCAAATGTAACCGCATAGACGATTGCGGGGACGCCTCAGATGAGGACGCGTCAACTCCCTGCCACGATCTGCCGACGATCTCGTACTCCACAAACTATCCATGTGGTTTACTTGCTGAATCAGGTCAATCCGTTAAATCGAAGTCAGATCTAATCGCAAACAGGATCGTTGGAGGTGGTCGAGTTGGACGCAATTATGGTTGGCCGTTTCAAGTTAGCATTCAAGCTATCGGATCGGAGCCGGTCGCACACATTTGTGGTGCTACACTTATTCATCCAATGTTCGTGCTCTCTGCAGCCCACTGCTTTAAAAGCGCAGTGTCTAGAAGCAAGTACAAGCTTATATTTGGATCTAGAGATCTCAGATTGAGTGGGCAACAAGTTCCCACCAGTGGTGTTCAGGTTCGTTACGCAACCTCAATTAGCCTCTACCCTAGCGGAGAGTTTTCTTTCATTCTAGACAAGATAGGTTTCACTCACATTGACACGGCGAACGATTTAGCTCTCATAGAATTGAACGCTCCGGTTAAACTGACAGCCTCCGTTTGGCCCGCCTGTCTGCCGCATCTCGGCGAGCCTTTGATCGCTGAGCGGAGGTGTATGGCCTCAGGATACGGACAGACGCAAGGTACAGGTAACATGTATGCACAGAAACAAGTCGAACAACGAGTTGTACATAGTTCTGATTGCATCTCGTTGCGCGATGACTTCCAGGTTGACGATTACACCATGATTTGCGTCAAGAATCAACATCTCAACGGCGTTTGCATGGGTGATTCGGGAGGGCCTTTGTTTTGTGCTGACGACCGAAATAACTTGCCTACAGCTATTGATATGGATTCGATAAATAATGAGGCGAAACCGAGAGAGGTTATCAAGTATTTACCAATGGGTATTATAAATGATAGCGGGCCCAAAACTTATGGAGGAACTGCCGGTAGTGTGAGATATACAGTGCATGGTATCACTAGCTTTACAACTGACGGAAATTTTGCTGGTGGTTTCTGCGGTTTGGAGTCAGTGCCTACAATCTATGCACGGGTCAGCACTAAAGTCGAATGGATCCTTGCTCAGATGAAACAGGTTATAACAAAGCTAGGAAGTTCTGATCGCTTACAAGATGTTAGCAAGAGGAGCTCCCTCTTTGGGTATATGTTCAGGAGTGGATTATCCCGCCATCCAAATTTTACAAGTCCGATGACCTTGGATTGCGGCAAACTTGTTTAGAAGATTGATATCAAGGAAAAAAAAATCTTTCAGTGTTATTTAATTGATTGGTGGGAGTTCAAATCATGATTCATGTCAGAGCTAAATGTAAGGTGTCTTCACTGCTTGATCTTGTAGCTTATCACAAATAGGGGGTATGCTTGGTCGCCGCTGTAGATCACATACTCAGGGTATACGAGATTGTCAGTGGATTCGGGTGATCCAGTCACCGATGAATAGCCAGGAGGCGCATGGGCGCAATCAGGCATCGCTTCTTTACTAACTAGCGATCGACCCAACGATACCTGAGCATAGATCATTTTTCTCTCACATACATAACAAGACTTGTCCATGTGGTCCTGGCAACCTTGTCCCCAGCCGAAGGTATACTGATTTGATTTCGAGGAATGCTTGGCGAAGTATATGCCTGCACCAAACATTCCATTTCTCTGAGCATAGCGCTCGTCGAAACCATGAGTTTGTATGTTGTCGACAAAGTTAGATCCATGAAATAAGAGTTTTTCGTTTTTTGATCCGGTTCCATAGTCAATCTCAAGACGTTGGCACATTAATCTATATTTGGACCATACTTTCTCATGTAGGATCAGTTCGATGCTCAGAATTTCGTAACTTGTGAACCTACCGCCGGATTCGTTGTTGTGTACCATGATTGAATCCAACATTCTCTTCTTGACCAATTTGAACCTCCAATCGCTCTCGTGCAGGATCACTTTCTTGATGGTGTAACTCGTGTTAGCAAAGAGACGTGTATTTGAACTTGAGTCCAACATCAGATCGTCAGGTAATGAGCTGTACGTTGGTGGCATTTGTTGACATTCTCCGGCCGGATTCTGCATATCGATGTAAATGGCTTGGTCCGAAGTTGATGGGACAACTTCCAACTGGTGCTTGAGCGTTCCTGGTCTGAGGACCTCTCTGACGTCATCCGATTCTGCTAAATCATAGGGGTATTTACCGGCCAAACATTTCGAATTGACGTTGGCACCTAACTCAATCAACTTCAGACAGGCAGCGAAAGTTCGATTCGAGGCGGCTACGTGTAGGGGGCTATATCCGATTAAGTCTTGTTTGTTTATATCAGACCTTTCATTGACTAGGAGTTCTATCATATCTAGATGGCCATATTGAGCTGCATTATGGAGAGGTATTCTACCAAAGCTATCAGTAGCATCAACTCGTGCTCCCTCATCGATGAAGAACTTAGCCACTTCCAGGTGATTGTAACCTGCTGCTCGATGTAATGGAGTTATGTTATCACATGATACCAAGCGGGAGGCGAGGAGACGTGCTGTTGTAAGCACCATCAATGTGTCGATATTATCATCGCCTGATTTAACAAGTTCAAAAAAGTCTGAGATATCGAGATATTTATCAACAATACGCTCACGAGAAATCTTGTCGCCGTGGCAGCTCTTCAATTGAGTCAGTAGGTGGATCAATATAACCGCCCGTTTGTCCTCGGGATTTTTGATTCTTGCTAGACAACTACGACCCGAAATCGACTTGACATAAGGGCTTGCTCCTGACTCTAGCAGCAACTTTATCACTTTCCAGTACAAAGGGCAAATCTTTTCCGTATTGTCCTTCCTAGCTAAGGCGAAATGAAGAGGAGACCACCCTTGGTAATCAACCATGTTAACGTCTGCCCCTGATTCAATCAACTTGCTCGATACCGTGAAGTGACCATGGCAAGCTGCATTATGTAATGGTGCTTGCCCCTCAATGTCTTGGGCGTTTACGTCTGCACCTTTGGCAATTAAGTATGATGCAAGATTGGTTCTACCGTATCCTGCCGCTGCGTGTAGTAGAGTCTGTTTTCGTGAGTTTCGAACGAGGGTTACATTCATCGAGTGCAATTGGGCCAAATCTTTAATTGTCGATGAGTCCTTGGCCTTGAAAAGTTGTTCAATGAGGTCCTCCATCCTAGGTGGCAATATACTTGTTACCGCCTCCACGGTTGAGTTGTGGCATTTTTGGCTACATTCGATGACAAGATGATATCGATGCTCCGAGATCCATATTTGTTCACTGAGAGGAATTTGCCTAAGGCCGAAAGTTTCGGCTCGAAACACAACAAATCCTCAATTTCGAGCGAGAAATCGCCGCGCGTGTTTCGTTAACTCGATGTCTGACCAAAACCATCCGCTGCCCCCTCCTTTCATCTTATTATCACGTTTGCAAGGGGTGGGTGGTGAATTTGTCGTTTGCACATAATGTCAGAAAGACAAAAACGAACAACCTCGCCTCCTGCCTCGTCCTCGAAAAGGAAATTGGAGGACGAAGGTAGTGAATACCTACGGCGCAAACACAACTTCATAAAATCCACTATCCGCACCGATTACCAGCCAGATATTTGCAAAGACTACAAAGAGACAGGGTTCTGCGGGTTCGGTGATTCGTGTAAATTCCTTCACGACAGATCAGACTACAAGCATGGCTGGCAGCTTGATCAGGAGTGGGCTAAAGGCCAGTATAAGGATGATGATGACGACAAGTACTTGATAAAAGACGATGATGAAGGAGGAGCGCAAGAAGAGGGCATCCCTCTCGAGTGCGCTCATTGTAAAGAAACGTATCGAAGTCCAGTTGTGACAAAATGTAAACACTACTTCTGCATGGATTGTGCCGAGGGCTCATGCAACGAAAAGTGTGTCGTCTGTCACAAACCTACCTCAGGCATCTTCAAGAATGCATCCAAGGTGATCAACGACGCGAAATCGAAAGCAAATCAGCCACCTACTAGAGCAGATCGTTCAAGCATCAATCACAAACATGAACGAAACAAAGAAGAAAGTGATGACGAGATAAAACCTAACGAAAGTGAAGAGTCTGACGATGGTGACAGCTATCCCTATTTAGATTGAAGGATGGGATTCCGAGTAACTGTTAGGCAAAGTGACTCGATCTTAACTTAAAATTCATAATTATACAACAGGACACTACACATATCGCGGGGACAAATGAAGGCGTAGCCACTCAAGGACACCGGTAGATTATGATGAATTATGTTTCACTAATAAGTCACCCCCTTGTTGGGGTTCAACAGAACCAGTTTGAGTTATAGTTTTGACTGAGCATCTGTTCCGGTAGTTCGTTTCAATAATTCAGAGCTTCATTCTTATGGCTATCTCATAAGGTGGGGGCTCATCAATCTCGCTACTTATCGAGATGCGATCCTCTTGTTGGTGGAATGACTGACCTATTCTATAGTATTGGGATTTAATAAGAAGTAGCAGCGCTATGAGACCGAGGAGGCATCCTACTAGGAAGATCCAGAGTAGCCGTGGCAAGTTTGAGCCGATGGGTGCTGAGATTTGATTTTGTTTGCCTACTTGTTGTTGTTGAAAAGATTGTTGTCTGTATTTGTGGCGCGTAGAATTCAGATTCTGACATCTCGGCCTAGACTCTCCGCTGAAATCCTTTGAGGAGTCATAGACAAAGCTGCCATTAACTATGTTATAGTTGTTATAAGTACAGTAGTATCCATTGGCGATATCACATTGTTCATTGTAGTGGCACTGTTCGTTTGCTTTAGCTCGTTTAACACAAACGCGCTGCTCGATTAGGATCGGTGTATCCGGATGACATCTACAAAGGTTGGTGTCTCTGTCACAAACAAAGTTTGCTTGAGAATAGCAGCCGGTGGTGTATTTCTCAAAGTTGCACTCGCTGGATGCAGCAGAAGAGGGTTGAATGTCATGGTATGTCAACAAAACAAAGCATATAACGTGGGCTAAACATACGCTTGAGAGGGGGCGATTGTGGGTAGCATTTTTTCTTCTGAGATGAATGGTAGTGCTGCTCTGGCGGTGATGTTTATGGAGACCATCGCTATCTTCCAGTGGCTTGAGGTGCGTCTGATGGCTATATTGTCGACAAAGGTGGGATTTAACTTCTATTGAGACCCGCATCAAGTCCATCTCTCCGCGCGAGTGAGCCCTCTCTTGCTCAGCTCGGAAGGGATGAGGGGAAAGTGACCAATTGAGCTCCAATGAGAGTGGCCATCTTGGTTTCAGATATTCATGCATAATGATTCAGGACAACTTCAGATGTACTAATCTATGAGTGAGAGAGGCCGGAAAAGGTTCACAAACGCATCCCCGAGCCAGAAAGAAAGCGAGAGGGAGAGAGCGCGCGCAGGCCCAGGTTAAGAGTTAGATTAAAGTGAATCAAAACAAGATGGTTGTTGTTACGTGTGTCGATGCAACCATGGGCGCTATCGCGCTCTCTCTCTATTTCTCTCCAGCAAACTTCTCAGTCCGCTTCTCTCGAGTTAAGCTGAGCCAAGTTAACTCGATCCTGTCGCCCCCTCTCCTCTTTTCTTCCTTCCTATCTCTCGCTCTCTCCGTCTCAGGCCGGACTGATTCCACAGTTCTTTCACAACTTTGCAACTCTCGGTCCCATAATCCGCCTGGCTTCTCAACCATGTCATCTATTTGTAAGGACGGCGACTTGAATTCCGATGGAACCTATCATGTGTCGGATTGCTCGTTCGCCTTGTCTCCGTCGCTCTCCCCCTCGTTCTATCCGCAACTCTTGACTCTCCGCCGTCTACCCTCCTGACTGCCTTCTTGCCTAGATGACTCGCCTCTAGCCCGTGTATACTAGTGCTAACAAAGCCGCGAGAGAAATTGGTACATGCGCGCGTACCTTCAAGCGCCTGGGACAAGCTGCTAGACTGGGTTTGTAATTAGAGGATGCAGATCGGATTGGATTGAATTTGGCCAGGGGTAGAGATAGAGAGTGTAAAGTTAAATGGTAATCGTATTACCATTGCGCAGTGTCGATGCCAAACTAGACTTAGCCAGGCATTGTTTTGTTTTGTTTTGTTTGGTGCCCTCACGCAGGCAGATAGGCTGGCTACCCCTGTTGACCTCCCATTTCGCCTCATCCCATTTTTCCCGCGCGCCCTCTCGCCGATTTAGGACCGAAACATCCACATTCTCATAACATTCATGTGAGATCCATGGTGGAGGCCTGAAATAACCGTAATGGTCCCCCGATGAATACCCCCAAGGACCGGCACAATGGGTCGGGCGCGGATCATTCCAATTCGCAAATTCAAATGTTCCCGCGCAAAAGGCACCATAAAACTTCCTGGACTCGTTTGATCGCGATGGTCCTCTGTGCTGGCTGCATGTGCTACCTTGCAACATAAGCATGATCACTTTTTTGATTCTTAACCACACAAATATTATCAACCTCTCTGAGTTTCCCCTTCACTTGGTTGATTCTGAACGCACAACCTAAACCGACTTACTACAACGAATACATCTCCACTCTTTTCATCTAACATGGTTAGTAGACTTAGTCCTACATCCATCTCACTCACTAACTGCGAGTGAAAACACTTCACCGAAAAAATTAGAGGGGTCCTAACCACTGTTTATCCCATCGCCAGACTTCAAAGAGGAGGAACAATGGACGAGCAAAGAAGGGGAGAGGGCATGTCAAACCTGTGAGATGTACCAACTGCGCCCGTTGTGTGCCCAAGGATAAGGCCATCAAGAAATTCGTGGTCAGAAACATAGTTGAGGCGGCTGGCGTTCGAGATATCACTGAGGCCTCAGTTTACGAGGGTAAGTCTATTTGAGCAGATGTTGGTCACGAACCTAGACTTCGATCAGCCTCTGACATTGCACCTCTATCAAAACTTTCCAAATAGGCGGTTACATATTACCGAAGCTATACGCTAAACTGCACTACTGTGTATCATGCGCCATTCACTCCAAGATTGTCAGGAATCGCTCCAAACACGATAGGAGGATTCGTGTCATGCCACCACGTTTCCCGAATCGCCAGGTTAGCGATCGAGATCAAGCAAACCGGCCGGGCGGCGGCCGTGTGCCAGCTAAGTAAGCCTATAGATCAACATATTAAATCGATTTGTGATTCACAAATTATTATATATTTTACTCATCCACTATTTCTACAACAGTTTCGACTTCTTCAACTTCGTTTTGCTCAAGCCGTAAGAGAGAAGCCTATCAGGAGCAACACCTGTCTTGGCGAATTTCTTATGATTCAACCCCCTCTTATGTCGCTTTCTTTTGTGGTTGGCAGACTTGATAGGCTCCGCTGTCTTAGGGGTGCTTGGCTGTAGACCGATTGCTGCGCCCAACTGTGTTTCAGATATAACGGCCGGCCCCTTATCGACGACGGATTTCTTCGAATTTCTCTTTCTGGACTTAGCTTGCTTCGATTCGATACCGTCTTGTTGCTCGGGGCCATCGCCATAAATGCTCTTGAAGATTTTTCTCTTCAGTTCAATATCATGTCGCCTCTCCTCGAATTTTCTTTTCTGCGAGAGCTCCTCCTCTTTGGATCTGTAAGCGATAGTATCTTTGAGCTTGACCCATCTCTCGAGCTCTTCGTCGGTCGCCATCAGAAGTTCTTCAGCACTTAGGCCGAAATCGTTTGGTTCGGTCTCACGGTAGTGGAACTTGGTGGGTAGATCCCCGATGATGTCTTCGCAATCGGCATCATTGATCTTACTTTTAGTCCTCTTTGCTTTCTCCAATCTCTTCAAGCGCTTATCTCGCCTCTCTCGTTTCTCCACTAGATCCCGTATAGTTCTAGTAGAATTTCTCGGTATTCTGGCGATCTTGTCGAAATCTTGCTCCTCTGAATGGTGATCCACTTTCTGTTTCTTCGTTCTCGAACCTTTTTCGGTATCGCTTTCGGCATCTGATAAGTTCTCTAGATTCTTGGAGAAAAATCCAGTATGACTCCCTTCATCATCGTCTGCGCTCGATGGAACATAGCGCTTATTGAGGATATAGTCTCGCAAAAACTTGTCCTCTTCACTCAGTTGATCTGGATTGCTCCACATCTGCCTCAAGTGATTGATGTCCTCATCTTCGTTGCCTTCCAATTCATTCAGTAGTTTACTAATGATCTTACGAGGCTCTGATTTCGAAGGTCCTGGTTCTCGAGAACTCTTTACGATGAGAAAGTCATCATCGCTTTCACTATCGACAAGATCGTCTACATTTTTTATCTTCTGTTTTATTTCGTCGAGCTCTGCCTCATAGAATGATTTAGATACCAGTTTTTTTAGGTCGGTCTTCGATTCAGCCAAAAGTTCAGCTTCCTCAAGTTCTTCCTCGGCAAGACCAAGCTGATGATCTAAGAGCGTCATTTTGGGTGCCGGGGGCTTGGCTAGAAGCCTTCCAGCATTCTCTTCATCTTTATCAGAGCCTCCCTCTGAATCGGAGGAATCTGGCCCAGAGAAAAATCTCACATCTTTGTTGTAGATTCTCTCGTCTTTTTTCTTGAGGGCAGAGTAGCATTTTAGGAATTCAATATCAAAGACATCATCTTCAGCCAACTTGGCGTCGACATCTATGCTTGAATCTGAGTCGTCCTGATGGTCGTCAAACTCTTCGTCGCTGGAGAAGGGCTCCTCTTGAACTCCATCTTTGGACATGCCGTGGAAAGGATGGATCTAAGATTTTGTTTCAATGTCAATGACCATTCTAGATCAAACTAACGCTATACTTATTTTTTATTTTTGTCACGAGGATAACACTCTAGAAATCATACGAGCTCTCATGCGCCCTCTTCATTAATTCGCCATAAAACAGCCGCCCCATATCTCTGAAGTTCAGAGTCTGAACCGCCTCGAGCAGCGCCGCTGAACGGGTGCTCTCTGTTCGAAGTGTCGCCCGAGAAACCAAGAGCAGATATACAGTAGTTGGAACGCTGCGTAAGTCCTTTATTTATTTTTCCCTAGGATCTAGGCTCCATGTTACATATCTTCATTTAGGACTGCATGCCAGTCTGAAGTCTCAGAGCGGATCATATGGCACGATTTCAATGAGGAGATAGGAGTAGTTGTGATACAGTAGGGACCTTCCATTGACCTACTCCAATCTCCGGGACCCTGGCGACTCCAAACGGTTCAGAGGGCTCGACAATGGATGTCGAGGCTCTCGTCGACGGGCTCATAAAGAACAACAATCTGACCAGTCTCATGGATGAAGAGTCCAAATTGTTTCGACAGATTCGTTTGCTGAACTCGGAGTTCCATACCCTATTATACGAAAATTACAATAAGCTGATAAGTGCCGCCCAAATTATTGGCCAAATGAGCAATAACTTTGACCACATGGAGCAAGAGATAAATTCCTTATCAGATAACATGGAAGGAATTATCAAACAAAGTGATCACCTGTCCTCTAATCTCTCCGACAAGTTCAAGAACTTATCCAAGTTATCCTCGACTTACTCCACACTGAAAAGATTGCAATTTAAAAGTGACCTAGACGATCTTGTATTTACAAATGGGCAAAATCTCTCCAGAACATTGATGGAAAGTATCGGAGAGGAAGATTGGGCGAATTGTGGTAAGCCGAGGTATGTTAGGCCTGTCGTGATAAAGATAGTGGAGGAGCTGGGTGCGATCTCAGATGATCTAGCTAGGTACTGCGAAGAGGGAACGCATATTGAGCTGAAAGGTCAACATTCATTATACCATAGCCACAACTCAAGAACTAGCAACCCCCTCATGAACAATATAAAAAAGCTGTTCTCGGAGAGAATTGACATCTTTGGACCAGTGACTTTCCATAGGCGAGCAATTATGTTCGGCATTGTGAAAATATTACTCAAGACATTTATTGAATGCGTCCGACTAAAGACTTTCAACAAAAATGGGGTTCAGCAACTGCAGATAGATGCCAAATATTTACAACACGAGCTCTCAAGATTTGTATCTGATGAAAATATTGTATTCGCGTTACTTGATGAAGCAGTCACAAGTGCGGAGATCCGTTGTACTGAGGTCGATTAAATCTTCCTTATGCTACCAGATACAGATGGTGGTAGCAGATTCGTCTGAGGGGGTAATAAATTTGTAGGGGGAGGTAATAAGTTTGTCGGGGGATGAGGTAACATACTTGTTGGTGGCGGTAGTAAGGTTGTTGGTGGAGGTAGCATGACATTCGGCATGGTGAACTGGGGTGGCGGATGGAGCATGTTGGGTGGTGGCAGCATCACATTGGCTAAGCTTGGCATAGGGGGTGGAGGTCCTGTTGGTAGTCCTCTGGGTATGGGTGGTGGAGGGAAGTCCAGTGTCGGGAATGAACCAGGTGGAGGTAAAAGTGGTCTTTGGTGTTGAATCTTTTGCATGTTTTGCTCATACCACTTTTCATAGTAGAACTTGACATTTTCACGGTGCTTGCGCCCAGCGCAATGAGTCTTCCTGACAGATGGAGAGTCATGAGTGAGATAAGTGTCACAATAATCGCAGAAATATTTCGGCATTTTTCTAACTGGCCTTTTTTATTTCAAGAAACTGACAGGATCGGGCGATTCATAGATTCGAGAGCACGCGTCTATTTTTGTTTCATGTTATTTGCAAGATCGCACGACGAACGCAGATTCGTATCTGTATATACCCACAACAAGAATAAATTTCCATCGCGGTCGTTCGTCTGGCTTCGAACTTCGAACTGTTAACAGTGTCGCGACTCGCGAGTCGCGAGTTGGCTTGTCTGCGCTAGCGGACCGGCTGTCTTGATTCACGTCATACCTATACCTAGCATAAATAAAATCTGATATGACGATATCGTCTTGTATACCATTTCGACTCTGTCGCCGGGTCGAATTCCACACCTCAAAGTTTTGACTTCTCCAATCAATTGCTGATTGCTGACAGAATAGTATGGCATGCAGAATCTAGCATACTCACCTATGAAATTGTTCACTGACCTCAATCTCTCTCGCGAGGAAGATTTCTGTAGAGAACATGTAGTGTTTTAGGGGCTTAATTCATGGCAAACATTCCACAGAGAGACAATCCTAGTTGAGGCTCATCGCTGGGATTATCGTCATCTGTGCGAATGATAGACGGAATAGGTGAGTCGATACTCACCTATCTCGTCATCGAAATCCACGCTCACCAAGGAGGTAGATCATAATCGCGATTTTAGCAATGGAATCGAAAATTGAAAGTTGAGAGGAGCAAATAGAGAGATCGCATCTCTTGATAGCTAGAGGGTTGTCACCATCCATTGCTTGTTGTGACCAACGCAGCCAGAGGGCGGAAATGAGCCAGCTCAGACCAATTTTTGTCCACCCTATTCGACTATGGTGCTCGAGACTAAACCGCAGTGACTTAACAATGAAACCTGACTATAAGGAACTGAGACGAAGTCTGGTTTCACTGAAGATATCAGTGCTATATGCTTTGTGCCTGCTCTCCACGACTCCTGAATCGATCCTAAGCGTTCACGAGCACCTATGTCTCCCAGACGACTACACGAACGAGTTGCCTATATTTATCGAAAAGCGTCAAATCTGCAACTTCGATACGGTCCCAGTTCCTGTTTACTCTATCAAGATAACGCCAGATCCAGATTATGATACAAAGCTTTGCCTTAAGGGTGAGTTGTTCAAGATTTAAATCTATTGTCCGCATGAGCTAAAAGCTAATCGACACTCTACAGGTGAATTTGCTGAAACTTTTAGAATAACCAAGGACAATGAGGTTGTACTACTCGGCCGCCTGGAGCAGACAGAAACAAACTTGAAACTTCAGATTATAAGAACAGCCAACGATATTATTGGCACACCCGGCGAGCGGAGGCAGGCAATAAACGCCATACAATTCATATTGGTTATTGAGGATTGCAACCAGGTTAGCTGGCAAACAATCTTGGTCGCAATTTTGGCGAGCGTCTGTATAACCCTCATGTCGTCACTGGCGATTATGCTTATCTTGTACCAACAGAGAGGGCTCATCAAGGCAGGAAACGAGAGCGACCGGGGGGAGGAACTTCAGTATCCGGTTGGTTTTCGAGACGAGACATTCATAAATCCGAGAAGAACGTTATCGTATGAGTTTAGTTCGCTATCAAAGCTATCCGAGATGACGACGGAACACCAAGAGATAGAGAAGTTATAGTTACTCTATCTACCTCCAGATGAAATAACTTGGTGGAATTGCACAATCTCGAGTTTAAAGTTTTATCAGTGGAGTGACTCAAACAAGTTTTGCCCTCCAAGGTATATCGCCTCAGATTCAATAAGAAACCGGAGAGTATCCGAGATTCACGGAATGGATCAGCATGAATGTAGCTAACATAGTTGGTTGCTTTGCAAACACTCATCTCAATCGGATTCTTACCGTTCACATTTGTTCAGATCAGATTTAAAGGAACCTATAGAAGGATCCAAGGAAGAGGGCTGCACAAGCATCTGATCGCCACTCCATAGATTCTGACAGTTTCTGCACATGATCCGCCACTCGGTCCATTTGCCGCTGAACTCGCACTCGCCGCGCTCTGTTTTATTCGGTTTCGAGTTAAATTTGGCACTTGGTTCATCGCTGATACAAAACATTGTCCAACGAAAACAATATTACTAAGTCAGAAAAGCGCTCATGATGTGCTAATAAACCGATCTGCCAATATTAATAATGGTCTACAAGAAGTAACCTTACTTACACCAGAAATCACACCAGCACGTTGGAGTCTCGTCAATTGTATGCCATATCTGCGGCGTGCCTGTTGAGGAGGCTCCCAACTATAGCCTGATTCAGTACAACCCTCGAATCAGATGGCCACAGGAGAGCTGATTAGGCTTGCCAAAGTCGCAAGCCTCACAGCCGGAGCCACTCTCTTTGTGGTCAATGATCTAGGTTTGGTGGCTAAGATTGAAGGAAACTCTATGCAGCCAACCTTCAATCCAACATGTGGACAGAAAAATGAAGACCTGCGCTCTATTTATGAGAAAAATCTTTCTCGTGAGGCAATTACACGTGAACTCAGAACTAGACTCCAACAAGACCGAGTAGTTCTCAATAAGTGGGTAGCCCGTGATAAGAGAAAATTGAAGATCGGAGATGTCGTTATATTGATATCGCCAAGAAATCCCACCAAGACTCTCATCAAACGAATAACCGCTATGCCAGGCGATGCAATATATCTGATCGAAACAGGCGAGACTAAAGTAATCGAAGAGGGCCACTGTTGGGTAGAGGGAGACAACCAGCAGTCGAGCCTCGACTCGAACATTTTCGGACAAATTCCGCTTGGCCTGATCGAAGGGCGGGTTTGTTTAATAATCTGGCCCCTCCGAAGGATCAGAACTATCGACTGTGATCCAAATATACCATTGAACTCATCTAAAACTATTCTTTTGAACCAGAAACATCAAGCGACTTGAATCAAATTAGTCACTTCTTTATTTGAGTAAAAGTTGTATTAACTTTGAAGAGGGAATAACAATTCACTTGTGATTTACGTGTTGTTAGGTATTTGCTGACGCTGGCGACCGGGATTTTGATAACCGGAGGCATTGTTATTGGAAGGTTTTGACTTTTTCGTCGGCTGCTCACTTTTGTATCCGCTATTGTCATTCTCGACACCATCAGCTAGCGAGAGCGAGTTGTTCGAATCGTCGAAACGCTTATCAATTTCAACTTGTTGACCAGTTTCGCCATTGGCCTGTTCAAGCTCTGATGCATCATAATAATAGGCTCCCATGTTAACTTGTCCGTTCATAGTGACATAGTTGGGGTCTATGTACTCGCCGGATTCCATAGCTCGTTGTAGGATGTTCATATTTTCGTTGTTGTTACTCACACAACCCTTGGTGGCATCAAATGAGGACATGAAACCACCTTGATGAAGGATGTACTCCTGACCATTCGACAAGCTGGCGGTCTGGTTTGAAGTCGCAAGCATTTGTTCATTGATTTTGGCCTGCAGATCATGTTGTCTGACCAGCTTTTCCATGGCATTTCTAACAATATGATCCTTGATACGAGATGTGCAGCAGCAACCGAATAAGAACGTCAAGAAACCAACCACCATCAGTACTATAGTTATTGTGACATATAGCACTGAAGGGCTCTCAAGCCAATCAATACTGGCCAAAGAGGCACTAGATTGATAGTCGGCTGATTGGACTGAAGCCAGAGCGATTTTGTCGATCAGCGAGGCCACCTCATTAACCTGTAACCTTTGATGATCCGAGTTTGACTGCAACGAGCTAGCGCCGTCGTTTACAATACTTGGTGAATCCTGTCTGAATTGATTGTTGCTATCTGAATTGATGGCACCTGCGTTAGTGAGCAACTGTGGCATAAATAGTTGTGCGCTTGTGAGATCAAATTTTTCCATCACTATGTTGGGGTTGACAATTCTTAGGTTATCTACAAATATAAGGTGTATATTACTAAAACTAGGCTCGCCATCATTGCCTACATGCGCTTTGATTACAGATGGTTGGGCAGTTGAGTGATGCGGCTGAGCTTGTGCGATTGTGGAGTCATGTTGTTTGTTTGATTTGGAGGATTGGGCAGAGAGGTCGAAGGCTCCATTATAGCTTCGGGCACGGTTGATTATCGCAGTGTATCTTGTTGCGTTTGAGAGGAGGTTCTCTATTTCGAGGCGGTAGTTTTCAACAAGCCGTGGGTGCAGGTTGATACGAATTTTCAACTGGCTACTGGTCTCGTAGACGTAAATCTCTAGCTTGGTTCTCGCAGTTCTCCACGGCTCCGCCTGCTCGAAGGCTTCAATTTGGAGCACAAACATAGACATGAGTTGGTATTGGGTGAGCAATTGTTGCGTGTACAAGTTACCCTGTGGATCAATTCTGAACGGATACTGAATTAGTTTGATCGGCTTCGTCATGATAGGCTGCTCGTTTGAGACCTCATACTTCCGGGATGATGACGGGTGTTGTTGTTGCGAAATCTTATACATCAAAATCTCACTTATTCTATAGCTCAATGTTCCATTCAAGCCTAGATCGGGATCGAAAGCAGCCACTTGGGTGACTAACGTATTCATCAGTGATCTGTGATGAACTCCAGCCCGGTAGATAGCTCTACTGAAAATGGGCGCGTTGTCGTTTATATCTAGCACCTCTACCTTGACCCAGAGTAAACTGGAATCTGTTAGGGGAGGCCGGTTGCCTGGATTCTCGGGGATGCTATGTTGGATCAGTTTCTTTCTCGACTCTGGTACTGGTTCAGCCGATGAGTTTTTGTTTGATGAAAGATTGGTAACCATATGATCGTCGCAAGATGATCCGTCGTTGATAGCTTTCACGAGTAAATCGTAAGAGGACTGCTTTTCTCGATCTAGCGTTTGATTAGTATATAGAATACCAGTGATTCTATCGAGAGAAAACTCTTTAAATTCGTTGCCCTCGATGAGGCAGTAGCTTATTGGAGTCGATCCCTCGATGTCTCTATCGATGGCCTTGAGTTCTCCCACCGCCAAGCCTTTTGTTTGCTGCTCCTCGACAGCAAGGTTGACAACTGGCCTAGTCCTCTGGTTCAGGTATGAGTTTGACTGTTTAGACATCGGAAAGTATGAATCTTGAGCCCTGGGAAGGACGAATTCGGGTCTGTTGTCGTCAACATCTTGTAAGGAAACGAAGAGAGGCACTACGCTCTCCAAAGATTGAGGCCTGCCGTTGTCCTCGCAAGTAACAATGAGCTGATAGTATTCCTGCGACTCCCTATCAAGCTCGATTTTGGTGACCAGGTTTCCAGAAATGGGGTCTAATTTGAACTCTCGCGTTTCCGCCACATTTGAGCCGTTAATTTTGATCCAGTATCTAATCGGGCTGAACCCGCTGGAACTCTTCGACCTATCTACTGTCTCATCTGAATCAGAGATACCATTGGCACTTTTTGGCTCATAATCTCTATCTAAACATCTCAATCGGGTAACCAGAGTACCTGGCCGTGAATTTTCCTTCACCGATATCGACTTCAGCGAGTCGAATTGCCACTCTGGTCCATATCTGTTTATCTTGACGTAATTGATGCGCACTAAGCACTCGTCCGTGAATGAGGTGAAGACACCTGTTGTCGAAGTGGGAGATTGCTGTTTGACTTGTACCCTCAGTTGTATTGGACCCGTCATGGTCGCCAGAGACTCATTCAGGGCTTTGGTCGCGTAGATCAAACCATTGTTCGTTACGTTGAAACTGTCGTTCACATTACCTGAAATGATTCTGAAAGAGTTTGCGGTCGACGTTCGGCCGCTGGCAGTTGAGTTGATGGAATCATCGTCGCGAATTATCAATTTAACCAAAGGTACGTCAGTGGCGTCTGTATCGTACGCGGCGCATTCGTACAGTTTCTGAGAAAACACCGGTGGATTGTCATTTACATCATCTATGTGAATTTTAACGGTAGCTGAGCAAGATCTAACCACCAGCTGTTGTTGGTTCGTTGATCTTGGTCCACTAGCGAGATTCGACACCGGTGGACCTGTTGATGGCAACTGGAGATCATCTCGTCCAAGTACGGTCAAAACGATTGTAGAATGACTTAACCTCTCCCGGTCCAGGCTAACACTACCGATACTTGACACAGTAAGCAGTCCAGTCTTGGCGTCGATATTGAAACACTCGCTGTATTCTCCCAAGAGCTGGTACCTTACCGAATTGTGCTGCTCGCCGTAGTCAAGATCGTTTGCTCGCACTTGTAAAACTAATGTGTCCACTGGTACGTTCTCTTTAACTCTAGCTTCATAAATCGATCGTTCGAACTTGCAGTCCCAGTCATTGACAGGCAAAATTTCAACGCTAACCGTGGACTTGGCGGATAGTTGCGGCATTCCCGAGTCGAACACGTAAACATTGAATTGTATGAAGCTGTTTCCAATCGTTAAACTTGTTGGAGTTGTCGAGGGCGAGTATGATGAGGCTCTATGTGAGGCTGGCGTGAGGAAGGTTTGACTCATAAGCGTATCATAATCTATTAACTTTTTGTTCACTATCACTCCAGATTGAGGTGAAGCTAATTCGAAGTACTCGTTTGGTGGATCAATCTTAAAGTGGCTTATCTTCGAATCTTTGTCACTTGCAACGAGTTGGGTCAGAACGGAACCCACAGGTAGCTCCTCCAGCATCTGAAATGATAACTCGGGTTGCTGTGGTGACCATGGCAATGCAAAGATTGGAGCGTTACTATTATCATCGATAACAGTGATGATTAGGTAACCGGCTGAACGAGGGTTGTATTGCTCATAGAAATCGGCTGAAACATTCTCAATCGAGCCGATCTTGCGGGAACTCACAAATATGGTGAGATTAATGAAGGAGGCAAAATCGTGGTCCAAATCTGAATTGACCATTACATCGCCAGTGTTTGTTGAGACGCTGAACATCGATTCCAATCGCTCGCTATCAGTAGATGCAACAGGTTGGCCGTTCTTATTGAGCGCCTCTATCGGTCCGGGTTCGAAGATTAGCAACGAATTACTTAGCTGGTCTCGGTCGGCGACAAGCATCCTGTGGATTATGGTGTTGTTCAAGGTTGTCTCGCAGATCGAGGCTCTTTGAACTTGTGGCTCAAAAATAGGAGGTTTTCTGGTGGTATCGAGCACGTGAACATGTACCAGAGCAGAGCTACTTTTCGACACAAGCCCATGATCGTAGGCAACCACCTCGAGTGAATAATTTGCCCTCTTGCTCGTATCGAAGTAACGTGCTTGCTCGGACACCGTAATAGCACCTGTTGATTCATCGATGTCGAATTGCCCGTAGGAGCCTCGCAGGAGCCTATAAGAGATACGTGCGTTGTTGCCTCGATCTGAGTCGATTGCACGCACTGTCGTCACCAGCTGACCCGGCGATATCGATTCGTAGATCTCGGCAGTGTAATGCTGGCGGAGAAATTTGGGCGCGTTATCGTTTGCGTCGAGCACGTCAATTCGAATTGTGCCATTAGTACTGAAAACTCCATCTGTTGCTTGAATAATTAAGGTCATCTTGTTAAGCTGTTGTTGCCTATAATCACCGCTTGCGGCATTGCTGCCGCCAAGCTCTTCGTGCGATATTCTAATCGGTCTAGTTAGTTGCAGTTCACCTGTTGCATTGTTAATACTGAACAAGCCCTCAAAGTTTCCCTCAACGATGGAGTAGCTTAGAGTGGACGACTGATCTACATCGGTGGCTTCGATCTTTATGGGTGGATCCAGTCTATCTGCACCCTCCTCAATGACCACATCAACGATAGGAAGAGTGAAAATTGGTGGATTATCAGAGGCGTCGTCAATGAACACAGTTAATGGCACCTTGGTTGCTAGCTCTCCATCGCTAACTTCCACCATGAGATGATGTGACCTTTGTAGCTCGAAGTCAATGCAAGGTTTCGACGAGACTTGTTGCTTGGAGGCGAACTGACTCAATTGTTCGCATTTTGCCACTGTGATCAGCCCGCTTCGTCGGTTTATATCAAAAAGGTAAGACGAGCGCCCGTGTAACGAGTATATGAGCTGCTTCGATACCTCATCCTTATCTGTCGCTTGGACTAGCAGAACTGTCTTACCTGGAGGGGCATCCTCGCGTATGTTTGCATGATAAGCTGATTCCTTGAACTCTGGGGCATTATCATTGACATCGATCACATTAACTTGAACCTGAGCCTTCGAGCTGAATTTCTCATTTGTACTCGTTTCAGTGGCAATCAGCTGAATGATGAAGCTCCTCTCATTTGGATTCTCAAAGTCGAGCAACCTCGGAAGGCGGCGCCATTGGTTGCTTGCGGTGTTTGCAATCAACTTCAGGGTGACGATAGCAAACCCCGAAATTTGTTTTGGTTCCACATCAAAGAGACCGAACGGGTCCATGAGAGTTATGTTGAAATTTGCGTTTGCACCATTGTCTAGATCGTAAACAAACATTTCATTCTTGGTTGTTATGGGGCTGCCTGCAAGCGAATTTTCTTCGACTTGAACTTGGTAGATCCTACCTGTGTCACGATCGTTGGGCAGGCTATTGTACCAATCGGGGGATTGGTTCATGTTAAGTTTTGAAATCTCGCTAGCATTTAACCAGTGAGGTTCGTTATCGTTCTCGTCAACTAATATGACTGTTATTTCAATCTCACTTGTTGCGTCTGGAGATTGATCAGTGTATGGACTCAGTTTGTCTAGGATCAGGTCATATAAATCGTCCTGTCTCACAACTGATTCCGCGCTCACTATGAGCTCTCTGGCGCGCACTCTCAATGTTAAAACTCCATTCAAACCCAAATAGGACTCCCGATCTAGACGGTTCGCGACTTGTAGCTGGCCAGAGAGAGGATGGAGCTTAAATTCCTCGGATGGTTGAAGACCGCCGACTTGGCCCATCAAGTCATAAATGATCTGTCGTCCAGCCTGGATCCCCCCTTTCGGAAAGAATGAAGCAGAATCATCAGGACCGACGGCGTCCCCATCAACTGCTTGTATCGTCATGATAGTCTTGTCGATGGGAACGTTTTCGTGCACGATACAGGTTGTTGAGCCGATGAATTGGGGTGGCTTGTTTTGGACATCTTCTATGGTGACCTCAATGAGTATTGTTGAGTTAAATTTTCCATCATTAACGATAACATTCAGATAACGGACGTTATTTCGAGGAACATGAATTGCCGGATTCACTAACACAATCGATGAGTTTAGCCGATCATTCAGCAAGTTATCAGTTGCTGAACGCAGCTCGAACTCTGGCTCACAATCGAGACAGATCGATCGCAAAGGATTAGAAGATGCTTTATCAACATCGATGGCTTCAATGAGATCGATGACAGTGCTCCCGATTTGGAGTCCTTCGCTGATGTTCGTTCGGACGATGGGACTTCTAGGGGAGCCGCCGAGACTCGCGGGACCGAGCGTCTGGCGAACTAGAGCCGATGAATCATACTCGTTCCGGCCAATCTTGACGCGTTCAATCTTTGGCGGATTGTCGTTCTCATCCAATATCAGAACAGTTATAGTAAGTCGAGTAGTGGGTCCAGCCTGGAAGCGCTGAGATTGTCCGCTTGACGGAGAATTGATACCGTACAGTGCTGTTGCGCTCACTTGGAAAGTTACGGAATCTGACGTTTGCTCGCGATCAATTAACTGAGCAACTTTCACTTGGCCTGTTGATTTGTCAACACTAAACAATGAGGTTCCCTCGATACCATACAGGATTCGCACTTGTTGAGCCAGGTCAACCTGCGCTTCCAGCGTATAGACAACTTCTCCGATGGGCGTATTCTCTTTGACCGTCAGCAGGTCCATATTTCTGATGAATGCTGGCTGTAATGAGCTTAAAGGTTGTTGTTGTAGGGTTTGTTGAGCATTTGACACTTGAGTTATGATTGATATCATCACTAGTTGAGTTAGGGAAAACAAAAACATTGCAACAGGGGACAAAGTGCAAGTGAAAACCGACGATGCTGGATGGATCCAAACGCCGAGAAGTTTGCTCCGACATCGGAGGGATTTTTTGGAATTCATCTTAAATCCGTACCCCATAATGCTGTCGGTTCTTGAGTTAGGAGGATAGATACTCGGCAGGTGTTGAGATTGGCATCTGTACAAGGGCGATCAATATTCTCCCATCTCTTCGATGCAAATTGGAATGCGCAGGATCTCAATAGCAAACAATGACCGGTGGATGAAGCGCGAATAAAGCCATGACAGGCTCGAGGGCAAAGATTCCCCTCTGACCGATGCCACAAGCTTCTGCTACAGTGTTAGCCGCCGCAGAAGCACAGGTAAAGCCAGGTGAGGCTAGTGGATGGACGTACCACTCGACTTGCTCTCGGAAGATATCGCTGGCGCACATCCCTGTTGATCAGCGGCCGGGGAAGGAGAACTGGGATGTTGGCGCAACCATGAGCAACGGTTGTTGCTGCAGTATCCTTGGGCTATACTGAAGCGGTTTGAGTTGCGTTCAAACACTTTAACTCAGGTTGCAGTACAGCGAAGGCTATCCTCTTTTTTCATCGTTAAGCTACTTCGCAATAAACAAGAATCAGTATAACCTAAATCTCTTGAATCTCAACCTCTGGAGCTTGCTGGACAAACCTTGTCCTGTAGAATGACCGTCTCATCGCCAGCTAGCACTAGTAGCTGTGCATCAAGCACACGAGACGGCTAACAAATCACTGGTCAATTTGGGTTCTCCTGGACAAACTTTGCTTTGATTAAACTGAATCGCGCCCGCACGATAACAACCTGAACGGCAATCAAGTGAATACTGAAAACAGGATGTAAAAGAAAGTTTTTACGAGACTCGCTCCATTCATTCATTTGCTGTTGTTACTTTTATTGAACTTGCTGGTTCCCTATTCTTTGGATTTAGACGCCACAACCTCAATCATTGATTCGGAGTTACTTTCTGCCTCTCTTTCTGTTTGCATCTCGCATTCATCCAGTATTTCGTCAACAAACCAACCATTGGACGTTGGTTGCAACTGTACAGAGGGGGAATGTGCGACCCTTTTTAAATTTTCATGGACGTGTTTGACTATGGATTCGAGATAAACCCTCGAGTTTGCGTTATGCGTAAAATCGCCACATGGTTTATCGAGTAGAAGTGTAAAGTCCGGTGAAAAGTATTGTACATATTCTGAGTAAGGTATCTCGTTGTTAATTTCTTCATCCACGAGTAAACTGGTTTCATAAGTCCAGCATCTTGAAACATTCCGGAGTGTATAACCACCACCTCCAAGAACGAGCAGCGGCAAATTGAAGCTCTTCACGAATTTCACACACTCGCCGTGTCCTCTTATGGATAGATTGAAGCAACCTAACCTATCGCCAGCCAGTGAATCAGCCCCACATTGCAGAACAATCGCGTTAGGTTGGTAGAACTGGATGACATCTGTGATCACAGGCTTGAATACTGTTGAATAATTTAGATCATCTATACCTTCCTTGAGAGGTACATTAACGCTATAATATCGACCCGATTCATTACCTGTCTCGTACATGTCGCCTGTACCGGGGAAGAATAAATTGCCATACTTGTGGAAAGATACAGTCATGACACGATCAGTCAGGTAGAACGCTTCTTGAACTCCATCTCCATGATGTATATCGATATCTATGTATAGGACTCGTGTATGGTATTTGAGTAGCTCAAGAATAGATATGACAATATCATTGACGTAGCAAAAACCGCTGGCTTCAAATTTCTTCGCATGATGGAGGCCTCCCGACCAGTTTATGGCGATATCACACTGTTTGTTATTCAACTGTTGAGCCCCTTGTAAGGAAGCCCCACAATAACGCGAACAGAAGCTGTAAAGTCCCTCAAAAACAGGACAATCTTCGCCCACATTGAACCGTAGCAACTCATTCGCAAATTCGTTTATGTTGGATGGTGTGACGTTGTGTAGAAAATTGATGTACTTGTCACTGTGGAATCGACACATATCATGATAGGATGCCATGTAAGGTCTGTAAATATTCATTTTCTTATGAAGACCATAATTCATAACCAAAGAATGGGTCACAGATAGTCGGTGGGGTTTCATTGGGTGATTGGGACCATAATGGTAGTTGCCAACTTCAGGGTCCCAGAAGTATGTAACACGCGACGACTTCGTCATAACGCTCGATTGCTATTTCAGCTCTAATCTTGACTTTGACAATGATATATAATGGATTACCCTAATAAGTCATGTTCATTGGTCGATACTTTTCCCTAGTTATCAGGCTGCACTTTCTGAACGAAAGCGATGTTAGTTTTCAATTCCCTATGTAGTGGAATTTCGACACAAACCTACTTTTTTATTGAACAAATTAGAATGTGGTGATTCGTCTTTGACATGTTCATTAATGAATCGATTTGATCCTTGGATCGGGCAAGTGAATACCCGATTCAGCGTCTATGCCTTATGTTTAATATACATGTATGTGCACAGATAAGTCGGCGACTGCCGGACTGCGAGTCGGCCCAACTATACGAAAGTCAACGGTGACCCGGTCGGCGACTGTACAGCTTTGAAAAAAAATAAAAGAGAAATAAATACTTCTTGTTGCAGAGTCTGAGGTGATGTGCAGCATTGGTACGGTTCTTCAACTAATTGATCCCAGCGAACTCATAAAAGCTCCATTTTTGATGAGAGCATTTTAGAGCTAACAAAAACTGAATCGAATGAAGATGTCAGCATCCTCATCCTCGAACGCAACAACAAACTCAGCCAACACCCCAAATAGTTTGCCAAAGAAAAAGGCCCGTATATTCTCAAATGGATCACGAGCCAGACAGAGGGCCGTTGTGTTTAATGCCACAAATTATTTTGACGGTGATCAGGCAAATGATGAATTCAATTTCAATGAACCCATCGCGCCCGTCTTCAATCAAGCTCAAAATACGCCTAAAGTCCGCAAAGCCCACCAATGCCATGAGTCCGGTGAATCAAATCAGATGGACACGGACATTGAATACTTCATCGAAAGTTTGGACAAGGACAAGAATAAAACCGACATCAGATGTCTAAGTTTGCTCGGACTGGCCAAGAAAGTCATGTCCATCGAATATAGGATGCACCTACGAGCTCACGATGATATGCCGCGCATAATGACCAAACTGACTGACGCCCCTGATGACCCGAGCTTAGCTCTCAGCTGCGCCACATTGATGTTTATCCATAATCAAGATAAAATGAGCTCAGATATTGATCCGGTTGCTCTGAAACTCATGCTAAACCTCATAAATGGGACGAAGAATTCACATAGCAATGAAGGTATAGAGAAAAAACATAAGGATACAGTTTTGGAACTTTGCACCAGGATGAGGGATAATGGACACGCCAAAAATCTCAATCTTCAAGAAATAACCGCGGCAGCATTGGCCACAGAAACTCTATTAGGTCTGAACTCAAAAAGGGCTGGCGAGTGGTTCAAGGAGGAACTGCGGCGACTTAAAGGAATTGATTTCATTTTGGATACCATCGCTGAAACTGCCCAAATAGAAGATTTAGAAACAAATGACGATCAACTGAACAAGTTGGATAAATGCATGCACCTCCTTGAGAACATAACGTTTCAGAATAGAAGTAATCAAGAATACATTGTCGGCTATAAGGACGGAATCTTATTAGACGCCTGTCTAGACTTGTTAACATTGTGTAAAAGAGAGATTACTGTTGCTGTAGATGACACAAAATTGAAATCATTCACAACAGCTTTATCAACAACGATACGAGTTTTAAACAACATTACCTCCGAAAGTGAAACGAGCTCGGTGATTGGATCTCGCTTTGAATTGACAGATCTTATTTTGTATTTCATAAACGATCTACAGGCTTTTATTAAGACAGAACAAAGATCAGATATTACCATGATATGCGTATGTTTGCTAATCAACATGGTTGAGTTTAGTCGACCATTGAGATCTTACTTAATGAATGATTGTAGGATACATGATCTGATAGATATATTTTACAAGCGAATACATGAGGCACAACAAACAGAGCAGCAAGCTGACCAATTATTAGACTCTCATAAGCGCGAGAAAATGACAGAGGCAATGCAAGATTCACTCATAAACCAAGTCATAGCTAAATCTGGCAAGCATATGGAGCATAGCGTCATAGCAGCATGTTTGGCGATCCTATTTGGATGCATAATTCAAGATAACTCAGAATTCAGAGATCAACTAATATCTTATTTGCACCAGAACTCAGTTGCCCCACTAGTTGATGTTCTTCAAAAATTGCATGATTTTGCGCACCTGGCTGACATCATGACGAGTACAGGTGTGAACAGAGTCAAAAGGATATTGAAGATCCTAAAATAGTAAACAGTAGAGAAACGCATCAGATTTTCTTTGAACGAATCAGTGAGGAGATTTTACGATTTGTTCGGGAGAGTTATTTATCTTGTCTTTTGCGTTGTTGAAGGAACATTCATCTATCCGTTCTTAACACATGATCATACATCGTACACTATCACACACGTACATACAGTAGCGTGCAGAATTGGCCACGGATCTTGGTTGCCGGTCTTGAAAGCAATGTAAATTGTTTATCCCTTCGAGATATTTTCTGAAAATTGAACTGATAAATGATAGATGCGTTGTGCGCGTAACTTTGAAAGAGAAATCGGTAGTTCTTTAGTTGTGCCACGATCGAATTACGCAACCATATTTCACAGGCAGCTTACCTGGGTCTAAAGATGACGTTTCATGGTAGTTTCACAGACAGGAAACAATCAGGAGCCGAGTTATGGAGTGGTAAATTACATATGGGACACTCCACTGTTTAGAGTATGATGACCCAAAATTAGAGGTAATAATTGATACATAAGCGCGCAAGGGGGGTGCAAATTTTTGGAGCGAACAACAGGTTCCTTGCGCCGCCCAGCGGCGCTCAGAACGGAACCAAACCAAACCTATGCTTGCACGCGCGCGCGTGGAGGGTGCAAACAAGACCGAACCGAGAACCAAACCAACCGGTAGCAAACCAGGGGGTGCGCTCGCGCCGCTAACGCGGCGCTCGAAACCAAACCAAACCAAACCAAACCAACCAAACCCATACAATTAATAATGAGAGAGGACACGACTCTTCTTTCGAATGTGCCCTACAGCTTGTTTTGGCACTCGTGACGTGATCCGGTAGATGGCGTCCCGGGTGTTGTCCTTGGTCCTGTGTGTGTTGGAACTAATGAGCGCTGTGCTAAGATTCATTATGATGGTCCTAAATATCGAAAACTGTCGCTCGCCGAAATTTGAAATCATATATCTCGTGAACGAGTTCGAATTTCAGCAATTCGCTTCCAGATTCATGTCCAGCCAATTTATTTCTATCATTATTTTCATGAATGATCGCAATTCGGCACAATTCTTTCAACTTTGTTATTC
>Ga0209372_1000097_pt1 | contig 66709 bp, 47 predicted proteins | sample AgamicAtPe_FD_187170 | JGI IMG/M metagenome (GOLD analysis project Ga0209372, IMG submission 187170) | Agave microbial communities from Guanajuato, Mexico - At.P.e (SPAdes) (version 2) | ecosystem: Host-associated > Plants > Phyllosphere > Phylloplane/Leaf | place: Guanajuato, Mexico | collected... | reverse complement strand
CTTGTCGAGCGGCGCTCATTTGCATACTTGTTGCGGGCCGCCGCCAAGCTCGCTCGGCCGGACGCGTGTGGCCGCGCGCAGCAGGCAGACGAGCGGCCAGGCAGTCGGCCGGCCGGCCAGCCAGCCACAAGTCGGCCCATCGAGTCGCATCGCAGGCAAACTCAATGGGCTCAGCCAATCCAATGCAATCCAATTCAATTCAATTCAATAAGCGCAACTCGGGCCAACTCAGCGCAGTTCCAGATTGATTAGTCATCATCATCAGCGCAAACCATTAAAAGGGATGACTTTAATCCAAGTGAACGCGCAACCCTTAAGCCTTGAAGAGCATTTAGAGCAAAGTTTCACCTTGCCGGCCGCTGGCAGCGAGGCAAGTGGCTGCACTTTCGGCTGCCGCTCGGCCCTAATGGCGCCGGCCAGCCCGGCCTCAGCTCGGCCTGACTCTCCGCTCGGCCGCCTCCACCTTTCACGTGCAAGCGGCGCTCTCCAACCCTTGGGCCAGCTCTCGAGCTGAGGCCTCCTGTTGCAGCGCCGCCAAGGACAAGCGGCCGCTTTGTTTGCACTAAAATCGAGCGAAGATTTCACTTTCACTCTCCTTTCAGCGCAAAGGCAAAAGCACACGCAGGAGCGAGGGGAAGGCTAAGCCGCCGAGCCCGTCACAATGGCAACTCGCTCGCTAAGGCGGCCAGCAAGCCAGCCAACAATGGACCAATTGAACCGCTCGCTCTCCCGGCTCCAAATGATTAGCCGCCATTAGCTTTGCCAGCTCGGCCGGCCGGCCGGCGGAGCAAGGAGCTGGGGCTGGGATATTCATTTAGCGGCTCGGCCCGCTCGTTTTGCGTCGGCGGCCTCCTTTGCGCGCGCCGACTCGCTCAGACTCGGGCCAGTTGCTTGCTGCGCCGCCGCCCAGCCGGCTGCGAAGACAACCGCCCATTACAGGCTCCTTCCGCAGGTTGCGCCTCCTCCCACTGAACAGGTCGCAGGAAAACTTTCCAATTCCAACTGCAAGCGAGCATAATTGGCCGCAATTACGGCGCCGCCTCGTCTCGGCGCCGCTGTCACAATGGACAAACGCGCGGCGCCGAAACAAAGGGCTGCGCTGAGATGCGGCGGCGGCAGCTGAATTAGGACTGCAAGGCGCGGGCCCCAACTGCACAAGTGGCGACAACGAGCGGCGCACCTGCCTCGCTGGGCGCCGCTGTGGGCCAGTCAGCTCGCCGAGAGGGAGCGCAAACGCGGCCCTCGCCCTGCTTGACGCCCGGCCACTTTGCCGGCCAAACGCGAGCCAACCTGTTGGCGCCCTCCTAAAGCCCCGATTGGCCTTCTGGCTGCCTCCCTCCACGTGGAGCCAACAAGCTGACGGCGAGCGGCACGCAAACGAGGAGGGAGCGGCCCAGATTGGCCGCTCACCTGTCCGCCGCCCGGCCAACTACAGCGACAGCGACAGCGGCAGCGGCAAGCTCGTTAGCGCTCACGCTCAGCTCGGCGACAGCAAGCTCGTCTAGCTTGACGGGCCGACCAAATTGGCACATTATTGGCCACTGCGAGAGGGGGAGACTCGAAGGAGCGAGCTGGCTCTCGGCTGGGCGCACGCAGACAGGCCGAGCGCAGGTAGCTTGGCGGGCGAGCCTGTCAAAGTTGGCACGAGCGCCGATTGGCTGGCTGGCTGGCGCTTCCGACTTGTTGGCTCGGCCGCGCGGGAGGCGCTGAGTGGCGCCGAGGGTGGGCGAGCGGGGCGAGGACTGCAGGCGGCGGCGGCGGCGGCCGGGTTGTTGGCAAGCGAGCGCACCGCCGATCAGCTGACTCCTGCCTGCCGCCCCCTGCGCGCGCAGCCTCAGCCGCGCGCCCCCTTGCGCACGGCTTCTCTCGCCGCTGGAACGCCCGCAACAGCTGATAGCGATCGCAGGCCCGAGGCTGGGCCGTACTCGTACATGTGCGCAGTGGGCCTATCGGCGAGGCGCAAGGATAAGCGAGCGGCTGCGCGCAGGCCGAGGCAGCCCGAAGCAAATGCGGCGGCGGCGGCGGCGGCGGCGCGAGAGTGAATCCGCTCACCTCGAGAGCGAGCGGAGGGACGAGCGAGCGCACGAAGCCCAGAGCGCCGCTTTCGAGCTCCACTCGGCTGGCGAGCACTTGTTACATTCGAGCAGCAAGCCATTCGCTCGTTCATTCATTCATCCTGCCACCGCCGAGCGAGTCCCTTCGTCCGCCCGTCGTCTGCGGCTCGAGCGCACACTCGCGATCTGCGCGCACTAGCGAGCGAGCAAGCAAGCCTTGTCGTGATTCCTCAAGATTAGAGAGTTTGGCCAGGCAAGCGGGTTGCCTTTGCGACGGCATCCATCGCAAGCGAGCGGCAATGATAAACAAAACGGCAACAGCAGCAGCAACAGCAACGACAACAACAACAGCAACGAGTTCAGCAAGCGGTCATGGTGCCACAGTGAGAGCGAGCTCGCGAGAGAAGAGCGAGGAGGAAGGAACAGAGTAGAGCCATCTCGAGCCCTTAAACGAGAAGCAGCCGAAGATAGGAGGCCGAGGGGAGCGTTCGAGTCGAGTCGAGTCGAGTCGAGCCGAGCCGAGCCGAGCCGAGCTAATTGCAGTTTGGGGTCCCATCGCGAGGATCAGATTGGAGGCGAGCAAAGGAGAGGAGAGCGGCGCAGAATGAGCCCTTGGAGAGAGGAGGGCACGGCGAGGGTGCTGGCAAGCTGCTTGCTCGCCCTCTGGGCCTGCTCGGCCGCCACCGCCGACGAGCAGGTGGTTGGCAGCCAGTGCAGCTACGATTATCCGAGCCTCTTCGATTTGCAATTCAACAACATCCACTGGCAGAAGATGACAAACAGGGCGCGCGAGGGCTCCAACAGCTCAAGCCCGAGCTCGAGCTCGAGCGCCACCTACTACCTTTACAACGCCTACTACGACGACCGCTGGCGAGCCGGCCTGCCCTCGGTGCGAATCCTCGCCATGATCGACCGCATCCAGCCGCCGCCAACCAACTGCCTCCTCTGGTCCTCGAAGTTGCGCCGCGAGAGGGGGGCCGCGCGGCCGGCCGGCCAACAGGCCCACCTGCGCCCGCTGGTGACGCGCGCAAACTTTGTCTATGCCTGGTACCCGAAGTGGGGCAACTACAAGGACGGCCTCCTCCAGCCCTGGATCGTCACCTGTCCCATGCTGCGCTCGCACGTCGGCCTCGTGCCCGACAGCGTCAGCCTGGTTGAGGTTCCACCCGAGCTGGACTTGGAGGCGGCGAGGAGCAAGCGCGAGGCTGAGCAGCAGCAGCAGCAGCAGCAGCAGGCCGCCTCCATTCCAATGCCGCCCTCCTTCTCCTCCTCCTCGCCGGCGGTCGCGGCCCAGCAACAGCCACAAGGGCAACCCTTCCAGCAAGCGGCTCCAACTGCCCCAAGCCAAGCCTCGAGCAAACCAATGCCGTCGGTTGAATACGATTGCGGCCGCATCCTGCCAATAACGAACAATTTGCCAGTCTTCAATCAGCGCCCACCAGTCAAGGGAAAGTTTGCCGTCTGCGTGAAGGGTTTGGACTTTCCGCATGAGGATGTCAGCGTTAGGTTGGTCGAATGGATTGAGTTGCTGAACTTGCTTGGAGCTGGCAAGATTTTCTTGTACAATTTGGACGCACACGAGAACATAAGCAAAGTTTTGCACTACTACCAAAAGAGGGGCATGATAGAGTTGAGCCCCCTCACTCTTCCAGGCGACCAGCCAAACTTGCCGGAATATCAGCACTTGTATCTGAGGAGCAAATTAACGGCTAAGCGCCAGAACGAGCTAATACCGTACAATGATTGCCTGTACAGAAATCTACACTCCTATCAGTATTTAGCCTTGCTTGACATCGACGAAATTATCATGCCCCTGAGGCACGAGAACTGGTTTGATCTAATGCAAGAGGTTGAGACGCTTTCGCTCGCCGAACAAAACTACTCGCGCGCCTCCTACAATGTGCGCAACGTCTACTTCTTCGACGACCTGGCCGGCCCAATGGGGACGACATCCTCCTCTAGCTCGGGCTCGGCTAATCTGGATCCGGAGCTTGAGCTTGATGAGGAGAGGGAGAACGGCTTAGTGCAGCAGCATCAAGGTGAGCGGGCGAGCGGGGGCGCCGACCACAATGACTCGCTCGAGCGAGGCATTCCCCACTATTTGCACATGATGCAGCACGTCTACAGGAGCAAGAACTACACAAAACCGGGTCAATATGTCAAGTGCTTCCATAATACAGAACGCGTTGTTTCGCTCCATAACCATTTCCCCATGAACTGTTTTGGCCAATGCACCACCTATTCGGTGCCCGTTAATCTAGCTCACCTACAACATTATAGGAAGGATTGCGTTGGACCGCTTAAACAATCCTGCAAGAGCGACTATCGGGTCTTTACAACAAGAGATACGACAATTTGGAAATACAAGCAACAGATGATTCGTAGGACAACGCGAGTTTTGAATCACTTGGGCCTGTTGTCGCATGATAATAAGAGGAAATCAACTTAAGTGAGTGACATTTAAAGTGAGAGAACCAAAATCAATGAAGACGACGAAGGAACAAACGAAATGGAAAATGAACGGACGAACAAAGAATTGTGATTTCATTTGATTCATTGATGATGATAGTAGAGTTGAAGATATTTAATTATTGAGCGAACCTGTTGAATAGTTTTACCTGTTTCAAGACAGAATAGTGAACAAAAATCAATATTAAATGAGAGTTGGAGGGAAACTTTCGCAACTTTTTTAACCAAACAAGGCGAGCGCTCACGACTGGCCCAAATTGGGCGGGTGATTTATTGGTGTTGTTGGTGCTCTTACTAGCCAATCAGGCGGTCAGAGTTCCGCCGTCGTCGTGGCCTTAGTCTTGGAAAATTAAGTCTGGCCAATTTGATCCAAGGCGGCCGCTAGCCACAATCTATCAAGCGAGCGGTTTTCGGCCATGTCCAGCGCTGGCGCCACAGACCAAACGAGCTACCTCTGTCTTTCGCTGGTTGTTTGTGGAAATTGATGGCCTTAAAAGGAACACATCGTTTGCAAGGAGGCGAGTGGTCATTTTAATTCGTGTCGCAAGAGCTAAGGGAGGTGAGATACAATAACAATTTTGCTTGCTAACTCGCTTGGTCAGCCAGCGTGTTCAGCCTCCCTCTGTTGCTGCTGCCGTTGCCGCCGCCACCACCTCCGCTCTAAAGGACCACTTGCTATCGTCCCGAGTCGAAGAGAAATGAATGAATTGGGATCAAACAGACACAGGTTACGGCAAGCCGCTGAGTTTAATTAAGATTTTTGCTTTTCCCCATCCAAGGCACCAAGTCCAAATCCGAGTCCAGCTCAAGAGGAGAGCGAGCTGGCCGCTCGCTGGGCCGACCAGGCAGACGGCCTCCACTACTCTCGCTGACTGGGGGCAATGAAAATGGGCCGGTGCCACTTTGCTGTTGGTGGTGCGTTTGGAGGCTAAGTGAGCTGTTTGCTCTCTCGCCATGGCTTTGGAGGCTTGTCGAGCATTTAGAAATGGTGCACTGGCAAAAGTCCGTTGAAAGCGAACCTTCGCTTGAGGATGGTGACGGAATTTCGCTTGCTGGCTCGCCAGGCGAGCGACACACTAGATGCGATGGCATTGGAAAGGTTAGAGAGGGAGAGCCAAGTTTGAGCGAGTTTTGTTCCTCTCGATCTGGCTTCAGTCTGGTCTCAACTGAACACCTTGTTTTTGGTGCAAATATTGTTGTCGGCTGATAAATGAGCGCCGGTGGCGCTGGGAAAGCGGCCAGCTGAGAGAAGTTTGCCCCCTCTAAATCCATCTGGCTTCGTATCAAAAGCGATAGATTCTGAGTGGCCTCGCCGAGGGATGTTTTGTGTCCAGCGGGACAAGTGTGGGCTCTTGCTGCCACACCGAGAGCCATCTCTCGGGGGCGCGTTCAATGTCGACTGGAAGGCGGCATGTTGCTCGCTTGTGAAGTCTCTCTCTCTCTCCCTCCTTCAGAGCCTTAGGTTGGTCAGCCAGCCGGCTAGAGGAGAGTTTGCTCTCAGCAGCCGGCAACACTGCTTTAGCCCCGCGAAGACTTGGCTCGCCTTGAGTCGCGTCAAGCTCGGCTGGTCGTGCCACCGAGCGAGCCACTCATCTCCTATCGACAGTCTCGCTTGTCTCGGCCGAAATGGCGACGACAATCGTGAGTGAAGCACGACGACGGCCGCCGATTGTCAACATCAACTTGGAGCTCTGATGGAGCGTAAAACTGAGTGTATGTCTTCATAAAGACGCCTCCTCCCTCTCTCGCCGAGGGCGGAACAATACCTGCGCCGACCCGTCGCCGACGACACATTATCGCCCCATTGGATTAGCCTGCGCTCGGCTACAGGAGCGCCAAACGAAGCCGAACGAAGGCGCCAAATTGAGGCTCATTTGCGATTGCCGATGCAACGATGATTTATTTGTCTCCTGATGAATCAATCGCGCTCATTCGCTCACTTGTGAGCCCTCCGAGCTTGCCAACGAGCGCCGGCCGCCAGAGGAGCGTTGGATTCGTGCGCAAGCCGCGTGATACTGAGCTTCCACTCGGCTGGACCACTGCGGCCGCTACCCAACTTGGAGCCGGCTGGTCCCGATGGCTCGAGGTCAACGACTCGCCCGAAATGGGGACTAAATGAGGCAAGTCGGCAACAAGTTTTGCCAGTGGATGCTGTTGCCCGTTGCTACTAATGCCATGCGGCTGATGCTGATGCTCAAGCCGGCCCAAAGTCCGCCTATTCGGCTGTCCCCTTGCGGCTTAAAGCGCCACAAACTGATCAATGGCCAGCTTGGCCGGCGCTGCGGCGTTTGCGTCGGGAGGCTAAGTTGCTCCTTTGCGACTAGTTGGGCGCTTTGAGGCGGATCTATGACGCTAACTAGACGAAAATCAGCCAAAATATTGTTGCAGCCTCCCAATCTAGTCTAACTTCGGCCACCAACAATAAGCGGCAAAGTAAGCGAGCTTGAGGGAGAACTCGTTTACCTGATTGCGATTCCTCGCAGCGCTTCCAGTGTCCGAGCGCCATTGAAAGCAAGTTCATTACCTCTCCCCCTCTCTTTCGAGCTTTCCTCCGCAACAAACGCTCGGCTGTAGCGAAGCTAGCCATTGGCCACTGGAGCCGCCGATAGTAACTGAACGAGCCTCTCAATATTCACATCATAACTGAGCAAGGCGTCAAACTAAGTTGCCTCCGTCTCGCTCCAGAGGCCCATCCATCGCAGCATCAAGCCGCCGACAATGGGCTTGCGGTCTCACAAGCCCAACAGCGCAGGTTGTGTGCGCGATGGATGAATTGATACCGCGCGCCAATGGATGCATGTTTTGCCGCCAAGCCCAGCGTGTCACTCGTCGCCAGGTGAGCAAAACCTGCTCAGCTTGCTGTCCCTCTCTCTCTGAGCCGAGCCGAGTTGAGTCGCTGCAACAGCTTGACGCCGCTTGTCCCAAAACCAACATGACTCTAGGCGGCTGCCCACCAGACTTTGGATGGCCAACGAGCGATAGACAAATTTCGAGTCACGAAGCAAACATTTAGCATCTCTGCTCGCCCAGTCTCCTTGGGACGACAACGAGGCGAGTCCATTCAGCCTGCTCATTTCAATCCATCTCACCGATGGTTGCTCCGCTTGCCGATTGTGGCCGCTTCAACGGCAAACATCCGCCTTGTTGGCTAGCCAGCCGGCCAACCCGGTACAGGCAAGCTTTGTGACTGGACTGTGCTTTTTAGGAGCACGACTCTCCAGAGCAACCGCTCATCTCGGCATCTTCGCAGCCACTATTCCAATACAAACTGATGGCCACCTTTCGCCCAACAATCAAGAGTTTCTCTCCCTACCGAACGGGCTGCTGCAGTTAGCTTGCAGCCGCAGCAAGCGCACAGCCAGAGTAGGTGCACGATTGACTTGACCAATCGACGAGGCGTTCAGGTGCTTTACCTACATTGTTCGTCGGCAAGCTAGTTGCAGTTATCATATTTCAATGCCTCTCATTGGCGAATGAAATCAATTTCGTTCAAAGTCCATGCGCCTCCGGGACTCTGAGGCAGGGAAGTGGTCATTGTTGTTTGTATTGTTTTTCGCTGGGCCAGCCATTGGAGGGATAGCGATGGGGGTGGATTCAGTCCGGCTAGCTGGAGCGTTGGGCAGCTGGAGCTGACAGGTGATTGTCGTGGCGCCGCAATGGACGGCCCGCTTGTTAGCGTGCGCTTGCGGCGCAATTATAGAGGCGCCCATGTTAGTTATTCAAATAACAACGGCGGCCTTCCCAAAATGAAGCCAGGAGGAAAGGTCGTTTATGAGCCAGAGCGAGGGATAGCCGCTCGCTCGAGTCCATTGCACTGTACAGGATTGCCGATCGCGCTCTCAACCTCTGTGGTTGGCGCGCATGATGACGCTCTCGCACTGGACTCGCCAGCCAAAGCAAAGCTTGCGAGAGCAGACTAGACTAGTGGGATGAGCCGGCGTTGATTTGGATTCAGCTAGGTGTTCGTTTGGTTTTGAGCCAAAGCAAAACGAAACGGACGACTGGCTGCTAATGATCAACACCTGGCCATGTTGGCTGGCCCGACTTGAATTTGCACATTTGGCCGCGATGGCAGCCAAGGTGAGATCATGGCGGCCAGATTGTGTCCACGCGACAGGACCAACTAGCTCTCTCTCTCTCTCGCTCTCAGCCGCTCGCACTTGCTTGGCTCAAGCTCGCATCTGGCTGCTGGCTTGCCGAAGCCGAGGGTCCATCGGTTGCCGTGGCCTTGGTGGCGCGAAAGTTCACCGACTTCCTCGTCGTCGACAATTCAGCCGCCGCCGCCGCCGCCGCCGCCGCCGCCGCCACTTCCATGGACGCAAACGAGCATTGAACGCTAATTTCAGGCTGATTCCCCCCAACTATCAACGCAAATTTGGTTTGCGAGACAAAAGCTTGCTGATTGTTGTTCGAGTCGAGCCAAACAATTGCAAATTTTTCACATAAACTCAACCTGCTTCTCTAGCCAACACAATGTAAACGAGTCCGCTTGCCCCGTTGACAACAACAACACCAATTAGACGCGTTTGGCCAGCAAGTTTTAGTTCAGCTCACATTTGCCCTCTTGTTCTGTCGAAGAAACCCATTCTGCCACCTGAACTCAAGCCATTCCGGCATCTTTGCCTGCCAACCAACCAACTCTTTCCTCTTCCTCCTCCGTCCGGTTTGTCTGGACGAAACTCGAGCCCAATTTGCTTGCCTCCATTTGTCCACCTGTGTTGCTAGGCGCCCAAGTCGTGGGGAGCCGGCCACTTGGTGGGCCAAGCTGAAAATGGCCCGAAGGATTGTCAATCTCCCAAGTTCATTCATTGTTTAAACTAACCTTTGAAAGTCACCCAGTCAAGTTAGTTTTGCGCCAAGATGGAAACTTTGCTGAGTGACGATTACAGAGAGGAGCACTATCATGACGCAAGCGAGCACGGACTCACCTGGGTGCTAGTCAATGAGATGCTCCACTTGATTGTGCTCGGCTACACCCTCTTTGGGATGATTCGTTTCAAGGTCAAGTTTATTCATATGGTCAAGTTGGTCAACATAATCTCATTTGTCACCATCTTTCACAGTTGGTATTTAACTTTGAAGTTTGCGCTTATTGCAACAGTTATGTACTTTTTCTGCATAGAACTCGACCGACTCAAGATCTCTTTCTCCGATTTCAACTGCTCGCTATCTGGCGACAATGTCCTAACTGAAGCACTGAAACTGGAGAATAGGGTTGCAAATCGAGAAGTAGCCTCAGAATTGCCATCAGAGATTCAAGGTACAAGCGGCGACAGCTTTACGTCTGATGAAGCGACTTTCATAGAGCTTTTGAGGGCGCACTATCCACTCATGTTGGCTGAATTCCTAAACCTCTTTGGCGGCCCTCTCAAGTTGCTCGGGAAGAGGGCGACTCTGATGTACGGCTTCTATTCCATCGCTATCTTCATCATGCTTGCAATTTTTCCCATTGAGCTCTACTATCAGAATGTCGGCTTCAATTTCATCCGCTTCGTGTTGAACGATATCAATTGCATGAAAGATTTGTACGAGAAGAAGCGGAAGCATTTGGATAGGCTCAATAATTGGTCAAGGAACAAAAATACGTCCTTGCTCACGTTGAGCACGAAGAAGACTATCAGTCAGCACATTTTGAGGAGCACTCAGGTGTTTGAGTTCAGCTTGAGAGGTAGAGATCAGTTGTATAGCATTGAAAGTTCACCAGCACCTAATGATCGCTCCTGTCTAGGTAAAATTGCTACGCCCATTAAATCTCTAAGACACTCGTTGTCAACCAACCATTTAGATCAGCCGTGTTACAATGTCGTCATTGCAAACAAGAATCTTAAAAAATTCAAACCTCATGTTCGAAGCGAGAGTTGGTTCAAGATTGCAATGGTTATCTATCCGATATTTATCTTCTTCTACTTCTCTACCCTGATCATTGTTATTGGTGCAACCCTTCTATTTTATATCCAAAATCTGAAAGAAATCAACGATACCTGCACGAGTCAAGTGGATAGAACAATTGACTTGTTCTCAAATTGGACATTTTTAGACAGGCTGACCTTCCATGAGACTCATTACACAGTGTTTGCTCTCAGTTGTGCCTCCTCCTTCTATTGTTCCTACTATTTTGGAACAATTTTCGAGTTGCACGTTTGGTTGGAGGAAATATCCCAACAACTGAACCTCAGTAGGATCTTGCTTGATCTGAACGGACACGGATATGCACTTAGATCGGCGGTACCTCCGTCAAAAGATAGTCCATACCGGAATTACATAACTCGCGAAGTAGATCCAGCATTCGAGGGATATTACAACTTCAAGGATCAAGATGTTGATGAGAATTACAATCAATTCGGGGGTCTCAATGGTGCAAGATCGCATATAGCGTTCAAGTTTTCGCCTCAGTCGAAGCGGTTCAAGCTTAGAGAATTTATGGCTCTAAAGCTGGTCTCTAAGAAACAAACTGTCCTACGCGCCACCTATATCAATCTGTGTCTTTTCTTTGACGAATTGAACGACACTAGGTTCATGACTAAAACAATCCTCGGACGAACCACTCAAATAGCGTTTGGTTTTGCTCTTATGGCCTCGATAACTAGGTCGCAATTCGAATACAATTATAAATATCTCACCATCTTGCTAGCGGCTTGTCTAGCAATTCTAAACCTTTACCTGATTTGCGCGGCCTCCATCAATAGCAGGATAAACAAGTTGCTACCACAAATCCATTCGGTTATAAGCGGACTAACAATTGCAGAAAGAGACAACGATTTGCTTGAATTCTGGTTGCGTCATATCATGGCCTATGGAACTGACAAGGACGCTATGAGTTACAAGATCTACGGTTACAAGATAACCTGGAGTAGCATACTTAATTTCAACGGTGCAGTTTCTTCCGCTTACTTGCTCACAGTTTACTGAACTTTGATGAATCATGGAACAGCATTCAATCTGCTCCTCCCATCCGGTGACAGTCAATCTAAAGGTTCGCTTCAATTGTTGAACAGTGAAATTCTTCTCTCATGAGATTTATAAGAATTAGAACATTAAAACATTGAATGGGTTGTGGTTTATTTCGTTCAAGTTGCGCTGGCAGCTGCAAAGCTTAAATTGGCAGGTTAAGTTTCAATCTTTGTTAAGCTTGTAAACATGATATTGGGGCCCATGATTGTGTTGGTCGGAGGAGGTCACTTCAAACACATAGGCCAAACATAGCAATATTTCTGACGTTGATTCGCTAGTAATCACTTGAAGCACTGAGAAGTTCTCTAAAACGCTATTCATTTGCGAGACCCTAGGCAGTTGACGTAGTTTTCTTATAAATTGAATCATAAATTCGCACATAGGTGACCTGCTGATATTATAAGAGTAGCGGCCGTTTGAGCTATTAAATGAACCATAAATTTTGTCCACTTTTTCAACTACCTGATGGCCATAGGAGCAAGCTTTAGTTGAACAGGTGATATCTTTGTATGGATCAACAGTTTCAAAATGACTCGAGAAGCCAAAGTAGGAGTTTTGATCGTCAATATTGTACTCATAATCGTTGTTTAAATCTGCCCAAAACTTCACCAAGAAGAAGGCGTCTGAGGGTCCCTTTTGGAAGAGACCCTCTGGGCCACCAATTTCGGGAAATTTGTCTTGAATTTGGCTAATATCGATTCTCTCTAACTTGTTTGTCTGTCTTCCGAGGGTTTGCGTATAGTCTATCTGTACATAGGAGTGTCTCAGGACGCCCGTTGCGGAAGTTTGTGGTTGCGGGACCACAAGTTGGTGGTCTGGTGGATTGTTGCTCGCGATTGAGCCATTATTGCCTTCCGGTGGCTTCTGATGCTGGAGGTGGGTTTGTAGTTGAGTATTGTTGATCAAATAGGGATTTTGGAGGAAATGGGCAGGCAGATGCTGGTTCGAGGCGACTGGTTGGGCGGCTTGGTGTTGGTGCTGGTGGTGCTGGTGTTGGTTTGACTGGATGGAGGAGGTCAGGTAAGGCGAGGTTAAGTGTGCTGATTGCAATCCATTGTTAGCGCTGGACAAGTCGGGTTTTAAATTTGTGACAGTTGTTGGCAGCGGAGTTGCTTGTACTAATCTGACTGGCTGGCTTATGGGCGAAAAGCTGCGATGTTCAATGAATGCAGAGAACTCAACTAGCCTGATCTTCTGCGTAACAATCGGCCGATCAATCCAAATATCATAGTAGCCGGCTTGTTGCGATTGCTCGTCGTGGCGGCTAGACTGGCCGCTTAGGGTTGAGGAGGGCGAAGGCGAGGCTCCTGAGCCGGCCGAGGCGGCCTCCGACTTGGCTTTGCGTCTCGCGAGTACCTGGATGTGACTTGAGACTTGTTTTCTGGTTCGCGTTTTGCCAGTTCGCATCATAATGTGGCGAGCAATGAGCTCGTTGCGACCGTACATCTTTCCACCGCCCTCCTCTTGGAGGATGTGTTTGCGCCTTCCGCAGGGCGGAAAGAGGAGAAGAGCCTCTCTGAAGCATTGCTCGATTTCGGGGGACCAAACGCCTTCGCCGTCGCCGTTGGCATCGTCCGATTTACTGTGCTCGTTGTTGACATCTAGATCCATCCTGCTCGCTGGACCCAATTGGGCCGCCACTCTGCTCAAAGTTTGATGGTTTCGTGCTTTCTGGTTTTCTTGGTTGACCAACAAGTGTTATGTTTGATGTTTTAGCTTTAGTCAACTTTTAATATTAGCTTGAACTCGCTCCTCTAGCTGACTGCTTGTCTATTGAAGTGGGCGACACTTTCATTGTGGCTAGTTGGTGTTTTTGGGTGAGAAAAGTGGGCGCTCTGAGGCGGCAGTTGGGTGCGCAAAGCAAAACACTCCTGTTGCTGCTCGGCTTTTGCAATAGTTCGACTCGCGAAACTTGCGGCCTCTGCACTGCCGATGGGCGGCTCTTTGGGCTGAACAGGATGGCGGCGGCGGCGGCGGCGGCTCTGGGTTCTGGGCTGCAAGTGGGGCCCCAATGGGAGCGGGTGGGGTTTAAAAAGGTGGAGTAAAGGTTGGAGTTTGGCCGAAGGGGAGGAGCAGTGGGTTCTGGTTGTGGGCGAATTGCACTGTGCACTCGCTCGCCTGCTCGCGCTGGACACTGGACTCTGGTTTCGGCTGGACTCGGCTGGACTGGACTGGAGTTGAGTTGAGTTGAGCGGCGGCGGCGGAGGAGGAGGAGGCTGAGCACCAAACATTGAAAGCCGAGCGGCCGGGGGAGCTGGGGGCAAACTGGGAGCCCTCGCTGGGAGCGCACCACTCTGGCCACTGCACTCTGGCCGCCCCTGCCTTTGGAGAAGACTCGAGCGCCTGCCCCTGCAGTAAGCGCGCACTCCTTGCTTTGGCCAAAGGCGGGCGCCTGCAAACCTGGCCGGCTCACCTTTGCACCGGCGGAGGCCCAGTCGATTGTCTGTTGTTTGCTGGGCCGGCTGCACTTTCCATTGCAGCGAGCGAGCGAGCGAGCCCCAGCCGGCCCGCACAAAGACCAGCCCCAATCAAGTGGAGTGCAGGCCAGTGCATTGGCTCCAGTTTATCGCCTGGCTGGGGCTGCCTCTGCCTCTGCCGCTGCCTCTGCTATTGCTGCTGCTGCCGCGGCCGGGCCGGCCGGCGCGCACAATGGCCACTTGAGCGAGCCTATGCGCGCCGGCCGAGCGCGCACAATGGCGAGAGGGCGCAGGCTGGCGGCGGCGGCGCCAGTGGCAGCACTTGCGGCTTCGGCAACTGTTGCCGGCCGAGCGGGCCGGGCGCAGCGAAAGCAGGGACACAGGCGGCTGGCTGCTATGGCCGCCGCCGCCGCCTCTGTCGCCTTGTAAAACGAGCCAGAGGCTGCAAAACGGCTCGTTAGTGGCCGGCTCCCCTCCTCTCGCCGGCCTGTGTGTGCAGCGCCGCCGGCCGAGCAGCCAAATTGACAGAAGCGAGCCAGACGAGTGGCGGCGGCGGCGGCTGCTGCGGCCATGGTGCGCAGCTCGCTCGCCGGCCCGGCCCAGCGAGCCAGACTGCGCGGGCCGCCCAACTTGGGGCGCTCGTTGCGCGCAGCCTGCAGGTGCAAGTCTAATGCGCGCTCCTCGCCGGCGCGGCCCGCGCCAACTCCATCGGAGGGCGAGCGAAGGGAAGAGCAGCGCTCGTTTAGCGGATGGTTTCGCGCACGGAAGCCCGCCGCTCGCAGCCGGCCAAGTCGCGCGACCCGCAAGACGCTCGAGTGGGCAGCTCGGCGGCGGCGGCTGCGGCGGCCTCCAATTGCATCACCGCGCTCGGCGCGCATAACTCGGCCCACGCGGCCGCCGCCTCAGGTGGCAGCGGCCGCGGCGCCGCCCAGTATCATGTGCGCGAACTAGCCGCTCGTAATTAAAAGCCAGCCCCAACTCCACTCTCGCTCACCTCAACGGCGGCTCCACTGCCACTGCCTTTGCCGGCGCCCAGATTAATCAAATGGGCTAAACTGGAGCCGAGCTCACATTGGCCGCCCCACATTTCCAGCACCAGCGGGCGGCTCAGCTCAGCTCAGCTCAACTCGGCTCGGCTCGACCAGGCCATGTCGCTGGCCAGCTTTGGCCCGCGACATGTCCAGGCTCCTACTTCGGCGGTCTCGTTGCTTCTGGCGCGAGAGGTGGCGCAAACTGGGCCGGCGACTGTATAGCCTTGAAAATAGATAGAAGCGAAATGGCTCGATTGTGGCGAGATAGGCGCTCATAGCAACAGGTTGGCTGGTTTGGTGGCGCAACGCGTTTTAGTTTTGCTCTCAGTTGAAGCAAACTGTAGACGAGCCATGCGCGCGCAGAGCTCCAGGTTTAAAGAGTCACGAGTGAGAGCGAACAAAGCCTCTTGTTGTGTTGTTTTGCGCCAAAAACTCTCGCTCGCCCGCCTCGAGCCGGCCGCTCGCGTTCGTGGCACTCTGGATCTCTAGCTCAAACCCTATTACTCTGCTCGATTCCCGTCCACCACCAACTCGAGCCCTCTCAAAACCAACCAAAACCAACGCAACATGGACGCCATCAGAGATTTCGGCCAAGATCAGGAGCTGGCGAAGCAGTTCCTAAGGGATTTCACTCATGTCGACGAGACGGGCGAGCTCAGCCCCAAGTATGGCCCTCGGCTCACTCAACTCGCAAACAGGGACACCACCCACATGTTCATCGACTTGGCCGACGTTGAACAATTCAACCAGGATTTGGCCCACCAAATCTCCGTCAACACCTTCCGCTACACGCAAATCTTTTACCAGGCGCTAGATGAAATCCTGCCCTCATACAAGACGCGCGAACCCGAGAGAAGGGATCCGATGGACATCTTCATCGAGCAGCGCCTGCTTACAGCCGAGCGCAACCAGAGAAACCAACAGCAACCAACTCTAAGCGCCAGCGCAACCCAGACAGCCAACTCTGGCTTGACGGGCAACATTGACATCGATGGAAAGTATCCGCCCGATCTCATTCGGCGCGCTGAAATCTCCTTCAAGCCGTCAAACTTTCAGGCGACTCCCATCAGGGAGGTCAAGGCTAATTCGGTGGGACAATTTGTCACAGTTCGAGGTATTGTCACTCGTGTCACCGACGTTAAGCCCAAAATAACCATTGCAACTTACACCTGTGATCAGTGTGGATGCGAGACCTTCCAACCAATAACAAACTCCGACTTCACCCCCCTCTTTGAATGCTCGAGCGCCGCTTGCAAGTCCAACAAAGCGCTTGGCCGCATAACGATGCAAATTCGGGGTTCAAAATTCATCAAGTCCCAAGAGATCAAGCTGCAGGAACACTCGGACCAGGTGCCCACAGGACACATCCCTCGAACAATCACAGTGATGGCTCACGGTGAACTAACTAGGCATTGTGCACCAGGTGATCATATATCCGTTTCGGGTGTTTTCCTTACGGTTGAAAAGTCAGGCTATCGCATGAGAACAGGAGGTTTAACGGCCGACGTTTACATAGAGGGCCATTACATTACACAAATGAACAAAACCGAAGACGATGAACTGAATGTAGAGCCCTTGAGCCAGGAAGAGGCTGCATTGTTCGTACAAGGCCAAGAAAACTTCCTAGCCAAACTTAGCTCAAGCATCGCACCCGAAATATATGGCCACGAGCAGCTCAAAAAAGCTCTCCTGTTGCTACTTGTTGGTGGCGTTGATAGGAGTCCCTTTGGAATGAAGATCCGAGGTAATATAAACATTTGCCTGATGGGAGATCCTGGAGTTGCGAAATCGCAGCTATTGAGTTTTATCGATAGGCTAGCCACTCGAAGTAAGTCCAAAATTCATCCATCCTTTCCAACGTCCCCTCAGCGTACTGAGTTAGCGACCTCTTCATTGGTCGCCTACAATATCATACTGAGGCAAATTAAAGCCCAACGTACTCTCGAAATCAACTAAACCTGTTGCTTTCATTTTCAGTTCGGCTACATCCAAACCAAAACAATCGACCATATTCTTAGGTTAGCGTCACAAAAACTAACATTCGTTACAACTACTTGAACAGGTCAATACACAACCGGTCGTGGATCATCAGGTGTCGGTCTGACTGCTGCCGTTCTGAGGGACCCAATCACGAACGAGCTAGTGCTAGAGGGCGGGGCCCTTGTTTTGGCAGACGAGGGAATCTGTTGCATCGATGAATTTGATAAGATGATGGAGGCCGACCGAACGGCAATCCATGAAGTCATGGAACAGCAAACTGTGTCCATAGCAAAGGCTGGAATAATGACAACCCTAAATGCTAGAGTGTCCATCTTAGCTGCCGCCAATCCCGCCTACGGACGCTACGATTCTAATCGCACCATCGAAGACAACCTTCAACTCCCTCCAGCATTGCTCTCTCGATTCGATTTACTCTGGCTCATCAGAGACAACCCAGATACTCAGAAAGATCTCAACCTCGCTCAACACATAACCCAGATCCATTGGCACCCAGATCAGCAACCACCTGATAACCAATATGACGTTATTGACATGAAACTAATGCGAAGGTACATCAATTTGTGCAAGACAAAAAGCCCAATCATCCCGGAGAGTTTGAGTCAGAAGTTTGTGCAGCTCTATCTCGAGATCAGAGAACGTAAACGATCTGATTGTCGTGAGGGTATTCTCTTTACATCGCCTCGCTCACTATTGGCAGTAATACGACTGTCGACCGCATTTGCCAGGCTCAGGCTGGCGGAAATAGTCACTGAAAGTGATGTTGATGCTGCGATGGAGTTGTACAATTGTTCACGAGAATCGATAGACGGCACAACCAAGTCCGCTACACCAGCCGCCTTGATTCTACTCAAACTTCTCAAAGAAATCTCCAAAACTAGCCAGCAGAAAACGATTCCAATGGTGAAAGTAATCCAAGAGGCAAGTTCACAAGGCCTTTCCGAGCAGCAAGTTTCATCCGCGCTAGATATTCTTGCCAACGACATGGAGTTTATCTTCAAAGATGAGAACGAGGTTACAATAATTTAGTGGTTTAGTATTTGTCAATGGATCAATTAAACGGGAGAAACGATGACAGTTTTGCCGACGAGTAGTCTCCCAAGCATCCTGGCTAAAAAGACGTCCGGTGGCCAGTGCGGTGCTTTCAAACTCCGCGCTTGCACCTGTTAGTCAACCTGATGCTATCCACGAATGGTGATTCGATTGATTTGTGGGCGATATTCCATCATTTCTCAACCGGGTTCCATTGGTCCATCTGTTCAAACCCGTCTCTCTGCAACAATGCATGGATCTCTCGTAGGATTGGCGGCCACATCAAGGCAGCGGCCAGCAGTGGTGAGGCACTTTTACTACCACGCACTTTCGACGAAACCTCGAACCAAGTTATTCAAACAGATACCATGCAAGAAAGGCTTTATACCATCCTGGCTGAGTTTAATGCTCAGTGGAGGGCCCGGTTATTTGCACGATCACTGCGACAAGCGTCACAGGGAACTTGGCCCAATTTACAGGGAGCATCTTGGTTCGAGTGAGTTGGTATTCTTGGCCGATACAAAACTTATACAGACTGTCATCGCAAATGAAGGACCTCACCCACATCACAATGTGCCCGATGCTTGGAAGTTTTACAACAAAATTCACAATGTCGAGCGAGGTTTGTTCTTCCAAGTGGGCGAACCATGGTCAAGGGCGAGGAAAGTTTTCAACCGAGTTATGTTGGCTGATCCCAAAGCTATTTTAACATTCACCGAGGGTTTGCTAAAAATAAATGAAGACTTGAAGGCCGATTGGAACACCCACAAAAAGAACCTAGAGGGTTTTGTCATCATAGATGATATCAAGTCTGAGTTATGTAAATGGTCAATCGAATCGACAGGACTCATGTTGTTTGGTAACAGGATGGGCTGTGTTGCCAATGAACTAATGGGCGATAAGATAAGCTCGGCGGATGAACTAGTGAGCAATGTTTCTAGTATGTTCGCGGAGACTTCAAGGTTCCAGGTGCTTCCGGTACAATTAGCGCATCGGCTCAATTTGAATGTCTGGAGAAGGTTTGAGCTTGCTACCTCGAACATGATCCGTATAGCGAACGACTACGCAATCAGAAATATCAAACAACTCAAGAAAGAGAGGTCCGGACAGAGTCTGATCAAGAAAGTGCTTAACTCGGGAGCGTTAAGTGAGGAGGAAATCTCGCGAAGTGTAGTAGATCTCATAATTGCTGCCGCTGATACCACCTCGAATTCGCTGCAATGGATGTTTTACCTACTTGCCAAGAATCCAGCTGCACAATCAAAGATCCACAAAGAAATCAACTTATTCATGGACCGATCAATCGATCATAGCCAGATGAATGATAACACCGTCTATCTAAGAGCTTTCATACGTGAAGTATCGCGTCTCTACCCGACAGCGCCTTTCTTGGCTCGAACTCTGGACAAGGACATAGCTCTTGGAGGTTATTTAGTGCCTGCTGGAAAGACGATAGTTTTCTCTCTCTATACCACCAGTCGAATGGAGGAGTATTTCGATCAACCTCTGGAATTTAAGCCAGAGAGATGGATTAGGTCGAATTTGTGTCGAGGTGGAGAGGTTAGCAGCAATTGCGGACGAAGAAATCATGCCTATGCTAGCTTGCCGTTTGGTATTGGAGCTCGTAACTGTGTTGGACGGCGAGCGGCTGAGCTCGAAATGATCTTGTTGATTGCATCAATCGTGAACGAATTCCAGATTTCGACCGTCGACGATGAAGAAATTTCAGTGAAGCTCAGAATGATCCTTGGTCCCAGCAAGCCTATCAGATTAAAGTTTGTAAATCGGAGGAGGTGATTGTAGGAAACAAAAATATTGTCCACGCTCACAAGTGCACGCTACGGCGGATACATGCACGATCAGCGCTCTCGTGACCAAGATAAAACTTACACCCCTCCTCACTAAAATCTCATGAGATGGAGTATATCTTTGCCGAAACACGACCATGACTGCGATTCAAATTGTTGTCTTCTAGTGTTTGATCAACTATTTCAGCCAGACAACATGGAAAGAAACACAAACAATGATTGGTTCAATGGAATTGCTCGTCCGGTAGATTCAACCTTAGCTGAGAGCGTCAATTACCTTGACCAGCTGTTGGGAGGTGGCTATGGACCCCGAGGACAACTCTTGCCCCAAAGGACGAAACAAAAATCAAAACCAACGATCCAGCAACGTAGACAGTTCGAGAATAGATCCAACAACGTAACTAAACCCGCCCAAGTTGCCCTTGATGACACCAAATGGATTGAAGAGCGCAAAAAGAAATTTCCGCGAGCCGCTAACCTGACATCATCCCCTGTGGCAGAGCCGAGGTTTGGTGGACCGTCTCCACCTTCCGCGCCCATGACCCTAGATGATAGTGGCCTGACAGATAGTAGAGCCACTCCAGGCTCGAGGGTAAGCCAGAGAAAGAGGACGCTGTTTGAGAAATTGATGGATTCGAATTAACAAGCAACCAAGTTTATGAGTTATGGTTTAAGGGTGACGAGACTAGTGAAAATACAGATTTCATGTGACATCTAAGGGCTCTTTTGTTCAAGAGTCTTCACTTCAGACTTTTTCGGCTTTAGCTTGTATGCCACTATTAAGACACCGTACAGAGCGAAACTGGCCAAAGCAACATTTAGTCTTCCCCTCGATGTCGTTGTGTTGAAGGTCTTCTGCCAGCCGTGAAACTCTTCTGTTGAACTGTGTCCTCCACTCATGATTTGTGTCGTTTTCTTCTCGTTCTGGCTTAAATATTTGTGGAAATTTCTAGTTGTCTTGATGTTATGACCAAAACGGCAAGTTTGTTGAGGTCAAATGGTATGATTGGTGACCGTCCTCACACGGACTCTGTGCTCCATGGGCATTCGTGAGCGTGCGCGTACTCGTCTAGGCGCCCAATTTTAAACTGAAAAGATTCTCGCTTCAAGGGCTACTGCATGAGGGGCATTGAGTGAGAGCACTCGATTCGCTTCTCTGATCAGCATCCTGTCATCTACTTTTCTCTTTTTGGCCCTATCTGTCAGATCCATCTGATCGATTTTCAATGCCGAAAATTCAAAATCCTGATCTCGTTGCAGAGGGGCATGCCAAGATGTGTGTGTGTATTTATCTATGAAGGATGCAAGATCTATCGATCCTCTGAACTTGTCCCGTCCACTTGTCGCATCGCCTTCAGAAAACAAGGGTTCACTTTTGGCGGATCGCTTCCGGGCCGACAATGATCTTAATGCGACGAACAAGTAGAGACACTATCTTCAGGCTTATTTTTATGCCGCGCAGACTAGTTTCCAAGTTTCTTATCGATAAATTCGGGCGCAAGCACAATTACCTGAGGATATCACTCACAGAGAGGTGTAATCTGCGCTGTAGATATTGTATGCCGGAAGAGGGAGTGAAACTGGCCAAGAGTGAAGATTGCTTCAGTATTTTCGAATTCAAGCGATTATCACAAATTTTTGTGAGATCATGTGGTGTAGAGAAGATTCGCTTGACTGGTGGTGAACCAACTGTGGATAGAAACCTAATTCCGATGTTATCGCACCTCAACGATCTCAGACAGGATGGATTGAAAACTATTGCAATGACCACGAACGGCATCTCCTTGGAAAGACAATCAGCTAAATACAAAAGTATGGGTAAGTCTCGATAATTAGCCCCCTATGAGAGTACAACCGTCGAATATGCCAGTCTAACCTCCTGAACCAAGGATTGGATTCGGTCAACATAAGCTTGGACACTCTCAAGGCCGATAAGTTCGAATACCTAACAAGGAGAAAAGGGTTTCATCGAGTTCTTGCTGGTCTCTCGAGGGCTATAGAAATTTTTGAGAGAGTCAAGGTAAACTGTGTGGTCATGAAAGGTTTCAATGACGACGAAATCATCGATTTTGCTCGGCTAGCGCGAGAAAACCCGATTGAGGTACGTTTTATCGAGTTCATGCCCTTTCTTGGTAATAACTGGGCCCCAGACAAGATGCTCTCCTATTTGGAAATAATGAACATTTTAAAGCAAGATATTCCTGAATTGATCAGATCACAAACTCAACCAAACGAAACTAGTAAGGTATTTAAGGCGCCATCAATGTTGGGATCAGTTGGAGTCATAAGCTCCATGAGTGAAAACTTCTGCTCTGGTTGTAATCGGCTGAGATTGACGTCCGACGGAAACTTGAAAGTTTGTCTGTTTGGTCGTAATGAGACTTCTCTCAGGGATTTGATCAGAAATGGAGCCACAGATGATGAGCTGGTCAAAGCCATACAGTTATCGCTCAACCTGAAGAAACGAGAGCATTCAGGTGAGCAGAACGCAACCCTAGTAGTCATAATCAGCTGAATGAATTCAGAGCTAACCAGCAATCAACAGGTGCTCACTGGCTTCAGGCCAACACTATGAGGCCGATGGTCAAAATAGGTGGGTAATACAAAATCAGATTGCCGAATCATATGAGACCCTGGCGCTATACTGAAGTCGCTATGTTCTCGAAGTCAATCATCAAGCCAATCGCGCAGCTTCAAATGTCGCGTCCAGTAGCGATAGAGTTGGCGGACTGGATTTCTCTCATCTGGAACAAGGGGGTGGACCTAGAATGGTTGACATAGGTATTAAGACCCCAATGAAAAGAAGAGCGAAATCCCAGGGCAGGATAATTGTGGGTGAAGAGATTTTGCGAAGGATTCAAGGGCAAGGCAAAATGAAGAAGGGAGACATTCTGACTGTATCTAAAGTTGCTGGAATAATGGGCGCAAAACACACAAGCCAGTTGATTCCCCTTTGCCATCAGATTCCCTTAGACAACATATATATTGATATAGAGTCATGTGTCGACACGAAGTCTTTGGTTGTCACTGCTGAAGTTAGAGCTATTCATAAGACTGGGGTGGAGATGGAGAGCTTAATGGCTGTGACTATCACACTGTTGACTCTTTATGATATGTGTAAGAGTGTCGAGAAGTCAATGTCCATCACTGACATTCGGCTCGTTTCGAAGGAAAAAGTTTCTGATCAGGTTGGACCAGCATCCGAGATGAATTGATACCGTATGTCAACCTAACGGCAAAAATAATACTGTTTCGTGATGCAATTGGCGTACAGAGCAAGATTCTCTCAGCACCGCTACAATTGCTTTTCCACAGTTCGCCCAAGTCGCGCAACAAACTTCAGAATTATTGTTCCTTTTGTTTGCAAAATCAAATAAAGAGGAAGCTCATGCCCAATCTCAGAGTCTTAAATTCATCCAATCTCAAGGGTTCATGAGAGCGTTTATTATTCACACTTCAGGGCAAATAGAACCTCGACTATCGCCGCTTACACATATGACATTTCTATCCTAAGATTATACAACATTTTAAGCACAGAGTATAACTGATTTAGACTAGGAAGATGCCTCTATCCCTCATATTGCCCGGTTATACAATGACGTCGAAAGTGGAATCACGCGATGCCACAATCATCATCGGCTGGTACACTTTCATCCTCCACTTTTTAGCTGCCTTTTATTTTCTGGACATCCTGCGAGGTTCCAGTAGCGATTGGGTCTGGTCACCCGTGTTCGAATACTCAGACCAGACAATGGACACTATCGCAATTATCTCTGCAACATACTCAATTATATACATGCTTTTAGCCTCAATATGTCTGATTAGGGGAGTCAAGACGGTGAGTTCAACAAGTTCTGAAACGACGTGGTGATGAAGGTTACTGACTTATTTACCTCTGACCCTTAAGGAAACGAGAATCTACTATTTCCCATGGCTGATCTTAACCGCCCTCGAAACTATACTACTCTTTTACCACTTCTTTTTCCTCCTGTGGAAGTACTCTTATGATGTAAGTAATCTAAGGACTATTTTGAATAATATTGGTGAAGGATATGTCTTACTAATTGATTCATTAATCTTCCTCAGGCGGACACCAACCTGATCGCTATCGTCGTATTGATTTTTTCCGTCTACCACACATATCTCTATCTTATAGTTCTCTCCAACTATAGATATCTGAAACGCATCCAAAGTCCTACTCTCATCTTCCCACCTGAAACATAATAAATCACCACCTCTTAACAACGACAAGGGCCCGACTCGATGAAGATTCCGTTGCGTGGCTAAGTCTTCGCCAGTTGGAGACTGGAAGTGCCGGTATATAAGATTGAGTCTGAGCAAATCATGCACGATCAACGTCGATGTCAGATGGGCGCCTATGGCGCTATCGGGATGTCGAAGTTAGAATCGAGGGTAGACTATTCTTTCGCACAACTTGAGTGAGTCTGGAAATAGCGTCTCTTGGTCAGTCACACATTATAGAGCAAGCTCAGGTAGTCTGTGAGTCGGACAGAAGAATCAGAGATTTTCTTGAGTTTGATCGAACCGGACGAAATTTAATCAAGAAACTTCCGTTTTGTTGCATGGACAGTAAACAACAAGTGTGAATATTGGATCTCAGTTTTTATTGTTCTGACTGGTCATCAGAGCCATCATAGCTGATCTAATCGAAGTCCGACGCCCTAATATTGTCACTCTAGCCATTGGAGAAGCTTGGCGTACGACAACCAAGACGTGTTCTTCAATGACAACTCTCTGTCTTTTTCGTTCCTAATATTAAGTAACAATTGTCGCCATAGCAAAAAGTCTCTAATTTGGTATCGTGCCCACTCTATCTCAGACTCGTTCTCTTTCGAGGTGAGGCTTCTGGAATGGTTTTTAGATGTATCGATATTCTCTACGAGAAAATGTTTGCCAGATGATGAAGAACTAACTGGAGAGTCCATCATTAAGTAGTCTATAGATAAGCGTTTCCTTTTCATTTCGTTATATTCTGTATCGAACAGACTGAGATATGTCATTTGCTGTTGTGTATCTGTTTTGAGAAGTGTCTTCACCTTGACCTCTGCTATTTCTTTGGACTGCTCAATTATGGCCAATTGAGAGCTAGATAGCTTATCATTCGTTAAATCTTGCTTATCATTACAATCTTTAACATCCTTGGTCAATTTATTTCTCGTTTCATCACCCACATTGTTGATATTTTCCCCAACCTCATCGTCAGGTAAATCCTCATATAGACTAGTGGCTAATACTTTAGATAATATGCTTGTAGTGAATTCTAATGTGAACAATCTTATCATGCTATTGTGTGGATCATCTTTGTAGGCGTCAACTAGCGGCTTTATTAGGTGATGCATCAAGTTATCCGACAGAATCCTATTAATATCGTCTATCCTCAACATTAGTATATCATTTAAATAGTGCAAATGATCCAGGTGCTCGGCAAATAGATCATCTAATTTCAACAATAACTTATCAGTGCTGTTACACGTACTCGAAAAATTACTAAAGCTCATATTGCTCGAACTATAATTCATAGTCGAAACTCCCGAGCTGTTTAAATTAGCTTTAGGGATCAAACTAACTGGCGACAATGTTGAAGTAGTGATTGTTACTGGTTGCGGGGTTGATGGCGATGAGTTTGAGCTATCTTTAAGACATTTTTCAATATTAATGACATTATCTCTAATAAAATGAACCAGGTCGGATAGGCAAGGTACTGTTTGGCCGGTTATGAATTTGAGCATTGATTTTTCATCAACTTTAAATACATTCAGAGTCAATATCCTCACTGCGATTCTTACCATCTTCTCTGGATGGTTGAAATACTTGATAGCCTCTGTGTAGAGAGGAAAATCACTGGTATTGAAGAAGAAATGTATAGTATGGGGGTTCAGTTTGAACGATAGAGTCTTCAGAAAACTAATATAATAGGCCATGACCTCCTCATCTGATAGGTCGAATCTGTGCATTATGATGGAGTTAACGTGATTATTCGATAATAGATAGTATAAGGAAGTTTCATGTCTAATATTTTCAAACAGTATATTGAGCGTTTGTAATAACTGCACGGTGACGTAGTTCCCACATTTTTGTTTCATGATGTCCAGGAAGAAGCTGAGCATATTTCGTTCGAGAAAAAAGCTGCAATTCGCATTGTTGTGGTCATTAGTTAGTATCTCGTATTTCGATCTGAATATGATGAATCAGAATGAGGATTGTTTGTCTGTTAATCTAGACTTACTCGAACACTGAGCTATCATTTTGGTCGCCCCAGATCAAAATTTCCGCGATTTGGCGCAAGGTTTCCACCAATAATGTCTTGTTTTGCTCCGTAACAACACTATTTTTTGACATGACATTGCACAGGTATCTTAGATGCTCCAAAGAGAGAGGATTCTTTGGCTTTGAGGTCCAATGATTAAACCATTGTGGTTTTTTAAACATTGCAGCTAGGGTCTTGGGGCTATTGATTTGGGCGCTACGAAAAGGTTATTTCTTCAAGTGAACAGTGAGTAATCCTTTGTGTTCCTCTCATTCACGGGAGGTTGTGTCCATTTAGTTGGTGAATCAATAAGATTGAATAATCAGTTAATTTGTGGAAGGACTTAATTTTTCTTCCGAATTTCGCTACAAAAAGCAGTCTGCTTTCACTATCCCTTTCACCCAGCAATTTAAATCTCCGCAAACTTCCCTCCTCGTTTGCAAGCAGTGAAACATTAGTCGATTTGTTGTCTTCGCCGCTCAGCGAGCTACGGCTCACTCATGGTTAGGAGGATAGCGCGTTTTCTCCACGCAAATGATCGAAAGCAGGCTACAAGCGTGGCCATTGATAAATGGTGACCAGATTGAACATAAGATCTTTTGATTCCCAACAAAGAATATCAACTTTACACAGTATCGAGGTTCCAGAAGATAAGATCCTAGAAGGGAACCATGAGCATCTCTCCTCAATCATTGGCTAGAACTAGAGACAAGAGATCTCTCAGAATTCCCGCGCGATTTGATGATTTTTGCGAAATCAGGCCAGAAGCCTACAGGCCCGTGCCTGCCGAGGCCCTAAAAATGGGAAAATCAAAGCAACCCAAACGGCATACTATCTCCAACGATTCTCCCCCAGAACCTCTATCCAAGAGGGCGGTCACAAGCGAATTATCAGCCAAGAGACCGCCACCTAGACATAGAAGCACCACACCTGCCTCATCAACAGAAGCTCTAACCAAAGAGCCAGAGTTAAAAACTATCGATGATCCTGAAGATATTGATCTAGAATGTAAAGAGACGACACCAGCCATCTTGGATTTCAAGCCCGAGCTTGAAATCAAAAGACTAGTACGGGAGGATGAATTCATCAAAAAGATGGACGATGACAAAGGTGGCGACGCAGTTGAAAACCTTGACCTCGCTTTTGCATCAAGGCCAATGCCCACCAATATAATAAAGAAAGTTGACGATAACGTAATCAAGAGTCCATTCCATCCAATAATAAAGGTAGCGTCCGGATTCAGAATAGTCAAAAAGAAGCCGAACTCACCAACTCCCGTTAATGGGCCAAACAACACGACAAACTCGGCCTCCTCTCGCAAGCGATCAAAAGGGTTCAGCTTGATGGCCAAACCAGCCAACGGCCTTTTTCAGAGTAACAACAACAACATCAATCGTCCCAACCCCCAACAGACAAAATACTTCAACAATCTTACACAAAACATGCAATATGGAACCAGACTTATGTTGAACGAGCCAGTTTATTTACCCCGGTCTGTGGCCACGATCGCTCCAATCACTACCACCCTTCAACAAATCGCAAACCAAGCTCGCCAGCCTCCATTTGTCTCGAAGAAGGCAGAAGAATTCATCGCCTACCAGGAGAAACGGAAATTCAACTACTTAGCTTCAAACTACACAGCTTTAGTCAAGATAACAAAGTACCTTGAGGTAGGAGATTTACTCAATCTACGTTTAGTCAACAAATCCTGGAAATCGATCGTTGATAGTGACACAGTTTGGAAGAGAATCACAATCAGCTCTAGTGAAATTACCAATTGGCCGGAATTTGCACAAAAGATACTCTGTAAATATCAGACAACCGACTTGGTCATGGAAGATTACCTTTTCTCGGATTATACTATAACCGGATCGCACGTGATTGAAGCACTTTCGAATCCAACAATCAAACTCAAAAGACTATGGATCAAAACATCGGATCCTTGGTCGAACAAGTTCGCCTTGGAACTGCTATGTGGTTTGAACAATGCCACGTCGAAGAGTAGAAGGATCAGAATAATATGGAAAGTGAAGATTGAGGTCAACGATTGCGGCTTGGCCTTGGTACCTATTGCGCCAATGATAGATAATCCTGATGAGAGAATATACCATTTCCGATCAACACCACCTTTATTCAAAACAATGGACACCACCGAACTAGTTGAACTTAGCGATCTTGAGGACCTGTTTAACGGTGGCAAGCGAGACCTGTCAGCATCGACACAACCTTTCAAGCCTCGCATTGATATCAAACCCATTTGAGAGTAAGGTTCAAAAGAATAGCCCCTAAGGCTCATAATCTGGTATAAATAAACCATCGTCTAACTAAACCCTCGTGCAAGGTTATAACTCTTTATCCCCGAATGATGCTTCCCAAATTAGGCCAACAGGGGATTTTCTTAAATTCTAGACTAGATTTTTGCTTCGGCCTCAAACTCAATCCTCAACTATCTGGCGACAGGTTTGCATCTATCTCATGTCTAAATGTTTTCAATAACTCTCCCATTCGGAGCTTGGAAGGGTAGTCGTTAAAATGGAGAGAAGTAAGTTCTATCTGGTTGTCCTTCTACTTACTTTCTGTGTAGTCAATGGTGAGTTTTCGATAAATGACTGAATGATCTTGAGAATTCTTGCTTATCGAGTTTATGAGGCTTAGTTATCGCGCAGGAAAACTTGATTCGGGTAGAATCAGAATATGACGAGAGCTCTTGCATTTGTGGTCTCAGTAAGGGCATCCTCGATAGGTTAGAGTCGGCACTTCGATTGGCAAGTTCTCAGAACTCTAGTTGCTCAATCGAGGACAAAACTGGAACTGATAATCACGCAAAGGAGATATCTAAATCAGATGGGCCATTTCCTGATAGCCAACACTCAGGAAATCATGCAGAAAACTCCGAGCATAAGAATCCCCAGAAAGGGATGACCGAATCGTCGCAAGGCTTAGCTGAATCTTCAAACGAAGCAGGTGGAGGTGATCACAATGCTCAGAAAGGGCACCCGAGTATAAGTGAGTCTAATTCTCCACAACCAACTGACAGTCAACCTACAACAGAGCAGACAAATACCGCTGAGACATCGGGAAATTTAGCTGAGTTAAACCAGTCTATCAAAAGACCTTCTAGACCCCAAAGCCATGAACTGCAGTCTCATTCGGACAAGAATACAATTTCAGCTCATGAACCAGAGATCCCTTCTTCAAGTCACAAAGAGGAAATTCAAAATATCGAACCTGCCCATGTTGAGGATGGCCAAAAAAACAAGCAACAATCAAATTCAAACGAATTACAATCGGAACCGAGCAACCCAGAATACAACAGCGAATATATAGCGAAACTGACCGCCGAAATCAATCGGCTTGAGTCAATAGTGCTGTCCATCAATCCATCAGCCTCATCAAAACCAGCCTCCACCAAACCTTCCCAAGTGGAGCACAAACTAACTGTTGATGGGCCAGAGCCTCATCAGATGAAACACGACGAGCCCGAAGCATCCAACATGAAACCAGCCTCTCAGTCTGGTTCAACCTTCACAAGCTTTCTCGGGGGACTACCGACTTCAATGATTGATTCGAGCAACGGGGCCCTACTGAAGTTGAACCAAAGTAAGAGCGTCAATCCCAACGACATGGAGAACGCTCTTCAGTCAACAATACCAGGTGTTGTGTCAAACATATTTTCAAACATCAATAACCTCACCTCGCAAGTGTTGCACCAACAAGATGGTAGCGGAGGCGGAGTCGAAAGCGAAACCGACCAACCTGGCAAGCTTGTATCGATTGATGGCTCTAGTGTAGATATTAAAGGGGACACAACTGAGCAGATAAGCGCTGAGGGGGAGAAGCTCTTCCTGCGTTGGATCGAGCATCAGCTTGATGCATTACATCTGACCGCATCAATGGCCAACTACATCAGAAAAAACTCCATAAACCTATTTAGACGTATCGTCAAACAGTATATTGAAAGGATAGAGAGACTTGGAGGAAGTATAGAAGAGAACGTTCGGAAGGCAACTCAGATGGCTCTAGGAAATACACAAAATTTAATCACCTTCTTATTGAAAAATTACATCAACTTTGCTGGTGGTTTGATGCAAATCATTGGTGAACAAGTATCAAGAGTTGGTAAACAATTAGATTCGACAGGTGATTCTATAGCTCACATGAGCTTGAATCCCTTTGACATTGTTTCAAGTGTAATCGAGAGCCTTCCAAATCCTTCCGACTATGCAAATTACTTTCGAGCCTTCGGAAAACAACTGATGAACGAGTATACAGCTGGTCAACAATCGACAAATGAATCGAAGGAGCAACAAGATACTAACCAGGGCGATTCACAGACCGGTAATGTTCCACAAAGACCCAAAGGGTTGATAACGAAAACAATGGGTGCGCTTAGTAAGACTCTAGGCTCTTGGCTAGGCTAACGCAATTGCTCGGGCCGCTTTATCTATGAGGGATTGAACTCTGGAGCAACAGAGGGCCAGAGTGATTTCAGCAATGTCTTACCATTGATGATTTTTGTTGTTCCAATGATAAACTCACAGTTGTTCTCCTCTTGCTGCGACAAAAATCTTAGCGCAGATATCTCGGCAAAAGTACATCCGCCAATAAAGAATACAAGCACTACTCGAGTTTCTTCGCCTGATGATTGACTTGAAGTGACTGAGTTCCGTCTAACTCTGCTTCCTGTTGTTCCTCCACCACCAGCCGAGAGCAACAGCGAGGCAACTGCAGCAGCGCTATTTGCTAGACTGCCGCTGCTCTCGGACACATGTAGAGTTCCGTTCGCTGATAGTGAGCTAGATTGACTTAATTTAGGATCCATATAGGTGACTGTTGGTTCCGGAAGCATCTTCAAGCTTTCGCTGTGGGCGCGCCACAAGGGTCCATGACAAAACTGTGTCAGAATCTTGGTCACAACGATTGATAGGGGTGAATAGCCCCCGTAGACGTAGGACATATGATTTGGATTGCACTCGTCGACGTTATCGTTGATTAAGCTGAATCTGCTCTTCAGTTGACTAAAAGTCGATGTCTCATGGAAACGCTCATGGCCGAGCAAGAGGTTCGCTTGCTCGACATAGAGTAGAAACAACAGGTACTGATCACCATAGTTTTGTATTATTTCGCGCTTATAATAATCACAGATCTTTGGTTTAAGTCCATTGTTTATGATGGATTGGAGGCAAATAAGGCGCAATATGTGTAGAGGTGGCTCTTGTCGCAGCAATTTAAGATCAATGTCAGGTAGGATACGATTCAGTTTCTCCTCTTGGAGAAGCTCGTGCTCTATGCGCAGTCCATATATGAATTCTGGCTTTAACGTTTGTTCGTTCACTAACTCAGCTATAGTAACATGATTTGACTGAGAATTTTTGGCAATCTTAAGGTTGTTCAATCGTTTCACAATCTTTCCCATCTCGTGTATAGTCTTACCGTCACTATTACACTCCTCGTACTCGGCCTGAAGATTTCGAGCTGACTGCTTGAGAACATCTGCAACACTGTTTATGTGGCAATCGCGTAGCTTCGAGAACAATTCCTCGGACGATCTGAGCTCAAACCTTTTTGTCTTCAAGGTTGTTGCATTCTGTTTGGCCTTCTGATCTTCCGGTTGGCTGAACCTCTCACCTGGAAGGTTTATAGTGCAATGGTGTATGCCGAAAACCTCATCTAACAGACCCTCGTAAGTGAGTTGTGTCAGAAGTGGGGTAACAAGATCTATTCTACGATCTATTAGTACGAGCTGGTGTATCTGGGAATGAGATCGAGTTGTAGTAGGTTGCAGCTTTTGCTTTTTGAGTAATAAATCACAGACTAACTTAGCAGCCTTCCCTTGGCCAGCTATGCAAGATATTGGTCCGTAGAGCCCTTGAAGCTTTTCAAGGCACATGACAATCTGATGAATGGAGGAATAATCTTCATTCAAGTACAAATCTCTGTAAACAAACTCATTCTCCATCGATAATAGATCGAAGTCAAGTACAAATAAGTCTATTATCAACTCTTCGATCGAATTCAGTCTGTCCAAACTAACTTTATGATACTCTAAGAACTTTTCTATACTTGTACATCTCTGAGGGACGAATACGATACTTGTCTTCGCCAATGTTGAGCTGTCAGCACGTTGTAAGATATCCGCAATCGACTTCGCAACTTGGTAATCCTTTCTGATGAAAAACAGCGTATAATCGGTACTTGTAGTGAAAGCCAACTTCACGTCACTTAATCTAAAAAGCCTTGTAGCATCATGCTGCCTCAGTATACTAGCGTTTGCTACAAATTCGAATGGCCCTATCAGCCTGTCATCCCAAACAATCGTTTTCGTTCCCTCGAATTTGTCTAGCAGTCTGAGTAATCGTCGTTGAGCTTCTATTCTTAAGATAGACAGATCTAGATTAGTGCCGGAATTCGGCCTGTTAGTGGACGGTATCATTGGAATGGAGTTGATTTCCTAGCAACCTTTGGATAGTCCAATCGGTACAAATCCCTCGAATTGAAATATTAGTTAGATCGGCATTACAGCTTTCTGGAGGTTCGTTTTCGTCGAATGCATGTATCTTGAGAGTAAAAAATGAAGTAGTTCTCAGAAGCCCCGCTATATTTGAGCACTATATTTGATAGTTAAAGCATCAATTTGGTGAACTATTCGCTGTAGGTCAAAACATTCTCGAGGATTCGGTTTTGTTTACTTTCAAGACGGTACGTCCCACGTCGGTGCATTGTATCTGTTCGGACAGAAATACGCTTCAAGCCATGTGGGTAGTATGTACTAAACGACTAAAATAAATAAAGTATCTGATGAGCCAAATGGGCGGGTAAATGAGCAGTCGAGATACAGTCTTAATAGAAGCTCGCTCTCACAACTTGGTTCCGTCGACAGATATCGATTGATTCTTAACTTGAGATTTCATTCAACTAGGACAGATTGCGATATGGCGCTATCTCCGTTAATCTGCTCGATTTGACTCAATGAAGTATGAGTATTTTCGCTGTCACACAAACCGCTGAGAGACTGGTCAATAGGTTGTTGCTCCATAAATCCTCAAATTATACTGGTAACTTGGGGCTTTCGGTGATCCGAAAAAACAGCCATAGAGACAGGGTCAGGTTGGAACCTTTCACAACGTGGAAAAAGGGCTCTTGCATAGTCGAATCAAATCGTCTAGGTGGCAAATTGACACATCACCTTCAAACCGGGAGCACTATGTCCACTTACAGCCAACACATATTTCAGAGCCCTGAGGCGAAAGAGGATGCGCTCAAACCACTCTACAAAGAAAACTGGACCAAGTCAAACGAGAAGGATGCCATCAATAAGACGTTCAACTTTAAAAACTTCAAACTGGCATTTAGCTTCATGACAGCAGTCGCTCTAGAGGCCGAGAAAATCGATCACCACCCGGAGTGGAGCAATGTTTACAATCGCGTCGATATATGCCTGACAAGTCACTTCTGTAACGGGGTCAGCCGCTTAGATGTGCAACTAGCGAAAGCAATCGACTCAAACTATCGTGACTTGAGTGGTTCCTGAGTAACTCTGGCCAACATTCAGCCTTGTAACAAATAGCTTGCCCATTTGCATCGATCGCTATAGTTCGCGAGTTGCTGTAACAACTCGCTCGAGGTCTGGAGCATGGTAGAATTGTCGGACTATCCACCAAGATCGATATAAGCGAATGAACTAAATATGTTTAGATTCTGAGTTTGCGGAATCATCAGCTTGGCTACTAATCGAAACTTCATGCATGATTCGCAATTTCGGTGAATTATTACGAGAACAACTAAAACTTTTCAAGAACAATATGTTTTCACGACTAAAAATAAATTAAGATTGTCTTTCCTTCTTGGTTCACACATCGATTTATCTATTCGAACAAATCTTGCCGCAGTTAGGTGCGCTACGGAATCGAGTCAAATGTCAAGAGGGATATGTCAGTAAAGAATCCAACCCTTCTACTGACGTCAAGTTCGCGCTAACCTAAACTCAACTTTTGAGCTCGCTTCGAGCTAGCCCATATCACCTTTCGAAAGTTTGATGCAACGGATTGATTGTATCTGTTCTTGGCTCCTCGGACGACCGTAGGGTCCAAGTTTCATGTGCTGCTCTGATGCTCGTCTGCATGCTGTGAATCGCGTGTATTGTGTTGAGAGTAGCTCCAAATCGACCTCGACCTCCTCGCCGATTCGGAGATAAACCCAAAAATAGATCACAGATACATCAACTTTAATTATTTCTTTGGTGATCCAGAAAGCTCGAATTACTCCGTGCACTTGAATTGCTTTGGTATCGAGATGACTGGACTCGAACCGAGAGCCAATACAATCTGAACAATGATACACCGGGAGATCTCATACGTTCATTTTCACGTCCCTACAATTTATTTCCAAATTAATTGAATCAGCAACCAGAAAACTTAAGTGATATTTCATCAAACTTGATGAAGAAGGAGAGACGATTTCACATCTATATACCATTAGTAAGTGAACATCGCCTTGTCGTCGAGATCATCATCAACTCCTAATGAGACAAGCTTAATGCCAACGCGATGACCTCACTGATCAAGAATCAGATACTCAAGCATCTAACCAAATTCTTCAAAGATTTGGCCCCAGAGCAGTTACAACTAAGTGCATTCAAAGGATCTTGTGAACTTTCGAACCTCCAATTGGAAGAAAATGTCCTGATGGATCTATTGTCTTTCCCTGCTTGGATAACGATAAACAAAGCAACCTGCGATCAGCTATCAATCAGGATTCCATGGACAAAAATAAAATCTGTGCCAATACAAATGAACCTCAACGAAGTTTCCGTTGAGGTCGAAGTCTGTGATGAATTTCGTGATATTACAGGCGGAGATGAGTTAAATTTGGTTAATTTAATCAACGCCCAAGCCCCTGGTAAATATGGCTTTGTCGATCGAGTCATAGATGGTATAACTGTAACTGTTAACAACGTTTTGATAACATTCAAATCTAAGCTCATGACTGCAACATTCAACCTGTCCAGAGTCTTACTAGAGAGCCGTTGTCCCAATTGGAAGCCCGGAGATCTTTCATTGACCCGAATCAAGGATATCAATAGGGGTCAAATTTTACTCTTCAAGATCGTGGAATGGCAGACTATGCGTCTCGAGGCTAAGTGTCTCACGGATCCCATGCAAGCGCCCCTTAGGCTTATCACCAATCACGCCCAATGTCGACTAACCATCAAGAAGCAACTAGATGATTGTGCTGTAATAGCAGCCAGAATATTCGTCATATTCGAGGACATCTTATGGGTACTTACTTTTGCTCAGTTTATTTCTGCTGCCTCCTTCGTTGAATATATTTTCACACTGATTAAGAAGTCACCGATGAGCAAAAAAACCGGTCTCTTTGATGACCAATCCTCATCTGCCACTCAAAGCACCAATTCATCTTCAAACACTTCTATGTCAGCCAGCTCCCTCGGAGCAGCACCCCAATCAACGCCATTAATTTCACCCCTAACAACACCAATCCATTCGAACATGAATGAAAAGGCACCCATCCTCACAGGCAACATGTCTTCAGCGTCTTTAAACGAACAGAAATTCCTATTTTATGACTTGGCCGAAACTTCATTGCACCTCTATATAGATAAGGTTGATGCTCACCTCTATGATGATATCGAGATATCACCAAACTCCTCAAAGCATCGCGACTCAGGTGGTGCTCTCCAAACAACATTAGATCAAATACAAGTAGATTGTTATCCATATTCTCACGCTACCAGTGACAGGAAACATTGGTACAGGTGGTTTGACCCATCGCCCAATAGCCGGAAACAATGGTTGAATAGCCATTTTGCAGAATTCGATCTTCTCAAGATACGAGAAGAGCGTTCATCCAAAGATTGTGGCAACGATCAGCAATCAAAAAACCATCTTGGCACCCAAAAGAATCAGCCCATCGCATTGAATGAACATTTGTTATCTTTAACTGTTTTAGTCAAGATCAAAGACTATTGCATGAACTGTGTTGCCACTAGCCATACAATGAGGGGTGCAGGAATGAACAAATTCATCCAAACCGACAAGGATTATCATATGCCCTCAGAGATGCCATCGTTCTATTTGGAGTTGAACTACTTCTACTACTTTGACTCGGTTAACCGATTAATGATATACGACAACGTACCAAATCCGCTTGCGTTTATACATTTATCACCTTCAAAGTTATTATTTGACTCGCCAACACTAGTATTCTTGAATTCATTCCATGTAAACCTATCTAAGGCATTAGTGCATCTTAACGATTTATTTCCCGATGAAACCACTGCACCAAAGATCCATTGTCGTATCGAGATATTGATGCCTCAAATTTGCCTACCCGCTAAGGAGAGTAGCTGCCAACCGCCCAATTCTGCAACAAGCAGGTTACTTGTTAAGTCCGGAAAGATCACTCTCAGCAACTCGATCTATGATAAAAATTTGCTCGCCAAACTAACTGAATCTATAGACAAACTTCGAGAGAACCCTAGTGAGCCAATAAATCTTGGTGGAAGTTTTCAACAAACAAATGCCGCCAAAAAAGAGAACTCGTGTACTGGAGACTGGACAAAAGTTTGGAACGCCTCCATAATCAACAGGATGCACGAATTCAGCATCCAAAACCAACTTTGGGCAATTCAATTTGAACCTGTATGGATGGACTTCATGAACTATGATGTGGATGAACTGTCAAGTGGCCAGAGGCTTGAGCCCATCGTTGAACCAGTCAATGCTTACGCTTTCATTCATCTAGACCTCTCAACATCTCCCAACAACTCCTCCACTGACAATACCCATCGCGCCAGCTCCAATACCTCAACTACGTCCCCAAATAAACGTGATATAATCTCAATATTAGTTGCTGTGATGGATGGTTCCATTTTAGCCAATATGGACAAGGTACAATTTGGCTTTCTTCAGCGCCTCGGCATGCACGTCGAAAAGTTGTTGCAGCAAATTAGAGCTGATGCGTCTAACATAGTGCAAATCGAGACTGTAGTTGAAGATTCCTTAGAGCTAAACTTGACAGCTTACATAAAAGATATTAAAGCGAGACTTATTTTGGAGAAGAAGATCGAAGTCAGCACGAGTTCTGTCAGCGATCAAGAGAGTTGTGCAACGATCAATCCGATGCCAGACAATCTATACTCCTGTGAAAAGCAAAGAAGTCCAAGCGTTTCTTCCGCAAACAAAAAGTCGCAACTGTTTAGCGGCAGTTTTTCAGAATTTAAGCCTACACTACCAAATTCGCTCTGTGACAAGTTTCAAGACACTGATCTCATGGGGATTGTTTATCCGACCAAAGAAATTGCGGGCATTTCAAGCGACGATCTAGATAATAACTGCATTTTAGATGAATGCACCGAAGCTGGAGACGATGTATCCTGTTTGTTTCTCGCTGGCCAATCGGATGGCGTGACTTCGTCATGTAACTCATCCTCTGCTCAGAACACAAATCAGAGCAGATTTTCGGAATCTCGAGTCTCTCGGAAAACTCCCATTGAGGAAAGTCTTTTGATAAATTTGGACGAAATGGAGCAGTCATCGGCACTGTTTGCAAAGGTGGACTTGAAAGGCCAACCTTCATCAGAGAGCCGGCCTTCACCCCAGTCTGCGCCCGCAACTTTTAAGCAAGAGATAGAAACAGAAAGTATATCGTACCTTGAGCTATCAATGAGCCAGCTCATGGTTCGTCGCATAACTGAGACCAAGCGGCGCCAAAGGTTCTAGTTGAACCGTCTGATGGTGTTGAGAGCGTTTCCAGCAAGTGTTTTATGCGCCAGGTGAATGTTGCAACGAACCAGGATCAACCAGCGATGGGCTGCTCCAGGCTCTCAAGGTGAAATTTTTACTTTCGATGCCTTTTCGTTGATGGAAATCCAGCTTTAAGTGTGTCAGACTCTTGCCCGAGAGACGACCCCATGGCAGGGCTGGTTCAGAGCATCTGGCGAGAAATAGTAAGTGCCATTGCAATAGTCATTGCAAGCGTTATGGGATGGTCAAGTAGGCACAAGAGTTCAGCAACTTTGTTCGAGAGCGAGAGAGTATAAATAAAGTTGCCACTAACGGCTGGTCAAGTTAAAGGGCCGATATGGCTTGAGATGGTCGACTGTGTTGAGCTGCAATCCACCCAATTCCAGTCTGAGTTCAGAGAGAACGAAAAGGGGATAGAGATACTTGATTAGCGTCAATGCAGCCGAGTTCTATTTCGCTGGAACAAGTGTAGGAGCTTTCATTCTGGTCGCTCCAACTTGAGTCTCGCTGTATGGAATCTACCTGCCATGCATGAAAGGCCGCCGTCGGTCAACCGGCCAAAAGGCAGAAGTGTCATCGTTGAGCCCAAGGCTCAACAGGTGATATCTAATTTGATTCTAGCCAGGTTGGTTGTAAGGCAAAGTAAGTTCAAGAGTACAACTAGGATTGCCTGATACCTTTACCTTGACTTTCTCATAATTCATCTTGAGCCTTGATTACGAGTTTGCTGGACTCAAGCGAAGTCCAGTCGAGGTTAGTTGCAAACAACGACGCAAATCGGCGCACTTTCAACAAGAGGAAGGCGGATGATCGAATGGAAGAGAAGAGAGAGAGAGAGAGAGAAGGAGAAAGAATCAAAATCGAAATTATATTTTGACTATTGAAACAAGCAGACGAATAGAGAGCAAAATTGAAGTCACAATCACCATTTAGGTCCTACAGATACCAGAACAATGGGCCTTTGGAGAACTGAAAGTAAATCGAGAGTGTTGGCAAGTTGCTTGCTCGCTCTCTGGGCTTGCTCGGCCGAGAGTGGGCGCTTTTTGGGTGGCGCCTTAGGTCAGGCGATAGAGGTGGACAAGGAGGGAGTTCCAATCCCGTGCATTGACAATGGCAAGTTTTACAGAAACCCAATTGCCGCAAATACCAGACAAGATTGTGGAAAATACTACCAATGTTATGACAACAAAGTAATATCATTTCGTTGCAACTCAGATCTCTACTTTGATGTCGATAGACAAATATGTGATTTCAAATTGAAAGTTAGCAATTGCGACAAATCGCACGGTAAGTGTAGATTGATAGTATGAAGCGTTAATTCTAGTTTCGAGTTGGTTAACCTAAGAGGAAACATTCGATCCAATACAGACGGCTCAACGCCAAGACCTCTCCTTATTACAGAGGAGCCAATTTGTCCAACTGGCCAGTTGGCCTGCGCAGACAGGAAGTGTCTGAACAAAGAGCTCTTTTGCGATGGCCAAGTGGACTGTCTGGATCACTCTGATGAATCCTACTGCGATCCAGAGAATGATCCGAATGCAGCTATGCGTTGCAACCTGAGCAATTGCACTCTGCCAGATTGTTTCTGTAGCGCTGATGGAACGAGAATTCCGGGTGATATCAAGGTGAACGAAACGCCTCAGATGATTTTGTTGACCTTTGATGATGCTGTCAACAACGAAAATTGGGAGATTTATCAGAAGATTTTCACCTCAAATAGGACAAACGCAAACGGATGCCCAATGAAGGCAACCTTCTTCCTCAGCCACGAGTACACAAACTATCGTCACGTCCAAAAACTTTGGAACGATGGACACGAGATTGCAATCCACTCAATTACACACAAGCAACCAGAACTCTGGTGGACCTTCAATGCAACAATGGAGGATTGGTTTGACGAGTTTGCGGGAATGGCAAATATTATACATAAGTTTGCCGGCATTCCCTTGGACGATTTGAGGGGAGTTCGGGTTCCCTTTTTACGCGTCGGCTGGAACACGCAAATGGTTATGATGAAAGAGTTTGGCTTCTTGTACGATTCGACCATGGTGGCCCCCTCAAAAACTGGCCAACCAAACGCCTATCCTCTGTGGCCATTTACAATGGACTACAGGATTCCACACAAGTGCCACGGTTCGCGCCAAAAGTGTCCCTCGCGAGCTTTTCCAGGCATGTGGGAGATGATAATGAACCCGCTAGACATTGAGGGCCACACCTGCGCAATGGTCGACTCTTGTCCGGCTCATCTAACTGAGGACGAGATGTTCGATATGCTGAGGACAAACTTTGAGCGCCACTACACGACAAACAGGGCCCCCTTTGGGCTCTACTTCCACACCATCTGGTTCAAGGAGAAGAGGAACTTCAGGGCGCTCATGAGATTCGTGGACGAGATGATAAAGAAGCAGGACGTTTGGTTCGTGACAAACTATCAGGCGATTGAGTGGATGCGAACGCCAACACAGCTGAGCCAAATCAACAACTTTGACCCATGGAAATGTAAGCGCGAGATTGACCCCAATTTGGTTGCCTGCAATCATCCAAACTTGTGCAAGCTAAAATCGCGCCAACTAAAGGGCGAGCGCTACCTGTACACCTGCTTTGAGTGCCCGGAAGTTTTTCCTTGGGTGAAGAACGAGTTTGGGGTCGATCAGAATTGAACCAGTCCACCGATTGATGAGCGCCAGAGCTCTTGATCAAAGGTCTCTGCGCGCTTGGCCAAAGCTAGTGGCGGGCGCGGATGGGTGAGGCAACGATTTGATGGCACAAACACGATTGCCAGGCTGTGAGACTTGACGCTGGCAGAGAGAGAGGCTCACCTAAGTGGCTGGGAGGCATCATTGGAGGAGGAGAAAGAGTGATTGAACTTGAACACTTGGCGCGCTGCGACACACGGACAGAGGGAGGATACTCGAATCGGCCCCGAGTGTCACTTAATGGCAACCATTGTGGACATCAAGACCAGATTAGCTTGGATGGAGTTTTCTCTGGTTGACTGGGGCTTTGGCCAACGCATGGACAATTTGTGACATATCTGCATTAAACTTGCGCGAGCGTCGGAAAAAATCCCCACTAGCTTGCGGAAAGATGGGGAGCAAAAGCCAATGAGTGGGGTGGCCTGTCCGCTCGAGGAGGCTGCAATTTAAAGGTTGGACTGGCACACTTTGCTGGATGAGGAGGGAGAGTCGGGGAATGCAGTGTTTGAGCCTTGGGCCAGCCGGGGCGAGTCGTGAGCGCGCGAGTTGGCCCCATCTCGCTGGCTGCGGGTCGCGTAGGCTGGGCGCAAATGCATGCGCAGGGCGCCGCTCAGAGGGGGCTTGTCCACTGGCCAAGACCCGCTGGCCGAGCCCCAGAGGCTTGCATCCGTCGCAGCTTGGCGGCTGTAACCTAGATAGCGCGCGTTGCGCGCATCAGATCAATTGCGCGCACGGCTAGCGGGCGCCGAGTGCGCGTTCGAGGGGCGAGCAGCGCGCGCGGGGGGGGGGAAGGCTTCGTTGTTGTTGTTGTTGTTGTGGCGGCTGGGCGCTAGCTCGGCGCTCGCCCGTCTCGCCCTGTTGTGCCGCCTTCCGTTCTCTCCACTCCATTGTGTTGACCTGAGTGTTTTGCACAAACCAGCCGCAAACGCGTCCCATTTTCAAGCAAACCCATCTCACCTGGCGCGAAGACAATCCGGGCCAAGTTCAAAGTTGCACGCCCACCAAAGCAGGGAAGCACCGAGGGGCAGCCATAAGCTGAGGGGGGTCCTCCTGTGACACGAGCAAGCCGTTTGAGGCTGGCGAGCCAGCGAGCGGAGTGTCGCGCCAACCAGAGCCAACACTTGGGGCGAAGGTAAGTTTGGCCGAAAGGAGCGATAAAGTGAGAGTTTGCATTGTGTCAGCGGCGAGGTTTGTTTTTTCGTCTGGTGGCCTTTTGAAGGGCGTTTGGCGGCTGCGGAGTCGACTTGGGCGCCGTTGCAATGGGCCGGCGCGCTTAGCTTGTGGCAGACGGATAGCTGGCTGAGGGGATCGAAGTTGAGCAAGTGTGTTAGTCACGAGAATCGCTACTCTTGCGCGGATTTTGGAGGCCAACGGCGACCATACTCGGCGAGCTGGCTTCCAAGGACTTGTGGCAGAATGTTGTTGGCTCTCGCGAGACTAGCTGCGGCTTCATGGAGCCAGAGGGGGCGAGCAGGCGAGCGGGCGGGAGGTTTCGACTGGCGAGGGATATGACGTTTTCCATCCACAAGCATCCTTTGTCGGCGGCTTGCTGCGCTTAACGCAATCGGGCGCCCCTCGCGGCCAAAGCGAGTTGCCATTGAGTGTTGCGGCTTTGGTTTGCTTGCAAGCTTGTTGTGGCGCAAGCACTGCTCTTCAAATGCAATTTTCATAAGCTAGCTGGCTCGGAATCGGCAGTCGGCTGGCTCCAACCAGGTTGCGCGCGCCGAGCTCGACCTGCGGCGCTCGCCGACTGCCAGCCGAGCCGAGCGCCCCTCACGTCCTTGCCAACCAACCCACCGGCTGGCGGCGGCAAATGTGACGCGCAAACACAGGCGCCAATCTGTATCCTGGCCGCACGCGCTCGAGGGCGCCTTTGCTCGCAACTCGTAAACAAGCCGCGCAATCCCAACCCAGATAACCTGCTCGCCTGCCGTGCAACTTGGCTCCCGTCAACCGAGTCTGGCCGGCAAAACGGTCTTAGCGGCCGAGGGGCTCTCGGAGGAAGGAATTGGGGGACCAAAGTGGGACAGATCGACGACAAGTGCGGCTGGCCGAGAGAGTTTGCGTTGCAAAAACCGGTCGCAGTTTTTTAAGGGCGGATCGATGGCTTATTGTGGTGAGGCGTTGCAACGGTGGCTCTCTTTGCCCCGTTAGCTCTCGTCGGCGCCACAAGTGGGCCAAGCGCGCGAGCCTTACTTTGTGGCCAAGCGACACTCTTTGGAGCGGCCACTTTGGGCGGCCGTGTGGGAAGCTGACAGGTGTCGCCATTGATTGGGGAGCAAAATCGATGGGCCGCTCGGTTTGGAGCGAGCGGCGAGCGCAACACACTCGGCGCCGTGCTCCAGATGGAAACTCTCTCAGGCTGAGATTTGCCTCTGAGTCTGCCGGCGGCTTCGGCTAAGGCTTGCGGCAAGCGAGCGAGAGCCGCCGGCAGGGCGGCAAATTAGCGGCCAGCTCGGCGACTCGCTCGATCGCGAGAGGTAGCCGCCGATTTTGCGGCAACAGATCCAGTTTGCTGCAATATCGGCGGAGGTGCGTGAGCCACTAGATTTGTGGCGCGCTGATGGGGCTCCAAGTGAGGGGAGTCTGGCCGTTGCTTGGTTGCGGGCGGCGCTCGCAGTTGAGCTGGCTCGCGAGCAGAGGGGAGGGGGAAGAGCTGAGCTGGGCTGAGTTCCTCTGCGCCTGGCTAGCCGCAGTGTTGGAGGCTGAGCGAGGGGAGGACTGGTTTTGAAAGCGCAAGCTAGCCAGCCAGTCAGCAAGCAAGATCAAAGCCAAGCGGCGGGCGAGACGGGCGGCTGGATGCAAGGAGCGGGCTGCTCGCACAGGCAGCGCTCGAAAGTGGGTCAATGCGAAACTCGCTTGAGTCGCTTGTTGCCGCCCGAAGCGCAGTGAGGGAGGCCAACAGGCAGCCAGTGCGAGGGATGCGTCTCAGGGCTTTTGCATTGTTGTTTGCTCCCTCGACTTGAGTCCGCCAGCCAGCCAGCCAGCCTGACAGGCTAGCAGCCAGGAGCCGCAGTTAGCTCAGCGCTGGGCCCGCGGCTAACGGGACAGCGCCGGCCGGGCTAGCGGGCGAGGCTCCACCGGCGCGAGCACATCGAGCAGTGAAGCCGATACGCCAGCAAGCAAGCAAGCAAGCCAGCCAGCCAGCCTGTGAGCGTCCAACAGGCAGCACTCTGAGCCCCGATCATGCGCCTGGAAGAGCTGAGCCAGAGCATTAGTCTCGCTAGACCGCTAATACATTATTGCCAATCCCTCCTCTCCAAATTGCACGGCCAGATTTGCTAGCCGCCGCCCAGCTCAGTGGGCCAGCAGAGAGCAAGCGAGTCAGTGAGCCAGTAAGTCAGTCGGTCGATCTGTCGGGCGCTCTGAGCCAGCGAGTGTTGACATCCATCTAGATTGAAATTGTCGTCGTTGTCGTCGTCGTCGTTGTTGTTGTTGTTGTTGTTTTGGTGGCAACGTTAGCCTGCAGCAATCGCATTGTTCGGCGCCGAGAGGTAGAGCTGAGATCTTCGCTCTGGAGTCTGAGTTTGCTTGTTTGGGGAGAGGAGAGAGAGCTGTCAATATAAGTGCGCAACAGGCGAGCTGAGTTCGAGAGAGAAACAGTCTGACGAGAGAGCGAGAGAGGCGGGCAGGTATTTTGGCGAGCTCAGTTTTGTCGCTGGCGCTTGTTGTTCTCGTTGCTGGTGCTGCTGCTTGCGGTTCCATTTAGCCGGCGTTTGAGCCATTTGAGAGCCAGATCATTGGAGGTGGTAGGAGCAGCAGTGGCGGCGGCGGCGGCGGCGGCAGCAACAGCAGCGGTAGAGTGTTTACATTGGTTTTGGTGCCATTGCAGCAAAGCAACGCTCGCGGGCCAAACATAGACAGCCGGCTCCTTGGGCCAAGCAAGCAAACAAGCAAGCTGATTAACAAACTGCGATCTAAATACATTGTGCAAATTACAGGTCCAAACTGGGGATAGAGGCTTGAAGGGGCCGGCAGCGAGCGCGGGGGCAAAAGTGTTCAAGGTAAGTGGGCTTCGAGCGCGAGTTGTGTTGCTGTTGCTGTTGCGTTCGCGCTCGCCTTGCTCGGATTTGAAGTGCGCATTTACCGTTACGTCTTAGGCCCGCTTGCCACTGGGCGCGCAATCTCGCTGGGGCCGCCAATGGTGGCAGCGGCAGCGGCAGTGGCAGCGGCGACAACAACAACCAGCTCACATTGGTCCTGTCAGAGGCAATTGCAGCATTCAGCCGAAGGGTCCAGCCACTAACCAAGTGATCGCGTTTCCCTCCTCGCCGGCCAGCACAAAGTAGGATCATGGTTCTCAAGCAGAAACGAGGCGCCAACTTGAGAGGAAAGCAGACTGAAGAGGCGAGAGACAACGAAGAGGAGGGCTCAACGAATCCGCAAAGAGTGAGGAAATATTTTACAAATAATGGACACATATTTTCATTCAACAATACATAACAGTCGGACGAGCAAAGCGAAAAGTCCACTCTGAGCTCAGGCTAGAACTGGAACTAGAAGTAGAACTCAAACTGAGACCAGACTTGAAATTGGAACCAAAATAACAATTAGAAGCTTTACAAGGACGGAGAGACAGGCGCGTTTTATTGGACGAGCGACAGGTGGAGAGAGCGATCGGCTCCAGTTTGCCAACCGAGAGAGCTGAGCGCTGCCTTTGGACGCGGCGAGCCAAGAAAACTTGAGCTGAAAGAGAGAGAGAGAGAGAGAGAGAGACAGTTTATTTACACGAGCAGGGAGCGGAAGTTGGGGCCGAGAGGGGTGCGCGTGTTGAGGATAAGCTAATATAAGTGGCCATGTTCAGCTTCCACAAGCCGAAGATTTACCGCTCAAACTTGGGCTGCTGCATCTGCAAGGCAAAGTCCTCCTCGTCGAGGTTCACCGACAGCAAAAAGTACGAGAACGAGTTTGAACGCTGCTTCCGGATTGAGGAGCGGCGCTCAGGAGAGATTTGTAACGCTTGCGTGCTCCTCGTTAAGCGCTGGAAGAAGCTCTCGGCCGAGAACAGGCTCACGAAGCACTGGCACCATGTTGTTGACGCGCGCGCTGGTCCAGGAACCAAGCTCACCGGAAACAGGCGGCTCACGAGCGGAAGCGGCTCGGCTGGAGCGCAGTCGAGGTCAGCGGAGGGCTCGCTCGAGGTTTGCGAGCAGTCGAGGTTGGAGGTGCTGCCGCTGAGCTCGAGTTCGGCCAACAACCAGGCGGCAAACGCGAGCCCAAGCGGCACAATGGGCGGCTCTGTGCGAAGACGAACGGGCTCCTTTGGGGCCGGCAAATCCACTAGGCTCAGCGGCTACACTAACAACGGCAACTCAGCCCCCGAGTTGTCCACCAGACGGAGCTACATGGCCGTCGACAATTCCTCCTTCTCGAGCTCGAACGCAATTGCAAAGCCACAGTCGGCACTCAATTCGAGCGCCTTCGAGTCTGTTATCAAACGTTTCAGGCAACGCCAGCAGCAGCAACAGTTGGAGGCCAAGCGGCGCCAGCAAAACCGGCAGCAGCGACTGAGCCAGCAGCGGCCGGCGACCAAGACCGCGGCTGCAACTGCAACCAGCGACCAGCAGGTGGAGGGCAAAACGGCAAGCGAGTTGAGGGGCGAGGCCGAGGAGGGGCCGACTGGCGGCGGCGAGTCAGCTGGCGGCCACTCGGAGAATGGCGAGCAAAGGGACGCGCTGCGGACGGAACAGCAGAGGAGCCAGCTGGCGGCCGGAGCCAACTCGAGGGGCCGGAGCAAGAAATGTTCCGAGAGTATTGGCTCGCTTTGTGTTGATGGACTGCGCGTTTCCAGCCTCCTGGACGCGGCCATTTGGAGGAAGGAGAAGATTTGTTGCGGGATTATATTTCGCGGCCTCCACAACGAGGTGGCCGTCTTTCCAAAGCTACTCAAGCCGTGCCAGTGCAGAGCCGACAAGCACAGACTGAGGCTCAGGTTGGTGTCGCAACAGGAGGAGGGCGCAGAGAACGAGGAGGGTTCAGGAGGCGAGCTACTTGTTGGCCGGCCGGCCGAGTCGCCGCCGCCGCCGCCTAGGGTCACTAAAAGCGGTTCAATAAGTTCCTGCGACTCGAACACGAGCGGCACCGGCTCAATGGAGCAACCACTGAGCGAGGTTAGCCTCCAGCGCTACCAGCTGACCAGCTCAAAGCAACGCCGAAAGTCAACCCTCCGCCCGCTCGACTTGGCCGCCGCTGGCCAGCAAAGCTCGGCCGCCAGCGCGGAAGCCGCTCAAGGTTGCGACAACAAGCCGCAGGTCAGGGCCAAATCCGGCCAGACGCCAGCCAAGCGCCGGCAGGTTTGCTCGAAGCGAAAGAGGCAGTGCGATGAGCCTGAGGCGACCATCTCGTCCGCTTACACGGCGGCCACTTTCGCCTGTCAGCCTGGCGAGCGGAGGTTTGGCTCGAGCATGGCGGCCGCAGCTGCTGGCTCCTCCTCGCCCAGCTCAAGCTCAAGCTCAGGCGCCTCCTCGTCGCGCCTCCTGCTGATGGCCGGCGACGAGGGCGCTGAGGGCGACGCCGAGGAGGAGGAGGAGGAGGACAACGACGAGTCGGCCATGGAGGAGCTCGAGTCTGGCTCCTCGTCGCTCGAGAGTCTCGCTGAACCAGAGCGCAAGAAGCCGGCCACTGTTGGCGCGCTCCTCGGCTAACCCGCCGCCCAAACCCAACCTAAGCTCATGATCTCAAGTCAGCACACAAAGAGCCCATTGAACCAAACTGAGGGGGCCGCAACACAAACCAGCGCTAGCAAACATGGCCGCTCCAACCAAAACAACTCCGATCGCCAACAGCCTCCGCTCGCGCCAACTCTGGGCAAAAGTTTTCACAAAATTAGCCAGATCTCGCCGCCCCCACAATTTCAACGCTTGAAACCCATTTCAGGTTCAAGGGACGAAGCAGCCTTTCAAGTCTAACTCACTATTGCAACAATTGGAGCCATCCTCTGCCCTTGAATTGCTCGCGTTCGCAACGAGCGGAGCGTCAATGCCAAACACCTTCGGGCAGAGAGCCAGCGCCTCCAGATGGAGTTGGCCCCCCGTCCAGTTGAACTTGGACGCTCGCTCGAGACGCGCGGATTGAAGTGCGATTGTGTTAGTTGTTATCTATTGAACTGAGTCTATTTGCGGTCCAAGGGGCCGCGAACTTCAGCAAGCTTATAAAAGAGAGACACACAAGTATATATTTAGAGAAAGAGAATCTATTTACACGCTCAGGCCGCACCTGTTACAAGAAAGAGAGGAAGCACGCAGAGGATTGGCCGATGTTGGCGGCCTCAAATGGACGAGTTAAGGGAGAGAAAGAGAGAGCGCGTTTGGTTGTGGCCAGCTAGCCCGCCGTCGAGTCCCAAGTGGCGGCCGTCGCCAACGAGGGCTCCTGGCTGGAATGGGCGGCGCTCGGCCGGCTCAGGCGCGCGGCCAACAGGTAAACTATGAACTAAACTCAACGAAACACCACTGAAACTTTCAACCACCGTTACTTGGTTGGCCGCAGTTTGGGGAGGGCGACACTGTCGCTGGAAGGAAGCCACACTAGGACAGCATGCAAAATCTTCCATTCATCATCCTTGTTGATATCCACTTTTGAGACAAATTCTAAACTAAACTCAAGCATACACAACTCACCTGTATTAAGATATATAAACGTATAATTAACTAAGACTAACTGTCTGTTGAATCAACACTGCACTAATCTATGGCCAGCGTGCTCTCTCCTCTCCTGTAACTTGTGAGCCGCGTTAGTCTTATGATTGAGCTGAGCTTGCGGGCGCCTGTTTGCACTTCAAGCCGGTCGCCAAGAGGCTCGTCCATCCCGAGCCAGCAAATCTGCACCCCATATCGGTTGCAGTAGTATGGAAAATCGGCTTGACCTCGTCGGCGAGTGCAACCCGCCCGAGGACTATGAGCAACGAGCTGGATCAAAGTCTCCTCCCAGAGGGAAAAAGACGTCAGCTCGCTCCTGGCGATGCGATCGGGGTCGAGCAACAAAGTGAAAGGCGGCTGATGAGGTATCGACAAGTTTTATTCGTTTGCTCCATTCAAGTGAGCGCACTCTGCTCGAGCCGGCAGCTTTTGTCCGCTCTCGGCCGAGCAAGCTGAGCTCACAAAGACGACAACAACAACAACAACAGGAACAATTGATATTGGCTATCTATCTGACGTAATTTGTACACTTGATGCCCTCATTCGGAGCTTCGTCTATCATACAAAACAACTAGCTTAGGATATGGAGTCCATTTTAACAGCGACAGTGGCGCTAAACCTGAGCCAGCCGAACTTTGGCTTGCCAGCTTTGGGGGGTGAAAGAGTGGGTTTGTGTGTGTGGGGGGGAGGAGGAGGCGAGCCTCACTGGTTCATCTGAAAGCCCTTTGTGGGTTGAGAGTGGAGTCCATTGGGCGTGTCTCACTCTGAGGCTCACCTGAGCGCGCCTCTGCCGGCCGACAGAATGCCGCTCAAGGCGACCATTCCAATGGAGAAGAAGAGGTACATTGAGATTGGCAACGAGGAGAGCCGCTGATAGTCGATGCGACGAAGCTCCTCGTGCTGAACCTTCGTCCACTGCATGCTCCGCTCCACCGCAAGCCGCCAGGTGTTCACCAGCTCAGTCCGGTGCTCGAGCGATATGTACGACTGGAACACGTCCACCGGTTTTGTGAGCAACCGCCTACTCTGGCCAATGGGCGCCGCTCGCCCGAGCTCGCCAATCAGATCCTGCTCGTCGCTGCTGGTCGCAGAGTCGTAATCCTCATCGTACAGGTCGTCCACTTCGCCAATGTCGTTGGTCTCAAAGTTTTGATCCCCATTTGCTTGGCGCAGGTCAGCGCCGCACTTGCTCTGCGTGCAAATGTAGTCGCGCAAACACTTGCTTATGCTGGACGGAAGTGTCTGAGATATGAAGGTCGAGGCAGAGTCTTGATTTTGGCTCTCTTGGTTTGTGCACTGCTGGTTGACGTTCGAGGGGCCGAATGGGTCTTGGGTTTGCTCGGCGGCGGCGGCTGCTGCTGCAGCGGCGCCGTCGCCACTGCCACTGCAGAGTAGCGTTGAGGAAATCTCGGTTGGCTGCGACGAGAGGGTTGGCGAGTCGCGGCGCATTGCATCCGAACTTCTTGCAGTCAGGTCGGAGTTGTCGGCTGAGCTGTAGCCGCTGCTCGGAGTTGCATAAAACTCGCCCCTTGCGAGCAGGATGGCCGGCAGAGGATTGCCGCCCGAAGTTGCGCAACAAGTGTCGCCAACCAAACTGGTGACGCTGGTCGTGGAGCGCGAGCTTGCCATTTGGCTGCTGGCGCCGCCAGTCGCGCGCCCCCCGTTGAACTCGTCCACGTCCGATTGGCGCGACAGGCGGCCACCATCGGCGCCGCCGCCGCCGCCCGCGTCATCGTTGACGCCACCGCCGGCGTCCAAGTTTGAGGAGGTCAAATGGGTTGCAATTGGCGCAGTGCTTGCAATTGCGCGACAAAATTTCGCATGCAAATCGGAGGCAGTGAACTCTTTCGGTTGGATGAGCGAGGAAAACTTGTCGTCGTAGTGGAGAGTTTCGTGCGGATAGTGATGGTTTTGGTTTGAGGAGGAGGAGTACTCGTAGGGTGTGTTTGAGTTTGCTAGCAGCTCCTCGTAGGGCCAAATGGAGGCCCCGCAGCCGGCAACCATGGCGGCGCCAAGAGCGCTCGTCTCGCACATTGAGGGTCTCACTATGTCGCAGCCGGTTATGTCGGCCAAAATTTGGCAAACATTGTCGCTCTTGCACAGGCCGCCGTCAATCATGAGCCCGTTTGTGACTCCGCGCATCAGCGACAGGATGTCGTTTGTCTGGAAGGCAATTGAGTCGAATGTTGCGCGGACGAGGTGCTCGCGGCGGCTGAACTGCGACAGGCCAATGTAGAGGCCGGCCGCGTTTGGGTCCCAGTAGGGCGAGTAGAGGCCGCCTAGGGCGGGAACGAAGAAGACGCCCGCAGAGTGGGAGGTTTTGTTGACCAGCTGGTCGCATTCGTCGTAGTCGCGGATGAGCTGCATGTTGTCCCTGAGCCAGGTTAGAGCTGCGCCGGCAATCTTAATGCTGCCCTCGAGCGCGTAGCAGGCTGGCCGGTCGGCCAGCTTGTAGGCAACTGTTGTGATGAGTCCTCGTTTGGCTTGGCGCTGAACTCCGCTCATGGCGCCGTTTAGCGGGCCTGGTCCAATGTTTTGCATTATGAAGCAGCCGGTTCCTGCGCATTGGGAGGTTCAGTCTGGTTAGCGGGGGCGACACTTGGGTTGGCTGAACTTGAGCAAGGCGGGCCGAGTTTGCAATTTGGTTTGCTAGCAGAGGGGGCGGCGCAAGTTTTGGTTTTGTGAGTGAGCGGTAGAGCCACTTATCGGCTTGCCCGCAGACGCGCGCGGCCGCAAACAAGAGCTCGGTCTAGTTTTGTTTGCAGCGTCTTGCAAACAAGGGGCGCACTCATCACAAGACTCCGGCCGGCCGACCAGTTGGGGCTGGTTGCCCCATGGACCAGCTCGCCCCTCCGCGAGCCTTGAATGGGCTGCGCGCGGAGCCTTAGCGAGCGAGCGAGCGAGTTGCGGCGCCTCCCTCTAAGGCGGCGCACTGAGCCGCCAATTCAAGTGCACCCGAACCAACCAAGGCGAGCGGATGCAACCGGTTGTGCGGGCCGAGTTCAGGTTGGCCGGGCGCAGGAGGCGGAGAAGCGCACCTCTCGGCGGAACAGGATTCCTGTTGGTGCGTAAGAGGCCCCCCTCTCTCTCTCTCGCCGGCAGAAGGTTAGCGCAACAAGATGCGTCCATTGTTCGGCTGTGCGCGCGCCACCAAAGATCTAGATCTGGCCGCTCAAACTCGAACAAGTTGGCGCCCGAAGAGCTTAGATCTGGACTAGCTGATATGCTCGCTCCCGTTCGCCTGGCGATGACGCTCGAGTTTTGCGTCCAGGTTTCGCAACCAGGCAGCAGGGTGCCAGCTCGAGGAGCGGCGCTCGTCCGAGCGGCCGAGAGCCGCCGCGGCCCGATCGTCGGTTTGTCGTCAGGATTGCGTCACTCGAAACTGCACCCAGGATTGAGGGGCGAGCGTTTTGCAACGACCGATCGCCTGTTCGCGGCCATCGGCGTGTTACGAAATCTTGGCGTCGCTTTCGTCGGCGCGAGAGGAGAGAGAGAGGCGCAGCCTTTGGGGCTGAGCGAGTGAGCGAGCGAGCTGGCGAGGCGAAGGGATAGATCCTGATCGGCGTTTTGCGCGATCCGATCGGCCGGCCAGCAACGAGGGCGCCAGTGCAGCAAGGAACACGGGCGGCTTCATTCATCCGCCTGTACCATTGTTGTCCGCCTAAGGCTTGTCCGGCTCGCAGGCAACAGCGCCCGATGGCAACAGGGGGCAAGCGGAGCAAAACAACACCGGTCCAAGTAAACAAGCGCCAGCTCGGTGACGAATAGGCCACGCTTGCGGCCAGATCGGATCTGTGCTGCTCGGATCAGATCTAGTATCTCGCGTCTAGCGAGATGAGATGAGATGAGATGTGAGCGGTTGTGAGAGATGAAATCTTGGCAACACTCACCGAAAGTGGCCTTTGTCTGGCCCAGTTGGAGGCAGTTGTGGCCGAAGAGGGCGGCCGATTGGTCGCCAATGACACCTGTTATCGGCAGGCCCCTCAGCGGCCCGTGCAAAATTTGGCCAAAGTTGTCGGCCGAGGAGAGGATCTTGGGCAGGATGTTCATTGGAATTCCAAACTGCTTGCACAGGCTCTTGTCCCATTCGAGCGTTTCAATGTCCATCAGGAAGGTTCTGCTAGCGTTCGTTACGTCCGTCAGATGGTTTCCAGTTAGATTCCACAAAATCCAGGAGTCGACAGTTCCAAACCTGAGCCTATTCTCTCTGAGCGCAACCTTTACCGGCTCCACGTTGTCGATCAGCCACTTGAGCTTGAAGGCAGAGAAGTAGGTTGACATTGGGAGGCCCGTTTTGTCCTTTAAAAAGTTAAAATCCCTTCCTGGAACCAAGTCGATCATTTGGTCCACAAGATCCTTGGTCCTGTTGTCCATCCACACGATCACATTGTAGAGGGCCCTGCCAGTGGCCGAGTCCCACACGACTGTGGACTCGCGCTGGTTGCAGATTCCAACGCACTTGAGGCCCATCGGCTGGCTGCCTCCGCCGCCGCTCAGTTGCTCGCTAACCCTCGCAATGGTCGAGTTCACCGACTCCATGATTGCGTCCGGCTCGATCTCGACCCAGCCCTCCTTTGGCACGATGCGCTTGATTTCGAGCTGACTCGAGGCCATCAGGCGGCCGCTTCCGCTTTCGAACACGAGAAACCTGGTTGAGCTTGTTCCCTGGTCGATGGCGCCAATCAGGTGGCCGCAAGACTTGGCGCGGCCGCAATCCGCTTGCGTGGACTCTGGATGCATCTTGCTTTTGGCGCTTGCTATCTCACTAGAACGCTCCAGTTGATCACTCACGAGAGCTTACAATCGTCTCACTATCGAAATCTGCCTAGGTTGAAACTTCTCTAAGCCTCAAGTTGCCGGCCAACTATTTATAGTCTCGCTCGCTATTTATACCCACAGCAGAGCTAACCCGCAAGATGGACGCGCCTCGACTGGCTCCGCTTGAGCGGCGCCAGTGGGACTAAAACTGCGGCGCCACTAGGGCAAACCTGCGGCGCAAGCCAATAGGCTCAGTTCGCGCACCCGAACTCGCTTGCTCCTGACGAGCGATGGTTGAGCCAAAGGATGTTGCTCGGTGGTCGCTGTTGCACTTGCTGCTGCTCCTCCTCTAGGCGAATGGCGCGCGATGATGATTCAACCGGGTTGCCCGCTCCTAACCTGCTTGACTTAATATCGCTCGCAAAATCAGAGGCAGCCTTTGTCTTCCATCACCATAACTGAACTGGTCCTGTTGAGTTCAGCGGCGGCCCAATGCGAATCCTATGCGCCTGCCAATACAATAACCTCGGACGCGAACACAATGCGCTACTCTTATTCCGCTCCAAGCACAAAACTCGCCGCGCGCCCTCCTGTGTCAAGTGCACTTGTCCTCTCTCAATTGGACAGGCATTGAGTCGAAAATGATGAACATGTGGCTCATGTTTGACCTCCAAGTTTTGAAGTTGTTGGCGAGGCAAATAGGTGAGCGCTGTCGGTTGGTCGGCTGTCTGTCGAGCAAGTTGGAAGATTGAGAGCGAGCAGATTTGTCACTGAATCATGTTGGCCACCTCCCTGGAGAGAGACGAGACTTTCCTTTCGCTGTCGCAGCCAATTTTAGAAATCTGATCTCGTCCTTTCGATCTTGTTTCAGCTTAATTAAACAAATACGCTCGCCCTCAAGTTTCATTCAACTGGCGCCATTGGCTGGCAAATATCGGCAAAGGGTGTCGGTTTTTCCTAGAATTTTGCCCACTTCCTTGCGCTCCATCCACTGCTGGCAAACTGATGCGCCACCAGTTCTGTCTTGCTGCCCTTCTAGCCGGTGAGCGAGCGCGAGGGGTTGACTTTCTAGCTAGTTCCATAGAAGCGCGCATAGCGCAACGGCGCCGCCGCCGCTGCTCCCGTCTGCAAGCCAGCCCTGCTGGGCAGCCCTTGCGAGCTTGCCAACGGTGGACGCTCGCAAGACCGAGGCTCCTGGCTGCACATAGCGCGAATCCCAGCGCTGCTCAAGCAAAACACAACAAGCCCTTCGCTCCCACGACCTTGTCCGCCCGGCGGCGGCGGCGGCGGCTCCCTAAGCTCGCGATTCGCGCCTACCTCGCAATATCCATGACGCGCACATAGCTGACCTAAATAGGCGCGCTCTTTCCAGAAGCTCGCCGGCGCGAACGGGATCTGCGCAAAGGGGGCTCCCGAGGAGTCGGCTGGCCGCCACCTTTCGGCCCCCCGCAAGATGGCGTTCGCGCGGCCAGAATGAGTAAGCCGCTCTGCTCGCCTCCTCTCTCTCTCTGGCCGGCTATTTGTTTGGCCGAAGTTGTCGTTGCCTTTGCGTCACTGGAGATGGGGATGGAGTTTTCACTCGAAAAAATCGCAGGCCTCTGTGAGGCTCGCAAAGGTGAGCGGATCTGCCCGTGCGTGCGCGCGCCTGGCCAGCTAGCTCGCTATCTGCGTGGGTTGCACAGTGGAGTAAAAGTGCGTCACTTGCGTGAAGAAATAAACTCTCCTTATCGCGCGCTCTGTGGTGAAATCGTTGCTTTTCGTTCCATGAGAATAATATTACCTTCTGCTCGCTAATTTCGGCCTCTCTCGTCGCCACGGCCTTCGTTCCGTTTCCATGCAACTCCTTCCAAACTGGCCACCCGTTTCTCCAACTCAAATAGGCAAACTCCGCACCCTCAACTGTCCAACTCTCTGCTCGCGCTGAGAGGGGTCCTCTCCGTTTAGATCTCCTCAAGTGGCCTTTCGATAGGCAGACCAACATGGAGCAGCGTCAAACGCACGATCGAGAGTCCAGGGGAATCGAGGATATCACCGCCCGGCTCGATCAAATGAACGTGGACATGGAAGTCGAGCAGCAATACCAGATCCAGCAGCATCTGAGCAGAGATGTGGGCCATGACGCTAGTTTTTACTACCACGATCAATCGGCCGAAATAATGATGTACGAAGACAGTGTGAGAGCCGAAAATTTCGCCACCAGCATACAGAACCAACAACAGCAACAGCAAAACGCCATCCTCATTTGCACGAATGTCGACTCGAGCGTCTTCGTGGACAAGTCGATGCAGGCAAGATTTGAGGCTCTATTCCTGGCCTTTGACCCAAACATTACATTTAGATATCTCAAGAGTTTCAGACGAGTCAGGCTCGACTTCAGTAACTTTGAAAGCGCCGAGCTCGCGCGTTCTAATTTAAACACCTATCAGCTAGGAAACACCCAATTCAAATGCTACTCTGCCCACATAATCAAGCCAACAAACAACAACCAAGATCCATTGGCACATTCCAGTCATTTAAATATACCTAAATTAACCAAACAATTTCTAATCTCGCCGCCGGCGTCGCCACCAGTTGGCTGGGAGCCAGTGAGCGAGAGTTCGCCTTGTATTGATGTCCAGCTTATATCTGCAATAGCTAATTTGGTTCCAGGTAAAGTGCACGAAATCCATGCAGGCAACGAATCGCAGCCAGGAATCTATGTTGAGGTTTGCGAGGACGCGCATTCGGATCCAGCCTCTATGCACGCTTGCTCGCGTATTCCGCGGACAATGAGTCCAGGCTACTGCCAGCAAACCTTCTAGAATTTATAAAGCCAGAAAGTCAGTAACCTTAAGCTAGCAGCAATCAATCATTCGCTAGACTGGAGACAGGATGTTTTCCCTAAGCCTTTATGACTTTTGCCGCGCTTACAACAAACCCTTCAAGCTTCGTCCCAAACTCGAGCCGAGACAGAGAGAAACCGGACGCGGCCATAGGAGAAAGGCGTTCTCCCAAATTGGTACTATAAGAGAGCCTGAAACGAACGCCATTGCCTAACCAGGGCGGCTGTGTTTGAGGGCTGTAGTCGCCGGCGCTGCGGAAAAGGAAGCAAGTGGCGGAATGCTGAAAACCTGTCCGAGCGAAGCAGGCAAACTACAACCAACGCAAGTCGGCATCAACGTGTCTTAGCGCTCCTCAGATGAAGCAATTATGTTATGTTATTGTTGCTGTTGTAGTAGTCGATTTCGTTGTTGTTGTTGCTGCCGCTCTTGCAGCCGTGATAGTAAAAGCGGCAGTTACCTTACATCTCGAGCTTACACTAACCGTGAATCGATAAACAAGGCCCGCGGTGTTGCCCGTGATCCTTCTGGCTTCGATGTCCTGAACGAAGTGGCATAGCCCTCTTTTCTCTACCTCAAACTCTTTCGCTCCAACTTCAGTCCAATGCTAGCAATATAACATTATCACGCAGCCACGCAAGGGCAACAACTCATTGGACTCTCCCAAGTCCTCGAGATTGTAATTCTCGCCATTCAAACCCTCATAAACTGCGTTCATGCCTCCAATCGGAAATTACCGCACCAGATTGGCTACGTCTACCCAAGACGCCACCCCCTTGCTTATTGATTCTCAAGAGCCTTGAACTGCGCACCTGATTGGGGGTGGCAGGCGGATCTCTCCTGGAGGTGAAGGGTTTTCCCGCATGCTTTGATCAACGGAAGCGAAAGCTCTTATCTCTCCCCCTTCCTCTCTACCTCTTAACTCTTTGACTATATAAGACATCCGCTGTCTCCATATCAACACCAACTTGATATTCGAGCAACACTGTCAAGACATCTCCCCAACAATCGTCAAACAGCACTGATCTCCACCCGATTTATCTCACCTGAGTGACCACCAGTAGTTGCCTAAAGATGAACCAGAAATCAATCAGTATTCTACTCCTACTGGCCGTTTTTGTTGCATTTGCATCAGAGGCCAGCGCTCACAAGAAGTAAGTCTCCTTGTAACTGAACGGCTCACTCCAGATAGCAACCCGATGTCATTCTAACCTATGCCTCCATCGGATCAACAGGTACTATAATGCACCACTGTACCAAGAACCACAACACGAACGCTGTATTTGCGACTGCGGTTAGTATCTACCTTAACAACTAGTCCAGGTAGTGAAGCCGGAATACCATCAATTGCCACTAACAACGCCTTTCCTTTCACCAGCCGGCCCACCACGTCCAGTGCTCCCTAACAAACCTTACTATGGTAGTGGAGGATATGCTCAGCCAGCGCCACGTCCCAGCGGTGGATACGGAAATTCAGGTTCATACGCTGTTTCCGGGTCATATGGATCTGGCGGAAGCCAGGTTAGCGGTGGATATTGAATTGCGGTGCCGAAATTTGGGCGAACTGTTTTAGTTCCAGCCCCTAGAGCCCATGGTTCTGATGTTATCAACAATAGGCTATCGAGACCCGAATCAGCCGCCGACAATGAGCTCGAGAGTCATCTCTCAAAAGTGGACCGTCTCTTCGTCCTGGACGAGGGGCTGGCTGGTGAACCTGGCTTCCCGATAGATCTACAGAATCTGATTGACATTGATAACGTGTTAATTGATCATACAAACAAAGAACTATCTGGATCAGGGCATGCGGATGAACCAGCGACAGATCTACTGGCGATTGAATGACAAAAGGCATTCATTTCGGTTCCAGTTGCTAGTGTGGCGCTATTTGCGAAGATGAAGAACTGATTGGAATCAGACTGATGTGGCTCAATCAAATAAGATGAATAAAGCTGCGTATGGCGCTTCTAACAGTTATCAGCGATTTAATCAGATAAATAGTTTCTACTGCTGACTATCGGTAACAAACGGGAACCTCTCAACACTAATCTCGAGTGCTGATGATGGATGGTTGAGCTCGAAAGATGTCAATACCTCGGGGTGCAATATACCAAGGAGGCCAATCCTTTCGCGGTTACATATAACCGCTGCACAGCGCCCGGGTAAATAGGAGGCATCGTCTACGGCCTTAATATAGTAACCCTGATCAAGGGACTCTTTATCTGATGATTCACCAATGTAAGGACAATCTAAAACTTGCATGAGTCGATCCAAAAGCCCGTGGATTATCTCGAAACCAGAAGTTTGTTTACCATGATAAATCGCTGCTAAATGTCTCTCGTTCTTCGCACCGACTTCGTTCTTGGGGTCTAATAAGACAACATCGCCAACCTCGAACAATTTCATTGGTAAAGGCATCTTCTTGTTAGAGTTTAAGGTCTTGAGTAGACCAGTAAGAAGGCAAGTTCTAGCTACCTGAAATTCGCTAGTTTTTGGATTTTGTACTCGCACAGCCCCATCAATCTTAGACTTCCTCAACATAGTGCCAATCTCCTCCTCTGAGCACAGTGCAAAATTCAGAACCTCTGTATAGCCACAGCGAGATACTTCGTACCTGAGTTGATCAGTTAGCTTGTTCAGAGGTATTTGGGTGGCGATTGTTGTTATCTCTGGTAAAGTTCTTTTGAAATTATCATAACCATAGGCTATGGCGACGTCCTCAACAATGTCACACTTGTGTATTATGTCATGTCGTGTTGGGGGTATATCTATTTCTAGAACCCCTTGACTCGAGGAGGAAACTCTAGCTCTTAGACCCATTCTCGTGAGAAGACTTATCATTTCGTCGTTTTTCAGGCTCAATCCTAAACTCTTACAAATATACTCTTGGGAGATAGATTCTGTGCGGTACTTGAGACAAGGGGTAGTATAAGATCGCCCATCGACATGCTTGATTCGAACACAACGAGCCTGATGAGCAGGATTTGCACTCAAGAGCATAATCACAAGCGTATCTAGAGCAATAGTTGCTTTAGCTCTATCTGTGGCTGTGACCTCAATGAGAATGTTCCTGGTATTTAGGGTGATCTTGGATTTGTTGCCGTTGATGATCGGGGGCATAGAGAGTACAGTTTTCGTTTTGTCCATTATGACCGGGTACTTTGGTTTGTCTTTGATGATGGATAGGTAAGGTTTCAGATGGGAATCAGCATAAAAACTCATCATTTCAGCAGCAGTATACTTTCGGTCCTGGTTAAGAGGTACAAACTCGAGTTTGTTTGGCTCAGTTGCTGTGTATAGAAAGGGTCCCTCAATGGTGTCGAAATCGTGAGCTCCGATAGAGACGATACTTCTCCTTCGTCCAATTGTCTGGTGTAATTTGTCTTGCAAGTCTATAAAGCTGTTATACAAGTTTTGATCCATATTTACATTCTGAACTAAGGCGCCCAATAAGATTGGTCGCACAGCATCAGCGTGACTATCGACAGAGAACTCGACTCCACTATTCAGGACAGAATATTCTGGAGGAGCTATCTTGTTTGTGAATATCTTCAGTGCAAGAACGAGACCTTCGAGTGATAACAAGTCATAACGATTGGCTGGAATGTCTATCTTATAAATGATGTCGTCAGACTCCTTGCCTGTGGCGCTCTGCTCCTTCAAGGCCATATTCTTCTCTGACGTGATCTCGTCTAGTTCGAGACCGAACCTGAAACATAGTTCGTCGAACTGCTCATCGGTATGATGACCCAACTGCTCCATGAGCAATTCTTTCTTGATATTAATGGTTGGCATTTTGAACTAGCTGCTGTGTGACTTTAATCATGGGAGAGACAATAGCTAGGTGCGTCGAAATAATTTTCCTCCGCTGCGGGCAAAGCTCAGGCCCTGGACTCCAGAAAACGCTGGCTTACAGATCGACACTTTCAGACCTGGGCATGAGTTAAGATATCCTTTGTATGACCAAGATAGGGATAGGAATATCCTTTGTATTGAATGGCTTCGGCTTAGTTCGTGTCGTGTTTCGTTCTCGGTCCCACGAAGATGGCGAGCTTCTATTTATTTTGGTTTTGAATTCCGTAGACTTCTAGTATGCTAACAAAGTTGATTTCCGGCTTACTGTGCGCGACGTGTGCTTCACTAGTATTTATTTTTGGTTTTGAGTCACGTTATTCTCCTGCGACATAATCCGCCGAATAGACTGTATGGCAACACCACACCTGCATTTATTTTTGGTCTCGATTCTCATAGTTTTGGTTACGTTTACTTGACCCAACAGGTGCCACGATCAACTCCGCTGTATTCAAGAGCTTACGCAATACGAGAAATCTCATCGTTCCAAGAATAGTATGTTCCTCAAGACAAAGACGAATGCTGATATGCGCTGTCGATTCACTACTCTCGTATTGGTTTGCGCTCGTTATTAGAATAAACGAAAGGGCTCTTGGAAGCGGTAGTGTTCACATGTTATCAATTTTCAATATGTGAGGCGAATCTTGAATCATCCAACGCCCAACAATGTCACCTCTCTACAGGATTTATACAGCCAAAGCACCTGTTAACATAGCTGTCATAAAGTATTGGGGTAAGATCGACGAGGATCTGAAGATACCGCTCAATGACTCGCTCAGCGGAACCCTGAATATGAATGAATTGAACGCCACCACCTCAGTTGCCATGTCGGAGAAGTTTGCATCCGATGAGCTCTGGCTCAATGGTGAAAGACAAGATCTGTCAACCCAATCCAGTGCCCTCATCTTAATTAACGAAATGAGACGTATGTCCCCTCTGGATCCGGACACCATCAAACACAAAGTTCACATTGCATCACACAATAACTTTCCAACTGCAGCTGGTCTGGCATCCTCAGCTGCTGGCTATGCCTGTTTAGCCTTTGTTCTAGGGCATCTTTATGGTATAACTGATCTGAACATATTATCTAGACTCGCAAGACGAGGCTCAGGAAGTGCCTGTCGCTCGATTTTCGGTGGTTTTGTAGTATGGGAAAGAGGTAGCGATGACCAATCCTCTGTAGCCAGACAAATAGTTGATCATAGGCACTGGCAAGAATTGAGAGTGATTATATGCGTAGTTAACGATAGTCGAAAGGAAATTCCCAGTAGCAAAGGTATGTTGGCCAGCAGAAATACTAGTCGGCTACTGAAATATAGGGCCCAATCGGTGGTCCCGGAGAGAATAAGTGCAATGAAGAAGGCAATTATTGATAAGAATTTCGGTGAATTTGCTGACATCACAATGCAAGACTCGAATCAATTTCATGCAATCTGTTTGGACACTTTTCCACCAATATTTTACCTGAATGAAACTAGTCGCCAAATAATCAAGTTGTGCTCAATCATCAACTCTTATTATGGTCGTAACAAGGTGGCCTACACATTTGATGCGGGCCCGAACGCCTGCATATACCTGCAAGATGATTTCATTAATCAGTTCATAGGCATTTTGAATCGATTCTTTCCATCAGTTTCTGGAAACGGAGTCTCACAAGACTTGCTTGTAAAAGGAGCTGTTTATGAGCGAACAAACGAGGATGAGCTTGATACTCTCTGTGGCGAGTTGATGTCAATGGGATTTGCAGTATCAGCAAACAACTCTATCGATTACATCATCAATACTTCCTTGGGAGATGGGCCAAAACTTGTCGATCGACATCTCCAAGACAGCTGCCTAAAACAGTGCACATAATAGTCCCAAAACCTTTGAGCATAAAGATGGAACATTGTGCATATTTTCTTCGATAGGCCGTCTATCGTGGATAGTAATCTCGTGAGTGTACTCATGACTAAATACGGAAAGAAACTTGACTCAGATACGTGAATGAACTGCTTCCTGTCGCAAGGTTTATCTCAGTTGAGCGGGTTCCTTAATTTTCTCAATTCTATCCTCTTGATCCACAAAGCCGGGCCAAGACTAAGCAAAAGTAGGCCGGGCAAGCTTGAGATGATTGCGAGCGCAATGTAGAGGGTAGTTTCGTACCTGTGCGTGTCCAGTAGGAAGCGGTAGATTAGGCTCGCGGCTGACATGAGGGCTGCGCCGAGCAGATTGAACGAACCACTGAGTAAACCATGAACTTGACAATGACTCGACTGCTTGCTTGACTTGCTTGTTTCAGATTTCTGCTGGCTCGCGACTTGTTGACTGAATTGGAGAGCTAGATCGTTGATGAGAAATTCCATGACTGAACCTATGAGACCAATTTGAAACTGAATGAAAACTAGCTGCAGTAAGACGAGAGTTACACGCATTTGAGTTGATATGTTGGAGTAAGGCCATTCGACTAGATTATAGTTTAGCGCGAAAAATATTGGCACTGTTAGAGTAAATAGGCTGGTAATCAGTAGAGTCATTCTGGTTCCAAGTTTGAATACGAGAGAATTGACATAGTGGAGGCAGACAACTTTTGCAGTACTTTGAATGAGAAAACTTGCACAGACAAGCTCAATCCAAACAAGACAAGCCAAGTGAGCCAGGTTGAGTCGATGATATGAATGGTTGCGCATGGAGGCCAGCAAACAAACTCTAAATTTTGGCGGAGAATCGTGGGCCAAATAGTGGAGATAGTCGGAAAAGAAGCATAGCTGGTTAGCTTGGTATATGGAACCAATCAAGATCAACATGGCTGCTTGCTGGACGAATTTTGAGTCTGAATCTGAGATCAGGAACTCAAAGGCGCTCAGGGATCTCTTGTCCTGTTGACCGCTGGCTCCATTTCTGTGACTAATCTGAGATTTTTTCATATTAACTACGCAAGTTTTCATGCCGAAGCCCTCGTAGAGACTAAATTTGTTTCTATCGTACGAATCGAGCTTGTTTTCCGTTACTGTTGGTACCTGCGGATGAGATTTGAAAGGATATCTCCTAAGCTCTGAGTACATGCGAAATAATTCAACCGTCGAGCCATCGTACTCCTCATCCTCTGTCGCGTACAATATTTCACCAGAGTTTGATTGCCTTTGATTGGCAAGCGAGAGGCTGAGAATGTTCTTCGAAAGTCTCGCGGGACAGTCGGTGAGCGAGTATACCGCCTTCCTGCCCTTGTCCCCTGATTCGTCATCGGAATCTAGCCCTACTCTCGATCCTCGTCCAGCTTTTTGTTTGGCGCAACTCTCGCTCTTTGTCGCTCCCTTTTCAAGGACTGAGCTTTCACCTGAGACAGTGAATGTCTGCATGCAGATCAATTCAACGCCTACCGATACCAGGCCAGCGATGACGACCGCATTCGTGTAGTCAAAACTGAGCACTTGAATGGAAAACTTGGCCATGAACAACTCGCAGATGGTTACACTAGCGACGGCTACGCCAAGCGCGCTAACCATCAGGTTTGTTATGAACTGATAGTGGACGCCCACTGACTCTCGATATCTGAGACAAAACTTGACTGTCAGAGAGTCGCCGATGGAGCCAATAACTGAGTGAGTCCATTGGAAACCAACGATGAGAAGAAGCAAGACGATTGTATGGGCGCATCTCAAAGTCAAGGGACTTTCCCACGGCTGACTGTTGGCAAGAGAGTTAGTTGAGTACAGGTAGAGGGCGTGGATGGCGATTGATGCCTTGAGGAAGCGAAGGAAGTGTTGCCTATGGTTGCCCCTTTCATCTGTGCGCTTTAGCGACTTAAATGAAGCCACAAATGCAACTAGAGATGCGGTAAATATTAACAAGTGATCGTAGAGGAATCTACTCAGCTTGCTTGGTTCTTCTCTAAACTCCTCTGTGAGCTGCTTGAAGATCCTGCGGCTGGGATGGCAGGTTTGGTTAGTTGGTTGAACTTGATGAGGCGAAGTCCAAACGAGCTTGTGCGACTCGTCCAGCAACAAGTGTGTGGTTGCCAATTTCGTGACAGTGAATAGGACGTAATGAAGATTGTAAACGGCCATAGTGGCAACAAAATTTCCAATTCGTTAGCCGGGTGATCTCTGGACATTTGCTAGTCCCCAAACGGATGGCAGACACAGTCTTGGGATTGCAAGCTGGCAGAGGTTAGCCCTAGAACAGTGCTTTAGCCATCGTAGAGGTATCAAGCATGTTGCATAAAATTAGGCCGTATCTATTTGATAGAGCCGCACAAGGAGGTTCTTTTGCGCGAGGCAGGTGTTTGATTGTTAGACGGATTGGCCGCTAGTTAAGCGCTAATTCAATCGCAAATTGAAATCCTCTGTTGCACTGGAACGAGGTGAAAGCGTCACCTGGCAACGCATCGGCGGCGCACTCGCACGAGCTCCTCATCTACCTGACATGGTCGCCAGTCCTGCTTGGCTCTCAAAATCCCCAGTTGCTTTTAACATTATGTTCCAATGGCTTCATGAGCAAACAAAACATGGGATTTGACGAGGATTACATAACCAAGTTGAATGGCCTCCAGTAATGCTGTCCATTTTCTCGAATTTAGTCACCAAAAGTTCCAACTTATTTAGGGGCCAAAAAGGCAATGTAAAATCATTAACCTGGCGGGATGAAGGCCTTTATTTCGATTTGAGTTCCACGGATTTAGAGATTAACCACGGAGAGCAACTGATTGCAAGTTTCTTCCCTATCGAGGATGTCAAAGGCAACCAGGACGAGCTTGGCCTTCTCGTGGTCACAAACTTGCGCCTAGTTTGGATCTGTTGTAGCAAGAAACGGATAAATCTGTCCATTGGATGGCGGACAATCTCGCTTGTGTTTGAGCAAAACTTGAAAGATCCATTAGGCTTGCCAATAACAAGCCTCTGTGTATTGAGCAAGCATGACTCAAGTAAATACGAATTTGTATTCAGCAAGATGTCGTCCAGGGAAGTTTTGAGTGGCCAAGACAATTGGGAGGCACTTGCGCAGCTGAAAAAGTTCCGCCAGGGCAACAAATCTCTATCTGTTGGCTACTTGACGCCTATGTACCTTGAAGATCCGTTTCAAGTGACATACAAAGTTTGGCAAAGCTATAAACGAACACACCTCTTCCGTCACTGTCGCTCAAATTTGACCAACTTACTTGACGTCAGCTCGCGCAACCAGCCGAGCATTGAAGCTCACGAGCTAAATTGTCTTCCGGGCGAGGAGACTATAGATATTTATCATAGAATTCAACAGTCAGAGTCTCGAGCCATCAAATATACTGGAACCCTAATTCTGACAAACGTGAGGTTGATTTGGATTGACGGAGTTTTGATCCAGAGGAACATTTCTATCCCTTACACGCGAAGTAAGTAGACTGCATCTCGAAAGGGTTCAACTGTGAAACATGAATGATACTAATCGTAATTGCAGTCAATTCAATCGACCTGAAACAAGAGGATAGGATCATTTTAAACACTCGTGATTATCTGGCTACCTCTAGACAGGTTGAATTGAGCCAACAGAAGAGTGGTGACGCCAAAATGGAAAAGCCCAAACTTCTGTTCGAGCAAATCCAAAATCTGTTTAATCTATTTAAGACTCGGCCAAAGTTTGGTCCTGAGTCTTGCGAAGATTGCATCAACATTATGAGCCAGTTGCGTCCAATGGAATACTACTTTGAATCAATGGACTCGCAACTGGAAGGAACAGGGATCGCCAACGGTTTGAATGGTTCTAGGCCGGACTATCCCATCGAGTTAGAGACCAACAACGACGAAGAGTTCGCTCATCAGGGCAAAGACTCAATGGACCCCCATGACAGAAACCTGGACGAAACTGAGAGCGATCTTTCCAACTACCATGCAAAATTGCGAGATTACCTGGACGAACATCCAGTTGAACGGGACAAGAATGTATTCTACTCGAAAGGTAAGTGTCTCTTCGTAACACTAAACAATCGATAGAGAATATCAATGAGGCTGAGCAACTAGAACTTCTGACCCAGATCTAGGCTTGATAGTGGAGAGGCCGATGAATGAGATTGACTTGAAACGCCTCTGGCATATATTCGTACCTTGACGTTACTATGGAAACTAAGGAGGATATTCAGATCGAATCCTCAAGGTAATAAACTTAAGTTCAACAAATTTACAAGAAATATGGAGGTCGATAGTAACAACGACGATATTGACAAGGAGCACAACACAGTTGCAGGTCGGTTGCGAACAAATCTAATCCACATCATTACCTTCGTCACCTTTATACCAGTCTTCTGGTCAGGATATCGTATGATCAGTGTGGGAGTTTTCAACGATCAAATGAATCTCGATGAGGACTCTCCAGAATCAGCATCACTGCACTTCAACCTGACGACTGTCCTCGGTGCGTCGGTGGTCCTTTATGCAATTGCTGGAATTTGCTCAAGCTGTCTGGGGATACTACAAGGCAAAGTGGGTTTGCATTCATTGTAGTCACGAACAAGGCACGCCAAGCAAGCACTAACGTTTCTTCCCGCCCTCATAGCACTTGATAATTTGGCTTATCAACCTTCTCCTCGGACTAACAAGCTTTATTCATGCGCACATCGACACTACCTCAGCGCCAGAACCTGTAGAGGTTCTTGGGGATGATCGCTGAGGATCCGTTGCCAACTGATTGATATTTATATGTGTCGAGAGCTCTCTAGGTTTAAGCTAGATGTAAGTGAACAGTTTAACGAACTTCAACGATCGCTAATAGACCCTCCTCTGGCCCAAAGCCTCGAACCGTCTAGATTAGGATCGCACATCATGATCGAAAGGTTTGCGAATTTTCCAACTTATCAACCAAAAAGCATCCATCCCAAACTTGGAGCGGATACCTTTGTTTTAATTTTTCAAAATTTTTGTCAGCAAGGAGGGTAGGAATAGAGAAGGAAGCGTACAGAGAGCGATGTGAACAAATTGTGCTCAACTTCCATAAGGATTGACATTTCCGATCCAAGCTGTCACCTGTTGAAGTTGCCGTAGGTTCTCCAACAGATCTTGAACCCGTTTTCTGGCTAGCTATATACAAGATTCAAACAAGTCCTCGACTCGCCTCAGGTGATCTTCGCAGAGTATCCACCAGTATGAAATCCAGATCAGCTGACGCGCAGAATTTCATGAATTTTCGAGTCCAACAAGCAAGCGAAAGGTTTC
>Ga0209372_1000096_pt1 | contig 66794 bp, 43 predicted proteins | sample AgamicAtPe_FD_187170 | JGI IMG/M metagenome (GOLD analysis project Ga0209372, IMG submission 187170) | Agave microbial communities from Guanajuato, Mexico - At.P.e (SPAdes) (version 2) | ecosystem: Host-associated > Plants > Phyllosphere > Phylloplane/Leaf | place: Guanajuato, Mexico | collected... | reverse complement strand
GCCGCCGCCGCCGCCGGCAAAGAGCACCCGGATCGGGATCGAGCTCGAGCCGAGCGGCGTATCCGGCCGGCCGCTCACTGGCTCGCTCGGCCAGCCGGTAGCCGGCGACCACTTGCCCGCGCTTATCGGGCCGCCGAGCTGCTATCTTGAAGCGCCATTTATATTGCGCGCTCGGCCACTGGCGCGGCCAGCAGAGCAACTGCCTTTGCAACTGCAACTGCAACTGCAACTGCCACTGCCACTGACCCAATCCATCCAGCATCAATCTGGCCGCGCGAGAGCGAGCCAGGGCGACACAGGGCCGCCTGCAACGCTTGGCCGGGGCGGCGCAAATGCCGCTTACACACGCACGCAGCAGCCTCGCCGTTGGAGGGGACTATGCAAAGGAGAGTGTAAATTTGCCACTGCGCTTGCAACGCAAACGCCACTGGCCTCAAGCGACAACAACACCGCAGTGGTGGCCACGGCGGCGGCGCGCGCGCGCGCACCCGCCGCCCGCGACACCGGCGCCTCACCGGGCCAGCTTGGAGCGGGCCGAGCGAGGGCTTGGGACTGGAGCGCCAAGCAGAGCGCATCAAATGGCGCGAACGCGCGCGAGCAAGCGGGAAGCCGCAGCCAGGAGTCGGGGGCAGAGGGAAACGCGATGATGGATTTGAGTCACACAAGAGCCCTACGGCTGGCGGAGTCAAGTTTTTAAAGGAAAAAATTTTCCTTCCTTCCCGCCTGTCAAGTCATAAATCAAGGCTATGATCTCCTCCACTCACTGCTGCCTATGATTTATAACCACCTCACGCGCTTCTTTGTGCGCCACCAGCCAGCCAGCCAGCCAGCGGCCGGCTCCGCCCGGTTCCCATTCCTATCTATACCACCTATATGACCCATCTACATATTGATAGATGTCCGCCCGCCAGCTCGGCCCGAGGGGCATCATAACCGGCATGCTCATGCCCATGGCCGATTCGCTCGCCATCATCAGCGGCCGGCGGACAGGAGCGCGCCTCGAGCAGCGCGCATCACGCTTCCCAATGCCAACAAACTGTCCATTCGGCGCCACTCTCTTGCGCCACTCGCCGCGCAAGAGAGCCAAGAATTGGATTGAATTGTGCGCCGCAGCCGCCGCAGCCGCCGGCTCAACTCGGGCCGAATATTTAAAAGAGACTTTGCATTGCAGCCGCCGGCTGCATCGCCTCTGATATATTTTCCTTTAATTAATCTTCATAAATTAGTCGTTAGTGTCGTCACGACGCGCTAACACTGGCGCTCAATGGCCAAGCGGCGCCAGCTGAAACTGAGCCGCCGCGAGTGGCGCTGGGGCCGCCGGCCGCACTACCTGGCGGCGGAAGGGGGCAGCAAGCGGACGCTAAGACACGACCTCTCCTGGACGGGGAGGGGGAAGCTGAGCCAGGAAGGCGCGCGCACCAGCTGAACTCCGCTCGCCGCCCCTCGCTGATCGAAGCCGAGAGATATCGTCCTCCACCTGGCCGCCGCTTGCTCCTTAGCTGTCAGCGTCTGGAGCCCGCGCGCCAGCTTGTGTCGCCGCCTCGTCCCTGCTCGCAACTCGCGCGCCCGCCTCCATCCGGCCGGGCTAGTCGGCGGCCAGCTCGGTTGGCGGCTCGAGCGGCGGCGGCCGCCGCCGCCAAAGTGGCACAGGAAGCCGGGTTTGCGCGGCCAGTGATGCTGAAGAATTATCACCTCTTGGGCTGCTCTGGGCGGCAGGAAACTGATGATCCTCCTCCTAACTCTCAATCCAGATTAACTTGTCGCCTCCTTGGGCCGGGTTGGCGGCGCAGTCGTTCAAGCGGCGCCACCGGCCGTAACAAGTGGCGCACCCGAGGCAGCCGGGCGACACTCGAGAGCATCCAGGCCTCAGGTGGAGGCGGCCACTCTCAGGGGCGGGCTGCTAAGCGGCGCCAATGGAGAGCGGACGGGTTTTTTAGTCGAGCCTATGGGTCAGCTGAACAAGTCGTCTCCGCCGTGTTTGTTTTGCGAGCTTTAGCCTAATCATGATGAGGGATGATATGATTGTAGGGTGCGCGACAGTCTGCTCGCCGCTCCCGCCCATGATCGATGGTCGCCGGCCACTTGCTGACATGAGGCTAATCCGCGGCCGGCCGCTCGCAAGACAGGCGAGCCGGTGGTCTCGAGGCGGCCAACTGGCTTTGGTCGTTCGGGCTAACCTGTTAGGCTGGCGCCTTGCAACTGCAACTGCAACTGCGGCTGCTGCTGCCGCTGCCTCTCCGCCGGCCGCGGAGGTGGCAAGTGCTTGAGCGAGTTGAGCTTGCGCAAGGCGAGCGAGCCAGCCAGGAGCCAGGAGCCAGTTCGAAGTGGAGCCGCTCAAGTGGGTGTCCCACTTTAAGCGCAAACGCGTAACCTGATCCTGAGCGCGCCAGCCGAGCCTAAACTGGCCACCACTCTGGCCGATCCAGCTGGCCGCTTGATGTCAACGGGCGAGCAAACTGGCCACCGGATGATTGAGCGGCGCGGCTGGTGGCTGACGCTTGTTGATCCAGTTACCTGCACTTTGGCCTCCGCTCGCCGCTCGCCGCTCGCCGCTCGCAACTTGCAACTCGCCGCTCGCAACTCGGAGGCGCCGGCGGCAAGCAGCTGGCCGGCGCCTCCAAGGCCAGCGCGGCGCGCACTTGTCTGTCCTCATAAATCTATCAAATGGGCGCTTTGCTAAAATCGGCGCGAGCGGCGGCTAAGCCACTGTTGGCGGCCAAGGCAGAGGCAGAGGCAGAAGCAGAGGCAGAGGAGTCAGCGCCAGTGGAGCCGCACTGTTTACATGCGGCCGCCTCCGCGCTCGTCAGATTAGAGCCGCCCGCTCCAGGGGGAGGCGTTGCGCGCGCCGCCTTCAAAGTAATTTTAGACAATCAGAGGAAGCGGCCGGAAGAAACTAAAACCGACGCCAACTGGAGCCACCATGAATGGTTGGCGGCCGCCGAGTCAAGTTGCTCGGCTGTTTGGGCCCACAGAGTAGAGTTGAGTAGAGTAGATTGGAGTTGAGTTGAGTAGAGCAGAGTTGAGCTCGGCCAAGCTGAGTTGAGTGGTGCCATTGGAGCGAGTGGCCCCGAGCTGCGAGCCGGCGCTCATTCAAATTGCTTGTCGCTCACAGTGGGCGATTACAAGTCGGCCCAAAATTTGTGTGTATTTTATCGGAAATAATTTATTATTATGACTCGGCTCACATCGCTTACTCCAACTGCACAATAATTCTTCCTTCCTCCCTTCGAGCGGCGGCCAAAGTGCGCCAATGGTGGCTCGCTTTCGCTCCGTCAATCAATCCTTCCGTCTAATGGATCTCAGGCCGGCCAGCCGGTCGCTCAATCAGCGGCGCGCCGGCCCACTTGGCGCCTGAGCGCACCGGCTGACTCATTGCGCAACCGCCGCGAAGGCCCGAACTCAACGTGTGTGTCCCATCTTGAGGCTGGCCGCTCGCGAGCTCATCGTCGGCCGGCCAACCTGCTGAGGCGGGCGCAATTATAAGCTAGCACGCACTCCGCCTCCTCCTCCTCCGTGGCCGGCTCCAAGTCGGCGCTCATGAATGGGCGGCCAGGAGTGACGCCGAGCCGGCGCTTGGTCGGTCGGTCGGTCGGTCGCTCGCTCGCTCGTCAAGCCAACGGTGCGGCTTGCAACTGGAGCCGCAATGATGTATAAGTGGCGGCCGTCCACTGACCAGTTGAAGCGCGCGGCTCAAACGCGGGCGGCCCAAAGCGACAATGCGGCGCCTTGCAAAGCTCGCGCGTCACTTTCATGTGCCAATTTCTCTATGTGCTCGTTTGACTGTAAAATAAACACACAAATCAAATTAATGATGACACTGATTACGTAACGTCCCCCAGCCGCCGCCGCCGCCGCCGGGCCAACAGCGGCGGCCGAGCGCGAGTGGACGTGGCAGCGCGGAGGCCGTTCCTCTGCAGCGGCCGCCCAATCCCAGCGGCACGCTCACGGCCGCCCGTGCAATTGAATGAATCGCCTCTCCTCTCCATCGGGTTCCATTCAATCGTAATCCGTCCGTCGGCCAAGCCGGGGCCAAAGATCATCATTACGCTCTTGATCCGACTCAGGCGGCCAGCTAGCCGCCCTTCCGCCCCCCGCCCATCCTGGCTAGACCCGAAACAGATCCGCTCACTTTACAATGGGCGCGCAAATGGTGCCGATTCCATCAAAGGAGGCCCGCGGACAGCTGAAACAAATTTCCTACCAGCAATCATTTGCTTCTTGTCGCGCGAAACCAACAAGCAACGACAACAAGCGGCGGCGGCGGAGCCGCCGCCAGCAACTCGAGGGCGCGAAACAACTGCGCAACGCCCAATGATGAGACCATCACACATTCGGGCCAAACTGGCGCCGGCCAGATCCGGGCTCCTGTCAGCTAGTCACTCACTCTTGACGCTTTTGCTCGCTCGCCTCCAACTCCAACTCCAACTCCAACTCCAGCAACAACAACAACGACGACAACAACAGCAGCGACGACGATGACTGTGATGGTTTTGGTTTACTTTCGTTAAACTTGGCTCACGTTGACTTTGCCGCCCGCTGGCCGCGAGCGCAAACTTAGCCACCAGCAAGCGGATCCGAGTGATATATGGCTTTCGCGGACAGATGTGTGTGCCATATCGTAAGTCATATAGTCAGCCGGCGACGCTTGCCCGTTGGGCCGGCCCATTCTCGCCCCAAAGCTGGCCGGCCAACCCACTTTTGCCTGGCCACTCCAGCTGCCCCGCCGCTGCCCTCAAGACGCGCCGGATGCCTCTCGCGGAGGCTGGATAGATAGCTGCCAGGCGGCCTCCTCCTAGCTCCGCGCGCGAAACAACAAAGGTTTGGTCGATAAGTGCAAATTGTGATTTGTGCTCGGCCATGATTGCTCGGCGGCCAGCAGAGGGCTGAGGGCGCAAATGGCGCCCATTCATGGCCGCGCTCGCAACGGAATTGCGCGCGCATAACCAAGACGTGCCGACTCCCAGCAGCGCCAACTGGACGCCGGGGCCAAATTTAAGGCCGCCGCCAGGAGGGTCGGCCGGGTCGTTGGGCGCCGGCTCGAGTTGGGGCCTTCGATGGGTGGGTTCAAGCGGGAAAAAGGGTTGCAACCCGGGAGGCTATGGAGCAAATCGGCTCCCCATTGGCTAGCTTGCTGCTGCCTGCCTGCTCGGCTGCCAGGAGTTGCACTTGGCCAGAGTTGGCTGCATTTAGCTGGTTCAGCGATTGTTTTTAAAGGCTCAAGGCTCAATTTAAACTCGGTTTCGTTGGAGTTTTGATGGGCAAAGTTGGCGACTCGGTTGTTGCTTTTAAAACCCCAAAAGCGCCGACTCTAGACGAGGCAGTTGGTCTAATCGTTGTTGATTTGGCCAGCAAACTGGGCACCAAGTGGGGCTCGCAATAAAACCAAGAGTTGACGTTGCGGGCAGGAAGTATGCAAGAGTTGATTGGATCATCTTGTTGCCTCTGCGAGAGTAAACTTTTGCAAACTCCGCATAAATCTACAGGCAAAGATGAGTTTGCCTTAGTTTGGATGGGAGAAATTTACCATAATTCAACTTTGCATCCAATTCCATTAATCAGAGATTGTTGCAAAACTCGAGTTTAGAGCCATTATTTTAAGCTGTCGTGTCTGGCTCCTCCCCCTTTGGCGCCGCAGCCACAGCCGCGGCCGCTTGCATTGGGGCGCCAGCTCTCTGTTGCGTGGCCACCAAAAGCCGCTAAACAAAAGCACGTGCTTTTTAAGGAGGCCGAGCAATATCCATCCGTTGGCCTAGAAATCGTTCATGTGAGAAATCTAATAAAATAATTGAAGATATCTCAATCTCGCACGTCGCCTCCCCCTTTTTTTGGCAAAACGTCTCGCCTTGCTTGCCAGTGGCCCAGTTAGACAAACTCCTATGGCCAATTGCTCTTTGGATGTTTGGAAAGTTGACATTACGTTACAATTAACCATTTGCTGCTGCTGCTGCTCCTCCTCCTCCTCAGCCCTGGCTCTCGGCGCGCGAGGCAACCAATAATTTTCCATCAATTCACATAAGAGCACATCGGCCTGTTTGACAGCAACTTAAACTCGAACCAACCCGAGCCGGCTGAGTGTTGGACAGGCCGCTGCTCACGGACGATTGTGGGTGTTGGTGCGCTTGTGTGATATATGCGGCCAAGTTTTAATGCATGATGTATAAGATTGCGCCCACGTATAATTACAATTCATGACAAGCCCCATACATTTGGCCCGCCAGTTCCCATGGGCCCATATCAATGGTTATCATCTCTGCAAATAATACTTCTGATCGCAATCACTGGCCGATCGCGCGCGTCCCTCTTTCAAGGGGCCCCCAGTGCGTGGGTGTCCGCCCGCCGACCAGCCCGATCAGCAGCCAGCTAAACCAGGTTCAACTGAACACTGCTTGCTCCCGTTCGGAGGGGAAAGCTAGCTGCTGGCAGTTTTCGCCCAAACAAGGAAGGGCGCGGAGAGGCGCCACTTCCGTCCTCGCGCTCTACTACCTCCCTTGGCTCCACTGCTTCCGGCTGCCTGCTTTGCTCTGTGTGACAAATCGAATTGTTGGCCGAGTGGCCGGCCGAGCAGATTAGCTTTTGCGCACCTCCTCTCTGCCTCTCACTTTGAGGATCTGGCAACAAATCAAATAATGTTCATAATAGTCATATATAAGCTAGATCCTTATCAACTTATCAAAGAGTTGATAGCTCCACGAATAAACAAGCTATCTAGCCAGAAATCGATTTAGGCTCCTCCTGATTTTTATCTTGCCGCAAGCGAGAGGCGAGCTAAATAATAGGTGAAATGCACTCAAAAACAAAAACAACACCAGCAACAACAACAACACCAACAACAAACCCAAGTTGGCGCCGCCTAGGCCCAAAAAGTGGCCAAGATTGGAAACATTTGATGATAAATGAACATCATTAGCACTAGTCTGCTGCCTTCTAGGCTAAACGTCGCAGTTGTTTGCTAGCTTGCCCATTGTCGAGCTATCTCGGCGACTTATAAAAGCGCCAGGTTTCCCTAATGAGCCTCCACCAACTTGAGCTCGCTCAATCAAATGAACCAGCGCCCCATTACCAGGATCCGTTGCGTTTGTCGCGCTGGCCACCAGTTCCGCCGCCGCCGCCGCCGCCGCCGCCGCCTTTCTTGACTGTGCGCAAGGGCTTGATGTCCACTCCATTTGATGACCTGACTTAGTACATACCGGGGCCGCCATGTTGGACACGAGGTGTCAAAATATGACGACCATTGTTTGGCGCGCCCAGTGTACGCGCACGCTCTATGGCGCGCGTTTGACTCCGGCGCCGAGCGGCGCTTGCATGCATGCGCGCCCACAAGTGCGCCCTCCATGTCTGCTGCCGCCCCCCCCCAAGCCAGTCCGCTCGCTCTATAGTCGCGCAATCATCATTAGCCAAATAGCTTTGCGTTGTCTGACTCCATTTAGCGCCGGATATCTTTGTTTGGGGCTAATGTTTTGCGCGATATCATAATGGCAACATCCTTTTCAATCGTAACAATGCTCTACTTTAAGGTGCGCGCAACTTGTTCGATCCTCAGTCAAGTATAACGCCGACCCATTGTTGACCACCCAGGAGTCTCCTTTTGCTGCCTCTCCTTCGGCTTGCGAGCGAGAGGCGAGAGTGCGCCCATGGACCTTAAATGGCCCGATTGAACCACTAATGTCTTAATGGTGATTGCCGTATCATCAACACTGTCCTTGCCTGGCGGACGCAAGCTCTCACTCTCTCCGCCTCTTCGCCAAACCCCTTCAATGAAAGGCGCCCCCTTTTAGCAACGAGAAGCTGGCAAAAGGTTTCATCAAATTATTGTCATCCGTTTTGGCTTTAATGTTTCCCCTCCTTCTTCCTCTCCGTTAGCTTGATGTGCAGATTTTATTCCAGTTATTGATTACTATTGCTCGGGTACCAAATCCTAACGCCAACCATCTACCTTGCCAACTAGATGGCTGGACATTAAAGTTAAACGTGCGCAACTGCAATCGGCCGAATAACGATGACTGCCGGATGCCTTTGGACGGTTAATGGCGCAATCATTTTTAAATTGCGCAACAACTGCATGCGATACCTGCCGCTTCCTGTTGGGCCGGGCAAACAATTTTTGGCGCCAAATGCTATTCGCAAAGGCTCATTCTCGCACGCAAACACTCGATGGTCTGTTCAGTGCGGCGAGATTTTGCCATCTCGCCGCAACTTTAACACCATCCTGACCCATATGCTGCCGCCAAGTTAGTTCATTGGCACCCAGCACATCAAGCCTCAAGATCTCGAGCCAATGACACAGGTTAACCTGCGCATTGAGGGCTCCTGAAGGCAAATTTTAGATCGAGATCAGGGGGCTTGAGGCAAGCGGGCGCACCGAAAATTACCTTCAACGCACAGCCTCTGGGGGTGGGAGCAAACCAGATTAGCCCTTTCAGACAGTTGAAAGTGAAATCCCACTGGAAACAGTTTGGTTCATTTGTTTCCTGGCTCTCTTGCGACAAACACGATCATTCCAGGTCTCCGAAAGCTGCTATGGCTTGAAGTTGGAGCAAGCATTTCAGTGCAACACGATATGAACACACTTGACGAGCTCAATGCAAATAAATGGTGTGCGAGATTGGGACAGGTTAGCCTATGGCCTCTCCTCTCCATCTAGCTGCCTCTCCAAGCTTAATTGCCGCGATTTTTATAACGATGCACCTTTTTTGATTTATCCCACTAATGGCTATGCTCATTGCAATGTTAACCCTTCCTCCTGTAAGTTTCAGGAGAAAGCTCTCTCAAGCTAACGAGGTGGCTGCAAGGATATCTTGATCTTAAAGTTTGCCAATGGGCTAAACCACTGCTGTTTGGAGTATGTTTGCGAGTCAAGATCTGTTCTCTGAGCGAGAGGAGGTGAACTCGCTATGGGGTTATCGTGGACAATGAGGTAATTTATCAATTCAGTAGCCGATTGATAAGGGCTCATCAACTTAATTCCAATCACGAGGTTCAAGTGGAAAAGGGAAGTATGAGGACGATCTTTATTCGATAAGATTGTTGGTCTGGCGAGATAGGAAAAATTGATTTGGACTAATGAAAAATGATCCTTGGGAGGGGGTTTAGTTTGCACAAGAGTTTACACGATGCACCGCAAAGGCAAGCTTCCATCTTATTAGCCTGGCGTAAGAGTTTACATTAGGACAAATATCTTGGAGCTGACCCACCTTGCTGCTGCTGCTGCCATTGAATCAAGATAAAAATAATAATTTTTTATCAACCCCTGAGTGGCCCTCTTTCCAGTTTGATCCGGATTTTGTAAAACTTGAAGTGTAGCGTAAGAGCCAAAGAGGAGCTCAAACACCTGATAAGGCATAATGTTTGCTCATATACCCAGATTGAATTGATCGCCAACGCTAAAAGAAAATGATGATGACCACCATTAAATTTATATTACATCAATCTATTACCTTGATGGCGGCTAAAATGTGTTCCCTCACTCACTGAGCCTCATGTTCAGTGGGCTGATTGCCCATCATCATTAATTATGTCAATGTTTCAATCACTCTTATTGATTTGAGATATTTATTTTTCTGAACGGAAGCTCAGCGCAGAGCGCTTCACTTAAGCTGGCGTCTCACTTCCTTTCTCGCTCCTAGCACCATATGCTCTCGAGCTTTGAGCCGAAGCTGATTAATACTATCACTGCCCAGTCAATACGACTTTAGATTGATCACGACTCCTCCTCTCGAAGGATCTCAAGGCTTTGAGTGCGCTAGATGATCAGTGAGGGAGATGGTCGTAGGTGTAAGGTTTTCAAAGTTGACGACTTTCGGTTCGCTCATTGAAATTGATCGCCGGACATCCAACCAACCCGATGGACAGGCAGACATTCACGTTCTGAATCTTCCCTGCGCCGCCCTTTCTGCCATGGAGTGAACCACGCGCAACATGAAGGAGCAAACTATCGTCGATGTCAGCTCTAGAAGGCTAATATTGACTGAATGGGGCGGAAACGTTTCTCGCCCCAACCTGCTCAAGTTCAGAGTGACGCTCACAATATCCATCTAACATTGAAATTTCGGATAGACGAGCTGAAGTTAACATGGAATGCGAATCTCAAAATCAAACATGGCAACTTCGAGACAGGTTCCATGCCCAAAATAAGCCAACTCAATGTCAAGCTCGACATTCTCTCCTCCTAGGATATTTTGAGTAGACCATTTTGTGTTTCCCCATAGAAATCTCACTTCCTCAGCGACTAACTTCGGAGGTTCTGCAGAACATCATCCAGTAAATTGTGCAAGGTAACCGGACAAACTAAAGCCAATTAGCTTGCGCCTGTATCGAGGAAACATGGGAGCAGAACGAGGAGAGTTATATATCTGTATAATGGAGTCGCGAGTGTGTTTTATTGTCAGGTTGTTTGTATGATCACCAATGCTTATTGATATTGAGCCGAGAGCTTGGAAATACTGGCCTCCAAAGCTGCCTCAATTAGACAAGTAAATGAGCTTTCGCCCGCTGAGGTCTCGCTTAGCTTGCGCTCTTCCTCTCTCTCTCTCTCTCTCTGCCTCTCTTTCTCCCTCTCTAACTTACTTTCTGGACCTACCTCGTGGAACTGGCTAACGTTGTCCCATGATGGGCTGACATTAGAGACTTGATGGGCATAGTGCACGTTGATCTAGAGCTATCACGCTCAGGGGAGAATGAGACCGTTAAGTTTGCTTCAGACAATTGTTCCAATGGGCTGATTGCTAGTGCTTTGGATTGATGGACTTTTGAGGGTAGTGTGGCGTCTATAAGGAACAGATATCAGCACGCACACTCTCGGCCTGAGCCATCCATGTTGCCAGTGCGGCCAGCGGCCAGTAGCCAAGTTGGAGCTTTTACGAATGATCCACGACATGCTGGACGAGGTAGAGGAAAAGGGCCGCTTGCGCCCATTAGACACATTGAAAGTGTCAAATAAATCAGCCAACTAATGATGATTGCTCATAGGCTTCATATATCTAGCTCAAGGGTTCTCTTTCAGTGGCGAAATTGTCCGGATGTACATTTAGCTCTCGAGCGCCCGCTTGATCGCTGGCAGGAAAATCAAAAGCGCCAAAATAAAAATGACTCCCAACTTTGTCCCATAAACTTTGGCACTCTTGTCAGAGTTAAACACCTCTTATAATCAAAATATGTTACAGCATTTTGCTAGAGAATTCCTTAATCCATAGCAAGTTAAAATTCGTGTCGGGATGGCTTTAGGATAAACGATCTCAGATATTGGTCCAAAAATGACAACCAGAAGCTGGATCAACTCCAAGTAGTCATTTCGGTAGACTCAAATCCAGAGGATTGCATTCACAAAATCGTGAGCCCCCAGTAGACTTGTATACTTCATCCAGTTATTGACTAGTCGACATAATTCATCACCGTTTTTTCAAAGTTTCGCGAATCCAACTCGTACCCTCGCCATTTAGGTGACTCTAAATTGGCAGCGCAATGGCTGGGCTTTTGGTAAATCTAAAAAGGGAAAGATTTCCTGCTCAAATTTTTTACCTGTTCTCCTCCACTAATGATCGAGCGTATAATTCCTTACTTCAAGTTGTCTAACCGCTGCATGAAAAATCACTCACTCTACCACCCAAGTCTAGGTTTGATAGCAAACCAAGTTGAAATCAGCCTCTAGATTAGACTTATCTGTTAGATTCAAAGTTTGAGTAGACCAGATTAAATAATTGCTCGGCCAACCATTGGATGGGATTACCTTTCTCAAGCATAAACTCGATTCCAAGCCAAACGCTCAGCTAGCATGATGAAGTTGACGCTAATCGCCAGCGGAGTTGCACCAGCCAAAGATGCTTCAGACAAGACGGCGCGACCAGCCAATTGACCTACCGTTTTGCCACCAAAGCTTGGGACTTAACTACATCTGTTTGACAAGTAACATTTATTGTAATGAACAAGGTATATAGGAGGACGATGAAGCAACTCTTAAGGTAGACAACGAATCTTAAACTTATGGGCTGTAACTGATTTAGTATCTCCTGATCCCCGAAGCTGCAGTGAAGTCGATCGTCTCGCAGGTTAGGCTAGTGCTTGGACTAAGGGTGAGCAGGCGCTCCTGACATTAGGTACATCACCCGTTTTGAATATTTGTCCAGCGGCCTCGTACTAAAACCTCCGTAGCATTAGGCTCCCATCATTTATTTGACAAGGAAAGCTACTGGGAGCGCAAAAATCCATTGGTTCTTCTATCCTTTGGGAGCGTGAGATTAAATTCTAGCTGATGACCAACCAAAGAAGTCAGGACTAAGCAAGTCTATGAGAGTTAATCTTCTAACCCCCCAAGTTGCACCCATTTGAACCAGCAATGACCGTGTTTACGTTCATTTATTCATAAATCAATCGTGTAATGTAAATTACCTATAGAATTTTGCTCTCGTTTTTCAAATATCAGGGGCGAGTTAGGATGAACCCTTTAGATTGCCTTCGATTGATACTGTAGTTGATAAGCTTGATGGTGAATTTTAAACCCATAGAGCCTTGCTACGAAGAAGTTTTGCGATCGTTTGGGCCGCAGGCCGGGATGTACCATGAATAACATATGAGGGAATCCTGTACCAAAGAATCCTCCATCTATGTGAAGATGCCTTGAAGATTTTGGATTGTAAACGTCCATACATTTGGGGCAATACAACTTGACCATGGATTCCCCAACTATGTCGGACAAACCTATGGGGAGCATCCTCTCGTTTTCGCAATAAACCCTAGGGCATAGTCCAAAGTCACCGCTTTGATATTTTTCCAACATCTGAGCGATACCCCGGTTTGTCAAAATGTATCGGGCATGAATGAGTCCGTAGAGCATCTCAGCCGATTGCTCCACCATGTCACCTTGCGCAGGGTTATCTTCGATTTCATCGTCAGGTTCCAAGTCTAAGATCATATCGAGTGCTTGACGGTAGTTTGGAACCATCTCATTGAGACCAGTTAGATTGAACTTGTCTTGAATATAATCTTCATCGACCTCGCAGAAGAAATCGTTACCTCTCAGGCCGCAGAACCATGAAATCCATGATACTTCTTCACTAGAACTCATATTGCTCTATTATTTGTCCCTTATTATTGGATTAGTGTTGTTTTCATTATATTTATCTTAGTCGTGAGTACATACTCATGTAGAATGTTGTAATCAATGGATTTGGTTGAGGAAAGAGAATGGGTACTTGGGCGAAGGATGGAGTTGATGTGAGATTTCCCGCACACAGTATTTACTAATATCGCGCGTTTCTCTTCCAAATTTGAGGCGCAATTTTTAAACTGACCGATTGATTTTATTAGCACCAAAACCAAAATACAAATGTAAATATAGTGTCTTCATGGTACTGCCTAGGCAGCACGCGCCAATCAATTTGGAATTCAACCAGCTCGAGAAACGAAAGTCTCACTAGAAGCGTCTCTCTTAATGCCCTGGTTGGTGCGTTATGGAATCAAATACTTCTTGAAAATCATCCCTAGGCAAACACTCCAACCGTGGAGAGATTTATCATTTATTTTCGCCCTCCTTTTTTTTCTTTATCTTCTTCCAATACTTTCGAACGCCCTCATGGCCATCTTCATGTACTACCATAACCCTTGCGGCTGGATTGTCAAATACCAGAAATCCATGGTCCTCTGCATACTTTCTGAGCAGATTGAAATCTAAGTGAGAGTTGAATTGGCTGTAAAGTCGTCCTTCAGTAAACAGAAATTTCTCACGTTCCCGCTCCCATAAGAATATCTGGTCAATTACGGTAGGCGGGATGGGATGTTGATTGTCTTTCACTGTTGGGTGAGCATGCATAAGTAGGTAGTTTATGATTTGTTGTGCCGACATACCACTTTTCAAAGCTTGTCGAATACTATCCCTCGTAATGAGACCTATCACTATGTTTGGAAATCTGTAGTTGACCTCACAAAATAGAGCTATAAGAGCAATTTGTAGTCTACTATCCGTGTATGCATAGAGTCGGTAGTTGCTTTCTACTATAATGAACCCCTTCCTATGAACGTCAGTCTTGACATCACGCAAGCCACTCGCAAGGTCAATGACTAGACGAGTGGGGTAAAATCTACCGTCTTTTCGTGATCGTTGATATATGAGGCCAATCTCTCTGAGAGTTTGCAGGAAGTTCGCAATAGTATCACTGAATCCAGCTGTAGAATAATCTCTGCCATGAGTGGAGAAGTTTAGCTGCAATAAGAATGTAAGGCACTCGGCCATGTTCGAACTTTTGGAGTCTATAAGTTCTAGTAGTTTAAGCACAAACAACCAAATCTGTGACTTAGTATCCATCAGAAGAAACTGGAAACCGTCTGATGTGATGCAGGGCATGGGTTCGTTCTGCTCAAAAACGATCAATTTGCTGTGCACAAGAGCTTGCCTCGTTTCTGTAGACACCCCTTTGAACTCCTCGTCCCTGAGGCCCACCATAAAGTGTAGGATTTGTTCCCATCTATCGAGGGGGTACGCTTCCAACATAGCAAAGAACTGCGAATCATCTTTAGGCCTTTTGTCATCTCTATCGATCATTGGCTGAACTTCCCACTTCTGTCCACCGCCAATTAGAGTTATCTTTAGGTTTGTTTTAAATAAATCATTGAGCGTCCAAGCGCCGAGATCAGCTGAGATTCCTTTCCTACTAACGATTCCAAGCTCCTTGAGTGAGTTACAAGCAGCTTCGTGGGTTCTGTTGAGAGAGAGAGGATCGAGCGGGGTAATAGGTTAGAGTGGGGTAATGCATGGATCGAAAAAATCATCGATCTTGAAGGATATTTACTTGTGACATTTAGACCATGTGTCAATGGATGATTCGGGTATCATTTGATCAACGAATAAGATTCTCAGCACATATATCCGCGCGAGATAAGGCAAGTCTCTGAATATGGCTAAACAGTTAGCTGGATGGTTGTAAAGCTTCTGTAATTTGACTGCACTTAGTGTGAGTAAATATTCTGTCAAGCTCTTAGCTTGTAGTACCGATGGCTCAATGAAAGCTGCCATAGTTTTGGAGAATTGTGATGATTTACACGACCCTTACTTCGTGAAGCTCACATTGTGACGCTGGCCAAGATTTCTACTGTTTCGAACCAGTTCCTTCTCTTGCAATATGATATGAGGGTAGTTATAAAGATTGTGGACAGTGAAATATTATGAGTGATATAAACCTTTGGTCTGTTGTTGATCCATCAGCATTGGTCTCATGTGGGCTACCACGCGCCATGAGAACGTTTTTCTCTGCGGTCATGTATGCTCGCTCTGCGCATCCTCAGCAGCGAATTTTAACCTGCGCGACCGAATTTTTGAGCAATAGTTCGATCAAGACATTGCAGTATCCTAAGGTACCTGAATCTACTTACCAGATGTAAGGCTCCCGGAATTGCTAAGATATATCATAGTCAGAGTGACGCAAACTTAACCAGTTAACCGTAGCGATCCAGATACACATACATATACTAGATCATGTTCCGTTTCAAACGCAACTTCAGTATCAGGGATTCGCCTGTCAAGACTTTGAATTCACCGATTGGAAAGGCGTCTCCAATCAAACGAATCAAACTATCCTCAAACTTCTCTTCGCCAGTCCCTTCTTACGAGAAAAGGACTTTGCACCATGAAAGGCAATCGATTCTACGCCAACCAAATGGGTTAGCATCTCCGCTCGAAGTTCCTGCGGTGAGGGCGCAAATCAATCCTTTGTTGAGTGAACCAACTGGTAACCTGGGAAAATTCTTTGATAATGAAACCAGGGTCCGAACTAGAGAGGAGAATCAGGTCGAGATAAGCGTAAATGACGACTTGAATCGAATGAACACAAGCTCGATATTGAGGATCGAAACTCCTCCACAGACACCGATAGAAAAACTAGAGTCAAGGAAGTCCGTTCTGGAGCATCAAAAGTTTGAACTTATGAAAGAATCCAACGAATTGGACAATACGTTGACGACTAAGTTCAACACAGTCAAATCTATCCGCGAGAAAACCATCGAGATTAAATCTCAGCAAAGTTTCGTCGAAGATCTTTTCGAAGTTGTCGGTTGGGGCCAATGCGAGGTAAGAAATCTGCTCAACGAAATGTACAATCCCGGCAATGAACTAGCGAAACGGGCTGCGATTTTGATCAGTGATGTGAGAAAGAGTCACCAGAAGAAGTTTGAAAAGCTCCTGTTCGAGATCAAGCACCACATGGATACTGCTGAGGAGGCGATCAGGAGGAAAGCGGATGCCATAAAACACGAGAAAGATATCCGAGAGCGCACGCTCCTAACTTTAGAGCACCAAAAGGCCATGAGTGGTGGGACCTCGAACTTGCAGCAACCCGTTATCACTCCGAACGAGCATAATGATGATGATTGTGTCATCATAGATAAAAGTGCATCGAGTTTACAGGAATTAGACGCCTGTAAGAATGACAGTCCTAGTGAATTGACTGTCACCTGTGGTTGCGAGTCGGACGACGAGCAAACTGACATTGAGGAATCGACTGAGAGTGGAGAGCAACGCTCTTTTACACCTTGCCAAGCACAAAGACCAAACTATGAGCCAGAAAATCAGGTATAATAAACTTGTACACTCTTTTTATCTTTGAGCGATGTTTGAGAATTCCTTTTTGAACATATTTATTGGATTTCGCTGAGAAATCTCGATAGGTTCATCCTCTTCGTCCAGTGATTCATAGCCGACTGACTTGGGGTTACGTACCTCGTTTCTCACCCAGGATTCTCTCTGAACTACGAGTCTGTAATTTTCCAGCCCATCACGTGCTAATCCGTAGCAAAGGAATCCAATACTGACAGACACAACCAGGAACATACGCGTGGGGGGGTCTGCTCGGTTCGATATTCTCCTCCAGAAGGATTTCTTGAATTGGAACGACTTCTTAGCATCCGGAGTTGCCATGGGGTGGTGTTGAGGTCAACTGAGGTTGTTTCAGTGTGAATATAAGAGTAGAGGAACTTGGTTGTGGTCATCAGTGATCAATAGTGAATTTATACGGAGCGTGTGTGAAGACGCAACAGAGGATTGTACATTTGCACACTAGTGTATTGGCTCTTTTTTAAATCCACGACGCAACCAATCGTCTCACTCTCCGCTCTTTGGAGAGCGATTCTCCGCACGAGCGAACGAATACACTGTGGTACACTGTAGTATGCACCGTAATTTCGCCGAGGAGGACTGCAGCTGAAAGTCTAAATTTTACAGACCGAAATGCATTGTGGCCAGACATAATGCAGACATGAAGTGGGCAACCTTCGGCTCTCTATCGCTCGGGTAGGAGCGAAGTCTCCAGATAGACGCTTCTGATAAGAATGATGGATTTAAGTCGAACTTATTACGACATTGTTGCGATTGAAGCCGTGTAACTGGTCCTGAAAACATTGTCGATCTTGTTATCCATTACACGTGTCATGGCTCGCTCATTCTTACCTAAATTTTCGTCTAGATCAGAGAAACGCCTTCTAGCTCTTTGCAAGAACAACTCAGATGAAGATGATGAGGTCAAAAAGTGGAATAGAACTGCAGTTCAATATTTGATAAAACTACTCAAAAGGAATCCTGATATCATAATTGAACTAGAGAAGGCAGTGTCATTGGAGTGCTCAGCAACAAAGTGCGTCCCAGTACCCAAGAATCCAGACAATAGGCTGCTCATCTCTCATCGTAGGGGCCTACCACAAGTAATCTATTGCCGTTTATGGCGATGGCCGGACTTACAGTCTCATCATCAAATCGAAGCTATACCAACTTGCGAAATTAGCGCCGGACAACAACGTTCTCAAATTGTCTGCGTCAACCCGTATCATTACGATAGGAAAAAGCCAGGCGTTATTCTACCGGTCTTCGTGCCCTGTCCACGCATACCTCCAGATCTATCCACATCATATGAAGATTCTGAGCCCAGAGTTGGAACTAAGGCCATACCAAATAGGATAGCCGTTGCAACTGTGCGGTCTTTACTCTCATCAAACCAACTTACGGTTCAAGGAAATACTACTCGACCTATTATGGACGTCCAACAAGAGAATAGCGATCGAGTTCCTGATACTGATGAAATTTACATGTCCCTAGAAAGAGATCAAGAGCTCCTCCAGCAGGAGGATGGTCTTGATTTCAATCTGATGCAAAACATGATGCCAGTTGAATCAACACCACAAGAATTTGAACAAATATTTCTAACTGAGCATCAGACTCAACTTCAACCTCTGCAATCTCAGCAGGAACAAGTCCAAGGGCAGCACGAACCCAATCAATCTCAGCAGCAACCGATACAGATGCAACCCCATCACCAAACTGCTCAGACTCTGCACCATTCTTTGCAATCGCAACAAACATCTGTGCACCATACACACCAAGAACAACAACCACAGACTATAGCATCCCTACCAGAACAACAAGCCACACCTTTGGTTCAGCATGTGTCGCAGGCATCTCACCAAACCCAACAGTTCCATCCATCTCAGTCACAGCAATTTCAGCAGTCTAAACAGCAATTTCAGCAACCACTTCAGCATCAGCTATACCAACAACCCCAGCACTATCAAATGGACACCACTCTACAGGATCAATATGTAGCAAATCCTCAGTGCCTCCATCAACAACACTATCACCAGCCCCAACAGCCACAACATTTTAGTCCGACGTATCAATCTCCGAGACAGGGCACTATCTTACGTCAAGCCATCAGCAATAAGACGGAGATAGCGCATCCATTCCAATTCAAGAGAAATACGTTCTGTCAAGTGCACGACATACGCTCGAATGCTGCAGATGGCACTGATCAAACTCAAATTTTTAGACCCCAAAGTTATACTACACAATTTGCACTTCCGCAACCAACTCAAGTTCAGCAACCGATGGTTCAGAACCAATACCAAAACTACGGCTCTATGTACTCAAGTCATTACCCAGAGACGCAGCAAGACCACGCTCCCGGAGTGCAATCTGAAATGCAATCGCCGTATTTCGACCAAATTGCTGGGACGAGCAGACCTATTGATCAATCAGCGCCTATTTCTATCGACTTTGCTGAAGTTCGATTTGCGGAGGGCAAGAATTGGTGTTCGATCTCATACCATGAATTTGGCCAGCGTGTTGGCGAAAAGTACAAACCAAATAGTTACACAATCAGTGTAGACGGCTATACTCACCCGAGATGCAGTAACCGATTTTGTCTGGGCGGGTTGTCAAATGTCAATAGAAATGAAACTACAGAATGGGCTAGACGACGTATCGGCAAGGGAGTAAAGCTAACATATGTAGATGGAGAGGTTTATGTTGAATGTTTGTGTGAGGCGAGCATTTTCGTTGCAAGTCCAATGATGTTCCTCGGAGACTCGGGGGATGGAACTTCCGAGGGCGTTATGAAAGTGGTTGAAGGATCATCTGTAAAAGTGTTCAGTACGCCACAGTTCTCTAAACTGCTATCAGATGCGGTACCTAAAGGATTTGAGGCGGTTTACAAACTGACTAATTACTGCACCTTCAGGATCAGCTTCGTCAAAGGATGGGGCAAAAACTACAAGAGGCAGACTATTCTAAGCACACCTTGTTGGGTAGAGGTGCAGCTCAACGGGCCCTTACAATGGATTGATAAAGTATTAAGGCAAATGCGACCGCCCCAAGGATGCGGCTCAACAAGTTAATTCAGAATCGAATTGAACGTTCTCTGTGATTACTCAGCAATATAAGATATCACAACATCTATTGATAATTTTTTGGCCTGCCACGTTGCTGTCCTTTTATATCTGACTTTCCTATTGGAAGCAAACAAAAGCGAGCTAAGCCGTTCAATCGTGTGGTTTAACGTTATGTCAGTTCGACGACGATGACGAGTTAACTCACTCTGCCATCAATTGTGGGCCGAAAGCTCTACGATATGTGCAGCTACTTTCGTCTAGAAGGACGATATTGGTCTCGTAGACTTTTTGCTTATCATTTTTGACTTCATCACAGATGCTGATGCCTGCGACACATGCTGAACCAAAGGTGTGGCTTGGATAGCATGCTGTCCAGGATGATCGGATTTGACGAATCTCAATCGGTATTTCTAGCGGGGTCTGTTCTCATTCCTGAGGTTCTAATTGGTCAAATGGAGGGAATTCGTTATCGTAATGGTGTATCGTGCCTGGGTCCGTTGTGTTGAAACTTGAACCACCAGCATGATCGGTGGAGGCGCTTGAGCCTCCTCCAGAAGAGATTTGGGTGTCCTCAGTATTGTGGTGATGAATGTGGGTATTAGCGAATGCATCAGTCGCTCCTTGTTTAGAATTATAACGAAAAGACAAAGATTCGGGCTCCTCCAGACGATGCTGCCTGACCAGTGTGCAATCGCCCCCTAGGTTGATAACCAAGTCATAAATATATAAATAACCTTCTGCAGAAACAACTAAAACTCTTGGCTGCCTATCGACTGTAGTTATGGCACAAACGTTCTTCAATTGTCTGAAAGGTAATCGGCAGGTGGCAAACGAGCGCCATTGTTGGAGCACATCATTAACATGACTCGATATGTAAGTGGATGATTGCACTAAGGCACGGCCCAAACACCTCCCCATTGTTGATTGATTCGGCAACAACTCAGACTGTTCGTCTTTAGTTTGGTTGAGCGTGAATATATGAACAGTCTCCTTGCTACTTGAAGCTGCAAGAAACAGTGAGTCCAGGCTCAAAGACAATGAATAGATGTCCACACTTCGTGCGTAACCACGACGAAATTCGTATAAACATTGGCCATCGTCAACATTTTGTGCACTCTAATTACGGTTTCTTTCTCAGAGGCACTAGCCAACATAGTGCTCTGCTGATTGAACGACAATGATGCTAATGGATTATCGTGGGCTGGTATGAGAATTTTGTTCTTTAACTGAGTTGCATCGAAAATCAGTACTTCTCCACTTCTTTGGGTGGCCGGATACGCTATGTAACACCGATCTTCGAGGACGGATAGAGCGAACAAACCACTGGGATTCGGTGGTATATTTCTGATAACCCATTTTACGCTCAAATCGTCCTCCAAACTGTGTATGTAGAGACGATCCTCCAAGCAAATGACCAACCGCTTACGCTTCAGTTTTACTGAGAGAATTGTGTTGGTATAACTGTGTATACTGATCTCAATCTTTTTTTGATATGGCACAGTCGTAACTTCCTTGGTGACAAAAGGCTAACTATAACAATCAATGAAGAGGAGAACAATCTTTCGAATATGCAGATGTCTGTATGCTCAGTGCCTCGGAATATTCGTTGTAGTTGGCCGATGTCATTCTCAAGAGGATACAGATCGTAGCCAGATTTTGTGCCGATAGCAATGGTTGTAATCCTGGTTGAATGTGATGTATTGAACGCTCGACTGAGGATCTTTATCTGGACGTTCGCCTTCAAGTGTCAGATTCATGATTCCTGGGACTGATGGTGGACTACTTGCGCGTGAAAATTTCCATGATCCAAGGCTAGATTTTGGGCCCCCAACCTCTCTCCTCCAGACATGTGGGATCAACTCATGAAAGTGGAGTGTGTTCAGAAATAGAAATCCATCCAGACATTGGTTTCTTCCTCTATAAGAATTGGGATCAGCGATCCTCTATCTGAAACCAGCTTTGATAACAACCATGAAAAAGTTCTTGCATGGAGTGGTGAGTCCAGTCTTAGTGTTTATTTCTGTAACGGGTCTGCGTAGATTCTCTGAACTCTACTCACGACTAAAATATAAATAATACTGTCAAAAACAAATAAAGAAATAATCACTAGCCACTGCGCCATACAACCAAAATAAATACAAGTATCATGAAACAAGGTAGCTTTGATGGTACGAAAATCCCATTTTGGTGACTAGATCTAGAGTAGGAGCGAGATACTCCCTAGGGAGAAGGATTGGCATTTTCCGTATGTTGTAGGGTTTGGCCATTGTACTCATAAGTCTTTTGGGCATTCAGCTGGAAGCGTTGTCGGCCAAAGCCTCCTTTATAGACGGTGTACGCTGCGGTAGAACAGACAGTAGCCGCACTGCTACGCCTGGCACACCGTCATGTTGCGACGGCCGCGACAACTACGACAACAAACGCGGAGAGCACTGAGCAAGCGCAAGCTAATGTAGAAGGTTGGAGAAGGAGAGGGAGAGGGAGAGAAAGAGACGCTTGAAGAGAAAGAAACGTCGATCGGAGAGAACCTAAGGAAGCAAATGAATTGCACCTTTGGCCAGAAAGCGCCGTATCTCGACTGCTTGCTCGGCAAGAACGCCTTTGGTATGTTTTATAGAGGGAAAGAGGGACTTGAGCGACTTTAAGTGCGGGCCACACTCGCTTGGACGGTCAGTTTCAGACACAAGTGAGACGAATCATCATCAAGAACCTAAAGGTTGAAACAAACCCAAAATATGCTGCGATGGAGTCTACCGGACTTCTATCCAATAGTCCCCAGACACATCGCCCCTCGTTCATATAGTCTATTCGTATTGATTTATTAGAACCTCAAAAACTTGGTCTCATTTTAGCTAAAAGTCGCTACAGCGTCGTCGAAAACCAATGTCATTAGTGCCGATACGTTGAATTTAGTAGTTATAAATATTTATTCCAAGCCAATTATGCAACACTCTAGACCAGAGGTGGGCCAGACAAGCTAGAGCTAGCGATAGCGGCGCATTTATGGTCGCTGAGATATGTGTCGTCATCGGGAGTCTATAAAAATGAAAGATTCATCATTTCCACTGCGCGAATTATTAAGTGACTCCTTCCAACAAGAGAGACACTGAGGGCGTAGACGGTTGTTAATTCGCAAATCGTATCAACCACCATGGCCGTTCCACAATCACTGCCAAAAACAATCACTCGTTACTCAGACTCAAGATACAATATTTGAGGATGCCTACACAACATTACTGTCCATAGGACCTATTGGAATTAACTCATTTTTGTGCACTGAAATGGACGTTACTCTTCACATTGCTCATTAGCCTACTTCGAGAGATCAATATGGATAATAAGTGTAAAATTAAGAGAAGCGCAAGCGAAACTTGTATCAAGAAACGTCATGACTTCTTCTGTCTCAACACCGGCCCATTCTCTAATCATATCGGATTTAATCAACCTGTGACCGGAGTTAGCGCAAACACAACCAGCAGCTCCGCAAATGGTCATGTGAACATCAGTTCCCCTTCTAGCGGCAGCACAAAGCCTTGCATCCAACACAGTAGAGATGGATCATTCGATACTGGTCGCAGAGGTAGTAGGTGCTCAATTGTGTCTAGAGTGGCTAGAAACTCTATGGTGCCAGTTTCGCCGGGTCAACTCAACCGTTGTAACTCACCCATACAGCAGTCATCTGCCAATACGAACGGAACTATCTCGCTGTATAGCCCGTCAACTAGCACAACTTCGCACGCAATCTCTCATACTAGCTCCCCTTCTCAGGCAAGCTCTAATGTACAACAAGTCTGCACATCAACACAACAACAGGCTCAGCAAAATCAAACTGGTGGAAGTGTGGTCGAAAGTCCGAAGACGAATGTAACAGCTCTTGCTCACCATCCAATCTTTGGTCATGTTAAACGCGAGGGCAGACGCTGGTCTCTGGCTTCTCTTCCATCCTCTGGGTATGGCACTAACACTCCAGAGAGCTCGAATATGTCCTCTCAGTTTTCGTCTCAGGAGCGAATCCAAACAACAGGGTCAGCTTGCGCAAATCTTACCAGCAGCAACTATCCACCATTTCATTCAATTGGTGCTAGTCCCTTAACCTGTAACGGCACCTGTATCAATTCTAGCAACTCACCATTAGGCAACTTGCAGCACACTAACTTGTGCCATCAGGCCATAAAATCGGTCTGCTCAGGTTTGGTTTTTCCTCAAGCAAACCATTTCAATCAAACCCACCATAATTCCACGAATCTAGTTGCGAATCCTGACAACAGCTCCACGACAGGTCAGCTACAATCAAATCAACATTCTTTCTCTCTTAGCCACGACCATGATCACGAAAACCTCTCAGTAAACCTAAACCATTATTTAAATTTTGAAAGAGTGTTCCATGATCGTGAACCTAGCCACCCACAAGTAACCTCAACATCACTGCAGTCTCCAGTCGAGTTGGCTACAACTGCCAAGGCGACTCTGAATCAACAAGCTTCCATTAATCCCTCAGCATTAGCTCACTGCCCCAAGTCTTTCGATTCTAGCGCCACATCTTGTAGCGATAGCAATTGTGGTCATGATTCAAATCAAGGCCATACGATTTCTGAACACGATTATGGCAGGTCTTCGCCGCATATCATTAGACCAAGATCTAGATCTCTGTCCTCTCCAGTGAGGAATATGCCATTAGATAACGATATAATAGAAACAAACCGCATCTACAGGGAGCGATTCCCGAGAGCCACTAAACAAATGGAGGAAAAACTGATGAAATTCATTGCTGACAATCGGCTCGACTCGGATATTGACTCCTTGAATGATGCAGTCGCTTCGTTTGGTCAACGGCAGATAATTGAGATGGCTCGTGATTGTTACGAAAAATCTCGCGAAAAGTTAATCACTTCAGAGTATTTCATAGATATTAGCGAAAATCTCGAGAAATTACATCTGGACTGCTCAGTCAAGTCACCAGGTGCTGGTGATTACCTGAGACGTTTAATTCGCCAGTTTCTGCTCATAATTTCTAGGCCAGCTAGACTGCTGGAATGCCTGGAGTTCAATCCGGAAGAGTTCTATCGATTCTTAGAGCTTGCTGAAGGCAAAGTCAAAGAGAAAATAGGCATTAGGACAGACATAGCTCGTTATATAATAGATCAATTAGGCTTGAATCGGCACCCATTACAGACAGAGCTGGAAAAATTTAACGCTGAGGATGGTTCAGATGCAACATTATCGAATAGGACGCCTAAAAATTCGATCGATTCGGACTGTGACCTTCTCAAACCCCCAATGAAAATACCTCTGCCAGCCATCGATCTCACTACAGCTGATGATCAACCGGCGACCGGAAAAGAAGAGTCCGATCTTGGTCAAAGTCTAGTTGATCAGCCTAACGTCAGTCTCAGAGGCGAAACTGGTACTCAACTCAAGACAAGTTCTAGCAAAAATCGACTAGGTCCACCCAAGTACTCCACAACTCTTCAGGCTCGCGCCACTATGTTGCGACAAAACCCCTCTGAAGACGATTATGAGACCATCAAACTTATCAGCCATGGTGCTTATGGGTTGGTTTACCTGGTTAGGCATAAAGAGACACGCCAGCGTTATGCTATGAAGAAGATCGCTAAACATAGACTGGCACTCAGGAATCAAGTCGATCAAGTCTTTGCTGAAAGGGATATTATGAGCTTTAGTGACAATCCTTTCGTTGTCAGTATGTTTTGTAGTTTCGAGACAAAGCGTCATTTATGCATGGTTATGGAGTACGTAGAAGGGGGCGATTGTGCCACCCTTCTCAAAAATGGACCTCTACCCGTTGATTTGGCGAAGTTCTACTTCTCAGAGATACTTCTTGCTGTAGATTATCTCCACAATTATGGTATTATACATCGTGATTTAAAAAGTGAAAACATCTTGATAACTAAAGATGGACACATCAAATTAACAGATTTTGGATTGAGTAAGATCGGACTAATGAGTCATACAACAAGCATACTAGAGTGTTATTTAGATAAGGAAACACGGCAATTCAATGATATGCAAGTTTTCGGGACACCTTATTATATAGCACCTGAAGTGATCCTGAGGCAAGGTTATGGAAAACCAGTTGACTATTGGTCCATGGGCATAATCCTGTACGAGTTTTTAGTTGGTTGTGTTCCATTCATCAGTGATACCCCTGAAGGTCTTTTCGACCATGTGATTCATGACAATATTGAGTGGCCGAGCGATGACGATTGGCCCCTCCCCGCGGAGGCTAAGCACCTGATAACTCAACTTCTACAGCGGAACCCCAAGGAGAGATTGGGCACAGGTGGTGCCATAGAAGTCAAGTCTCACCCGTTCTTGAAGGATGTCTGTTGGGAGGATCTACTTCGACAGAAGGCTGGATTCGTGCCTCAATTAGAGAACGAAGAAGATACAAGTTACTTCGATGCTCGTCAGGATCGGCACAAGACGGGCGAATCGGATTCTGACGAGGAGGGTTATAACTGTAAATCGGATGATGGATCCTCTATTTTTAGTTCATTCTCATCTTGTTCTCCAAGATACAACCGTGTCCATTCTAGAGTCTTCGACGAAAGTCCTCTTAGACAGTCAACAAGTGCTAATGACCCTGTTGATACAGCAGTTGATCCTACCGAGATTTCGAATTGATTCGAATCCAAAATAAACGTCTCTCGTCAGTTCCGCACTGTAAAATCAACTAGTCAGAGAATTCGAGTTCGACTTCCAACCTCCAACCATGAATAAAAAAAATTCTTGATAACTCTCCAGTAACGATTATTCACGGTTGAACTCAATAATGCCATTCATGAACTAATTCCCAGTTTCGAATCTCCTTCCTATGATCTCGGACCAAGACTAGCCAGGACAAGAGGCACCAATCTTGATCTAGAAGAACGGTGGTAACCTTAGGAGATGCCCTTTTATTGGTGTGTCGTTGAGGCCATAGGCTCTGTCTATGACACGAGAACTCAAGCCGGTGAGCACACTGGTACATCACGCCGTGATGATCACGGCATCTCCCACATCATCAAGAATACTCACAACAAAAATAAAACAAAAGAGTCTCATCGTTTCACCGCTGTGTTCCTAGAAATAATTCTAATTATAATATTGAAAATCGCGAGACCTTTGGTAAATTCTTACGATTCTATCCATTTATCCACAGTATCAAGCCATAGAGATAGTTTAATCTGAATTGTTTGAGGATCAGTACTGGAAGTCGCACTGTGTTCAGGCCGCTGGTAATATACGTGTAGTCCGACTTTTCCCGAGGGAAGATATTACGGATCGTTCTCAGCAAAGTAGACTTAACTCACAAACTGTTCTCAGAAGATTGTGAGGAGTATCCGAGTTTGGCAACTCAAGTGAAGACGCGATCGAAAATGTCGTCACTGATAACTTCGGGGGCACCATCGCTTACCTTCTGAGGACAACTAAGGGAACTTTAAACTAATGGCCTGTGTCGCATAGAAATTTCTCTGCACCGAATAGCTTACCGCTCCAAGTTCTCGTCAAGATCCCTCCTTGGGAGCAATATAGTTCACTCGTTCACTTTGGTCTGGCCCTCTCAGGACAAAACTCTATCAGCACAGCATAGAGTTGAGTTGAAATCTCGGCCATCGAATACCAATGCTTTCTAGTCTCTGCAAGAATCTAACTCAGCAATCACCGTTTTAATAACCTTGACCACCCAAAGATGTTTACCAATAGTGAGTATTTTCGATATTTTTATAAAATACCGATTTGCCTGTTGACTCTATGCTAATCTTTTCATCCGTTTGTTCAAGTCAATACTTTTGCATGCTTACCCCGAACTACCAGGGGGACACCTTTGGTGTTGGGCGGTGACCCTAAAGGAAAAAACTATCTATACCCAAACGGCAACAGTATTATCATAAGAGACATTGAAAATCCTAGTCTATGCGACATATACACAGAGCATGCAACATTAACAACTGTTGCAAAATATTCACCATCTGGATTCTATATCGCCTCAGCTGATCAACATGGAAAGGTTAGGATTTGGGACACTACCCAAAGAGAGCATATTCTCAAGAATGAATTTCAACCCTTTGCTGGTGTCGTCAAAGATCTTGCATGGTCTGCCGATAGTCAAAGAATTGTGGCTGTCGGCGAAGGTAGAGAGAGATTTGGTCATGTTTTTGCGATGGAAACAGGTACCTCAATTGGAGAAATAGCCGGACACAGTAAGGTTATCAACTCTTGTGATTTTAAGCCCAGCAGACCCTTCAAGATAGTAACTGGATCAGAGGATACTTTTGTGGGAATATATGAGGGACCGCCGTTCAAGTTCAAGTCTCAAATACAGGATCACAATAGATTTGTGCAAGCTATTCGATTTTCGCCTAGCGGTGATCGCTTCGCGTCAGCTGGCTTTGATGGAAAGCTTTTTATCTACGACTCAAACGATTACTCTAAAATTACTGAACTGGGCTCGCCAGCACACAAAGGAGGCATATACGCGATCTCATGGTCCCCAGACGGAACTCAACTATTGAGTGCCTCCGGCGATAAGACTTGTAAAATTTGGGACATAGCATCCTCGACCATGGTGTCTGAGTTCGTCCTGGGTGCTGACGTTCTCGACCAGCAAGTTAGTTGCCTGTGGCAAGAGCCTTATTTATTGTCTGTATCGCTATCTGGATTCATCAATTACCTTGACCGAAACAATCCCTCCAAACCGACGAGGGTGGTCAAAGGTCACAACAAATCGATAACGTCCATGACGGTTTCTTCTGCAAGTGAAGTCGATGATCGCACCATATACACTGGTAGTCATGACGGGTACATAACTCACTGGTCATCTAAGTCGGGTAATCATGACAGAGTAGGAGGAGAGCAGCATACAAATCAAGTTCAAGATATGTCATCTACAGAAGAGCTTGTCTACACTTGTGGCTTAGACGATACTATAAGAGCAATTGACATGAAAACCAACCAATACTCCTCCAATTTCAAGCCGCTGAAGCTGTCAGTCCAGCCTAAAGGGATATCAGCTATCAAGGGAACGAGCCTAATTGTAGTAGCTGGGGTGAATGAGATCCTAGTTCTCGACGGTCAGCAACAAAAATCGAGCTTGAAAATCAAGTATGAATCGAGCAGTGTTGATGTCCACCCAAATCGAAACACGGTTGCCATCGGAGGATCGTCAGACAGCAAAGTTCACGTATACTCTCTCGAGAACGGTCAACTGACGGAGACCAAAATCCTAGACCACAGGGGAGGAGTTACGGCAGTTAAATACTCTCCAGATGGTGCGTTCTTAGCTGCCGCAGATTCGAACCGTAAGATCGTGCTTTACAAGACAGAAAATTATGCACCAGCTCATGATAATGAGTGGGGCTTTCACACAGCTCGCGTAAATTGTCTAGCCTGGTCACCCAACTCGAAGACACTTGTGAGTGGGGGTCTGGACACTAATCTCATAGCTTGGTTTCCCAGTCAACCTAACAAGCACTTTATAATCAAGCATGCGCACCCTCAAAGTCAAATTACCCGAGTTGCCTTCATCACTGACGTTTTAGTTGCATCTACTGGTCAAGATGCAACAGTCAGAATCTGGTCGATCGAGCAAAAATAAAACGATTCATGTAAGAATCTACCTCGACTTAACGCTGGACTTCTAAGATCAAAGTAACTACTAATGGGCGCTAACATAATTTTTGAACAGGATGAACTCCCAGTCAGAGTTAAAGCTTGAAAGTCCATGTCCAAAGGATAAGAACTGATCTGCTGGACAGAATTTACATTAAAACTTCAAATCTTGGAAAGGCATTCATTTCGACTCTCTAACTACTACGCACTGTCTACGCGCAGTTTATGGTCGAGCAGTCAGTGTAGCTTTAGAGGAGCACCATAAACCTGATGTTGTGTTGGTCGAGCAGTCAATATGGACTCGGGACTGAATCAGATACAACACTCTCGAGATAGGGTTCTCATGTATTTGCTGTTGAATATATACGTGTGATCACAGTTCATGTTTATCCTTAGTTAGATTGCTGGAGAATATGATTTCTGAATACTAGCATCGAGGATGAACTTGGACTTTCGACACATGATCATCACCTATCAGGTGCCGATGAGTCTACTGAGGTTGGACTAATTGTTTGACCCTACTTAGCACTACGCCCTCACGTTCGTCCTGTGAGAATTTCGATTCCGTTTGGCCGCTTGACATGCTGGCCGTTCCAAGATTTGCTTCCGTGAGGGAGGCGGGCGGGTCTGATCATTCAAATTTCGGAGTTGAGCGACCAAAATGGCTCGTCTATGAATTTCCTTCTCAACTCATGGAACAAATTTCAATCAATCAGTTGAATTATGACTTGTACAGTTATCGTTAGGACTGGGATGTTTGAGCTAGCGAGCGCGACTACCGGATCTGAATTTATAGCATTGAAGCCGTGGGCAAACAACCAACATGTTAGTTGGCTGCAGACAGCAACTAGTGTATTCCTCACTCGACAGACTGGGGGATCTCCCTATCTTGAGCAAATACTAACAGTCTTGTTTGCTAGCTGGGAATTTCGGATGGCCATGTTGATGCAATAAAACTGGTTTGCTGGTGCAAGTCGCATCGGAGGTCGAAGTACCAGATTGTCGGTATCAGTAGCACAAAGTTGGGAGGGGTCTTCCAAAGTACATTAGGCCTGGATTTGTAGCCAACATGTGTTTCTAATTCTGCCCGCACCAGGATCACAGGCAGCCGAACTCACGAGTGGTGGAAACTGTAGACGATTATTTTAAGCGATGGTCGCGCTTGAGAGACCTCCAACCAGTTGGCTCTTGGCCGCGCGTAGTGACCATTTCGCTTTCAATAACAAATTTAATTGCTGCGTTCAACATGAGTCCACTCTACCCAAACACATTATGGACTTTTGGGTTTCGTTTGCCCAAAGAACGAGAGGTGGACGAGATATGAGTTTAACGGGGAGAGTTGATCCAGGGGGAGTCTCTCACTATCGTTGGATTCACGTCCGTCTCGTCTCTTCGAGTGCTTCCGGATAGTCATAGTTGTGCATACTCGTGGGCCAATTGCCATGTGCAGGTCATAATCACACTAGTAGTCAGCTGACTCTCTCTCTCTCTCGCCCCCTCCCCTCTCCCGCAGCAGCTGCGAGCAACCCGCCTGATCCTGAGACAAACTGACCAAGGATGATTTCAACCCCTCGATCGCGTCTTTCTGGGTTGTTGCCATTGCTCACAGGGTTTCCCGGCCGACCCTATGGGCGCTCCGTGCAGCACGAGATTGACTTCTCACTCGAAGTGTCTTGATCTGCGAGCATCAGAATTTGGCCTGGCATCGTAACTCGCTGAATCACGGTGACAATTCGTGCAGCCAGTGCCCTGGAGCAAGTAAGACGAAGCTCATGTCCACGGGTCGACGCTATTGGTCGTTGTCTGCTCTGGTGAACGCCTCCTACAAATCGAGCAGAATGCCGCTTTGGGCGTGCTCGGCTTCGTTTGCGCCCCCTCCGGCCCTCTCGTTCTCGCTTTGGTCGAGTCCGCAACGGGGGGGGGGGGGAGCTGGTGTGGCAGAGCAAGGAGGGCGGCCGGGTAGCGCAATATCGGGCCCGACCGTGCAGTTTGGGCTGGGCGGGTGCTCGAATCCACTACATTGTAGCCTAGCCGAGTGCTCCATTTCTCGCTCGCGCGCGCGTGCTCTGTCCAGCGAGCGGCCGCCACACTGGCTGCTTATTGCGCACAATCACAGTTGACTGGCTTCGGGGACGCAGCGAGCGCCCGTGCTGCTCGCGGTCCGCGGTGCGCTGGCACGGTCGCGGCCGGCGCCATAGGCGGACGCTATGGCCTTGTTGTTTCAACAGCGCGAGCGCGTTCGTTGGCTGCCCGCTGGCCCATAGGGGTGCAACTCGCTTTGAGGGGCCACATCTCTGGCTTTTGCAATGAGCAAATAAGTTGGCCAACATCGCCCATTCTCTTGTCAAAACAACACTCTGCCCAGATAGTGTGCAAATTCATGTTCATACAAACTGGAACCCCCAAGTTGCTGAATCAAGTCCATCGCGAGAAAGCAAGCTAACACTACCATCATCATAATCATTAGTGAGCTTGGTGGCGTTAGCCAGACTTGCAATCACCATTTATTGCATTCGTGTGTCCAAGGGCTGTTGATAGCCGATTTAAAGCTCAAACCTTGGCGGTGTTGTCCAATGAAGACTCGATACAGCTTCAACAATCAACTACCATCTATCTGCAACAGCTCAATTGGACGCTCAAGCTACATAAAGTTCCAAAAATTTTATCTCTAGCTTTGACACAGAGATAAGCTTTAAGGACCTTTACCTCAGTAAGGCATCTGAACAAAGACGGGAGCCCGCATGTTTCGGCAGAACTCGAAAGACAGTAAACGAGCAGGAAACATACATTAGTTGTAGTCTCATATTCGCATAAGAGTCCAAGAACTGCCAACTCTAATGCTTCCTTATGCCATCCCATGAATAGCACTCACGAATATTGTCCACCTCTAACCAGGATATTGGTTAAATTCTATTGCTCAATTCTCTAACCTCACGCGAGGTAAACAAATCACTCCAATCGGAAACAGCTCGACTAATTCTCTTTATACTCGATCGTGAGAGTAGCTTTCAACGACAGTTCGCCAAAATGTCCTTTTTGGGATTTTTCAAGTATGTCCTGTTTGTCTACAACTTCCTCGTAATGGTAAGTCTGGCGAGATCATTGACGTTAACCCTCCTTCCGGTCATAGTGGCCGCAGCTAACATTCTAACTGATTCCGTCCCTGTCAACTGCCCAAACTCAGCTCTTTGGAGGTGCCCTCTTGGGAGTAGCAATTTATTTTTACGTCGATACGCTACAATACATGGGCGCGAAAACGTGGCCAGCTTATTCTACTTTCTTCATTCTCATTATCACCGTTGGTCTACTGACGTTCATCGTAGGCTTCTTTGGATGCTGTGGCGCCTGCAAGGAATCCTCGTGTATGCTCTGTCTCTACTTTGCCATCATCATAGCGACATGTGGTTTGATTATAGCTGCCGTATTTTTACCGGAAAAGTTTGAAATTAAACCTCAGCAGATAAAGTTGGATCTGCAACAAGATGTCAAGGAGATTGTACAGAAGAGCTACAGCAGATATAGCACAAACAGTTTTGCAAACACACTAATCGACAAGATTCAAGAGGATTTCCAATGCTGCGGTGCAAGCAATTACACAGACTGGTTCAATTCTTTACAGAACAATGCTACTAGACCAGACATAGGTGTAGGCAGTGGCACAGTTACGTACATCCAAGCAAGTCCCAGTCCGCAGTTCCAGCAGCAAACCTACTACGGTCAACAGAACCAACAACCAATGAGCCAGTCTCCTACGGTGACCACGACTTTCAGGGTGCCGGGTTCTTGCTGCTCAACGAGGTTCAATGAGAACTCTTACAACCAGTGCAAGAGTATGATATCTAGATACGATGCAAATCCATCTGAACAGCAAGTACAACGGATACCGAACGTCAACCAAGACGGTTGTGTGGATAAAATATACAATTATCTCTTTGTAGTCAACTGGTGGCCCCTGAACATCATAGGGGGTCTGGCTATCGGTCTACAAGGATTGTCGCTCATATTTTCACTTTGCCTTTGTTGCGCAATCAATCGAGCTTTCGATAATGATGAAGACTACGAGGAGAAATAAGGTTAGCAATCGAATCCATGGTACTATGAGTTAGCCGACATAAATGAAGCATTCGAATAATATATGCCAACAAAATGGAGCTCATGCCAAAATGTCCAAGTTGAACTGTAAATTGCAGAGCTCAATTGACGAGAGATTGTAACTCACGCTAGATTTAATCCGCCATGACAAGACGATTGAAGATTTACAAAATCTAGGATGCGTTATATACAATCAATTAGCCGATCTCTTGCTTAATTTGGGCACTCAAGTCGCCTCTGATGGTAGCGTAACTTTCGAGAAAACATATGCATGCCCGTCCGAAGTACCGACTACAAAGTTTCCATTGTCTAGTGCAGCAACTGACCAAAGTGTTGTAGCCTGGAGGGAAATCTTCTGGATACAACCGAGGTCTTTGTCCCAAACCCTGACCGTCTTGTCTTCGCTCACTGACACAAATTTGTAAGGACGATTTTTTGGAGCATCAGCGTCAGGTTTGAGAGGTTCTCTAACTATACAAATGTCAAAAATAAAATTATCATGCCCTTCAAACGTTTTGAGTATCTCTCCATCTGTTGTCCACATAATGATGGTCGCATCGTTTGAGCAACTCAAGAATTGGTGTCCATTTATGACCGCTAATCCTCTAACACAATCTTTGTGTCCTTCAAATATGTTTATAAGTCGACCCTCGGTCAGTTCCCATTTTCTTATAGTTTTATCAGCACCTCCAGTCAAGACATGGCTTCTCGCAACAAAGGCAACACTCCATACGGCATGCACGTGCCCCATGAGCGTCAATTCTGGTATCTTATTTCGCCAAATGATGGTGGTACTGTCCCAACCACCGCTCACTAAAGTGTCTCGGTCACTACATATTCTGAAAGCTAATGCACTGACTGGACCAGAGTGTCTCGCTAAGGTTGTGATGGGCTTACTTTCCATTAATGTATATACATACACGTTAGCGTCATGGCTTCCGACGTATATCTCTGTGACTCCAGCTTGAGTCTTCCCATAGCAAATACTTGAAACGAAAGAAGATGGGCCAGTAAAATTTTGCGATTCGCTCAACTCGGACTGATGATTTTTGTTATCGTCTGGCTGGTACAACTTGGCAGTTCTGTCCCTAGATGCTGTCAAAAGTCCTCCATTTGGATATGGCCTCACTTGTCTAACATCCTCCTTATGGCATGGTATTACCTGTAGAATACCGTATTCGTCTTCCATTGTTGTGACTATGGGTTGCGAGTGAAAGCTCGGTATAGACGCCTGTTCGATATACTTTCGGAGCTAGTGCTCCGTTGATTTGGACGAGACTCGTGACTGCGTTAGATGGGGAGGGGGAGGACAACGATTGGGCTTTATATTATGGCCCTCCGAGCTTTACATCCACTGATCTGGTTCTAGTTGGTCTTGTACTTGCAAGAAGCACACTCGAAAAGTCACAACACGAGTTTCTGACGACTTTGGTTCTTTGGGCTGGTTCGCGCCAATTTCGAACCAGAGCTTTTCATACACTTTTCCTCTTACAACTGCATGAAAGGCGCCTCAGATATCATTCTCGGGTAGAAATATTGATCACGATGACTCTATATCATGGGACTTGATCCGACCAAGTTGGTTGCAACCCCAGTCCAATCGGTCGAGGCTTGTCTATTCTCATTCATCCAGTCTGTATCGGTCCGTCCCACTAGCAAGGAGTCATGCGGCGCAATCAGGTGGCAGCCAGCCCAAAAGCGCTTCCGGCGACAAATGGTGTTTATTTTTGGCCTCGAATATACGTTACTGCTAGGCTGCGGCGTAGAGTCGCTTCGTATTTGATTCCAGCTCTTCATGCTACAAGTTAACATCAAGTCGAGATGATGAATGGACGAGCCACTTGCAATGTGCAATACCTCATCCGGATTGTTCAGTTGGTTGAGATAATAACGTATTCAGGTACTGTAAATTCGATTATGGATCCGACAAATAATCGAACATCGGATTGGAGAAAAGCTGTTGTTGGCTGCTAACCTTGTCTCCGATCTCACGCAAATCGCCATTCTCGTACCTGCTCGCAAATAAAGAACCAAGGATAGACGAGCACTTGAAACCGCCACAGGATTCTGGCTCAACTCTATGAGGCTAGTTAGAGGTTAATTTTGATTTTATTCCAGCTCGCAAGTATTACATAGACACACATGAGCTGGTGCGGGGTACTTTCATCTATTTTATCGGACTCAAGACGAGAAACAAATACCAAATCCTTATAAGTTGAACGAGCGAAACTCGAACACTTTGTTTCGAACAGCAGCATGTGCAAGTACCAAAAATAAATTACGAACGGGTCTCAGAGAGTTTGAGCACTCACAATATTCCGTCTTATCTCAAAGATGTAACCACTGTCCAATAATACAGTCCACTAGATGCAACACACGCTCTGCTCAACCATCATCTCAGGTTAGCAACCAAGCCCAGTCCCCTGAGATCAAGTGTGGAATATATAATTGTCATCGTCGCAGGGCTTTCAAATTGTTCGTGAAGCACGATTCATCATGAGCTGTAAGCCTAGGCACATAAACAAATTCCTCTCCCTCCTGGGTGTTTCGTCAGGTGGTATACTCGCATTCGGTACCATATGCACCTACAGGGGCGACGAGGGCTTCTACTCAAACTTGCTTATGCCAATGGTATCCAAGTTTATTGATCCAGAGATCGCTCACGAGGCCTGTATTCTGTTGACACGCTTCAAACTAATCAGATGTAAAGAAAGCATAAGCCAAGAGCAAGCCTCGAAATTGAGGACAAACGTGTTCAATTTGTCTTTCACGAATCCAATAGGCTTAGCTGCTGGATTTGACAAAAATTCAGCTGCAGTAGCTGGACTCAAACACTATGGATTGGGTTTTGCTGAGGTTGGTACCGTTACGCCCAATCCCCAATCAGGAAACCCAAAGAAAAGAATTTTTAGAGTGAAAGAAGATTCTGCCTTAGTCAACCGGTGTGGATTCAACAACAAAGGAATCGATCATGTTGTGAACAATCTTTCCTCACAAGAGACTCTCCAACCTATGCTTGTTGGTTTAAATTTGGGGAAAAACAAAGATACTCAACATATCTCTAGTGATTATCTGATAGGGCTTGAGAAGTCACGGAATCTTAGCTCTGTGGACTACTTTGTCATCAACATATCTAGCCCAAACACCCCAGGGTTACGAGATTCTCAAGAGAAAGAGAATTTGGAACGCCTATTAGACGATGTTTTATCCAAGATGGAGGCAATTTCGATCAAGAAGCCTCTGTTGGTAAAACTAGCGCCCGACTTGAAAGATTGGCAACTGAAGGATGTTGCCGATGTGATCAGTCGGAAGAAGTGTGGCAACACCAAGGTTTGTGGTGTCATCCTAACAAACACAACCATTACAAGGCCCGAGGGAACATCACATGATGTCTACCTAGAGTCTGGAGGTTTGAGCGGGCAACCCTTGCGTAAAATGTCAACTGACATGATAAGCGACTTCTATAAACTCACCAAGGGGCAGGTACCTATCATTGGAGTTGGCGGTGTATCGTCGGGCGAAGACGCGTATGAGAAAATTAGAGCTGGAGCCTCGTTGGTACAACTGTACACGGGACTCACTTACGAAGGACCACCAGTTATAAATAAGATCAAGCGAGAGCTTGTTGAGTTGATAGAGCGTGATAAACTCAACTCTATCTCTGATGCCGTAGGATTAAATCATAAATACGACACCAACTAAGCCAAGCTTAGCAGACGCCTCTTTAATCCTCGCTTATGCTCTCCATTTTGGAGATGTTGCAAATGCTATGCCATTGCCACATTTAGAAACCAGCTCACTAATATAGCCACTCTAGCACTAGCGGAAGATCTCCATCTGCAGAGTAAGCAAATTTTTATGCCTACGCATGAACCAGATCTCGGTGAGGATCCTACTTCATTGAATTCGGTTGTTTGGCGTAGTCTCTATTCACCTCGCTGCGTAACACAGCCTGCCGATTCCCCCGGCCAGACACAAAGGCGAGCACATCCGTTCCTAGGGTAAAGCGCGCCTTAAATTTTGGCACCACGCACCAACCACATCACAGCTGGACTAGAATATATGCTATATCTCATGAAACTACAAAAAAGACTAACGATTGCTCCTTCTATCTCATTAATACCAAGATAGTTTTATATAAACCGATTCGAAGAAAAATCCGTGTTATCCACACTAGTGGGTTGCCCTCTCATTGCGAATTACATCGCTATTGTTACTCAATTTGCTATCTTATGTCTTGTTGACTAGAGACGACATATATCGAGGCAGAGAGAGAGAGAGAGAGAACAACCATTTTGGGATATGATTACACAGTCGCACTTCTCAGCTAGTCGTTGAAACTTTATCGCTACTTTGACATCATATTCACGGAGATTCTTCCAAAAGATATAATGTGATCAAGCTAATTCATATTCATTGTTTGAATGCCCCCCTGATTCTTACATCTACCGGATCAACTGATGATTAAGGAATTCATTAGAAGGACCCTACAATATACTCCCTCAAAGATAACACCGCTAAAGCCGCTGGAAATCTCAACTCAAGGGCCCGCAAGATATTTCCATCGCGCATCAAGCAGTACCTCATCTATGGATGCGGCTCCATCTACTAAACGTGACCATGAACTTCGCCTCAGAGCTCACCAGATTTGTAGCAATCAATTGGGTGGAGCTTGGCGGACCATATCCTTGGATGAGATGTCAATAGTGCCTATAAGGTATGTAAGTTTACCAAATTGCTGGTAATTAAAGCTAAGTGAGCTCTAACCCAATCAATACTCACCAACCATCATCAAGTGGCGGTATGAGTAATTCCTTATTCTGTTGCTCCCTGCCAGATTCATATTATTCCATTGATAGTGAACCAACGAAAGTGTTGCTGAGATTTTACGGAGATCAGCTCTCGTCTTGTGACATCTCATCGCAGATTGAAATTTTCAATTTACTTTCATCCAAGGATCTAGGTCCAAAGCTATATGGTCAATTCGAAGATGGAAGGTTGGAGGAGTTTTTACCGGCAAACTCGCTGACAAGTGAGGAGCTCATGAATGATGAAATTTCATCTGTTATAGCTAAGAAAATGGCCTCAGTGCATAGTCTCGATGCGCCAATTGAACGAAAGAAAACCTGGATAATGGACAAACTTAACGAATGGGTTGAGTCGATTGATGGAAACTCTAAGTTGACTGGTCTTGACAAACCAGTTCGTCACTCGACCGTCGATATCGTACGCCAGTTATCAGTTATTGATTTTAAGGAAGAAATAAAATTCCTCGCTGGTGTATTCGAGAAAACGCGCTCACCAAACGTATTCTCGCACAATGATCTTCATCAAGGCAATATATTATTAGCTGAATGCTCTAAGAGACGATCATCCATAGCGGAGCGTATAGTTTTCATTGATTTTGAATACTGTAGCTACAATTATCGAGCCTATGATATTGCTAACCACTTTTGCGAGTGGTGTTTTGAGTATGACACTCCAGATTATCCTCATTTCACCTTCTTTGAAAAAAGGTTTCCATCCATAGATAGGCAACGTGATTTCATTCGTCATTACTTAAATCAGAGCAAGAAATTGTCCGCTCCAATCAATAATCTGCGGGTTATTGGCAATGGAGGTAACGGAACTACTACCGGTACGGACTCGGCCATCAATGGGCACAAATTTAATGGCAACTGTAGTGAGGTAACCAGTGATTCAGAGGTTGAAGCTTTGTTAGAAGAGGTGCAGCCTTTCTTCATGGTCTCCAATCTTTTGTGGACAATTTGGTGCATTAAAAATGCGCGATCCTCCACCATCAACTTCGGATATTGGGTAAGTGCTAGTTGGGCCCTCTAAACAGTTCTATCAAATTGCATACACTACTGCCTGAGCTAACGTTACCGATTTAGGAACATGCTATGGCTAGATGGAAACAATATTCGAATTTCAAAATCTCATATGATAGTGGTAATAATCAGCGGCGACTGTTCAGGTAGACATGATTATATATTCCAAACGGAATTAGCTGATGACTGGCCTTAATTCATCGATTTATCAATGTAGTCAGCAATCAAGCTAGCATCTCGAGAGTGCATTGTTAGATATCACGGGGCAATTCGTTGAGCAGTCCAAAGAATCATGGCCACATTCGTTCCGCTTGAGGACGTTGATGATAGTCTCCGGAGGGTCTCCCCCAAGTGAGTTCTCGTGTATCATAAGTTGGTCTTTGAAATAGAGACAAGCATTGTGAGCATGTGTCGGCATTTGTCTGTGACCCTCCAGTTTTAGTAATCAACTTAACTTGCGACTGTAAAGCACTTTCCAAAGTCGCTTGAACTCTTGGAGCGACTTGGGAAATGGTTGAGCGATGGCAATAGCAATAGCTTGTGGTTTGGAGGAACTAACCTATTCCGCCGACAACGTTTACACGATCACATTAACCCACCCCAGACCATGAGCCACCATGGGACATGGTCAATTGAGAAAAACTAGCCTTGGAGGCGGTTCAGTCAAGATCCAGCTCGGGCGGAACTAACAAAACATGCTCCACAAGGATCTGAAATTTCGCCCCGATGGTGCTTCTTCCCAAATTCCGTCTTGAGTTGGCAGGTCCGCTCACAATATCGACTATGGATTCGCGCAAAAATCTTATGTGCTAGCTGATGTGACGGCAGGTTTCCCGTGAGAAACGAGAGGGCACACTTATAAAAATTAAATCCGGTCACATATAGACCTATTCCACGACGCCCCGAATCTTCTGGTATCTTCACCATTTTGAGTAGCTTATCTTAAATCGCATACATACGTCCCTTTTGCTACGGGAATGAGTTCGTTCATCGAAGGAATCAAAAATTTTTATTTTTCTTAGAGGTAAGTTTAGAATAACGATGATCTTCAACAGTTAACGATCTTTTCTTTAAATGATTGTTCATTTTGGTGTGTAAATTTAACTAGTTATCTGATTAAACAGTTGAAATGGGCGACGCCATCTGTGATACGTATCATCTTAGGATATAACAATAACAGGTACTTTTGTAGATTCACTGTTTGAGTTAACTGTTGACCGAGCGGGGTTATAGGCAGAAACTCTGTAACCGCTGGCGAAGGCAATGTTCGCAGACAACTTCGCAACAGAATTTAAACCTACAATTACAGACGACCATTTCCAGTACTAGTTGGCTATGATAACCTCGATTGCAGCAAAGAAATTCACATGATCCTGATTCGCTAGTGAGATCCTTTTCCTTTTTAACTGAATTATTGCCACGTCTTCTTTGACTGTCCTCGGGAGTTATTGCAGTCTCGTTACTTAGCGAAATACAAGCGCGATCTTTGGTACCAGGGTGAGCGATCGACGGCTGTGGTTCACAATAATCAGGCGATTCATGAAGGAAAACTAATTCGTTTGGTCGCACTCTATAATCTTTCATTGATTGATCGCAGGAGAAAAGTAGCGGGTTGAGGTCAGTTGACGATTGAGTGTCGGAAGCCACAATCGAATTCTTGACCGAATTTCTATATAGCTCAGAACGCGCCAAGCGTAAATCGGGATTCTCTAAAGACCCCAAATTTTTTGCCTCAACTCTTGCTGCGCCATTCAGATAGAGTGATCTTAGTCGTGATGTTAGGATGCCAAAGTCGAGCAATTGATCCCAGCAAGTCTTAAACTGACACGTCCCCGACAGCCCGTGGCATCTGCATCGTCTCTGAACTGCTCCACGAGCGATCTGTGACAGAGTTGATGAAAATCGGTTAGTTTATGACCAGTTAATAGTATATCGATCTGTGTATTTGATCTTACCTGACGTCCGACATTATTATTATGTAAGCTGATCACAGACTTTGTCCACCGAATATAGGCTAGGTCTTTATAATCGGTTTCTCTGTGAGGTCTATCTCTCGAAATTTTACTGGCATTTTGATTGTTGTTGTAGTCCTCATTAAGGATACGATTTGCTTTGTTCAAGACTTGTATGTCATCCGAATCAATGAATACTCTTGTGAAAGCGTCAGCGAAGGCGGTGTTGACCGAGCAACCTAGAGGACAGAATAGATGAGTTAGTCGCGAACTCTGACCTAATGAACGAAAAGAGGACAAGCCCATTGATCTAACCTTGGTATCTCGTTACTGACGGTGTAAGCTGGAGAGGGGTTCCTGTATCCAATAGAGTGGGATCTAATTCACTGAATTCCTGCTTGTTTGCGATAGACTTTTCACGCATTCGTGATCGGCTCTTTGGGTCTGCGTTTGGGGCTAAGTCTTGGAGAGCCAGCTTAGCAGCCGAGTCACTTGGGTTGACATAGTTGAAGTTGCGTCGGCAACCGCATGAATCAGTTTCACCGTTGATGCAAGCCTTAAGAACCAAGTACGTCATCGATGCACTCAGGATTGATCGGACAAGTGCGGCTTCTTTTGTAAACGCTAGTAGGAGGATTGCGTGATCTGTGAGTACATGCAGTGCGTTATATCGATGGGTGATTTTCAGATACATACCTAGAGGATTGGATCTATCTAATAATAGTTCGGCTGTTGAGCAGTTCCATTTCATATCAGATGTAACTCGTAGGCATTCTTTCTTGGTCAGTTGAAAAACTTTAGGTAAAACGGATTCTAGGATGTCACGATGCTTATTACAGAATCTCAACTTGCTGCTGCTGAGCAAGTGCGACAAAGATGCGCAGAAAGTTCGCGACTGTTGATTAAATTTAGTCGCAGTTGATTTAGAATCTGTTGAGCGGTGAGCTGTTGCGGCCTTATCAACTGTATCCGATGCTCGGAGTAGCTCATAAAGGTTTGTGTCTTGGATAAAATCTATGAATGATGCTCGGTGATGGTTATTAAGATGATGGATAGGCAGTTTGCTGGTGCTTGAGATAGTGTGTGAGATTGCTCCCGCAAACACACAGAATACAACAAACATAGTGTCAAAATGATGTTTTGTAGATGAGTAAAACATAATAAGAATGATGATTAATTCATGATCATGGTGAAACTTGACAGTTATGATGATGATGATGGCGGTAGATGTGGTAATGATAATAATTGTAAGATGATTATAATAATAATATGAATAATTAAAAACAACAAAGTTTGAATTTAAAAGCGAGTGTAAAACTGCTTCCTTGGTTGTAGGGGGCTTCTATCATTTAAGTTGGAGTTGCTTAGTATACTTCGTGGGTTATTAGTTCCGAAAAGATAACTGGCAGGGTTACAAGGTGGATCTGATGACATCAAATCCAGCTTATTTTGACTCGCATTACTTGTGGCCTCACATGTTGTTACCTTGCTATCAAAGCTGTCGTTGATGGCTAGCTGAGATCGTATTATTGTTTGATTATTAGGTGAATAGCGGTTGATAGAGGAGTTGATTGGTGTTAAAATATTGCAACTATTGCTGTTGCGTAACGGAGTTCTCAATATAGATGAGGATAGAGTTGGTGCTTGAGAGCTAATAGTGTTATCTTCGTTATTAAAAGCTTGTGCTGGTGATGAAGATGGCGAAATTTGTTGACCACTTCTCTGTTGGTCGATTGAGTTTTTGATGAAAGATAGAGAGAGTTGCTGTTGAAGAAGATTATTGGAGCCAGTTGATTGAAAGTGATTATAATCAAAACCCAACTGTTCGTAGTTTTCTTTGTTCTCATCATTCAGTCTGATGATTGAATTATCAGAGGAAGTGGAAGCGTTTGAAGTGGTTACAAACGGGTTAACATTTTCTTCGACTCCCTCTAATTCCTCTGGTTCAGGTTTAGGCGCTCTTGTGTGTTTCATGTATTTCGTTAATTGTTCAATCATGGAATCTAAATCTGGCTTAGGATGAACATAAGAGCACCTGGGTCCAAATGGACACTTGCCAGTTAACTCAAAATTCTTACACTTTTCAGTGCGATACTTCGGATGACGCTTAGAGACTTGTCTAAGCTCGTGAACTCCATGAGCATAGTGGCATCTATCTCCGTATTTACAGCTTCCTAGCTCGATCAGATTGTTACACAATTCGGTTTTGAATCTTGACATGATGGTGTTGAGGGCACTTGTTGTTGTTCTACTTGTCTTGAGGTTTGTTCAAAGAGTCTAATGTTGGCGACAGAAGGGCTGGTGATGATGGTGGTTGGTATGAGGATGAAAGTTGGCGATGACTTGGTTAAGAGGGAGAGATATTGAATAAAACTAGGTAACAATATATGTCCTTGGGCCACAAGTGGATACTCGAGTGATAGAAGGTCTCCCGACACTCTCTTCACAAACTGTGCATATTTCAGAGCAGACGCTTGCGAGAATAGAGCGAATTCGGTCGCTGAGCTCCTAGCATTAAAGGCCAGCATTTTGTCCACCGCCTTGTCGCGCCCAATTCGTTCGCACTCTAAAACTCTCGCTCACCGCAACCGCTTAGATTCGCTATCGAACCTTTGACAGTGCGACACGACGATTGTTCGCTCGTGCGCACCTAGAAATTGGCCACTCTATTCGCAACACTTATCTCTCCGCCAGCCAACTACTAGACTCGAAGAGGGAGAGAGAGCGAATAATCTGAAAGCCCAGATTGTTCGCTTGTGTGCTCCTCACAAACCAGACCAAGCTCTTTCCCTTGGCAGCGGACGAGGATGCAGACGTGCCCCTATGCCGTGGCTGCGCAACTCCATGTCTGATATGGGATATTGAGCAAATCAAGAGCGCAGTCTGCTGGCCAAGTTCGCCAAATCAACTCGGTCAGCGGCCGTGACTCTGCCTGGGCTTGAGCGACCAGCAGCTATGGCGTTTGAATAATATTTCAAATTTAACCGCGCACAGTCAGCTAGCGCTTGCGCAAAGACCCCTCGCTCCTCATACACTTTGCTATGCCCTTTCGGTGGAGCATGTGCGCTGCTTCCTTTATGGAGCGCTTCCTACATAGCAAAAGCATGTGCACAGAGCGCTCCTGTTGGACCCTCAGCCAATCCTGTTGAGCCGAGCATGGACCGTAGCAAAATGTCTCGATTTTGGCGCAAGTAATTGTCATCACAACAGAAGGATCCCATATTTATCCAACTCCGGAATTTTTCGCTATCAATACTTCAAAGTTCATATCAACAAAACCATCAAGAGAGGTTGACTTGACTTCAGCTTGCTCCCAGAAATGGTGGGTTTCGAGGATTCGATTTAACCGGTTACCCATCAAGCTCTAGACTATCTTACCTAACCCTCATTCCTGCAACTCCTCCCTCATCCAGGCCCGTGGTCCCAAAAAGCACTTGAAGCGTCTTGCAGCGCCAAAGTCATGGATGCTAGACAAGTTGGGTGGTGTATTTGCCCCACGCCCATCAGCTGGTCCTCACAAACTTCGTGAATCCTTACCTCTCATCATCATGCTAAGAAACAGACTTAAGTATGCCATAACTAGAAATGAGGTCGAGAAGATTGTAAAGCAGCGTACAATCAAGGTTGATGGCAAGATAAGGACAGACATGACCTTCCCAGCCGGTTTCATGGGTTAGTATCGCAAATTACATTGAATCTTACACCTACTGGGCCACAATATCGAAGAGGTGACGCATTTAACTCTTGCGTACGCTATCAAAAGATGGCCAATATGAAAGTCAGCCTATGGTCGCTGGCTAGCCTGTGTTCTACGGACTCATATCTAGCGCCGCATTACCCAAGGTTGAAACATGTCTTGCCCAGAATATTATCGCAATAATCTAACTAGCTATCCCCCGGTCTTCTCCTGCACCAGATGTCATCTCGATTGAGAGAACAGAAGAGTTCTTCAGAATCTTATATGATGTTAAGGGTAGATTCATTCTCCACCGCATTACACCAAACGAGGCTAGCTATAAGCTATGTCGCGTTAAACGTGTCGGTACCGGCGGTAAGGGCGTTCCATACCTTGTTACTCATGATGGCCGCACGATCAGATATCCCGACCCTTTGATCAAGGTGCACGACACCATACGCTTGGACGTAGCCACAGGTAAAATATTAGAGTTTATCAAATTCGAAACCGGCAACATGTGCATGGTCACAGGTGGGCACAATTTAGGTCGTGTTGGTGTCATCACTCATCGGGAGCGTCACCCAGGTAGTTTCGACATTGTACATGTCAAAGATTCTCAGGGTCACACTTTCGCCACTAGGTTAGTTTTAAGTCCTTCTAGGCTTATAATCTAAAGCCTCTATGATGAAAAATTGCTCAAAGCATCAATGAAGATCTGTGATCGCTAGATTAGTCTTACTGATGCTAGTGAGCATTTTGTACCCATTACCCTCTGCTCTGAAAACTAATTCTTAATCTTCATATCCCAATAGGATAAACTACATCTTCATCATCGGAAAAGGTGTCAAGCCTTACATATCCCTACCGAAAGGTAAAGGTGTGAGGCTCAGCGTTGCCGAGGAGCGCGACAGACGTATAGCCAAGCAAACCAAGTAAAGGACCTTGGCGAGGCCGAGACATCTCCAAGATAATTAAAATTAAATGCCGTACACGGATGTATTCGAGTTATCATCCGAAGAGTAGTCCGCTTTTCACAACCCCTTTATTTCAGTGACAGACTATCTTGCCGTGCCCTTGTCTTTCTGTTTCTCGGCCTCTTTAGCCTTCAGTTCGGCCTCACGTTTCAATCTGGCTGTTTCCCTTTGCTGTTTTATTAGGGCTAGTCTGGCTAGATCTGCTCTAGCCTGCTCAGTTTTGAGAGAAACGGTGGCTGCCTTGCGCTGACGTTCTGCTTCCTCGCGTTCACGTCGCGACATCTGAGGCTTTGGGACGTCAGAAGTACCCGCTTTCACGGCCTCTGGTGCTGGCTTTTTAGGTATTCTGTTAGGATTTTGAACTTCAATTAAGCTTTCAACGCCCTTCGGTTTGGCGTCCTCTTCTTCATCGGAGCCACTCTCATCACTGTCTTCAGTGTCTTCCTCGCTCTCCTCCTCGTCGCTACCATCCTCTTCATCATCATCATCTCCTCTTTGTTTCTTCCATTCGGCTTGTTTCGCCAAACGCTTTTGTTGGGCTTCTATTTCTTCAAAATTAGTGAACCTTCTATGTTGGCCCTTGTGTCCCTTGCCAATAGGTTTTCCTTTTCCCTTCATGGTCTATGTATGTATAACAATAAATTTTGACCTAGATATACCGAATTCTACAAGAGAAAATATGATTCAAAACTTTTCTGGGCTAGCGAAATATAAGGTACCTCTGATATTGGATTGCAGACCAAGAAAAGGGCGTGTTTACCGTGCATCGGTAGAATCGCTCAGCCTGATTAACTGAGCATGGAGCGCGCATCGGACCAATAAAGAATTCATGAATCAGACCCTACGCAACCTCAACGGTTTCTGGAGCTATCGAAGAGACAGACAAACTACCATACAAACATTGGCCTACGATCTCACTATTATTCAGGGTCTCGTATCTTCCCCAAATCATCATCATTTTCAACATCTGATCATGGTGTATGCCAGAAAACGATGGGAACTTGATGAGTTAACCATAATATTCCGCATGATAGAGGCCTCTGAAGCCTTCCAACCCATCCCATCATGATTGACATTTTGCGACAAAGATCTTTCTTCCCCTTAAGGGATTTTGGTGACGTCGAAAGACTGTTCGAATTCAACCTTGACTGCAAAAACGGAGAACCAAACCTCGCTCTACTATCCATCGTCGTGGGTCTCATCGAGCACAGCTTAGTCACTGTAACCGACAAGGATTTAGAGATAAATTCCCGGCCAATCAACCAGCCAAAAGACCATGTCCAACAAAAGTTTTGGTCCAACAAACTAGTCAACTCTTCATGTTCGTCTCACCACCTCTCATCAACATCCAACGAATTGAACAAAGACTCAACTCAAAGTCATGACTGCCATCCAGGCAACTCGGAATTCAATGAAGCAGCATATGATTCGTCAAACTCATCGGACGGATCTACAAGCCCTACAGCAAACGACAATCTGATTATCCCTGAAATCGAATTCGAAGTTGTTGAAACTTTATATAAAAAGTTTGTTGAGCAATTTAAGGGTTCGATCGACTTCAAAGATGTAGAGGTGCATAAGACAAATCTAAAAATCAAAAAGATCTCAGATAGTGTCTGGGAACACTTATCCAACAGTTATTATAAAGACAAGGCTCATTTACAAAGCATATTCAGTTATCTAACGACAAGCAAATTGGATTGTTTCGGCCTAGCATTCGCCGTTCTCGCTGGTTGCCAGATACTCAATCTCAAGAACATATACTTGGCCTTGAGTGAAGACCACGCTTGGGTCATGTTCGACCTACGTCCTGACGAGTTCAAACTCCAGAAGGAAAAAGAGTTGAAGGAATATATAGAGAATAATTTACCAGTGCCCACTTGTGCCTTACATGGTACTTGCGAAGTGACCTGGCACGGAAAGGCCAACAGTGATAAAAGAGGCCAGCCAGTAAGCTACAAAAATTGCTGGCTGTACACAAACGGGTATGCTGTCAAATGTGACATCAAGTTGTGCGTAGCCGCTTTGGTTAATTCAATCAATCCATCTATAAACACGAATACAGAATCAGAAGTGTTGGCTCTACTCCAACAGAGACTATTATGGCTCCTCTTTAAACAAAACAACTACTTTCCAATGTCATTGGGGAATCTGGGCGAGCTAGAAAATGTTTGTCCCACACCAAATGCACCGCTCACTCCTCATGAACTATTCAACTTAGGCATAGAAATCTCACGAAACCAGTACAACAACTCTCATGTTTATCCCTACAGCTATCTAGCAAGCTATTTTCTTAACCATGGCCGTTTTAAAGAGGCTCTGGAGACTTGGGCTGACGCCTCAGCAGTCATGACGAAGTACAACTACTCCCGCGATGACGAGCAAATTTATAACGAATTTCGAGAAATAGCCAATGACCTGATACCTTCGTTGTTCAAGGTGCTAACTGCTGGCGGACTAGAACCTGGTAAAGTTTCCACCAAGCCATTCTTGCAGGATCCAGAATGTTTGGCTTTAATCTTGAAGTTCTATGACAACATCTGTTGTTGGGAAGAGGGCAGCTCAACACCTGTCCTCCATATCACTTGGTCAAAGAGCTTTATGGCTACAATATTGAAATTCAGTTTCGTCGTCAGATCCAAAATACAGCTCTTGACGGAAGATGAGTGGACTAAAGCGAAAGCAAATGCGAGTGAGTGTGAGGTATCCTCGCGGGCTGACCAGTGCTCCTCAACAGCTATTGACAAGGCTGAGATAAAGGATGCCGACTCGCAGCATAGTGAAGTAGAATCTCGGGATGCGAGAAGAAGACCAAATGATGGCTGTAAATCGAGGAAAAGGGCCCACTCGTTTGACGATAAAGTGGGCACAAGTGACGGATTGACAGGCAAGATCAAGATGGAGGATTCAATGAACTCGACCGAGGCAAGTTCCGGGGATAGTTATGCAAGAGTTAGTCCTAAGCAACCATACAGAGAGCAGCGTCTAGTGGAAGTAGACGGCGACAACAATGTAACAGTCATCCTGAAGAGTCGCAAAATTGCTGGCATGCGCGACTTATTGAAAGCCTCTAATCTCAACAAGACTACCATAGAACTTCAACTTACAGCCCAATCCCAATGTGCTGTTCGAGGTAGGTCCAATAGTAGCAGCCATTCTTCTGACTTCATATCAACAGCTCTAACCTCTATGGGTGGCTCGACTCGGTCAAAACGTCTGCAACGATAGGAAAAAGCAAACACGCATTTCTTCATAAGAAGTTGTTGACTTATCTAGCATCAGCTATGACTTGGCTATTTGCAACCAACTGTGATTTATTTATCAAGCCAACAAATGTATAACTAAGTTGCCTGATTTTCGGTTAGCGTAGAGCTAACCAAGCATTATAACAAACTTTCAGCCAAAATAAACTTATCCAACGATCAACAGCATGTCATGTGACGATTGTTTAAGCGTCTTCAAATCGCAACCCAATCGTTCTGCATCTGAAATTGTGGGCTGGAACCGTTTCATGATTCTAGAGGGAAGAATTTGACGACTGTAGCACTATATTATAGAGGAAACCAAGCCAAGTGTATCCATGAAACGCTGAGTCAATTCAAGAAGATGAACGGTTGGGGTTCTTGTGGCTCGGAAGTGATTACCTAAGGGCACAATTCACGTGCTTTTATTGTTTCAAATTCTAGTCTATCGCTGAATTAAAGAGAACTCTGTTACCTCAGATGACTATTAGCTTGTTTATTGATGTGATTGCTGTAGATCTAGACTACTTTGTGCATCGTGCATATTCTCCTAGTAGCGGTCGAATCTAACACTAACCATGTTCGATCTGTGAGTGAAGCCATTACGTTCGTAGAACTTAAGAAGCTCATCTGTGCAGTCCAGAGAGATTTTATAGCTCTTGCATACTTCGTCAGCGAGACACACGATAATCCTCACGATTTTCTCCCCAATTCTTTTGCCTCGGTGAGTTTCGTGTACAACAACTTCCTCAAGTCTTGCCCTTACAGCGCAGCGATGGATGAATTTTAGCTCTAGGCACAGAGTTGATGCAGCAATCAGTTTCTTTGTCTCTAAATCCTCAATCACAACCACTAGATAATGCTCAATCGCCTCATTGATGAGTTTCATCGAATCAAACCTGGATAGAAATTCTTCCCTAGTGATCTCTCCGACAATTGTCAGCTGAGCGAGAAGTTCAAGATAACCATTGTCAAAGTCTGATCTCTTCAGTGGTCGAGCTTGGAGATTATGCGTTTTGAGTTGGGCATCGATTTCGGCCCAACACGAGAGTCCAGTCAATTTATCTCTCGCGAACAAATAATTTTCACTATCCATTGATTGATTGACTAGCGATTGCATCCCCTTGAACTTGTTCGAAATATCGGTGGGTGTGGAAAGTTTCACGTTTTGAACTCTGGTTGGCTGACCTTTGGTTAACGAACATCAGAAACGCCGAGATATCTTCGAGTGTCTGTTCAACGTTGAGACCAGCTCAGTAGGAATATTCTTCCGTCGTTATGTGTTCATCTGGCAAGATCTTTATCTATGCACCACAAAGCGTAGTAAGATGTTCGAGACTGTTCGAATAACATTGCTTGAGACCAGCACAAGGACTGATCATTTATTCGGCGGACTTTATATCATAGCTTATACCTCTGTTCCTGGTTTCTCACCACTACCTTTAAAGTTTCTTGTCAAGACTAACAGTTCGGAGAAGACTTTTCTGTTTAGTGATGCAACTAAACCACTGTCGACTACCTGGTCTTTCGGATTTCCAAAATTTATGGACTTTCCGGCCAAGTCCGTCAGATTGCCACCCGGAATCGAGCTCAATATGGCATCAGGAGCACAGATGTCCCATTTTTTAATGCGAGTCAGATGCATGTAAGCGTCAGCTTCCCCTTGAATAAGCTTGAGCGTCTTATAACCAGATCCACCAGCTGATATTACATGAGCCCGTTCGCCATACAAGCCTTCGACAACACTCTTAACATTGCCTGCATGGCTTCGGCTGACGATGATTCTGATACCATTTGAGCTTTGTTCAAACTGAGCTTCCGCTAGCGCACGAGATAAGTCAGGCGAATGGTGGTATTCACCCGTATTCACATTCTTCATCGACCAGTAAGATCGATTGGAGAACGGTTGGTATATAACTCCAGCTATAGGTATTGATTTGTGTACAATGCAAGCCATCAATGTCACATAATTGGTCAAATTCTCACTATACTCTTTGGTGGCGTCGAGAGGGTCGATCCAAACTAGCGTCTCGTGTTGAGCTATGAGGGAGCCCCAGTCTGTGTTTTTATTCTCAATCTCGTGCAAATTGTTGCGGATTAACTTGGCAAATTTGGTCCTGTCCATTGGGAGTATGTCATTATCTGCGCTGATACTATCAAAGTTTTGTGTACTATCCTCCTCGGATACTACAGTCAGCCTTCTATAGGAATCTTTAATTGTACGCAAAATAATATGGTGCGATTTCAAATCCGCTCCGGTGACAACATCATCAACTCCCTCGAGAGTCTTACCCTTGGAGCCAACCTGTTTGAGCTTATCGTTATGCACTAAACTGAGATCCACAATCTCTTGACCCGCAACTCTAAGAGCAACAATGCAATGAGCCAATAGGTCGCTCAATCTTATCATGGATGGACCAGAACCAGAGAATATTGACTCATGATCTAGGATGGGTTTTCTACGTGAGAGGGGCTTGAACCGGTCGGGAGCATCTTGTATGCCGTCGATTACCTCCATGTTGAGATAGAAGTAAACTGTTAGACAAATTGCGAGTAACAGTGAGATCACAATGACTAAAACGTTCCTCCTCCATCGAGGCGAGTTGCCGAGTCCAATAGATTTGTTCGACGAACTGAACAGACCTCGATCGGTTGGAGTCAGTAGACTCTCCCTGTCGGCGTCCATGAGATTTCCAATTCTGGATTATGATGATGATATGCAATAAGATGCTGTCTTCATGCCGCCGGATTTAATTGTTTGCTCTTAGCTTTCAGCCGAAATTGGGCAAGATTTGATTGAACATGACGATATGATAAAGAATAGTACTTTGTGCGGGAGCCTTGCCCTGGTTGTTCGTGATCCTACGTCGGGGGCGTTCAGCGTCCGCAAAATAAAAACACGAAATCAGCTGTCGCGAAGCCAGGAACGAATTCATACGAACTTCTATAGCTCACTAGAGGGCGCAGTATCGAGTTGGTCCCATACAAGTTTTTCCTATTCCAGTAATCGTCAGCCGGACCCTTGATGATGAGTTTTTAAGTGGTGGAACGTAAAAGTCTGCGAAACTCAAAACCAAAAATAAATACAATCCCTGAATATTCCGAGCCACTTGAGCCACCCAGATCGAGCACCAACCTTGCATGTATAGTTGGTGCTCATCGACATGATGTATCAGGTGATTTCGAAGAATTTTTGCGCTCTGTTATTGGCGCCGTTGTTATGGACAGGTGTTGATTTCTGCATGAGAGCAAATGGGCGGGCAAGATGATTTGATTGGGCGGCAAAGGAACGGAATGACGCCATCTGATCTAATGGATATGTCTCCTTAGCCAGCAATCGATCAAGAGTAATAGGGACGCAGAGGAGGTGGGAGGCCGATGTATTTCAAGTGTCCACCATCGACTGGAGTTCACCTGGTAATTGTTATGTTTAAAAACGGCAGCAAACGATGTCAAAAATGTCCGAGTTCAGATTCAAGCCAAGGTTGTATGGTTGTTCAACAGTAAAGGAATGGCGGAGCCCGGAGATTGTTCTTCAGCCACAATCTGCCCAACTAACTCCATGATTGCTTGCCACCGTAACCATTGTGTGTGGCTTTCTTTGCTCGTCTACTGGGCTCGCAAAGCAGGTTAGGTTGAGAATGAGGAGGAGGAGGATGCTTGGACTCTTAAGGTTGTGGAATAGGCCGGGTGAGAATGAGCAAGGGGCTCAGGGCTGGCATGTTGATGTGAATGCTATCGTGCCTGAAATCTGATTGGTTTTTCGAATCATTTTTCGAGAGACTCAATGGCTACCTGACAAATCCCGAGCTCTTTCGCTCTCTACCCAACCTCAGGTATCATTTTTGCCCCGAGAGTTCGTTTGGATGTCGGGTCTGGTGCTGGCAGCAAACGGGCCGAGGGAGCAAGAGGGCGAGCGAGATAGGAAAAGAATCGCTTACATGAAAGCCTCCAACGATGATTGAAAACAACCTGTCTCTTTTGAACTCGTCCCTGGTTGTGGTTGCTCAACTTTGGCTTGCGCGACAACATAAGTGTCGTCCACCTATTACGTGGTGGTCAACATTATCAACTAACCTGTAACCAGTCAAGCTGACTTCTTTTGGCCGCTCATATCGCAATGCTTGCAATTGAAACTCTGCTAACTTCGTTCTCAAAATGGTTCGCTCGGTTGGCTCTGCCAGTTGCTTGGTCTACCCATCCTACGTTCTTGGAATATTGAACTTTCAAGCGTGTAACGAATTGAAATCAATTGTTTGGAGTGTCCCATTGTAAGGAGGCAAACTGAGCAGATATTTAGATTGATCTCTGGGGGGAGGAGAGATCCCTGAGCTTGAGCAGAGGTGATCGATTCAGAAAGTTGCCTCGTACAGCATCAGACATAGAGCTGATTCATGATACTGTAACTGAGAATCTAGCGGCCAGCAGCCGGACGATGAGATGGTTGGACCACAGGCTTGTTGGTGTCGTCTTTGTGGTGCATTGTTTCACTGGCTCGGGGGCCACTTGGTTGGTGGGGCTCACATCGCGACAGGTGAATTCCTCGTTGCAGCGGCTGGTCTGTTGTGCGCTGTGCTCTTACTCCCTAGCCAATGGTTAGATGTGTATATGCCAATCAAATCCATCTCTCAACCTCCCAAGTTCAGCTGGTGGACAAGATTTCACGAATCAACGATCACGGCGCATTTGTGCCTGGGCAATACAAGCTTAACTTGTGTCCTGAACTTGGACACACAAGCGGCCTGTTGCCATTTTGCTGACCATTTGCGTGAATGTGGTGATCATTTAAAAGCGACCATCCATACCTGTGTGTGTTAGCGTAACTATGAGCACTTTTGCTCGCCCCCAAAGAGGGAAATCCGTATCGTCAACCTCCACTGCCGCCACCGTCACCATAGACAATGCGAGGAACTGGTTGAACTTGCGGCAAGCTGTCTCCTGCATCCATCCATATTTACATAATCTAAATACTCAAGCCATTAGCCGGGCAGCCAAGTGGAGCAAGGTGGTTGCAAGCTTGTATAAGCTCAAACTTGCTTGAGTTTGTGGCCCAAGTTTCAGTGGATCTGAGACGGGATGAATCGGTTAGCCCGACGGGGACAGGATATGCTCCTGATGCGAGCCGAAAATTGGTTTCTATTTGTAGCGTAAACATAGCTTTGCTTTAGCTATGCGCCAACTCACTGGTGCCATCCAATAAGCCAATTTCCTTCCTGAACATCCATGAGCAACATGTCGACCGCAGAGACCTCTCGGCCAATTGGATCGCGTGAACCAATTTTGCCGCCTCCAACCAACATCCTCTTGGCCGGCCGGCCGGCTAGCCGGATTGCGTCGCAACAAGGTTATGGCCACTCAAGCATCGCGGGCCTAAAATATCTCCCAGGATGTCGATCATCGTCATCATCATCATCATCGTCATCATGCTAGTGGCTGGACTGGCGGTTGAATCCACAAGGATCTGAGCCATTTCTCCATGGGCAATGCGGTTGGCCGAGTCTAGCGCATGCACACACATTCATTCTCAGGGCGTGCGAACATTAGTGGCGAGTGACCTACCTGAGAGTCGGTTGGCCGGCTTGGCCAACTGACTAAAGTGCCTTATGGACGCGCGTCCATTTTCCTCCAAACAACTAGACAATCTTGGTGGCTCATGGGAGATAGTCTAGTTGGAGGAATTGAAATGAATTTTCAACAATCGGCCGGCCAGTTGGCCAAGTGAATGGCGCAATCTCATGGCGACAAGTGAACTGGAATCTCCTCATGGCCGGCTGATATCCGTAACCAAATATCTAAAAATGTTCACTTCGTTCGCCGTTTTGCCCAATATCAAACGACATCAACAGGCATAACATAACATAGCATTGCATTACAACAATTTAGTCCAACTCAAACTGAGCATTCAGTTGGGTGGCCAAGGAACGCACCTTTGCTGATGAAAATCACTTCACCTTGCGTGACGAAAGCGGGCTGGCAGACCAGCCGGCCGGTGGGCTTGTCGGCTAGCTCGCGAGGTCTTGCGAAGCCTATAGCTGGCCACTCAACAGGCGGGTGTTGTAGCTATTTGGGGCCGCAGACACTCGGTTGGTCGCTTACCTGGCGGCGCGCCAGTCTCGTCTGGCCACTGGCTGGCTCGGCCCGTCCAATTAGCAACTTTTCTGGCCACTCCGCTCGAGCTACTAATTGAATTTTCCCCGCCGCTACCGCCTCTTTCTATTCCAAGTGCCAACTTGAGGCTTCTCTCTCCCTCTCTCTCTCTGGTTGGATGGCTTATTCTGCGCACAAAGCCAAACCGAAAGCCCTAAAATGGACGCCGGCCGGCTAAGGAGCGGGCAAAATTAGCAGCCAACCAGGTGTGTCAGTGTGCATTCGACTTGTCAACATTATCGAATCTTGCCAGCTTTGCTCTGTGGAAACGGCGGCCGGCTAACAAGGGACTCAAAGTGAACCCGGCTGACATACATGGTCCATTGAGTTGCAGCGAAACAAGCTAAAACCGAAAGTAAAATCTAAACCAATCTACCTGTCGCACGCCCGCCCGCCAGCTCATCTCTCTCCCCCTCTTAGCTCTCAGTTTGGGCCTTTGAAGTGGAGGCTGAGCCGACTAAATGCTGCTCCCTCTGACAGCCCGACTAAACTGCCATCCTCTAGTCTTGTACTCTCGCGACTAGTTCAAAGTTTTGTGGCTCCGCCAATCAATTAATCGCTACTTAATGTCATTCTCCATGCCCCCTTGAGCGGGCGCCTTTTCGACTTGTTAGTTGTTGTTATTTTAGAAAATTTTAGTTTTGTCCTCTCTCTCTCTCTCTCTCCCTCTCTGCAGCCAAGCAAATCAGGAAGTCGGCAAGAGCGGAGAGGGCAGCAGTTTTCTGGCTGGCTGGCCCGCTGACTGTTCACTTCAGTTGGAGGCCCGCTCAAAAGCCAACAAGGGGCAGCCCTAGGGTTGCGCTCACAAACTTGGCACCCTAAAATTGCAAGACCCACCCTTCAACAGCCACCTCTACCCCATTTGGCGCAATCCTTGGCACTTGGATGAGTCCACTCATAGGATCCCTCGCCAATCCCATGGAAACAATGTATAGCTTGCTTTGGGCAATCAATCATTGAAAATTCGCCCAAAACTAGCCTAGGAGAGCTAATAATTCATGTCGATATCCCTGTGTAGCTCGGCCAGAGATGGCTCGGCTAATTTGCATGCTAGGCCAGCCCAACGAGGTGTTTATGGCTCACGAAATTGGAATGCAGATTAACATTTAGCTTCACCAAGTTCGAACCGACTCGACTTGGCTAGCTAGACAATGAGCTGATTGAGTTATCAGCGATCATGAGCGGACTAGCGATGGTGATCATGATAGATCGGCCTAAAACTAGCCGCCCGTTAGCGCTCGCCGGCTCTGCTCTGGATCGGATTGATAATTGTTGCGCCAGGGCCATTATTGTATATGCAGACTCTCTTTGTTGCTTGAAAACTGACGCGCAAATCCACTGCAGGAGGACCGGCAGCTCTAGGAATATCTTAGTTGGTCTTATTTTATGCAAAAGAGCACAGGAGTGCAAGATTAGTGCACCGTGTGGACCAGTCAGCCGATTGCGCTGGACCCAGGTGACCAGGCTTAGGTGCCCTCTGATGGGTGGCTTGCGTGCGCGGCTAATCAGCCAGATTGCCTAGAACACCAGCAATCTGGTCCCGCTCGCCTGCCTTGGGCTGCTTAGGTGTGAAAAGTGCCATCTAATTGGCGCTGCGCGGGCGCCCAACGAGCGGCCAACCGAGGGGACACCTGCAGCAGGCCGACAACAGGTGAGGCGCTCGCGTGCCCAACCAGAGGCGTGTCGTGCGACATCGGACATGGAGGGCAGCTGTTGGGTTGGCGCTCGTTTTAGTGGACGCACTTGCGAGGGGCCAGACTGACAGACAGTTGCTGCTGCTGCTGCTCTCTGACCTTTGGCTTTCTGCAGCCAGCTTCTAGGGTCGGCGGCGTTTCTAGTTACGCGCGCGCCTTAATGGCTGCCATTAGGCGGCAATTTGAGCCAGCCAACGATGTGTGTACCTGTTGAAGTCGGCGAAATGTCGGCATCGGCCGGCGGCGGCGGCGGCGGCGACGGCAGCGGCAGCAAACAGGGCTCAGGCGGCGAGGTTTGAGGGGCAGTTTCTGCTTTAAGAAACAAACGAAGCAGCGAGTGCCGCCGGCACCCGACCGGCAATGCGTCAAAACAATCCCAACAGGTGAGCCGAAACTATGGTGCTCGAAGCCGGGCGAGTCGGCGATCAATAAAATTATGTTTACGCTTGCTGGCCGCGACCGAGTTGGGCAAGAAGACAAAGAGCCAATGTGGCGCTAGTGCTGCCACTGCCACTGCCACTGCCGCTGCAACTGCCACCGCCGGCGCCACCGTTGGCCCGGCCTCTTGCGGCTTGGAGTTAATATTTTATCTACCTGTGAATTTTATTTCGCTGCGAACTAATCATCGGCACAACATCAGAAACTTAACTCCTTGTTTATTCCGGCAGCTTCAGCGCGGCTAGCGAGCGAGCGGCCGGCGGGCTGGCGGCCAGATAGGTTAAGTCTATGTGTTTGTCTAACTGGCTGTGCCCATAGCTCACGCTCGGCCGGCCTAAGCCGCAGAGGGCTCAACGCTGCTGGCCGGCCGGCCAACAATGAGCGCCGGCAGTGGAAATAGAAACATGCACATAAGGGCCCAACTCCAATTTGGTCGTAAATTGTCGACATTGTTCCTCGCTGTTCGGGCTTGCGCTCGCCAGGCCAACTCTAGCCCACTTGGCCGGGGTAAAAGTGTGCTGGTTTCCGCGGACGGCGGGGCTAAAGCCCGCTTACCTGCCTACCTGGCCGACCTGATGACGAGCCGTGCGAGCTGGTCCAGCTGATGAGGGCTGATTTATGGCCACATTCAGCTGTCTCGCGCGCGAGCCCCTCGCTCGCCGGGCTCAAGCTCGCAGCTCGAGGCTCGCAGCTCCAAGGAGGCGAAGGATTACTCTTGCGCCGAGTTGGAGGACGGGCTCAGCCGGGCGGCCGCTCGAGTGGAAGGCGGACGAGGTTGCCAGCTAGCGAGCTCGGCGCAAGGTTTGCGCGATTATAAAGCAACCACGCAAAGCTCGCTTCTCGGCTGATTTGAAAGATTTATTCTAATTAACTAACAAATTAAATCAGTTCTGACTATCCTGTTCACCTGCTCCTCCGTTTCTACTCGCGCAAACCGGGGCCCCAAGCTTCGGGCCAAAGAGCGCCCCAATTGGAGGAACCCGGCTCAAGTTTCCCAGGGACGAACAAGCGACTTTCTGGAGTTTGAGTTTGGCGAGCCGGCGGAAGTTGAGTAGTCGGTTGAGTTTTGTTGCTGGTACTGTTGTTGCGCAACGGCGGCCGCCACTGCGGCCAACTGAAGCTGTTGCTGAAAATTTGACAACTGTTGCTCGTGGCCGCTCGCTTGATTTCGCGCTGACACCTGCTCGCCGATAGCAATGGGCAGCTGCTGGCCATTGCGCTGACTCTGCGCCTGCTGAAAGTTTGCGCCCATTGCAAAGTTGGCCTGTTGCTGCTGCTGCTGGAGGTTTGCGGGGCCAACGACAAGTCCGGCCCTCAGCTGGTTTTGCTGGTTGGCCGAGGTTGCGGCCACAGCTCGTTGCTGATGCTGCTGTTGCAGTTGCTTGCTCTGGTGCTGATGGTGGAGCGCAGCCGCGGCCATCAGGGCCATTGGGTGGCCGCGCAGCGCCGGGTGCATGGCGCTCAGGTGCGCAAACATGCCCGCGGCGGCCGAGTGCTGCGAGAGCATGGGGTTCTGGTGCATTGCCATTGCGGCCATGGCCGCCGCCGCGGCAGCCGCCTGGTGGTTGGCACCCGCAGGACCAAAGGGCCCCTGACCGGAGGCTGCGGCTGCGGCGGCGGCCAGATGGGCGTGCGCGGCCATCAGCGACTGGTGCGTTACGCGCCCCTTCTGAACGGCTGAGGGAGGTGGGTCGGGTTAGCTAGTGTTCTCTGTTCATAGGTCAGGGGTCTAAGTGCGCGAGACCAGTTGGTTGACTGGGCAACCCACTGCTTTAGAGTGTGAGTCATGATTGAGTCCAAACTTACCCTCGCGTCGCATTCCCATTTTGAGGCACTTGCGTAAGCGACAGTATTGGCACTGATTCCGGTGATGCTGGTCAATGGGACACTGGCGGCTCGCGCGGCAGCTGTAGGTTAGATTGCGGCGAACTGAGCGCTTGAAGAAGGATTTGCAGCCCTCGCAGGTGAACTGGCCATAGTGTTTGCCTGAGCTCTTGTCGCCGCAAACAACGCACTCGATGCTCTGCTGGCCACTCTGGCTCCCTTGCGGCGAGCCAAGCTCCGCGTCCAAGCTGAGCGCCGACGAGGAATCGCGTTGCTGTTGCTGGACGCGCTGCTGCTGCTGCTGGAGGGAGCCGCGCGCCGACTGGTTTGTTATGTGCTCGAGCTGGTGCAGGTGCTGGTTGGCTGTTGGCGTGAGCGCTGGGCTCGGGGGCCCGTTGCTATTGCTCATGGGTTGCGGACGCTGGAGTTGCAATTGGTGGCCCAGGTTTGGCAAGATTGTTTGGCGCAACTGTTCAATCTTGTGCTCTTGTTTCACTTGCTTGTTGCTCATCGGTTCGCTCGTCTCTCTTCTCTGCGGTTGTGATTGATGCTGTTGTTGGTGTTGTTGTTGTTGTTGCTGCTGCTGCTGTTGCTGGCCTAGCTTGGCCATCTTGGCGCCGAGCTTTGCGTTTGTCGGCTCCAACTTGCTGCTCGAAATGCGCGCCTCTTGCTTGACTTGCAGCTTGCTCATACCTGAGCGCAACTGCTCAACGAGGCCAAGTGGCTCGCTCTTGGCCGGCGAAGGGTGCGCTAAGTCGCTCGCTCAGGTGACCTGCACTTGGCGGCCGCGGGGGTGACTTATGGGCTGCGAGTGTGCGTGCGCGCGCGCTCTGCTCCAAGTGTGCGAGACCAACTGAGGAGCTCGGAGGGAAAACTCTTGCGCCCGACGACGCAACCCAAATGCGGCCCTCAACTGTCCAACAAGAGGCGGCCAGCAAGCGGCGAGCATCCGCCGGCCTTGTCCCCTTAGCGGCGGGGGGATGCGCCCGCCGCAGGGCCAACTGAGGGGGGGGCAGGCAGGCGGGCTGGCAGGAACGCGCGCCATTATCTGCCGCTTGACTTCTGTTGCCTCCTCCTCCTCCTCCCGCTGCCGCTCGCCCATTCAACGCCGGCCTGACTTTAACGCGCGCGCACTGACACCCAGCAAGGAGTTCATCTTCTGCGCACGGCCAAAGTGCCGTGATCTTTTGCCCGCCGGCCAACTGGAGAGCGCAGGAGCCGCGAACTGGTCAACTGGTCGCCAGTTCAGTTCAGCCCGGCTCAACTCAGCTAAGCTCGGTTCAGTTCAGTTCAGTTCAATTCGACTCAGCTCAGCCCAGTTCAGTTGGGGCTAGCAGAGGCTGAGCCTGCGGGCGCGCCCGGCGCATGCTCGCGAGGCCTGCGCAGAGGGCCCACTGCGACGCTCTATAGGCGCGCAGGCCGCTTGACCGACCTCCGCGCCGCTGGCGCCTAAGTCGGCTTGGGTTTGCCACAAAGCCGCTGCCGCTGCTACTGCTACTGCTACTGCTCCTACTACCACTGCTGCTGCTGCTGCTGCTAATGCTGCCGCCGCCGCTGCCAACCACAAAGCGGCCGCAGGTTTGGCAAAGTCGGCCCAAGTTGGCGGCCACGCAACAGGAGCCAGTTGGCCTTGTTGGCGGCGCCACTTAGAAGCGCAAGGAGGCGGAAGAGCGAGCGCCAGTTTGAACGCGCGGGAAGCGAAACAGGAAGAGATCCGTCAAAGATTATGGAAGGAGGTGAGCGCGACAGATTGGATTAGATTTACATTGTGATCAAATTGGATTCCCCCCCCCCTACTTTTCGCTCCAAGCTCAAGCGGCGCCAGCCTCGCGCGCGCTATTGACTTAATTTGTACTTGATCGCGGGCGGGCGGGCGGGCGGGCGGGCAGAAATCCTTGGCCGGATTCAACCGCAAGTTTGCGGGCGCAAACTCGCGCGCAAATTCGGAGCCACGAGTTGATTCGCAGGGGCCGACTTAATTTGGCCACAAAAGCAGAGGCTCGTCCGTGACAGGCAAACCGAGCCCGGTTGGCCAGCCAGTCATTTGGCGCCCAGTTGTTTGGGCGAGTTTGCGCCAAAACTGGCCCAAAGTTGGCCTAAAACGGGCGACGCCGGCCTAAAGGTGGGCCAACGAGCGCGAGAGCGAGCGAGCTGGCCGAGCGCTCGCCAGTGAATTGAATTGACAGGAGTCAATCCAAAGTCAATTCAAGCCACCGCTTTCGGTCGGCTCCGCTCGCTTCCGCTTGTCGGCGGCCCAGGGACAGAGCCTTGGCCCGTCCCCGCCGCCGCCCTCCACTAGCCGACCGGCCCGCCGGCCAGCCTGCCTTGGCCAACCCCGCCGGGGGGAGATAAATCAAGCATTAGAGGGGCGACAGGCGAATCATTATCATGAGCAAATGATTTGCTTTATGTCCTTGCATGATCAGTGAGATACTGGCCGCTTTTGCGCGCAAGGTCAAGCGCGTTTCCTGTGCGCCAGGAGCCGTGGCTGCGGTCGGCGCTCGGCCAACCTGGCCTCTGCTGCTGCTGCTGCTGCTGCTCCTCCTCCTCCTCTTCCGTGTCCACGGCGGCGGCCACGGGCGCGGCGCCAACAATGGCCGCATTGTTTGCTCGACGTGGCCGCCGCCGCCGCCGCCGCCGCCACTCCGACAATCTTGGCCGGCCGCCACCTCCAGCGCCGCGAGCAGAAACAAATAACTCCGGCCCCCATTCAACAGGCTGCCCGAAGAGCCGGCCTCCAAGCTCCAAGCCGCGAGCTCTGAGCTCTGAGCTTCAAACTCCGAACTCCGGCGTCCGAGCGGAAGGTGGGAAATGGGGCCAAGGAGCAAATAAGTGCCAATTTGGGCCGCAAATCTGGCCGCTCCCGCGACCCGGCCGCCGACCTGAGTGGCCCTCTCGGCGGAGGCCAAACCAGATGGGCGAGCGTGATGCAACTACACAGGTTTGCGCTTGGCCGCCGCTTCCTCCTCACTCGGCCGGCGCCGTGTCAATCAGACTCGGCGCGGGTTACCTGGTCGCGAGTTTAATCGCTTGTTTATTGCATTACAAGGGGGGCGAGCTCGGCCGACTGGAAGGAGCAGCGAGCTGAGAGAAGAGGAGAGCGCGAGTTGAGTCGAGTTCAGGTTAAGGCTTTGCCTTGTTTGAGTCTGAGTTTGGAGTCGAGCTGAGGAGAGGAATCAAGCGGAGGGAAGCGCATTCACACTCGCACTCGCACTCGCATTCACATTTACATTTAATTTAATTGCTTATTACTAGAGATTTGCGCGAGTGGGCCAACCGAAGGCAATGACAACGGTTGAGGCGATGGCAATGGCGCCGCGAACAATGGCCAATCCTCCTTGTTTGCTCGCCGGACTCTCGCGGCTCAAAGTGTCGCAACGGGCGAGCAGCAAGCGGCGGCGGCGGCGGCGGCCAGAGTTCACCTTGTTGGCCTATTCAGGTGGCGCGACGACAGCGCGGCCACACACATGCACAGACTGTCTGGTGCGTTACGTTCAAGGCGGCCGATGGCCACAGTTGTTTATGATCGATCTTTTGTCGGCTGGAATTTGCACGCTCTATATTGGACTTGGAGCGCCGAGCTGGCGGCCGCGCGAACTTGGCCCAAATAGAGATCGTAAATTTGGCAACAAACATGCAAATTACAAGCATAGTGCGTGTAATTCTCCCGCCCGAAAACTCACCTCGCGCGCTGCCTTCAAATCTGGCCTTCGAACCCAAAGCCTTGCCTGCTTTGCACAAGCCAACCAGCAAACTGAACGCAAAAACCAAAAGCTGAACCCAAAGCTAAACCAAAACCGAAACCCAAACCTGAAGCCTAAATGGTGGCTAAAAAGCAGGGCGAGCGTTTATCGTTGGCGGGCGAGATTTACGATCGTCATTATCTGCGGTTTAGTTTGCGGCCGGTGGCCCCGTCGGCGGGCCCGCGTTTTCTCCCCTCCGGCCGCGTTCATTCTCGGTTGGCCCAGTGCCGGCGCAAGTGGCCGGCGGCGACATATGTTGTTTGCAGTTGGTGTTGTTTCGGGTTTAGCGAGAAGTCAACACGGCCGGCGCCTTGGCCGCGCTGATGCAACTTGCGCCCGCGTGTGAACGCAAGCTCGAATTATCATATCCCTTCCGGGGGCCCGATGATGAATTGGCCGGCGCCGCTGATTGACTGGCGCGCCGATTTGGGGGACGTCCCAGCGCAACGGGCACAGCGGCGCGTCGGCAAACTAAAGTCTCACTGACAAAACCCAGCAAGCGCGGCCCAAATTCAAGCAACCCGCTGAACTCCACTGAACCCGTCAAGCCGGCCCATCGGCTCATGGCAGCCGGGAGGAGCGGGACCCAGTTTGGGGCAAAAATTCCCTGAAAGGCGCTGCGTGTTGCTCGGGCTTGTTTTGAGTTTAATTCAAATGTTGTCATTTCATTTCACTTCATTTGTGCGCGCTTTCGCTCGCTGGCTAGAGCGAGCGGAAATCTTGCAATATTTTCGCCCTGTTTTGACATGCGATAATCCGCCCGCTCGCCTGAAACACCACCACCGCCGCCGCCGCCGCCGCCACCGCTAACACTGGCTATAGGAGCTCACGGCGGCGCGCCGTTGAGCCAGTTGTAAGCCTCGCTCGTCTCGCGCAAATCAGCATTCAATCATAACTTTTCAGGCCGGATAAGCGCGCAAAAGTTGGCGGCCAAACTGGAAAGCTGGCGGGTGGTCAGTGGCGGTGTATAGACGGCAATAGCAACGGCGGCGGCGGCGTATTTGCCGCGCCGCTGAGGCCCTCGCCGGAGGTGAGCTCGCTGCCGGGCTGCTCGCTGGCCCCAAAGCGGCCAGTTGGCCGGCCGCCACTAGTTTAAGGAGGTGGCAGTTTAGTTCGGTGTGGACTAGTTTAGTTTTAGTGTAGTTTGCTCAAGCCAATGTGGGCCAACACAGGCACGAGCGGCGGGGGACAACTGGGCGGCGCCCGCAGCGCCACCTCGTGGCCGCGGCCAGAGAGCCCTCCGGCGCGTATGCAAATCACTCGCCCCAGATTCAAGTGGTTTCAATTTAATTTTTGAACTTTAGCTCGGCCGGCGCGGACACAAAGTGGAGCCGCCGCCGCCGCTGCTCGTGTTGGCCAAGTTGAGTTGGCCCAAACGACATGCTGAATGTCACCATCTTACTAATGATTCCATAGCGCTCGGCGGCGGCGATGGCAAAATCAACATGACTCCCATTTGGTTTGCGGCGGCGCTGGCGCTCGCTTTGGCCAAGTGGAGCCGGAAACGCGAGCACGCCAATGATTGATTTTCTCGCTCTCGTTCTCGCTCCGCCCGACAGAGATGGACTCGCTTCTGGCGGCGCCCGTTTGGCCGGCCTCAAGCTGCTCCAGCGCGCTCTCGACTCGAGCATGCGGTCGCGCGCGCCAAGTCACAGGTCCAGCGAGAGATGGGGGATCTTTGGGCAGCGCCGCCGCCAACTCCCGGCTCGAGTCCGCTCGTCTCAGCTTTTAGCCGCAAGTGCTCCGCCCTGACTGGCCGGCCGGCTGGCTCCCTTTGGCTCGAGCGCGTGCGCCGCCCTTGACCCAGCTGGCCGCTGTTTTGACAGCAACCGGCCGGCCCCTTAACCTTGGGCCCGACTTCCGGCCGCGAGCGCCGCCTCAGCCGGCCGGAGCGGCGCTGCTTGCGGGCCGCTCTCGCAGCGCCAGCCAGCAGCCGGCAACTGGTGGCCGCGCTCAAACCGCCCACTCGCTTCCCGTCCGAACGAGCGCCCGCCAACCATTACGACAAATGATGAGCGATCGACGAAACTTGACAACTGGCCCGTTTCCGGTCCGCGCCGCTCGCTCCCCTTGGAGAGCGGGGCCGAAGCGGGACGAGCGCTCACCTTGAGCGCGCTCGTTGCCGCAACCTAATGGGCCACCTCCGCTGCCCCGTCCATAATGATGCGACGCAACATTGGCCGCTTCCGGCGCCTGATTAACGCGCCGCCGCCGCCGCCGCCGCCAAAGAATCACGAAATCAATGTCGGCCGCACGCGTTCCCCTCTCGCGCTCGCCGCCGCTGCTGCTTTCGCGGACACCGGAAACAAGTTCGGACAATGGAGAGGCGGCATCAATTTGTATGACGGGTCGGCGGCGGCGGCGGCGGCTGCGCAGTTCCAAGTTCAGACTCGACCAAACCAAACTCCAACTGTTTGCGCTTTCAACGCGCCAGCTCCTGTTGAAAAAGAGTCCACTCTTTTCAATCAACCCAATCTGCGCTCCGGCCAGCAAACAAATTATTCCCTCGCCCCAATCAGCTGGCCGGCCAGTCGGCCAGTCGCCAAGAGCGCGCAAGCGGCAATAATGATTTATTCGCCTCACTTCCGCCCACACGTCTATCCGTTCTGTTCTCCTCCCTCTCTCGACTTCCCCTCTGCGCTGCTGGCCGCGGCCACTTCCGGCTCGCTGACCCAACGCGCGCGCCGTCCGATTTGCGTGTCGGCGCGCAGACGAGCTCGCTTCTGCCGCCGCCACCGCCGCTCTGCTTTGTGTCTGTTGGGCCAGTTTAAAACTTGACTTTCGCGCACATTTCAGCGTTTGCGGCCAAACGGATGCGCGACGCCGGCCGGCCACTTAATGGCTCAGCGCTGGAAGCGCACATGCCATTGCCAGGCGCACACGCAACGCAGCGGCAGCGGTGCGCCGGCCGCCGCAGCCGACAGCAGACGGCCGCTGATGGAAGCGCGCGCACACTCGGCCAGGTGGAGCGCCGCCTATAAGCGCGCGCGAGGACCCAACTCTTTGGCCCCCTATAAGCGCGGCTCCGGTGGCGCGCAAACAACAAATTGTGCCGCCAAAGACAAGTGCGCGCCGCCGCTCCATTTGTCATGCGGCCGCTGGGCGAGCAAACGATGTTTCCATTTGCGGCTCTTAGCGGGCGAGATAATAAATCGACTGCCAAGCGTCGCAGGCTCTTGCGCTGCGAGCAGCCGAGCGCGCGCGCGCGCGCGCACTATAGACTCCGGCCGCCCCTCACGCCGCGCGCTTATAGAAGGCGCGAATCAATTTGCGCCGCGCCGCCAACTCGAAGTCGCGGCAACCTTTGCTCTCGCCGCTCGCTCGCAATTTGGCTCCTTGTGTTTCCAGCGAGCGCAACTCGACGGGCCGGCCCAGATTGCGCCAACCGGCGGCCCCTTCCGGCAACATGATCCTCGGGCTTGCACTCGCGCTCGAGTGTCGCTTGCAGCGGCCCGCTTGAGCAAGTTACACGCGCACAAGTGGCGCCACTTGGACGCAACATTATCGCCTCGATCGCATTACACGGCCGCCAGCACAACAGCCGCCGCCGCCGCCCGTACAAGTGGCGCCTGTCAGCCGTCCATTGTTGCGGCCGCGCCCTCGGACACTCGCGCGCCGGAAGTGGCCACCCGCGCACAATGGCCGGCGCAGACAATGAAACCAAGGTGCACGTGCTCGCCCGACGCTCCTCCGCCGACCACTTGGCTCGCTTCCGGCTTCCAAATCGGCGCCGCGCGTCGATGGCTCTGCCGCTCAGCTCCTCGCTCTGGCGCAACTGTCGCGTTGCTCTCGCGCCAGTTTGCTCGCCGCAGTCGCCCGCCCTGCCAGATGCAAATTCAATCAGTTGCAGGCGCAAGAGTTGGCCAGCTTGCGCCGACTCTCCTGCTTGCCGCCAAACTGAGGCGCCGAATTAATTGACTCGGCCGGCCGGCCG